>JAEEGL011130091.1_pt1 | contig 128090 bp, 120 predicted proteins | sample 9134231 | NCBI WGS metagenome assembly JAEEGL01 (sample SAMN16246548, study PRJNA631951) | gut metagenome | biome: gut microbiome; feature: rumen; material: fiber-attached | host: Bos | place: Iran: Karaj | collected 2018-10 | reverse complement strand
TAGTCATTTCTTGGCGCAAGCCAAATAAATAATAAAGGAGAAAAAGAAATGAAAAAGATTCTTGCTATCGTTTTAGCACTTACTCTTGTCGTAACAGTATTTGCTGCTTGCGGTAAGAAGGCTAATAACGACACACCGCTTGTAGTCGGTTATTCGAACTTCTCTGAAAAGTTCTCTCCCTTCTTCGCGGAGACTGCTTATGACCAGGACGTTCAGACCATGACCGCTGTAAGCCTTCTCAACATCGACCGTCAGGGCGCTATCGTTGAGCTTGGCAAGACCGGTGAAACCCGTGCATATAACGGCACTGATTACACCTATTACGGACCGGCTGATCTTAAGATCACAAAGAATGACGACGGCACTGTTGCCTATGATTTCGATCTTCGTGATGATATTAAGTTCTCAGACGGCGAGAAGCTGACTGCTGATGACGTTATCTTCTCAATGTACGTTCTTTCCGATCCTACTTATGACGGAAGCTCAACATTCTTCGGCCTTCCCATCAAGGGTATGGAAGAGTACCGCGCAGGTATGGACACTCTGTTCAACCTCATCATCGCTGCCGGCAAGGACAACACTGACTTCACAAACTGGGACGAAGCTACTCAGACAGCTTTCTGGGCAGCAATCGACAAGGCCGGTGAAGGCCTCGTTGAGGATATCCACGCTTACTGCGTAGATAACGGTTATGCTGAAGAAACAGCTACTCTTGCTGACACTGCCGCAATGTGGGGCTTCGAGGCTCCCGCAGATGCTACTGCTGCTGACATCTTTGCTATCATGGTAGCGAAGTATGAGGGCGACTATGCTTCTCTCTTCTCAACAGAAGCTGCCAACAAGTCAATCTCAGAGCTCATGGAAGGTTATGACAACTATACCAAGGGCGTTAAGACAGGCGAATCAGCTGCTAACATCGCTGGTATCGAGAAGACCGGTGAGTATTCAGTTCGCGTAACTCTTACTCAGGTTGACGCTGCTGCTATCTATCAGCTCGGCGTTATCATCGCTCCTCTCCACTACTATGGCGATGCTGCTAAGTATGACTATGACAACAACAAGTTCGGCTTTGAAAAGGGCGACCTTTCAACCGTAAGAGCCAAGACAACCCAGCCCATGGGTGCAGGCCCCTACAAGTTCGACAAGTTCGAGAACGGCGTTGTTTACTTTGAGGCTAACAAGGATTATTACCTTGGCGCTCCCAAGACCACTTACATGCAGTTCAAGGAAATGAACGATACCGACAAGCTTAACGGCGTTATCACCGGCTCTGTTGATATCACAGATCCTTCATACTCACAGGATACAGTTAAGGCTATCAAGGAAGCTAACGGCAACGACAATGTTGTAGGCGACAAGATCACCACCAGCACCGTTGACAACCTCGGTTACGGCTACCTCGGCATTTCAGCTAAGGCTGTTAATGTTAAGGGCGAAATCGGTTCTGAGGCTTCCAAGAACCTTCGTAAGGCATTTGCTACTGTATTTGCAAACTTCCGTGATGTTACCGTTGACTCTTACTACGGCGACGCTGCTGAAGTTATCAACTATCCGATTTCCAACACCTCTTGGGCTGCTCCCCAGAAGACTGATGCCAACTACGCTATCGCATTCTCAAAGGATGTAAACGGCGCTGACATCTACACTTCTGATATGGACGCAGACGCAAGAACAGCTGCTGCTCTTAAGGCTGCTCTCGGTTACTTCGAGGCTGCAGGCTACACAGTAGCTGACGGTAAGGTTACAGCTGCTCCCGAGGGCGCTAAGATGGAATACGAAGTATGGATTCCGGCTGACGGTTCAGGCGACCATCCTTCATTCATGATGCTTAACCTTGCTTCTGACGCACTCAAGACTATCGGTATCAACCTTATCGTTAAGGACCTTGCTAACTCCGCTGACCTCTGGACAGGTATCGAAGCTGACCAGGTACCGATGTGGTGTGCAGCTTGGGGCGCAACTCCGGATCCCGATATGTATCAGGTTTACTATTCAGGCGTTGAGTCAGGTAAGGACGCAGGCGGTTCAAACTACATGTATGACATCGCTGATGCTGAGCTTGATAAGCTCATCATGGACGGCCGTTCATCACTTGACCAGGCTTACAGAAAGCAGATTTACAAGAGCTGCCTTGACATCATCGTTGACTGGGCTGTTGAGGTTCCTGTATATCAGCGTCAGAACGCTATCATCTTCTCAACCGAGAGAGTTAACATCAAGACTGTTACTCCCGACATCACTACATACTACAACTGGTATGCAGAGATTCAGAAGATTGAGCTCAACTAATTGAGTTTAACTCAAAAGCTTAATAATAATTCTTATTTTAAGCACTCATAATTGGGGGCAGATAAGGAAACTTATCTGCCCTCTTTGGGGCTTTATACTTCAACCGATTAAAGCGTTAAATGCACAAAATATTGTGTATCGCTAAGCTATCAGACCTATTTCTGATGGTTTAGCGATATGTGATGTAATAACATATCAAAGGCTAAATATTTTTGGAGTGATGAAAAAGTGCGCAAATTTATTATCAGGCGTTTGTTGCAGTCGATAATAATTCTGTTCTTCGTAGCATTTATTATCTATGCACTTATGCGCTGTCTGCCGACCTCGTTTATTGAGGCGATGGCAAGGCAGAAGTCAATGCAGCCCAACTCAAAGAGCTATGAGGAGTGGATGCAGCAGCTGACCGCTATGTACAACATGGACGGCGGCATTCTTATCGGCTTCATAAGATGGCTGGGCAACGTTATCCGTCTTGACTTCGGCGACAGCTGGAGATGGACTATCCCCGTTACAGAGAAGTTCAAGGAGGTTATAGGTCTCTCGTTCATTATGGGCGTCATCTCGTTCTTCTTTGAGCTTATTATCGCTATACCGCTCGGTATTATAGCGGCTACAAAACAGTATTCAAAGACCGACTATGCGGTCTCGATTATAGCGTTGGCGGGCATTTCGCTGCCTACATTCTTCTTCGCTTCTCTGCTGAAGCTCGTTTTCTCCGTCAAACTCGGCTGGTTCGAGCTGGGCGGCGTTGTCAGCAGAGATTATCCGCAGCTTGATGCCTTCGGTCAGTTCCTTGACAGGGCAAACCATCTGGTATTGCCCATAGTAACCCTTGTTGTTATCAGTATGGGTTCCCTGATGCGTTACACGAGAACGAATATGCTTGAAGTTCTCAACGCGGACTACATCAGAACTGCAAGGGCGAAGGGACTTTCGGAACGTAAAGTCATTTATCATCACGCCTTCAGAAATACACTTATCCCGATTGTAACCATCGTCGGCGGCTCACTGCCCGGACTTTTCTCCGGCGCTCTGATTACCGAGACTCTGTTCTCACTTCCCGGCATCGGTTTTATCTCGTATGTGTCCGAGGTTTCGGGCGATATTCCGTTTACAATGTTCTATCTGGTATTCCTTGCGGTTCTCACACTGCTGGGTAACCTGATAGCCGATATACTCTACGCGGTCGTTGACCCGAGAGTACGTATATCTTAAGGGAGGGGGAAACGAAATGAGTAACGAAGTAAAAACCGCTCCCGAAAATAACGAGCAGTATTCGCTGAACGATGACCGACGCGTCAAGGTTCTGTCCCCCGGTATGCTCGTCGCAAAGCGTTTTATCAGAAACAGACTTGCTGTTACGGGTCTTATCATCCTTATATTAATGTTTGCGTTCTCGTTTATCGGCGGTATCGTATCGCCCTATAAGCAGGACCAGAAATTCTACCGCACCGATATTCAGACCAAGGACTATGCAGGTATTATCAAGAACGATGAATACCGTTATCTCGTCGCCGATGAGGCTTTCACCGGCCCCGTTCAGGCTCAGTCGCTTCTTGCTTCAATGAAGGGCGAAAGCGAGTTTGAATACCGTGACGTAAAATACTCTGTCGAAACCGTTAACGACGGACTTTACAATGTCTATCTCGGCGGCAAGCTCTTGGGTACGGCGACAAAGAAGATTGTCAGCTCCTCCACCTCAAACGAGCAGTTCCCGTTTGATTTCCAGTATAACGCTCTTATGGCCGAAGCCGAAGGCAAAAACAGCTTTACTGACGGCGCAGGCAAGACATACACCATCGACGAGGACGGCATAGTCTTTGACGGCGAAACCGAAGCAGCCTACGTCAGCGAGTACATAGTACGCGCGGTTATGGGCGACATTTTCCTCAGCCGTGACTTCAAGAATCAGCTTATCGACGCTGTTGAAGCCGGTCAGACCGAATTCGTTTTCAAGGGCGAGGACGGCGTTGAGGCCGAATACCGCCTTAAATACGACGCAGCCGCAAAGGCATGGGACGTAAAGCAGGAAATAGACACAACTGTTTTCGATACCTATTCGGCACCCACAAAGCAGCACTGGCTGGGCACCGACAGAAACGGTATGGATATGCTTACCCGTCTTATGTACGGCGGCCGAGTTTCGCTTATCATCGGCTTTATCGTAGTTTTCATTGAGACCATAATCGGTGTTGTTCTCGGCGGTATCTCCGGCTACTTCGGCGGCTGGATTGACAACCTTATAATGAGAATAGTCGATATCTTCTACTGCATCCCCTCGCTTCCGATTATCATTATCATCGGTGCGGCGATGGACGCGGCGAACGTTGACCCGAAAATCCGAATGCTCTACCTGATGCTTATACTCGGTATCCTCGGCTGGGCGGGTGTTGCAAGACTTGTCAGAGGTCAGATTCTTTCCCTTCGCGAGCAGGAATTTATGACCGCTACCGAGGCCTGCGGTATCAACGTTCCGAGAAGAATCTTCAAGCACCTTATTCCCAACGTTATCCCTCAGCTTATCGTTTATATGACTATGGGTCTGGGCAGCACGATCATCCTCGAGGCAACTCTTTCGTTCCTCGGCCTCGGCGTCCGCTTCCCGTTCGCTTCATGGGGTAACATTATAAACGACGTTAACGACGTTTTCGTTCTGACACACTATTGGTTCGTATGGATTCCCGCAGGCGTTCTGCTTCTGCTCACCGTTCTCGCCTTCAACATTGTCGGTGACGGTCTGAGAGATGCGTTCGACCCGAAGATGAAGAGATAAGGAGGCAGCACAATGGCAAAGAAAAGAAACGACGGCTATCTGTCTGCCAGAGAATCCCGAAGAATCTCCAAGGAAAACAGAAAGATAACCAATGAATTTGAAAAGAGATATAAGCGTAAGAACGTTCCCGAGTCGGAATTCCTTACGCAGATGAAGAACCCCGCAAACTCGCTTGAAATCGAGGACCTTCACACCCACTTCTTTACAGACGTAGGTACTGTCAAGGCGGTTGACGGCGTTACGTTTGAGGTTCCGCTCGGCAAGACCGTCGGCGTTGTCGGCGAGTCGGGCTGCGGCAAGTCGGTTACGAGCCTTTCGATAATGCAGCTTCTTCAGCGTCCTCAGGGCCAGATAGTAAGCGGCGAGATAAGACTCAACCTCGGCGACAAGGCGTACGATATCACAAAGACGCCCATCAATGAGATGCAGAAGCTTCGCGGCAACTTTATGTCGATGATTTTCCAGGAGCCCATGACGAGCCTCAACCCCGTTTTCCGTATCGGTGACCAGGTTGACGAGGTTATCGCACTTCATGACGGTAAGGGTATGAGCGACGAGGAAATCAAGTCACGTACTCTCGAGCTTATCGAGATGGTCGGAATTGCGAACTCCGAGGGCGTTTACAAAATGTATCCTCACGAGCTTTCCGGCGGTATGCGTCAGCGTATCATGATTGCTATGGCGCTTGCCTGCAACCCGAAGCTTATCATAGCCGACGAGCCTACCACGGCTCTCGACGTTACGATTCAGGCTCAGATTCTCGACCTGCTTCGCAATCTGAAGGACAAGATCAATTCTTCAATTATGATTATCACTCACGATCTTGGCGTTATTGCCGAAATGGCTGACTACGTTGTAGTTATGTACGCGGGTAAGGTCGTTGAAAAGGGCACTGCGGAAGAGATTTTTGCTCATCCTGCACATCCCTATACCATCGGTCTTATGGCTTCAAAACCGGTTGTCGGCAAACGTGTTGAATCGCTTTACTCAATTCCGGGTAAGGTTCCGAATCCCGTTAATATGCCCGACTACTGCTATTTCAAGGACCGTTGCGAAATGTGCATAGCTGACTGCAACGGCGAGTATCCGTGCGAAATCAGCATTTCGCCGACTCACAAGGTCAGCTGCTACCGTTATTACGATAAAAATCTGAAGAAGGAGGGCGCAGACAATGAGTAAGAAAAACGATGCTCTTGCAATTGACAACAATTATACTCCCGTAACTCCCGACCCTCAGTACATTCTTCAGGTCAACGCACTTAAAAAGTACTTCCCGATTAAGGGCGGCGTTATCACCAAGACCGTAGGCTACGTTAAGGCAGTTGACGGCGTAACGTTCAACCTTAAGCGCGGTACGACTATGGGCCTTGTCGGCGAGTCCGGCTGCGGCAAAACCACTACGGGACGCGCAATTCTCCGCCTTTCGGGCGAGAAGACGGGCGGTCAGGTGCTCTTCAACGGCAAGGAGGTTTATGACCTTAATGCCAAGGAAATGCACGACATCCGTACCAAGATGCAGATAATCTTCCAGGATCCGTTCTCATCGCTTTCACCGAGAATGCCTGTCGGCGAAATCATCGGCGAGGCGGTCCGTGAACACGGTATCGTTTCCAAGGAAGAGTATAACGACTATATCGACAATGTTATGGACAACTGCGGACTTCAGCCCTATCACAAGGACCGTTATCCGCACGAGTTCTCGGGCGGTCAGAGACAGCGTATCTGCATAGCGCGTGCGCTCGCTCTCAATCCCGAATTCGTTGTATGCGACGAGCCGGTTTCCGCGCTTGACGTTTCGATTCAGGCTCAGATTATCAACCTGCTTAACGATTTGCAGGAAAAGTATAAGCTGACTTATCTGTTCATTTCTCACGACCTCTCGGTTGTTGAGCATATTTCGGACACGGTAGGCGTTATGTACCTCGGCAACCTCGTTGAGTACGGCGAGACCGACGACATATTCAAGAATCCGCTTCATCCCTATACCAAGGCTCTGTTCTCGGCTATTCCGATTCCGGACCCGACAATCAAGATGAAGAGAATAGTTCTTGAAGGCTCTATCCCCTCGCCCGCCAATCCGCCCGCAGGCTGTAAGTTCCACACGAGATGCGCCAACTGCATGGAAATCTGTAAAACGCAGGCTCCCGAGCAGAAGGAAATCGAACCCGGACACTACGTAGTCTGCCACCTTTATGACGACGTAAAGGGCGTTGAGAAAAATGAAGAAGAATAAGCAATTTGCCGACGATGACGGCAGAACCGTCGCCGATATGAGCGGTATTGAAAAGACGCCGCTTATAATTCCGAACTTAACGGGAAAAACCGATAATAAAAAGCCCGAAAAACGGACTGACAAGCCTGAAAACCAGGTCAGCCTTTCAAAGGGTGAACGCCGTTCGTTCATACTCGGAACGGTCAGCGCGGCGCTGGTAATCGGACTGATTTTCGCGGCAGTGTTCGCGGCGGTGATACTTGCAATAATTTTCTTCGGAAAATAAAAGAATAAAGAGGATTGCAAAAGCAATCCTCTTTTTATTATGCTTTGTTTTATTCAAACTGACCCGTATAAAGCTGATAGTATCTGCCCTTCTGCTCAAGCAGGTCGTCGTGGTCGCCGCGCTCGATTATCTTGCCGTGCTCAAGCACCATAATCGCATTCGCGTTTCTGACCGTCGAAAGTCTGTGGGCAATTACGAATACCGTTCTGCCCGCCATGAGCTTATCCATACCCTGCTCGATGAGCTTTTCGGTTCTCGTGTCTATTGAGCTCGTCGCCTCGTCAAGTATGAGTACGGGCGGGTCTGCAACGGCGGCGCGCGCTATGCTCAGTAGCTGTCGCTGTCCCTGAGAAAGGTTCGAACCGTCGCCCGTCAGCACCGTGTCGTAGCCCTCAGGCAGTCCCATAATGAAGTCGTGCGCGTTCGCAAGCTTTGCCGCTTCGACGATTTCCTCCTTGGTCGCGTCGAGCTTGCCGTAGCGGATATTATCCTCAATACTGCCCGTAAACAGATGCGTGTCCTGAAGAACCATACCGAGACTGCGGCGAAGGTCGTCCTTCTTTATCTTCTGAATGTTTATGCCGTCGTATCTTATCTTACCTTCCTTTATATCGTAGAAGCGGTTAATAAGATTAGTTATTGTCGTTTTACCCGCGCCCGTTGAGCCGACAAGGGCTATCTTCTGGCCGGGCTTGGCGTAGAACGAAACGTCGTCGAGTACCGTCTTTTTACCGTCGTATGAGAATACTACGTTTTCAAATACAACCTCGCCCTTGAGTTCCTTGTAGGTAATCGAGCCGTCGGCGGTGTGGGTGTGCTTCCACGCCCAGAGTCCCGTGTGCTCATTTGCTTCGGTAAGCTCGCCGTTTTCGTCCTCTCTGGCGTTGACAAGCATAACGTAGCCGTTATCCTCCTCGGGCGGATTCTCGATATACTCGAAAATTCTCTCGGCGCCCGCGATAGCCATAATAGCGTTGTTGAACTGCTGCGACAGTCCGGAAATGGGCTGTGAGAAGTTTCTCGAATAGGTTAAGAACGCAACAATCTGACCGGGCGACATCTTGCCCATAATGGCGAGCACGCCGCCGAATGCCGCCGTAACCGCATAGTTGACGTGCGACAGATTGTTCATAAGCGGCATAAGAATACTTGCAAAGGTATTGGCGCCCGTCGAAGCCTTGCGAAGATTTTCATTTATATCGTGGAAATGCTCAACGACCTCGTCCTCGTGATTGAAGACCTTAACGACCTTCTGACCCGAAACGGTCTCCTCAATATAGCCGTTAACGGTTGCGAGGTTTTCCTGCTGCTTCTTGAAATAGTAGGCGCTCTTTTTACCGAGTTTGCCCGTGATAAGCACCATGAACGCTACCATGATAATTACGAGCACCGTCAGCAGCGGGCTGTAGATAAGCATATAGATAAACGAGCCTACTATGGTAATAGTTGACGAGATAATCTGCGTCAGTCCCTGGCTTAAGAAAGCTCTGAGAGACTCGACGTCGTTGGTGAAACGGCTCATAATCTCGCCGTTGGGTACGGCGTCATAAAAGCTTATCGGATAGTCGCTGACCGCGTTGAACAGGTCTCTGCGCAGCGAATTAAGAGTTTTCTGAGTGAGATAGACCGAGCATCTCGCCTTACCGAACGAGCCGAGTATACTCGCCAAAAGTATGACTGTGAATATACCGACTATCGGCTTAAGCGGAGCAAAGAGCTCCTTTGAAAACGGCTTGCCAACCGCGGGAATAAGCACGTCGTCAACAACTATGCTTATGTAATTCATAGCGATAACCATCGCAAGCGAGCTGGCTATAACGCACAGTATCATACCGATAAGCAGACCCTTCTGCTTGCCGATATACTTTATGAGCTTCTTAACCGTCTGTTTTGTGTTCTTCGGTTTGTCAACCGGTTTTCTCTGATTGGGTCTCGGCATTATGAAACACCTCCCGCTAAATCAAAGTCATCCGAGCCCTTCTGCTGGGCTTCGTATATTTCTCTGTAAATCTCATTTCTCTCGAGCAGCTCGTCGTGAGTGCCTATATCGTTTACGGCGCCCGAGTCGAGTATGATTATCTTATCGCAGTCAGCTACGGACGAAACGCGCTGAGCGATAATAATCTTTGTCGTGTCGGGAAGGCTCGAGCGAAGTCCCGCTCTGATTCTCGCGTCGGTCGCGGTATCGACCGCGCTCGTCGAGTCGTCGAGAATGAGAATCTTTGGATTCTTAAGTATTGCTCTTGCGATACAGAGTCTCTGCTTCTGACCGCCCGAAACGTTTACACCGCCCTGACCGAGGTCGGTTTCGTAACCCTCGGGGAATGACGTAACGAAGCCGTCGGCGTCGGCAATTTTGCAAGCCTCGCGGATTTCGTCCATTGTGGCGTCCTTGTTGCCCCAACGAAGATTGTCGGCTATCGTGCCCGAGAACAGCACGTTCTTCTGAAGCACCATACTTACGGCGTCGCGCAGATTGCGAAGCTTATAGTCCTTTACGCTTACGCCGCCGACTGTTATATCGCCGCTCTTAACGTCGTACAGTCTCGGTATGAGCTGAACGAGCGAGGATTTGGAACTGCCCGTGGCACCCATAATTCCTACCATCTCGCCGCTCTCAATTCTGAACGTTGCGTTCTTTATGATATCCGCACCCTCGCCGTACGAGAAGCAGACATCCTTAAACTCGATGCTGCCGTCTTGTACGTTTTCAACGGAAGCGTCGCCGTCGGTGATATCGGAATTCTCGTGAAGAACCTCTTTAATTCTCTTGGCGCTCGCCTCGGACATAAACAGCTGAGCTATCATAACGATAGCGACAAGGAAGTTTATGAGTATCTGAATAATATAGGTAAAAATCTGGGTAAAATCGCCTACTGAAAGCGTCTGCTCGGCTATCGATTTCGTTGCGATAATCATCATCGCGATTATCGTGCCGTACATAAGCAGCATCAGCGCGGGCTCGCCTAAAATCATAAGCTTTTCAGCGTGCAGCGCAGCGTTCATAAGGTCGTCGTTTGCCTTTTTGAACTTTTTCTTTTCATAGTCGGTACGGACGAATGCCTTGACAACTCTTATATTGGTGAAATTCTCCTGAATAGATGCGTTGAACGAGTCGAACATCTTGAGCATTTTGCGGAAGCGCTTGATGAGTATCGGTCCGAATATTGCGAGCACAAGTATCATTATCGGCAGCGAAACCGCAAATACCGAGGTAACGTCCTTGCTCTTTTTGATACAGATTGCGAGCGCAACGCCGAACATGATGGGCGCTCTGAATACGCCTCTGACAAGAAGCAGGAACGTGTTCTGAACCGTGTTGACATCGGTCGTCATTCTCGTTATAAGCGAAGCCGTGGAGAAACGGTCGATATTTGAAAACGAAAACAGCTGTACTCTCTCGATAAGTGCATTTCGTATCGAAGCGCCGAAGCCGATGCCCGCTCTTGAAGCCACAATGGCGGCAAGCGCGCCGCAGGACAGCGAGCCTATTGAGAGCAGAAGCATTTTAAGACCGAGTCTTATAATAACGCTTATGCCCTGATCGGGATTGCTGACGTAGTCAACTATATCGCCCATTACCTGGGGGATGAGCAGTTCAAAGATAACCTCGCCTATCATAAGTAACGGCGACATCATCGCGAAAAATCTGTACTTTTTAGCGTATTTCAAAAGTGAAAACATCAGCTCCTGCCCCCTTTCTGCGAATAGTCTGAGTTAAGAAAACAAAAAAACTCTTTGTTATCTGGTAAACCATTCGACAGATTTTTGTTTATCCGCTCAACGTAAGCCTCAAACTCTTTAAGCTCCGTTTCGGAAAAGCCTTCATAGGCCGCCTTATCAATCTTGTCAAAGGATGCGTGCACCTTCTCAAGCTCACTCTTACCGAAATCGGTAATCGTAATTTTATTACAGCGCAGGTCGTTTTCGTCACCTATTTTTTCGATAAGTCCGCTCTTGTGCATCCTTTTTACCGATACAGCCACTGAAGCGGGCGACACGCCCAGCGCGGCGGCAATCTCAGCCTGAGTACACTGACCGTGTTCGACCAGATAGTCGAGTATCGGCGGCTGACCGAAAAAGACCTTTGAGTCTCTGATAGCGTTCTGGACCTTGATACGCCTTAACGCTTCCATACCCAGAAGCGAGCCGGTCAGACGCTTGAAATCAAACGACATATTCAACCTCCCTTGTATATTAATTAACCGATTAACTGTAAACCGTTTAATTATAAATTGATTAATTATTAATCGATTAATAATTATACCTTATTTCCCCTTAAAAGTCAATAGTTTTGCATACTGCTTGACACTTCGGAATAATAGTTATATAATCTATAAAGACTTGCAAATCAAACATTCAGGGGTGCTGACTGCCGTCGGCTGAGATGAAGGATTACCTTTGAACCCTTATACCTGATACGGATAATGCCGTCGTAGGAAGAACGATAATTTTTCAGCCTTGCGATGTGTGATTGTCGCAAGGCTATATTTATTACTGAGGTGATTTTTATGAATGACAAGACAAGAAGGCTTGTCGAAAGCGCGTTGCTCATAGCAATCGCAACTGTGCTTGAGATTCTTTCCAAGGTTGCGGGACTTGAGCTCCCGTTCGGCGGTACAATTACTCTTGCGAGTATGTTCCCGATAGTGCTCATAGCCTACAGATACGGCGTTAAATGGGGACTGCTCAGCGGCTTTACCTATTCGCTTATACAGATGCTTCTCGGCGCAAAGACCGTTTCAGCAATGTTCCTGCCCGGTGACGACCAGATGATACTCTGGCATGCAATCTGCGTATGCTTACTCGACTACGTGCTTGCATACACCCTGCTGGGACTTGGCGGTATATTCAGAGGCAAATTCAAAAAGCCCGTTGTCGGACTGGTTCTCGGCGTAATAGTTGCGCTGAGCATTCGTTATCTCGTTCATATCGTTTCGGGCGCAATATTCTACGGCGCGTGGGCTGAATGGTTCTTCACGCAGGAGGGCTTCTATTCCATAGGCGCAAAGATACTCGAAAAGTTCTCGGGCACTGGACTCGCAATAGTTTACTCGGTATTCTATAACGGTCTTTATATGATACCCGAAATTATCATTACAACCGTAGTCGCGCTCATACTCGGAAGCATTCCGCAGATTACAGATGCGAATAAGAGAATAAAATGATCAAACAAAAATGCCGCAGCAGAAACTGCGGCATTTTTAATTCTTTTTACAGTTTGAATATTCGGTTGTACTTCTGAGCCCAGCTGAGCACCTCGTTCTCGGAATAGGTTTTAGGCATCTGAGAAATGAGCAGCGAAAGCTTTGCAATCTTTTTGAACGACGTACTCAGTTCAGCCTTAAGCGCCCTGTCCTTCGACGCGTTTTTCAGTATCAGCAGTATCTCAAGGAAGTCCTTGACCTGATCCTTTTCGGTGAACTTGTTCAGCTTAGATATTTTTTGTCTAACGGCCTCGACGTCACATTCAAACAGACCGTCAATCTGCTCGGGAGTTATATTTACAAGCAGATTATTGAGCGCCGCAAGAGGCGCGCAGGTATTGGTAACCTTCTTGTAATATGTATATTGATACTCCCATAGCGTTTCGCGGCTGTAAGCTTTTGCTTCATCCTTAAGTACTACGTCGGCAAGTATCGCGGCCGCCTTGAAGGCGTTAGCCATGCCTGAGCCAAGCAGCGGTATAGTCATAAACGCGCTGTCGCCTATCGCCGCATAGCCGTCTGCCGTCATAACCGCAAGCGACTGGCGTACGGGGATTTCGGCGTACTGACCGCCTCTGACTTTTTTCTTACCTATAATGGGATTAATCGTCCTCAGATAATCAACGAACTCCTTAACCTCGCCCTTTTGGAAAGGTTCAAATTTACCGACGAGCACGTCCGCCCACTCGCCCTCTGCCATAACCCAGCCTATGCCGTGAATGCCGTGAGGGAAGAGCGTAAGCTTGAATTCCTCGGCGGGATAGTCCTTATTGATTCTGTTATAGAACGCGCGGTAGCAATAGAACTTTTCGTACGGGCCCATATCCCTCTGAATTCCGCAGGAATACGGCAGGCTCCTTCTTACGGGCGAATTACAGCCGCAGGCGTCGATTATCAGATCGCCGTAAACCGTACCCTTATCGGTGTTTATGCCGACAACTCTGTTGCCCAGACACTCAGCCGACTTTACCGTCACGCCGTATTCGAATTTAACCCCGTACTGCTCGGCGTAGGCGATAATGTGGTCGTAAATATCCTTGCGCTCCATTTTTATTTCGGGCTGATTCTTCGGCGAGCGCTGAACAAAGGGATTTCGCTCGCTCGGGCCGTAGAAGGTAACATCGGTTTTGACCGAATACTTATCCTCGGGCGGCATATCCATACCCGCCGCCTTAAGCGAGTGACGGTTGAAAATATCCGTCCAGTCGTAGCCCATGTCTTCACGCTTATTCTTTTCATAAACCGTGACGTCGAGTCCGCCCTTAGCCAGAAGTGCAGCCGCAACAATTCCGCCGTGGCCGCCGCCGGCAACGATAATCTTTGACATAATCCATCCCCCAAATAACAAATTACTGTCAAACTCATATTATCACAAAACTTTTTGCTTTTCAATATAATTGAATGTCGAAATAAAATATGATACAATTAATATAAAAGAGGTGATTTTGTGGTACACATAGGCAACGATTGGGATGAAATACTTAAGGGCGAATTTGACAAGCCGTATTACAGACAGCTTCGCGCATTTCTCAAGCAGGAATACACAAGCCGTACAATATACCCGCCGATGAACGATATTTTCAACGCGCTTCGCTATACCTCGTTTGAGAATACAAAGGTCGTAATCCTCGGTCAGGACCCGTATCACGAGCCGGGGCAGGCGCACGGACTTTGCTTCTCGGTCAAGGACGGCACTCTTCCGCCGCCATCGCTTATCAATATTTATAAAGAGATCAAGGACGACCTCGGCATCGACAATCCCTCCGACTGCGGCGAGCTGACCGGCTGGGCTAAGCAGGGCGTACTTATGCTTAACACCGTGCTCACCGTTCGCAGAGGACAGGCAAATTCCCATAAGGGCAAGGGTTGGGAGCAGTTCACCGACAGAGTCATTTCCGAGCTTAACCGCAAGCAGACTCCCGTCGTTTTCCTTCTCTGGGGCGCAAATGCGAGACAGAAGGCGCAGATTATCACAAATCCGATTCACGTAAAGCTCAGCTGCGCTCATCCGAGTCCGCTGTCGGCTTATAACGGATTTTTCGGCTGTAAGCATTTTTCAAAAACGAACGAAATTCTTGTCCGCAACGGGCTTGCTCCCATTGACTGGAGTGTAAGGAGATAATTTTTTTCAAAAAAATTGTCTATTCCTATTGATTTTTGAAAAATCTTAAATTATAATTATTTGTGTCACACTTCGGAAATGGTGTTGCCACTTCCGGGGTGTTTTCTTTTATTTTAATTTTCGTGGGGTAGAAAAATGAAGATAGGCTTTGATAATGAAAAATATCTCAAAACTCAATCTGCGCACATCAAGGAAAGGATAGGCAAATTCGGCGGTAAGCTCTACCTTGAATTCGGCGGTAAAATCTTTGACGATTTTCACGCGTCGCGTGTACTTCCCGGCTTCCAGCCCGACAGTAAGATGAAGATGCTTCTCGAATTAAAAGACGACGCCGAGATGATTATCGCCATCAACGCCAACGACATTGAGAAGAATAAAATCAGAGGCGACATCGGCATCACCTACGACCTCGACGTGCTTCGCCTTATGGATATTTACCGCTCCTTCGGCTTCGTTATCTGCGGCGTAGTGCTGACTCAGTATTCCGACCAGCCTGCCGCTGTCGCGTTTAAGCAGAAGCTTGAAGGCCTCGGCATAAAGGTCTATAAGCACTACACTATCCCCAACTACCCTGCCGACGTTAAGCTGATTGTCAGCGAAAACGGATACGGCAAAAACGACTATATTGAAACCTCACGTTCACTTATCGTCGTTACTGCTCCCGGACCGGGAAGCGGAAAGATGGCTGTCTGCCTTTCCCAGCTTTACCATGAGCATGAAAAAGGCATTGAAGCGGGCTACGCAAAATTCGAGACTTTCCCTATCTGGAATCTTCCCTTAAAGCATCCCGTAAACCTCGCATATGAGGCGGCAACCACCGACCTCAACGACGTCAATATGATTGACCCGTTCCACCTTGAAGCCTACGGTGTAACGACCGTCAACTACAACAGAGATATTGAAATTTTCCCCGTTCTCAACGCAATTTTCGAAAAAATATACGGAACCTCGCCTTATAAATCGCCTACCGATATGGGCGTCAATATGGCGGGCAACTGCATAATAGACGACGAAATTGTCAGCGAAGCCTCAAAGCAGGAGGTTATAAGACGTTATTACAAGACGCTCGTCAAGAAGGCGAACGGCGAAAATGTGCTCGACGAGATTTATAATCTCGAGCTTATCATGAATCAGCTTGAAATCACGCCCGAGTACAGAAAATGCGTTACTCCCGCACTTGAAAAGGCTGCCGAAACCGGCGCTCCCGCCGCGGCTATGGAGCTTGAGGACGGAACGATTATAACCGGCAAGACCTCCTCGCTGCTCGGCGCGTCCTCTGCTCTGCTTCTTAACTCGCTTAAGAAAATCGCAAACATAAACGACGATATAGACCTCGTTTCACCGATAGTTATCGAGCCTATTCAGGACCTGAAGGTCAATCACCTCGGCAACCACAACCCGAGACTTCACACCGACGAGGTTCTGCTCGCTCTCTCGATTTCGGCGGCGACCAACCCGACTGCCGAAAAGGCAATGCAGGCGCTTCAGTCCTTAAAGGGCTGCGAGGTGCATTCAAGCGTTATACTTTCCGACGTTGATATGCACACCTTTGCAAAGCTCGGCGTAAACGTCACCTGCGAGCCCGTAAGGCAGAGAAAAGCTTTATACCACAAATAAAAAAGATACGGAGAATGATTGTTCATTCTCCGTAATATTTTATCTCAAGCGTTGTTTCATTAAATATATAATCCTCAATCACATCTCTCGCGTGACAAAGTTCGACCTCATTTTCATTCAGCAGTCCGACCAGCCTTTCGGCAGACTGCTTAGAGAAGGTAATATCGCCTACCCTTTCCCCGTCAGGCAAAACAACGCCGTAGGCCGCAGCAACTCCGTTACCGGCCTTTATAGTTTCCTCAAGCAACCCGTATTTCCCCATACTCTTACCTCAAAACAAAGTGTTGTTTTGTAACATTGTTACTAATTGTAACACGAAAAATCAGGTTTGTCAAGGGTTAATCAACAAAAAATCAGGACACGGTTTTCGTGTCCTGATTTTACTTCATTTTTATCGTACTAAATCAAAATGTGTATCCCTTTATATAATATCCTCTGACGGCAGAAATACCTACGTCGGGATTGAACTCACCGGGAAGCTGAATTACCTCGTCGCACACGAGAGTTTCACCGATAAAGCCGAAAATCTCAACCCAGGCATCACCGTACTTGTAGTTAAGATAAACCTCAACGCCGTTCTCGGTATAATAGCATTTTGCAATTCTGCCCGATTCGTCATAGATGAACCGAAGGTTGTCGCCTGACGGATCGGCAACGGAATTCAGTGTATTCTCGGGATTTGCGGGAGTTTCGAAGACCTGGACCGCATACGAGCTGTCAACGAAGCCGTCGGGATTCGTGGGTATCTCGGTTGTATCTTCACCGCCGAACAACGAATTGCCGCTGTCGTTATTGCCCGAATTGTCAGATGAGCTGTTATTTGATGCGTTGTTGCCGCCATTGCTGTTGTTACTGTTGTTGCTATTGTTCTTTCCCGGCAGTATCTTGCCGATATCAAACGAGCACGCGCTCAGTGACAGTGCAAGCAAAACTATGCAGAGTATTATCGCAATTATCTTTTTCATTGTTATACCTCCGGCTCGTATGACGGCATCATCTTAAGCTTGAACAGATTGTTGCGGTGCATACGGTCGATTTTTTCCTTTGTTTCGGGGTCGTCAATCTCTCCCGTGCGTATATATCTGTCGAGCACGGCATAGGTAAAGCCGAGATTGTCCTCGTCAGTCTTTCCGCAAAGGCCGTCAATCGGCACCTTATCTACAAGCACGTCGGGCAGGCCGAGAAGCCTGCCTATCTCCTTCATTTCCTGAACCGTAATATGCGAGCACGGGCTGAAATCCCCCGCCGCGTCGCCGTAACGGGTAGCATAACCTACCCAGTCCTCGGACAGATTACAGGTGTTTGCAACCCTGCCGTTATGGCTCTGCGAAACTGCATAGAGCGTCGCCATTCTGATTCTCGGAGGAAGATTTGTCACGCTCTGAGTTGACAGTTCAAACGGTATCGCGTTTTTTACACCGTCAACAGCGTCCTTGATATTGACAACATAATGTTTGATTCCGAGATGCTCAACGAGAAGCTTCGCCATGTCTATATCATGTTGCTCGCCGTTGGGCATCAGCACGCCTATAACTCTGTCTTTGCCGAGCGCCTCAACACAAAGCGCGGCGACTATCGAGCTGTCCTTGCCGCCCGAAATACCGACAACGGCGTTGCAGCCCTTTCCGTTTTCCTCAAAGAAATCGCGTATCCACTGCACACAGCCGTCTTTGACTTTTTCTGCATCAAACATAGCAAATCTCCTTTAGTCTAATATGCTTCATTATCTCACATATGCAAAAAGATTTCAAGCGTGTTGACTGATTTTTCAACACGCCTGATAATTCTTTATTAGTTTCCGTTTCCGAGCGCTTCGGATATTTCGTCCTTATTGCCTCGTCGCTGATAAAACTGCATACGGTTTTTCCAAAAGGCGAGAACGACCATTTCAATATCGTTGTTGCTTACCGTTCCGTGATGGTCGCACATGACGAGATAAAAGTCATTATCTTTTATGTGGAAGCTGTCAAGTTCCGCAAAGCTGCCCTTTTTGACTCCGGGCAGCTTATCCGAAACGGATCGGTAAAGGTCGCCGAGACCGAGAACATGCCCGAACTCATGCTTAACCACGTGTTTTATCTCTTCGTAATCGTCAAATTTACCGTCCTCGCTCATGATGTAAATAAATCTCGGAGCGGTAACTCTCCACCGTCTGATGCAGTAGGTTGCGAAAGAACGTTTATCATTAATTAAGCTGTATGTTCTTTCCCTTACCTTTTTACTGCCTATCAAATCGGCAAAACCGGTCGATACGGCGGCAACGGATTCGGTCACGGGAATAATTTTTATGCTGTCCGTGAGACGCGCTTCTTCCGTCAGCTTAATCCTTACCTCCAACTTCTGATTACCGAAGACCCTGTAATCGCCTTCCCAAAGCAATATTCCGTCGTAAATCGCCCGTATGAAATCCTCTACGTTCGGGAGTTCATCACAAAATGCGAAGTACAGATTTGCACTCAGCGTAAGACGGTTCACGCCGTCAACGTATTCAAGCACAGCATCAACCGGCGTGCGTATTCCCTTGCGGTTAATCCTAATCTGTTTACCTTCAAAATCGGTAAGCGGACCGTTGGGTGACGGTAATATTTTTCTCTGCACGTCGTGATAGTATCTTTCGAAGCATAATGAGCTGAGCATTTTGCTTGCGCGAACGGAGCCCCTGCCCGCCATGTTGCGAAGTACGTCAAAAGCCGCTTCCTGCGCAGGCAGCACACCCTTATCGTTTGAAACGCACAGCTTACCTTCAAGTATAAGCTCATAAAGAATAAAACCCGACTTAAAATCGTTGTGATCGTAGCACGCCTTTAACAGCAGACGGATTCCGGTATTACGTTCATCGGCGTTGTCGCTTTTCAAACACTGCAATGCGGTTTCGCGCCATTCATCGCAAAGCTGTTCGATCGATTTACCGTCATTTTCCCGAGAAAGTATATCACCGTTCAACACCCAATCACTCCTTACCCTCAATAACTGCAATTACAAAGCCCTCGGGATTTTCTGCACCGAGTGCTTTGGCGTATTCCATCAAATCGCACAGCAGTTTGTCAAAACTCATGTTTCCCGTAATATCCTCTCATTTTTATATTCCGAAAACCGTCACAGCTTACTGCGTGCCGACATTACTGTCTTTTCTCTTTTCCTCTTTCGAAAGAAGCTTGAACGGAATTAAATCGTGATGCATTTTCCCCAGATCGTTTCTGCTGTTTTTATCCGTTGAGCCGCTGAAAACATAGCCTTCGGATCTAATATAAGCGTTCCATCTGCGGTGCTCAAGTACTTCAATGCAGTCGCGTTCTTTTTCGGTAAGCTCCTGTGTTTTCTTATCCGCTCCGGCAATTTTACAGGCTATTCTCGCCTTCATATGAATTGCAGAAGCTACCGAGGAGTTGTAATTGTATTCATATCTCCAGAAGCTGTCCTCGTCGCCCCATTTCAAGTGACGGTTCAGAGCATCAGCCTCCAGCTCCGAATTGAGTACGACATCCTCCGAATATGAGGACGCGATGTCTCCGATAAAATCTATATCATACGTCTGTTTACCGTTAAAAAGCTCGGCGCCTTCAAGTGCTTTTTTCTCATCGGTGCTGTACACTACCGATTTGATAATCGGCTTAGTATTCATTCTTTCGAAAAGCATACGCAGTTTGACGGCAGCGTTGATATTCGTCGCATCGTTTCCGAGAGAAACAAACACATACGTCGCATCCCTGATTTTGCTTATCTCATCGTCAAAGTGCTTTGTCGTGACATCTACGCCCGAATGAATGTTTATCTTATATTGCGCATCTCCTTCGACATACACTCCGTTGTGTTTTTCATCCATAAGCTCGGGAGCGAGGGAACAAAAACGCTCTTTGGCCTTTTCGTCAAGATCGAAGGCATTTATTTCCAGACTGTATCCGTCCATCTGACAGTACCACGAAAGAGCTTTCAGCATCTGGGTTCCGTGACGGCCGAGTCCGACAATAACTGCGGATATTTTCTTAGCTGCATCTTCCGCAGGCTTTGCACTTTCAAACAGCTCATATCCGTTATCGTAAAGCAGGCGGCATATCAGGGATCTTACCTCATCTACCCTACGTACCTTGATTTTAACGTCTTTGCCGTTTTCGGTTTTCTTAGTCGCTTTAGGCAACACAAGTTGACTTATAATTCCCGTTGAGAACAAAAGCAGCTTTGTGTTTTCTCTGTCCGAGTACCTTTCAATCAGCTTGAGTGAACTGTCAACGGTATCTGTTTCGTCAATGTTAATCGTAAAGAATACAATCTCGGCGTTCTTACTGTGACGGGCAAAGTTTACCGCAAGTATATCCTTTTTGAAGCAAATCGCCTTCAGCTCACGTGCGCTTTCTATCAGGTCGTCGGTCGACTCATCGTTTTTATCCGATACGTTGGTATAAACGATTGCCGCACGTTTGTGGTTCTTTCTTAAATCACGTCCAAGTGCAAGCGATTTCTCGTTAAGTTCCGAAAAAACGTAAGCATCTCTGAAAAAGCAGAGTGTATATCTGAAATTAGCCGACGCATTTCTGAACACGGAAATCAAAAATCCGAAAGTCATTATCGGTGCGATAACAAGTGCTACCGAAACGAAAACCGAATATACCGTTGCAAAATTCTCATAAGGGCAAACTATATCCGCTATTACTTCCGCCCGGTCAACATCTATGGTGAAAACCTGCAGGGTGTTGTGAATTGCAAACGCAACAGCCTTTGAAATACAATACGCTGTTCCCGAAAGCTTACAGTAATAAATCGGAAACATACACAGTAAAACGAAAATAAAAACGCCCATGAACACCGTGTTAAACGGCGTCAGCAGTCTGCCTCTCCTGTATCTGCCCATGCCCTTCATAACAGCAACAAAAAGCGAAAAAGCCAGGCAGCAAACCGCAGCGATAAAGCATACAATCCAAATCATAATTGTCTCCTATAAAACAACTTGTTTTTTCATAACTTAATAAAACGAGCGCCTTTTCATTGAAGAATGCCAGGCGCTCTAATAAAGCATGCGTTTTAAGAACCGTATTAATTAAACATATCAATAAACTTCTTGAGATTGATAGTCCCCGTCGAAAGTGCAAGAAGTTTGTCGTTATACTTATCGATGGTATAACTTGAGCAGTCATTAATGCAATCAAACAATGCATCGCCTATAGTGCTTTCCATGAAAGAAGCCGTAAGGCGAAAACCAACCTTGCCCTCTGCAATATCAAAAGGATGCTTCGAAATCAGTAAAACTACCTGTCTTTCAGCATTAACGTCAACGAGAAAATCCATAGGAAGACCGTCGCCGTTCACACCGAAAAAATCTTTGTACTACCTTCCTTCTTGCTGTAACGCCAACCGTTTGTTTACAGAGCGGTGCAAAGGGCTTCATATACCTTTTGAGCACGTTCCATTTTTTCATCTGCCAGAACGTTTTTCTCCTAATTAATACTATTTTAATCGCAATTGCGATAAATCGCCAAAAACACAATAAAGACTGTCCGCCATTACCGTTTAATTATACCACACCGCCTTATAACCCGTCAACACAATAAGAGACACCACAAGCCGTTTTGTGCGTTTTTCGGTTAAAAGCATAAAGAACGTATAATACGGTTGATTTCCTTTTCACTTATTTCGCCGAAACCGTCAACGAGGCGGGTGTTCATTTCAATAGCCCGTTGCTTGAGCATACGGTACGCACCGTCATAGGCGGGTTCGGTCGCTACAACAGCTTTTTTCGAATGGCTGAAGCCGAAATGAGCGGCAACAGTATCAAGCTTATACAGCTCGTTGACATTGAACTGACCGTTTTTGCAGGAAACAAATACGGGAGTTATTCCGTGCATCAGAATTACGTCAACCTCATTGATACCGATATTATTGCCCCAATCAATTACAACTCCCGTACAAACGTCGTTAAACACGTATTTGCCGTTGTCATCGTGAGCGCTCAAGGCCTCTAAAAAGACCTTCATTTCAAGAACCTTGCCCTGAGCGGTCAGCAGCTTACACGCGTTCGCATCGTGATACCCAACGGATATCATGCTTCCCTCAAAGCTGTAACTGTCTATAAGACCGCCTTCGTACAGCAAATCAATCATTTTACAAAGCTCGCCATCGCTAATTTGATTTGTTTGCATCTCGCGAAGTCTGCCCTTCGGCAGGCTGAATTCCAGTCCGTCCTCGGAAGCAATACCGTTGGCCGTTATAAATCCAAGTGCCGCAGCAGTTTTGTTCCAGCGCCTTGCATTACGCCTGCAGACGCTCCACGCCGCTTCTATCTGCTCTCTGTATTCGCTGCTGAGCGAATGCTCGCGCTGAGCCCTGTTCATCGAAGCGGAAACGGATTCAAGCTTGCCGCCGTAAAGAATGATGTTTTCCTCAACACTCAGGTTCATTTTATTGCCGCTTATAACCTTGCCGTCGCCGTCACAGTCGATAATCTCGCCGTTGTTAAGATTGATTCTGTGCATCTGCAAACCTGAACCCTTGTACTTTTCATATACAGCGCCTGCTGCGCACAAAAGAAGATCCGAACCGCCCGTCAGATCAATGATGCAGTCCCCATACTCTTCAATCACTTCAACAAGACAGTCTATTATATTCTGCAGATCATTCTGCTTTACGTTCTTGTTGACAAGTTCTACCTTCATTCCCCTTTTCTCAAAAACCTCGTCCAGTCTTTTGCAGATTCTTTCAAACTGCTTATAGCTGTTGCAAAAAAAGACTATTCTGTCCGGTGTTTCAACCAGACTTGAGCAGATATTTTCAGGCTGAGAAGGGTCGTAAAACTCAATATATGTCATAGCTCAGAAATTCTCCGCAACACGCTTGAGCACTTCAGCTTCCTCAGCGCTGACATCGTTGTCGCTCTGCGCAACTATTTCGCATGCGAGAATAACAAGCTCCTTGTATGCGTCCGCAAGCTTCGGGTTAAGCGCCTTGAGCAAGTCAACTCCGTTTTTGAAATACTCGTTACTGAGCGTAAGGATATCCTCCTTGCAGTTCTCATAGACCTCGGCAAGTTCCCCTGCGGTGTACTCAAAACCGAAGCAACGGTTTATATATTCAGCCTCCTCCTCGCTGATTTTTCCGTCAGAGGCTATGAGCTTAAAGATGAGACTGAGCATATCGTTCTCGTAAAACGCCTCCATCTCACCGTACTGCTCCTTATTCCATTCACCGATTTCCTCAGTGGAATCGCAGCCGGTCATAAATCTTTCCCATTTGAATATAAATTCCTTTGTAAGTTCATCAATTCTGCTCATATTAATCCTTCCTTTCGGGGTAACGCCGCATAAAGCTGCGTCTTATTTTAATAGTATTATATCAAACCGCTCGTCATAATTCAACAGTAATCAACTCACCGAAAACACAAAGATGTCTAAGTATTTACTCCGCAGTTCAAAATGTTATTCTAATCCGTACTTCTCCTCATTACGCAGACGCCGAAGCACCTGACGACCGTCTTAAACCCGTTGCGCTTATAAAATGCGATAGCCGCCTTGTTTTTACTGCCGCAGGTCAGTTGAACACGGTCAATTCCCCGAGCCGACAAATGCTCCTTAAGTGTGTTTATGAGCGCCGTGCCTATGCCCTTTCTCCTCGCCGACTCTGTCAAGTCAATATGCAGATGTGCCGGCGCCAAAGGCAGCAAAAGCTTTTGCGCCGCCAGCGAGCCGTGCGTCGTAAGCGCGTACCTTATGCCGAGCTTTGATATCTGCGGCTGAATGTTCTTACTGAACAGTTTCAGAAACTCGCGTGTGTTCGCGGCGCAGAGTATGTAACCTATAACCCGACCGTTTTCGTTAAGGGCAACAAAGCAGTCGCCGTAGCTTAAGTACGGGTCGCAATATGAAAGCAGCAAAAACTGTCTGTCCTTTTCATCTCGCATCGGCAGCGACGAGGTTTCAACGCATATCTCCCTCATCGCCTCAAGGTCGTCCACATTCGCAGGGCGGATTGTGTATTGAATTGTATTCTTTCCGTCTGACATACTCTCACCTCTTTCGGATTGTCATAAGCAGATTATATAATAATTCAGATGGCTTGTAAACCCAAAGCGGAGTTTGCCGAGGTCTGCGACCTCGCAGTGAAGAAGTAATAGTGAATAAGTGAGGGGAAGCTTCGCTTCCGAATATTTTATAATAATACTAATATTGCTTTCGGCGTATATCCCACTAAATGTAGGGGCGATTCACGAATCGCCCGTTTATTATCTGCCCGCCAAATCGGAGTTTATCGGGGCGTAATCCGTAGGGGCGGGCATTGCCCGCCCGTCAAATGATATGTAAACTACGGGCGACCTATGGTCGCCCCTACGATTTGGTTACCCCTACAAACTCAAATATATAAAAAGGCTCCCTGCGGCGAGGGGTATGCCGCCGGGAGTCTTTTATTCGGGCAAAAGCCCTGTGTAAATTATGCGTTAACGGTTCTGTCAATCTCGAACATATCGAAAGCGTCGATAACCTGATCAGCGTTCATATCGCCGACGATTTCTGCGTTGCCGTCGAGGCGGAAATCTTCGTTAGCCACAGCCGTTTTGGCAGTTGAGTAATCGACGAGCGAAACCGTGCCGTCGCCGTCCATATCGCCTCTGATAATATCCTTTGAAGCGATAAATGTAATGCCGTGTTCATTGGCAAACTGTTCTGCATACGAGCCCTCTTCGCCGTAAATCGTAAGGAAGTCGGAAAGCTCATTCGTATAGTTCATATTGATATCCATATCTCTCATTACGAAGTTTTCATCAATTTTTGTAACTCCGGGAGAAATATAAATTGCATCAAAACGGTTGTCGCTTGCGCAGAACGTCCATTTCTGAAGCTCCTTAACGCTGTTGGGAATAACAGCCGAGCGAAGTGCTTTGCAGCCGCAGAACGCACCCTCGGTAATATGCTCAACGCCCTCGGGGAAAATCACCTGCTGAATATCGCTTGTGTACATAAAGGCTGCAGAGGATATTATCTTAGTTCCCGGTTTCACCATATACACCTTCGGCATCTCCTCATTTTGCGGAGCAAAGAAGCAGCAGCCGTCAATGTAGTAGATTTCAGGCTCGTTGTTGGCTCTTATTTCATCCCAGAAGATTCTGTCCACATAACCGCACTTCTGAAGAGCATACCAGCCGACGTATTCAAGCGAATCGGGCAAATCAAGGTAGAGAAGGTCGTACATTTCGTAAATCGCATATTCGCCTATTTTCTTATACGTTTCCGGTATGGTTATACTCTCTATATCAAGATATCCCTTAAACGGTGCTCTGTGTATTTGTCTGCGATTAAATGCATAGTCTGCAACTGCAACCATAGTATAACCGTCAACCTCGGTCGGAAGAGTTATTTCCTTTTCCTCGCCGAGATATCCGGTAAGCTCAGCCGTCTTATCGTCCTCACTGAGTACGTTGTAAGTCCAGTCAGGGTACTCCTCAAGCTGTACGAAATTACAGCCGATACTATTAGCATATCTCTGAGCTTCGGTATTTGCATAACCCTTAATAGTGGCAAACTGATTTCCTACGCCGATATGGCGCATAGCTTTATTAAAGGTGGCAACGCTGCCCTCGGGAAAAGCACCGTCCGCAACAGTACCCACGAAATTCCTGTTTGTTATTGCTTCCTCTTCATATTCGCTTTCCCTGACAGCCATTATTACATTGCCGCCGAGTCCGTCATAAACATAGAGAACGCCTTTATACCAATTGGAATTATAATTATAGTAACCCGTTCCCTCAATGGCATTAAAACCGACATGTGTTACATGATTACCGAAATGGATGTTACTTGCCTTTGCGTATGCAAAGGCATAGTCGCCTATATCTGTAACGCTCTCGGGAAGAGTGCCGTAATGATTTCCGAAATCGTCAAGCTTCGTACATCTGTAGAAAGCGTAGCTTCCGATTTCCTTAATATTATCGTAGAATCTGACCTGAAACAGCGTTTCGTTACCCGCAAAAGCGCTGTTGCCGATTCTTGTAATCGTATAACCGTTAATTTCTCTGGGAATTGTTATCTTTATGTCGCTTCCCGTGTAACCCGTAATTTCTGCGGTTTTGTCGGTTTCGCTCAATACGTTGTAACGCCAGTCACCGCTTTCAGCCGCAAAGGCATAGACAGGCAAGGCGGCAATCACCATAACTGCGCACATAATCAATGCAAGTATTTTCTTTTTCATATAATCGCCTCCTTACGAAAGAGCATAACTGTTAAGCATTTATTGTTCTGTCGATACGGAACAGGTCGAAAGCGTCGATAACCTGATCAGCGTTCATATCGCCGACGATTTCTGCGTTGCCGTCCAATCTGACAGTATCATCGACAATAACGGTTTTCGCTGTTGCATAGTCGTTAAGAGTAACAATTCCGTCTGAGTCAATATCACCGTAAACTATATCATTAATGTCAACAAAATATACATCGTCATACAGATTTGCATATTCCTCCGCAGCTGAGCCGCTGACTCCGTAAACCGTTACACCGTTAAGATGCTGTCTTGAACCGCCTGTATAATCTGCAATAAATAACGGGTCGATTTTTGTAACCGTGGGCGGAATGTAAATTGCCTGCAGATACGTATCATAAAACGTTATTTCCTCAAGCTCCGTTACCGTAGTCGGCAAAACGATGGACTTAATATCGTCACAAAGGAAAAACGCACCCTGACAAATCGTGTGAACTCCTTCGGGGATGATAATCTTTCTGATGTCATCCATATTATTGAACGCTTCGCCCGTAATTATCGTTGTTCCCGGGCGTACGGAAATTGTGTCGGGGTGAGCGGTTTGCATATTATATCCGCCGCCGCCAAAGCAGTATGTACCGATATATCTGACGCCGTGGTCGTCAAATTCCATACACTTTTCATAGCCGTACTTTTCGGCATAATACCCGCAAAGATTAGGACAACTGACAAACGAACCGAAACCTATATACTCAAGATTTTCGGGTAATCTTACGGAAAAAAGGAAATGTTCACCAAAGCAAAAGCCCTGACCGATTCTCTTGTATGTGTCGGGAACATAAATGCTTTTCGGCTCCCATTTACCGCTTGTATCAAAGCGCTTATACGAAGTGCCGATAATCGTATATCCATCGATTTCTTCGGGCAGCGTAACGTCCATAAAATATTCGCTTCCGCCCGAAACGCCTGTAAGCTCTGCGGTTTTATCCTCTTCGCTGATTACGTTATAGCTCCAGACATAATCGGGAGTTTTAACTCTGTCATATTCGGCTGTCAGCATTTCCGCCTGCGACCAGGTGATATAGTTGTTTCGGCAAAGGAAATCTATAAACGCAGGGACGTCGCTTCTCATAAGCGAAAAACTGCTGTTAAGACGGTAAATAAAAACCGCAACCTCGTGAACCGTGAGAATTCTGTTGAGCATTTCATCCTTATCGACTGAGTTGAAATCAACAAGCTCATTCCACTTTAAAAAATCATTATAACTATTCTCCGTGCCGCCCGTGAACTGCTGATAAGGCGTAAACAGATTTGCGTAAGTGGTATAGTTGGTTATTTCCTGCGCAGGGTCAGCCTCTGCAAAAGCATATACAGGCAAGGCGGCAATCACCATAACTGCGCACATAATTAATGCAAGTATTTTCTTTTTCATAGTAATACCTCCCTTATATAAACAAGAGCTGAGATTTTCCCAAATATATATAGTCAAGCGTTTTTTGACAAAATGTCGATTATCTTCTTTTATTATTTCTTCCCATATATTAGTACCTTTTAAGGTGAAAAGGTTGACGCATTCTTCGGATGTTTTTTATTTTCAGCCTGATTTTACTTTCTCCACCTACTGTAAAGTCAAGTATTTTTCGAAATTTTTCTGAAAATTTTCAACTTTATTCTGACATATTGCCCTGCCGCTGTCACGCAAGACTTTATTGCTCTGCAGGATTATTGCCGAAACAATACATAGTAATTCAATGTATATACATTGTAACACAAGGCATTCCTTCTGTCAATCCTTTTGCTCATACATATAATAAGCTTTCTGTAAAGCCTTTTTCAATAAAAATGCAGAAACGCAGAAAAGACGTGCAGAAATGCAAGAAATTAAGGCAATTCGGGCAATTCCGAAAACAGAAGGTACAGTTCCCTTCTGAACAATTCAAGCAACAGATAATATACCGAGCTTATTATAACCGCAACCGCATACCACAGATAATCACGTTTATTAAACTTTTGATTTTCTTTCTTTGTCGGCGGAAAGTACCCCTTGATACTGTTATAATGCCGGTTAATCTGAAAGAACATAACCTCCATCAGCAGCAGAAGGCTGAACATCATCAGCGAGCCGAGAATCAGCTCATCACCGGGATTAACCATCATAATTTCTTCGTCGGCAAGCTCACTGCCGCGTATTACAATCGGCGCCGTCAAGGCAAGCAGAAGAATGACCGACAAAGCCTCCGACAGCTTGCTGTTTTTCAGAAAGTGCAGACCTGCCGCAAGGACGGCAAAGACGGCAAATGCACCGAGCATATAACTCGGAGTTAAAAAAATCAACCAGTCGGCTATAAGATATATAAACACTCCGATAAGCACGGTTTGGCAGGCTGTGTTGGCTCTTTCAAGCTCCGGACGGTGCAGACGTATATATTTTATATACAAAAAATATGCGCATAACATCACTGCGTTCGGAATAACAAAGATAAGAATACCTTTCAGACTGAACGGTGCGGCAACTCCCGCATGCTCAAAATAGTAAACCCTGTCCCCTATCACATAGAGAGGATAATATACAAGATAAAACATCAGAGCGAGGAATACTCCGCCGACTATCATGGCGATTCTCGTAGCCTTGTATAAGCCGTTCGAATCCGTAAGCTCTGTGACAAGATCCTTTTCACCGCCGTTTCCGTAATAGAAAGCGGCGATTCTGAATCGCTGAACTGCGTTCGGCTGCTTGAGTCCGTTCTCCCACAGTCCGATTGTCTTTTCGCTTGTTTCAAATATATTTGCAATTTCCCTGTTCGTCAGTCCGTACTTTCCCTTTATCTCACTGAGAAACTTCGGAGCGTCAACCTTCAGCCAGCCGATTCCCATCAGAATACTCGCCGAAAACCTCGGCGAATGCATTATGGCATCGGGTATGCCCGAAACCTGCTTACCGACGGCAACGGATTCGCTCTCACCTGACTTTTCGTCATATTCGAGCAGCTCCTCGACGCTCATATCAAAGCAAGCCGCAATTCGGTCGAGCATCTGAAGGCGCGGCTGTGTTGTTCCGTTTTCCCATTTTGAAATCGCCTTGTTGCTGACGCCGAGCATCCGTCCGAGCTTTTCCTGAGTATAGCCCTTTTCGGTACGCAGAGTGCAAAGCCGATTTCCGAATGCATACTTATCCATAACCTCACCTCACTTAAAGCATACCAAAGCCGTCAAAAAAATCAAGCGTTTAGGCAAAAAAATAATCTCTTAAAAAGAGAACTTGCATTTTTCGGCGCTTATACGGCAAAAACGCCCTGCCGTTTTACGTTTTCCGCATCTGAGCGGTAAAAGCTAACGGCGCTATCGACTTGCGGTTCACAAAATTTGTTCCGTCTCGGAACGGCGGCAAATTTTGACAGCTGAGCCAACACCGCTTTCGCTTCATCCGCCGCAGGCAGCAGGAGGGCGTGAGCCCGTAACAGCCGCAATGCGTCTGCGAAAAACACAAGGACGTCGGTCAGATTCAAGCAGAAAACAAAAGAAAAAGGAATGTCCGAAGACATTCCTTTTTCTTTGGCTCCCCTTGCATCCTCGTTGACTCTGGACACCCGAATTTTTGATTTCTTCAAGCGTCAGCGTCTCCGAATTCTTTTGCACATTGAAGGAGATTATTATTTTGTCATCATACACATAAACCGCATTGATAAATGTGTCAATCAGCTTCTGCTTATTCTCAACGGTTGATATGTCCATCTCCCTGAGCTTCTCAAACCACATTCGCAGTTTGTCTTCTGTCAATGTACTTTGCAAGCCTTCTTCTTTTTTGATTGCAAGTTCGATATCCCGCTTTTCATTTTCAAGATCGATAAGCCGCTGAGATACTGCCGTACTGACCGCTCCCTGCTGAAGTGCATTGACAATATTGTTGATACCGTTCTCTGTTTCCTTCAGCCGAGCTTCAAGACTCGGCAGTAGCGAACTCGACTGACCGTTTGCTTTGAGAACTGCTTTGATCAATTCGTCTATTGAGGTTCCGTCAAACAGAATGTCTCTTGCAATTCTCACAACGGCATCTTCAAGAGGTTCCTTGCGAATGCCTCTTCGGGTACAGCCGAGATGATATTTGAAACCGGGACATTTGTAATAACGGTACTTGATGCTCGTTCGGTTGTGGCAGCTCTCCCCTGCCATCATTCGGTTACAGTTTCCGCAAAACAGTTTCGTTGTCAGCAGGTATGCCTCTTCCGCATTCGACCTTCCGCTTAAACTCCTGCCGAGCTTGAGTCTTGCCTGAACTCTCTCGAAAAGGTCCAAAGGTATGATTGCCGGTATGCCTCCGGGAACGACTACTTCCTTGAAACGGTACTCGCCGATATACTTTCGGTTGCGCAACATATTCTTTACCATTGCAAGCGAAACGGGTTTGCCGCCCGGCGTCCTTGCGCCTCTCGCACTCATTGCCGTTGCGACTTCCTTGATATTCATTCCGTCCGCATACAGATTGAATGCTTCACGGACTATCGGAGCGTACTCTTCGTCAATCACGATATCACCGTTCTCGTTCGGCTTCAATCCGATCGGCATCCGCCCGCCGTTGCTTTTGCACTTGAGCGCATTCTCCGTCATACCTCGCAAGGTCTTCTCGCTGAGTTCCTTTGAATAATACTCAGCCATACCTTCAAGAACCGATTCAAGCAGAACGCCTTCCGCTCCTTCGCTTATCGCTTCGGTTGCCGAGATAACCTTGACGCCGTTCTTGCGAAGCTGTGCTTTATAGTGAGCCGAGTCATATCTGTTACGTGCAAAGCGGTCAAGCTTCCATACTATTATTACTTCGAAGTCGTGCTTTGAGCTGTCGGCTATCATCCGCTGAAAGTCAGGGCGCTTGTCTGTCGTTGCCGACTTCGCTCTGTCGATATACTGACCGACTATGTCAATGCCGTTTCGTTCAGCAAAAATCTTGCACTCACGGATCTGTCCTTCAATGCTTTCTTCACGCTGATTATCGCAGGAAAATCTTGCATAAATTACACCTTTCATATTATGGGTTTCACCTCCGTGTCGCCATATTAACTCTATTAACAACTGTTGTCAACGGGGTAAAACAACCAAAGTCCAATTATTGGGATAGAAAACGAACATTTGTTTCATTTTCGTAAAAATTGACGGCAGAAATAGGCAAAAATAACGAGTGATAAAGACTAAAAAATCTTTACCACCCGCCGCAAAAAATCTTTTCACAAACAATCTTAAAAGGTCTTCAAAAATTCTTCTGGACTTTTGCCGAACGGTGTGGTATTTGTTTGTGTTGCAAAGGGGTGATACAAATGTCAATACTTGAAAACCTCTATAATGGGAATATAAATCCGAGTGATATTGAAGGGCTAAAAAATAATACCAAATACAAAAAGATTCTCAACCTCGTCAATAAAGCAAAAGTAAAGCTCATCGATACTATGACCGATGAGCAAATGATATTGTTTGAAAACTATATTATCAACGCCGATGAGTTATCAATTGTAATTGATGAGGAAGTTTTCAAATCTGCCTTTTCTCTGGCTTTGAAGATTATGATGGAAATAATACAAAATGTTTCGGTTGTTGTCAGCCGAAACATTTTGTAATTAAGTATACTGCATTTTATGCTCTTTGCTAATTCATTATTAAACAATAATGGTGTATGTTACTTATCTGCAGAGAACTCTTATTCGTAAACGAATAATCAATTTGGTGTGGAACGCCTATGTCCTCTTACTTTAGTACCATCACTTTTTTTGTAAGGCTTAACAGGGACTATTTTTTTCTGTTGTTTTCCGGATTTACTACTTTTCGTTTTAGCCATCTCTTTGATTTCCTATTCTGATGGAGCACACTTATGGAAAACTTGACATCAATCAATTAGTGTGTTAACATACTCTATGTGTAGAGAGTACATTACGGGTTCAACCATCGTATTCCCTTACCAAATGGCGGCTTGTCGGAGCCGCCATTTTTGTTGTGTTCTTTATTCAAACTTTACAACTTCTTCTCCTCTTGCATAAACATCAATTCGATTTTCAACATCAATTGTATTAACTATCCAACCTCTTATTTGAGCCAATTTAATAAATTCGTCTATTCTATTGACCCCATTCATTTCTTTTAGAGTCACAACAACTCCAAATCGTAATCCTTTTCCCGCTTTGGAATCTAGTCTTTCTTTTGTTTTTATACTAAGCCCCCAAGTCTTAGCTGGATAAACTGTCCGTGGTCGTGATTTGGAATTAATTGTTTCGCTAATATGTTTAACATTGTCCCATTTTCGGAATAGTTTTCTAGCTTCTTGTTCATATAAAGAAATCGTCCCTGGATCCGATTGATTGTTGCAATCAATAGATTTAATAACTGCTCTTCCCTTTTCCTCTTTTAAACGACCAAAATGTATATCCATTTCCGTGCTAGTGTAATCAACACCTTGATTTCTATCGCTTTTTGGGAAGTAAGCTAAAGTAGCTTTTGCAAAGTATGGATATCCTTTTTCAGAAATTGGTACAGGCAACTTATATGTATATGTTTCATACTCCTCAATTGCACCTGTCATAACAAATCTTATTTCATCATCTTTAGAATGAATTATCTCTTCTATTCTAATTGGAACAATCCCGTAACCTACCTTAAAATTGTTATAGTCTTTTCTGTCCCAAGCAGCTGCTGAATCTATCAATAATGCTTTTGCAACTTCTCGGCTCAAGCCCATAACATGGATTAAGTATGCTATCTTTCTTGATATCCATGGCGCAGCAAATGAAGTGCCAGACCTTTGTGCTAAAGTAAATGGTTCAATTACATTTATAGGTTCTCCATTATCCCCACCATAATAACTCAAATCTGGTTTATGAAAAAATGATAATACTGGTCCCTTCCTGGTGTATGAGGCAGAGCGCCCATCCTTTTTTACTGAATTAACAACTATAGAGTTAAGGGAATCCGCAGGCGCACCTATCATCTTGTCCTTCTTTTCATCCTTTTTTTTATTAGTACCTGCAACAACAAAAACAACATCGTATTCACTTTGTATTTTATCAAGTTCAGCAGCCTCTGGTGAAATAAAATTAGGATCAATTTCCAGTACAGAACCTAAGGACAAATTCCAAACTTTAATATCCGTATTCTCAGCAACAATCTTCCTTATCAATTTCAATACTGTAAACGAGCTAAATGGTCCGGCCTTTGATACGCCAAAGTGTCTGACCTTAAAATTTCCACATCCATCATCCAAGTTTGGGTTGAGATTTGGGCCATCGACAATAATTGAGGTTACCGCTGTACCGTGTCTCATATCACTATTGTCAATTTCAAACTCATCAGAAATCATTTTATGGTATTCAACCCAATTTGAAAAGTACGCTTCTTTCCAAAACAAGGTATCAATTACACCTATTGTTGGCTCATCCCCAGGTTCTCCAATCATATCATTTCTTTCTATCATTGGGACATCATCAACATCCTCCAATGAAATATCAGAAAAATCTCTAACACTCATCGATATTAAATATGGTGCTTTGTCTTGGACTAATTTTATTTCATTTGGAGTAAGTCTAAGCGTTGTTTCGTCAATCATTTTTGCGTTGATCATGTCTATCCCAAAGCTTTTAAGAAGAGCTTGTGTGTCAACGCCAGTTTTATATATAGTAACAATTGAATCTTCACTTATGCTACTTGAAGATTTATCTATTCCAAATCTTTCAACATAAAAACAATCAATCAAAACACTAATAAATGTTGTTTTGCTCATTTCCTTAAACTGAAAATGTCCATCATTGATCTCTCTTGTTGTGTTCTGAGTTGCTTCTCCATTATAGTATTTTTCCAGAATACCTTTTGCCAACTTAAGTCTATTAATTGAATCATCTATTATATCTACACTAACGAAGTGCGTAAAAACGTGTTTTTGTATTGTCTTACCATGATCATTCTTTTCCCAGACAAATTTTGCACCTCTTATTGATGAATTTGGTTTATTATTATCGCCTTTTCCCAATATGTTTTGAAGTCTATTACTCTTAGCAACAACATGCTTATAGAAAACACTTACTAATGCCCCACCAATAATATCATTTTCTTTCTTTTTCCAAAAAACTGAAATATTGCTTAGTTCTTTTATTAAACTTTCAACATGTGTTGAAGATACTTTAGCATTTGCAGGAAGATTTCTCTTTCCGCCACCACTTGTGTTTGGCTTGCTATCAAATTGTCCTTTCAACAATAGTACATTATTCATTTTCGCTCATACCTTTCAATTCTCTTGCTACGCTACTTTTAGATATTCCTGTTAATATTTCAATTTCTCTTGTTGTGAATCCCTGTGTCTGTAAGTCAACAAGATTTTTAGGAATACTGCCTACAGCATTTACATATAATCTCCTGAAATAATCAAACCCATCATTGGGATTACTAAAAGCAATTGATGTTTTAATGATGTTTTTCAGGTCGCCTGGAAATGGTATTGGATCCATTAACGAAATAATCTTTCTAAATAATCGTTTGTCTCTTGATGTTGTTTTGAATTTCTTAAGATAATTGTCCATTAATGCTTCAGCTACATCAATTAAATCATCTGCACTATATCTATTAAAATCGACAACCGAATCAAATCTTCTTATAAGTGCTTTATCAAAGAACTTGAACAAGTTAGTTGTAGCAATAATAACCACTCTCTCATCCACATAATCTAAATTCTTTATCAAAGTGGAAGTAGCTCTTCCCATTTCTCTCAAATCATTCATATTAGTTCTATCTAAAGCAATTGCATCAATCTCATCAAAAAGAACAATAACCCTTTCCGGATGTACAAAACTTTTTATCTCTTTAAAAAGTTTTGTAATGTTTTTTTGGGTCTCTCCAAGCTTACTATCTACTACTGATGTGAAATCAACCATATAGATGTCTCTATTCAACACTCTTGATAATTGTTTTACAGCCTCCGTTTTGCCTGTTCCTGGTGCCCCTTCAAACAAGAACTTATTAATGCCAACATTATGAAAAACAGCATTTGCGATTCCCATTAAATCTTGTGTGATTACTTCGGGCAGCATTAACAAATCTGATGATTTTTCTACTTTTTCGAAAAATGGAGAATCATGTTCTTCCATCTGCGGCACAAAAGTATTTGCATTTGAAAGAAGTGCCATAATATATTCTGCAAGTTGATAATCACCAGAGGCATCAAAATCATTTGCTATCTCATAAGCTTCATTACGGAATCCCTCATCGTTTTCTTCTGAATAATATTTGATAAGATTTATTATATTCTTTTTTTTCATAACATCTCTTCTTTCATAATCTCTATTAATTATTATACTCATCGTGGGACAAAAAGTCAACAGTTGGGACTAATTTTTATTTTTTATTTACGCTTCTTGCACACATTATTATAAATAACTGGAACTTAATAAAACCTTGGGGCTTCTAGCCACAAGGTTTTTTAAGGTTTCAATATTAATAATGTTTTCATATTAACTTAACAAGTATCTGTACGCCTTTTTTCACATTAATATTTCATGATTAACCATTTACAACTTCATCAACCAATCAAGTGCTATTTCGCAATAATCTCTTGACACTTCTATTCCAATTGCCTTTCTACCGAGTTTGTTTGCTACCACTACGGTTGTGCCACTTCCCATGAAAGGATCTAAAACAATATCTCCAACATAGCTGAAAAGCTTTATGCACCGTTTTGGCAATTCCTCTGGAAATGGTGCAGGATGTCCGTATTTTTTGCGCCTCTCCCCAGCGAAGCACCAATTACCATCGGTCCATTCTTTGAATTCATCTTCAGAAATATCACTTTTGCCTTTTGATAGCTTTTTCCAACTGTTTTTATATAAGACGATGATTAACTCAACAGGTGAAATAATATTTGGGGCGCTTGCACTTTTGTAACTTCCCTTTGCAAGACTTCCGTTTACTTTTCCTTTATTCCAAACAATCGTGCTTCTGTATTTCCATCCAACATCTTGAGCGATGGTAGTAATGTCCGATCCTATGCTTCTTGAACCGCCTTTTCCCGTATCAAGCGGAATATTTACGCATAACCTTCCATCGGGTTTGGCAAGTCTAAGACATTTTCCTAGCCAAGCCCGTGTGAAATCTAAATAATCATCATATTCCATATTATCTCTTGTATTTTTATACGAAATATCAAGATTATATGGCGGAGAGGTAATAATAAGGTCAACATGTTCATCTTCGATAATTGTAGTATCAAGCATATTTTCACACATTATATAAGCGTCGTTATCTCGATAAAACATTCCCATGTTTACACCGCCTTTTTAGAACTAACATAATAATAGAACACAATTCACTGAAAATCAATCTAATATGTAGAATTGTTTTTTTGAATGTGTTATAATCATAAACAGAGGTGATTAAATGTCAGAATCTAATCAAGATAAAAGTATTAAAGGTTATGGATTCAAAAAGACCATAGAGTCTATTCTTGATTATTCCAAAAACCAGAAATACATTAAAGATTATTACATTGGTTATGCATGTGGTATGCCCGGATATAAGGAAAAGTCTCAGTTTAAGGCGGCTTATCTTATTGAGTTTTCAGATAATATAAAATGGGTTTTATTTACTACCACAACAATTAGAGATAGGGTTAAAGAACAATATTGGGAAGCTTTAAATATCAAGACAATTGACAAAAGTATAAAGGCGGCTTTTATTATTTATCCAGATGAAATATCAGATAGAGAGAGACGGCTGGCTGAAGCAAAGAACAAGAAAATACAATCTAAAAATGAATACGCAACTGTTGAAGGAATTATTTCTCAAGACCAACTATCAAATACAATTGAAGAATATGCACTTAAAAATGCGATAAGAGGAAGTGCTTTAGCTAAAAAAGGTACCGCTTTTGAAAACAAGATAGCCTTTATTATCTCAAATCCATTTAATATTGAAAAATGGAGGACTAATGACGAAAACAAAAGCGGTGTCCATTATGTTGTCTTTTTAGAAATTATAAAAATGCTTCACTTGCAAGCAAGCGATGTTGTTTCTATAGCTGCAACATGTGATGCAAGTGTTATAGGAAGTTTGCCATCTGGAGGTAAGCCTAAAACAGATGTTCTTGTGACAGTAGAGTCTAAAGATAATATGTTTGTTTTTTACACCATAAGTTGTAAACGTTCTGAAAACGAAAGGGTCGCTGTACATGAATACTCTGCAGATGAGTTTTCAAGAGTACTTGATCCAAATAACAAAAAATTAAAACAGCTATTAAATCACTTTCAAGAATGTGGGGGACCTGTTAAGTTTGGGGTGGAAAACGGAAAAAAACTCCAAGATGCCCTAGCACCATACATAGAAAAACTGTCATTATGGGCTCTAGGCGGATATGGTGGAGGAGGAAATGAAAAACAGTGCGCAAAATATATAATTACGTATTCAAGCACAAAACGCAAATATTCATTCCATTCAACTCGTGATTATTATAATGAGCTTATCGCTCGTGATACTCATGGTCATTTTGGTACTCCATTTACTTGGACATATCCTTCAAAAAAATTCAAAACGAAAATACAACTAAAGTGTGAATTATTAACAGATTAACAAAAAAGGAGCTACATCTTAGTAGCTCCTAAAAATTTATAAATGATTTGGTAATGCTTTTATAATCTCTTTGCCAATTGCATAAGCAAGCAATGGCGGAACAGCGTCACCAATCTGTTCGTATTTGTCCTCGTCTTTATCACTATGAAAAGTAACATCCGGCCCAGCAAATTGATACCAATCAGGGAAACTTTGAAGTCGAGCTGCTTCTCTTACCGTTATTGCTCTGTTTTGGGTGGGATGTAAAATCTCATCCAAGCAATGAGAAGTAACTGTAAAGCTTGGTTCATCTGCTAACAACCTTCTGTTACGGCTTCCATATATAGTTTTCGGAAACAGATGACGATACTTTTCTATTTCACCATTGCTACTTAATTCTTCAAAGACGGATTTCATTGAACCACGCTCTGGGATTAAAGCCAAGAGTTCAAGTTTCCTTGCAACATGTCCAGGTCCGTTTTGATTGTTGATCTTTTTTGGATCAAAAAGTTTTTTATCTACTAAATGCTTTGGAACTATAGCGTGTATTTCGTCATCTTCGTATTCGCCACGAACAATCTTAATAAAGCGCTCTTGATTCTTGCTGGAGAACTTTTTTGGATAAGAATACTTTGTCTTTTCTTCGCCGCTTTCAACTGCAGGCAAATCGCTAATCGCTTCACCAGATGTCATATATGGATATTGTTTGCCTTCACCATATGTTTTTTCTGGATAGTTAAAAGTAACATTTTTAAGATCGTTCCTAATAGCAATGAGGATTAATCTCTCTCTAGACTGAGGAACACCATAATCACTCGCTTTAAGAAGGATTGTTGATTGATCTCTTGAAACTAAATGATAAGACGGGTGTTTTGTCTTTAATTCAAAAGCATCACAGATATCATTAAAAATTGCACCCTTAACACCATTTCTGGGCTTTGAAAACATCCCTTTGACATTTTCAAACATAATCATTTTTGTCTTAACAGCTCTTGCAATTCTTAATATGTTACTGAACAAATCATCTCTGGCATCACCTTCGTTGCGCTGACCAGCAAGACTAAAGCTCTCGCACGGCGCACCGCCCGACACTACATCTACAGTTTCATAATTTGAATCAATACCATATCGGAAGAACAAAAACTTTTTAATGAGATCATTATTCACGAGATTGATATCGCCATGAATAAGGATTGTTTTCGTGCTTTCCTTAAGGAACTTATCTAAGTATTTTTCACCAAACTGAATATATTCAGACAATCTAAATATCTCAGCATCATGACTTAACGAGTAAGTCTCAACCGTAGTATGTGTCCACTCAACTGCAACGAGCGGTAAAATACCAGCCCATTTGTATCCTGTACATATTCCACCGGGACCTGAGAACAAATCGACACTTACAAGTTTATAATGTTCTTTTTTCATTCTGTTTTTAAGGCTCTTGTTCATTCTCTGTCCCTCCTTTGCGAAGTGAAATCATATGTTAAAAGTATATCATTTATGTTCTTTTTATTCAAGTCCAAGTTGCAAAAACTTGATATTTCTATTAATGAAACAAGTAATCAGTAACCCGTTTCACCGCCGTTCGCAACTCACTCACTTATTATGTGTGGATACGAACCTACTTTCCCCAATGAATTGAAAAAACCATGGAATATCTTTGTTGCCTATTCGTATTATTCCGTCCATAATTATTATCGGGAAGTTTGATCCTCTCTTGTTCGATTGATAAACAAACTGCTAAGGAACGCTTAACACTTTTGCTGATTTCGGAACGGGAATAAACATCGGCATCTAATAAAATCTTTTATGTTTCATTATAAAGCATCCCTTCAGGTCATTTGTGTTGTAACTCTGAACGAGGTTAATTGCAAGTGTTTTTTTAAATCTCAAAACCCTTGACATATTTTTAAAATATGTTATAATCCTCAATACTAGGTGAATATCGGTCCGTTGAACACGGATTAAGAAACCCCTCTTCCTTTCGGATGAGGGGTTTAGTATACCCCAATCGAATAGTTTAACAGACAGAAGAAGCCGCTTTCAGTCAAGTGCCAATGCACTTGCGGGAGTGGCTTCAGCTATTCCAAAGGAAAAAATCACCGAGTAATTATTAAAAAAGGAATGGTTAATGAAGTAAAAAAAGAAAAAATCTCAGGACAGCTTAACAATTTAATATTTTAAGAAAGGGAAACTATGTACAAAAACGTTGACTTCAACGGCAACTACTTTCTCATTCCGAACAAGGTGTTCAATGAGAAATTAAAGCCGAGAGAGTTCATAGTGTACTGTTATCTCAAGCGGTGTACCGACCAACGGTACCAATGCTTCCCCTCCCGAAAAACAATTGCAGAAAACTGCTGCATATCGGTGCCGACTGTAGATGCGGCACTCAAGGAACTTGAAGCAAAATGCCTGATAACAATCACCCATCGCTATGACTCTTCCAACGGAAACATGCTCTCACATCTGTATACCGTAGAAAAAATATAGACAACCTCCGGTAAAAAGATTTGACAGAAACAATCCAAAAGCCCTTTCTAAGAATTTAAGCCGATTTGAGGGCCTCTGGCAAAAGTCGGAAAGTTAATCGAATTTAAGAATAAAACCGCAACTGAAGCGTTTTTTGAGGCTTTCAGGGCAAACAAAAAAGCAACTGTAAGCGTAGCTGTTGAGATGAAAAGGCAAAACCTGAGAAGTATTCCAAATGCATATTTTCAAGCAGGATAAAGAGCGTATTCCGTTTGAAACGGAAACGCTCGGTTTACACCGAAACAGCAACGCTGTTCGGGGTTTTGGATTGGCGACAAAAATTGAACATGTATTCCGTTTTTAACGACAAAATATTAAAAAAAACAAATAACAGAGCGGAATACCGGCCGAAATTTTGGAGTCATAGAGTATTCCGCCTGAAAAGGAGAAAATCTATGGACAAATATGAAAAGAAAAGAATCGGCCTTTATTTGGACGGTAAAACCCTCGAATTATGCGACCTTAACGAACACAAGGCTGACGCCAGAAACCGAAGTGAATTCATCTCAAAGGCAGTAGAATTCTACTCGATATGTCTGACAAAAGACCTCACCGCAAGGATGCTCGCACCGGCACTTGAAAATGTTGTAGCCGACAATGTGAACAAAGCGGCTGCAAGAGTGTCAAACAACTTATTCAGATTGAGTGTTGAAATATCTGTGTTGGCTCACATGATAGCGTACGCATATGAAATCGATAACGACACACTCAGCAATCTTTATGATGATTGCGTAAGAGAGGTTAAACAAACCTATGGAAACGTTAAACTGATAGATATAGTCAAAAAGGTTAATGATTCAAACTTAGGCTTCTTCGAGAAGTACGGTGTAGAGTAATAATTCGAGAACCGTTTAAGAAAAGGATAATTCAAATGAACAATCAGAACAGCGCAAAGAAATTTGCAAAGAAAGCTTAACAGATAGGAAGGTGATACGGAAAAATGAATGAGCGGTAAGTATGTCCTACATACCGCAGGAAATGCTTGACTCGTTAGCACGGCACTTCCTCCCTCAGATAAAAGAGTTCTTTGAATCCGAAGAGGGACAAAGAGAATACGAAGAGTGGAAGAAGAAAAAAGAAGCCGAAAAAGCTGAAGAGCAAAAATCAAATAAATAACAAAAAGGCGACAGAAGCAAAAACTTCTGTCGCCGATTTTATTTTGATTTTCTTTTCAAAAGGAATGCATCCGTACCGATTGCCACAAGGCAAAAGGTGCGGATGCAAAGAGCCTGGCTCCCCAAGTTGGACTCGAACCAACGACCCTGCGGTTAACAGCCGCATGCTCTACCAAGCGGCACAATTTATACCGAACAGTCTTTGGTTCAAGTATGTATTACGAAGCATTTAACAAGCAGTTATTTTTGCCTGATAATCCTTCAATAAACTGTTTGTATGACATATTGATTTCAAAGGTTATTTTGTATCCCTTCCCTATCTCAATTCGGTTAAACAGTTGACAAGCAATCATTTTCTTCTGTTCCAAAGTTGCCTCATCAAACTCGTCTGCCCATGATTTGAATTGATTGTATTTAGGGATCAAATCATCCTTTGATTGTTTTTCTTGGATTTCTTCGTTGACTAATTCCTGTAATTCACCTTCAAAATTTGCAATCTTTTCTTTCGTGGCCTTTATCGCTTCCGATAAATCTTCGGGCGAATAAACGCTGTCACCGGCAAGAGCGATTGCAATTTCAGATTGAAGGTAGCTCAAATTCTTTCTTAATTTCTTTAGCTCACAATCTATCTGCTTTTGCCTTTGCTTGTTTGCGAGCATTTGTTGCTCATAAGCTCTTTCGATTCTCTCTTGCTCGGGCGCTCCGGAAAGATTTTCAAATATTGCATGAATTATCTCTGTCAGTGCATTGTCAACCTTATCGGCACGATAAGTTGTTTGTCCGTCACAGTCGCAGATTTTCCTGCCCTTATGATAACAATAATACTTTATTGCACTATACTCCTTAACCGTACCGTCTGCCAACTGTTTCTTATCCTTATAATCTATAGTTGTCAGTCGGTGTCCGCAATGCGCACAGTACAAATTACCCGACAGCATTCCTTTACCTTTAACGGTTCTACATATCTGTCTTTTTTCATCATAGACCTTTGAACGCTGCAGCAGTATTTTCTGTGCCCTTTCAAAGTCATCATCAGGTATAATCCTTAGCTCCTCAAAGTGGCATACGGTTCCGTCTGTAAGAACTATGTCGCCTTTGTATATAGGATTCTTAAGAATTCTGTTCACCGTGTTACATTGAAACTTTGTACCGTTCAGAGTTCTGTATCCAAGTGAATTTAGGTATTCGGCAACCATATATGAACCGTATCCGTCAACAATGGTTTTATTAAATATGGTTGTAACCATAACACTGCTTATAGGATCAACGACCATATCTTTGACTGGCTCTCCCCTTTTGTTGAGTCTGCCTTTGTGTACCAGCTTATATCCATATGGAATGTATCCACCGGTATAGAAACCTTGTGATCTCATTTGGGCGGTTCGTTCTTTTACACGGATCGATGTTTTCTCGCTTTCCCCTGCCGCTTGCCAGAATCGGATATAATTTATGAGCTTATCAGCATGACTGTCGAGCCTCTGTTGACCTTCCTTAACACTCCATACCTCAATTCCGTTTTCAACAAACCATTGAAGCACAAATGGAGTTTCATGTTCTATTCTACCAAGTCTGTCGAACATAAAGACAAGCAACACATCGAATTCGCCTTTTGCGGCAGATTCCTTTAAGTCCTGAATAGCATCTCTGTCTGCTGCCGAAACCTTTGAACCGGATATTCCCTTTTCCGTATACTCTTTTACAAGCACCCATCCTTGTCTGTCAATGAACTCACGACAAGCAATCTTTTGCATAGGAATATCATCTTCAGTTTTATCAACCTGCTTCTTAGTCGAAACTCTGTACAATGTACTGACTCTCTTTTTTGACATATCCATAATTTGACTCCTCTCATTAATTAGATTAGATGAGATTCGTCAAATCCCAACTATTCAATTTTCAAGGTGCGTGGTTTTTGCTAAGGACATTATACTATATATATTAGTATATATCCAGCTTATAAATCAACAAATTCAATAATATTCTTCATTCCCGTCTTTAATGGCGGTTTTTTTATTATTTTTGTGAATTTTTTTAATTAAATGACTAAATAATCATTAAATAAAAAAATTGGGGGTGATATGAAATTAATAAGATATTGATTATTGGAGGATTGATAAATTATTTTTTAAAAAATATAAAAATATTTTGGAGGATAATATGAGAATAGTTTTAAAAAGATTATTAATTGTTTTTTTAATTATTTGTTTAGCATTTATTACAGCTTACTTGTTAAAATCAATTGATAATGAAATAGAAGTATACATAAGAACAGCTTTTTCTCTAATTGCTTATTTAAACGAAATAGTTAGAAAAAGCAAAAACTCAATAATTCTTATAGTAATAAGAATAGAATAATAAAAAACACAGTCAAAATCGGGGTATATATAATCTGGCTGTGTTTTTCGTAAAAAAAGAAAATTGAACAAAGTAATTGAAGGCAGTTTTTTGACTGCCTTCAATTTTTTTATGCTGATGATGATTTCACTCTGTTTTTGAAACAGAATAATATTAGAATCATTTTGCTTTTAGATATAGAAAATGTAACCATGAAAGATACGCATTTGCCATATCGGTTGTGACAACTTTTATATTTGTATCCCAATGAGCAAGTTTTTTAATTGCAGCTTGGAATTGTTCTGCCGAATTCTTTTCCGTCATGTCAAGCAGAATGCCTTTATCTGTGTCAACCAAAATGCCACGCATCTTTTTTACAATATGTTTCTCATCGATTCCGAGAGCATACGGGGCTTCAAAAGGATGCTTTTCCCTTTCAGCCTCTTTCTTATCCGCCTCTTGTGCTAACACTTTAGCGATGTAATCAACTGAATATCCTGTTCGTTCAGCTAAGGACGCGAATGATTGGAAGAAACACTCTGTGCGAATATACTCGTCCAACCTGCAGGTCATTTGAGCATTCTCTTTTAAGCCATCTATCTGAGGTACAAATCGATGGCCGTTCTTTTTACATTTATATACTCTGCTTTTAAGCAAAATATTAACAGAATAATTGTTGCGTGGAATATCACGAACTACTCTGAAATCGGAGCGCGAGTCTTTTATTAGCTCGGTGCAACCGCAATAGGGACATTTTGTCGGCGCCCACGATTCCCTCTGTATCACAAGCTAAAAGCATAAATCTTCCGCCATCTTTGGGCAGATAAAACTTGTCAACCTTAAGCGGCGGTAAATCAATACTTGGAGCGGTTCTAATATCCTGTTCTTCCATATCGTCGATATAGTATTCGATTGATTTCATTTTTTCACTTCCTAAAAAAAAATAACGGCCCATACGAAAATACAGCATTACGGCTTTGGCAACCTAATCTGTATTCATTCATAACTGGCCGTTTGTTTATTACTCATAAATTTTAACAAAAAATGTATATAAAGTCAAGATTTTAGGGCTGTTGTAATTATTTACAAGCACTCTAAAAATGTGAAGTTCTCTAAAAAATGCAGAAGTTTCCTAATTTTTGCAGTTTTTATATATTTTTACGCTTAGAATTTCCGGTATGTCATATTATTATGATAGAAACAACGAAAAAGGAATTTTATGCACAAAAATACCCACCGCTGAGGGTGGGTATTTTGGGTGTTTAGTTATAATCAAGCCTCATCAGAAAATATAGAACAAATATTCTTTCCTCTTAAAGCTTTGGAAATATCATTTGGTTTTAATTGGAATATAAATTCAATTCCAACTCCGTATACATCTGCGAATGTTTCAACAAAAGAAATCATAGATTCTCTTGATAAACTACAAAACTTAAAATCATATAAAATATCTCTGATTCTTTGTTTTGAAGGATATTCAAACCTATCGTTCGGCTTGTATATACTAAAAACAGCCTTAATCATGGATAAAATAAGATATAAAGAAAATTTTTCGTTTACACAATCATAAAGAGGTGATGTTTCATCGATAATCATGAACGGCTTTAAAGTATTAATCCAAAAGCATTCAATTGCAATGTATTTATATTCACACGGGAAATCTAATTCGTGAAAAACTTTATAATAATACATACGCTGGTCTTGACGCTTAACAACCTCAAATATATTAATTTTATTTATATAATACTCTGTACCAGACAAATTATCGAATTCCAAAAATTCTTCAAACATAGAAATTATGGCGTTTGCTCTTCTATTAATTTCATCTGTCGTTAATTTTGGGTATGCTACAACTTTTTTATTACTATAGTCCATCAATCAATCCTCACATTAGCAATTGAAAAACGATTTTCATTATTTTTAAAACAGTTTTCTGCTAACAATTTGCTGCCGTATTTTAATGCACTAACATATAACCCATCAGCCGAATCCAATTTATTAGCGTTGGTGGTTGTCGATGTAACAACTGTATTTAAAATCATTTTATTGCCAGTCTTATCATAACTCTCTCTTTCCTTTTGAGAATAGTGTATAATAACGCCACCACCGGGCTTTCTTATTACATAAGATACATTCTTATCCTTGCGCATTATAATTATAATGAATGCTGATAAAATCATACCGATAAATATAATTACGCTAAAGTATGTTCTTAAAAATTCTAAAACCATTATAAATCACTCCTGTAACACATAAATAAATGCACATAAATAACTACATAATCTTTACTCTGGAAATATAAGTATTATTCCTATTTTTATATCTTTTTATAAGCTCTTTAACAGAAATAATGAACGGGAAAATAAAGGAAACTGGTACAAATTTCAATACACACTGCATTATATGCAATCCTTCTTCTGTTGCTATATAGATAAACAATATACAAAACAAAGTTGCGATTGTTAAAGTAAAGAATAATATATATCCGATAGATATATACCGTTCATTTTTCTTATCATCATCATTGTCTATTTGGGTAAAACTGAAATGTCTTCCGTAAAAATCATAACCAATAGATAAAAATAATACGAAACATGCCGCCAACATTTCTATAACACTTTTTAGTTCTGTATTATTACGGTTAGCAAACTGAATAATATATGATAAAGACGGATACAAGACTGATAACGAGATATAAACTGAATTATCAAATGTATTATTAAAAATATACCCCTTCAATTATGAAATCTCCATTCAAACAAATTATTACAATATAATATCTAATAGTCACAAAATGTTGCTTGTCCGGTCCCAAAGTTTTACAACCCTGCCGAGCGTTTCAAAGCAATTGCAATTTGTAAGTAAAAGATAAGAGAGACCGAAATAAGCGCACCTTATTAAAGGGACTTAAACCAAACTCTCTAGAATACTCATTTTTTCGACTCCAAATTACATTATTTTTGCTGACATATATATAATCCATTTAAATTTGTAAAATGTAAAAAAATTTTTTCAGCAAAAGTCACAAAACACATGTTTTGTTTATATGCGACAAATTATTATTAAATTTTTGTGCATATTGATTCCCAGTAACATTATACTAAATTTGCGGCTTTAAGTCAATCATAGGATTATACCATAGTGCGTAATGGCATTTGTATATTTTGCACAACGATTAGACACAAAAATATTTCAATAAATATATCACAATAAAAGCTAATAGTCAAGTAAAATACTGTGTAGACGCTCGTTTTTTGACTTGTTTAAGATTGCTCAAATGTCTTGTTTTATCACTCCTTACCGTTTAATTATTGGGTACATAATCAGTATGACATTTTGATACAGTGTATAAATAACACTTGTAAAAAAGCAAGAAAACGACAACTCATAAAAGAATAAGCACTATACAAATTGTATAGTGCTTATTCTTTACAATATAGCGGATTACTCTAATCTTAAAACCATCTCAGTCGATTTTTAAATCTCTGACCAAATATTTTGCTTTTCGGATCAACAAAATAATCATCATTTATTGAAAGGACTTCTAATCTATCTTCATATATAACATGAAGTTGATTTACATAACTGGTTGATCTTGGAAATACCCGCCAATTTACGATTTTATCCTCGCTAGAATTGTTAACAACTTGCATCTCTCCACTACTGGAAATAACATATAAGCTATTTTTTGTTTCAATAACAATACCAAATTCTGCAACTTCTGCGCAAACAATTTCACCTTGAATATCAAGCATATTAGAATACAGTAGAGAAAAAGGTGAAGATTGGCTATTAATGTTTTTTTGAGTGAAATTCAAAACATCAACTTTACCATTACTAATTCGATATATCTTTTCATTTCCGGAAAATACAAGAGAACTGCCAATAGCATCTTCTTCGTTAAACATTTCTCTCTCATTATATTTCTCCAAAAACTTTAGTTTTTTATATTCCGTAGTAAAATAATCATCCAAATCAGGCTTTACGGTTTCATAGTTAAATCCAAAAAGATTTGCGGTTTCGCTATACGAACCACTCAAGACACTTGAAAAAGACCAATTGCAATATGAAGAATGCTCAGTAGATATTTGGACAATATCATCCCCGACTGGTTTAAATCCCCAGTTTTCTCCATAAAACGATTTTACATCCAACTCCATCAAACCGTCAGACGACGCTGATAATGCGATTCGTCCACTATTTCCTACTTTTAAACATTGAACCGGACAGTCAATATGTTCATTTACCTTTGAAGAAACTAAATTATCATTGTTTTTTCTAAGATTTCTTGAGAACACACCATCGGAATTGCAATAGTACAATACATTTCTATAAACACCTAAATCAGAAGGTAGCTCTGGTATTTCTAACGGTTTTTTATAAGATCTAAAAGATTGCAAATCTGCCAAATTCAAAAATAAATCTCGACTGTTCCTTTGAAACTTATTAAAGAGAACTTCCTTAAATTCAAAATCGTCAAAAAGGGCTTTTTCACAAAAGCCATATAAATATTCGCTGTTTAGAAATGCACATTTTAGTGCCAGCTCATCTATTGTTTTATCATCTAAGAGTGTATTTACAATCTGATCCCACTTATAACTTTCCACACGGTGATCTCTTGTAAAAAGGATTAATCCATTACTATAAATATAACTGTCCCAGTATTCTCCGCCAATAATTATCTTATTTATTATCATTATAGTTTCTGTCCTTTACTAATTCTTCTCATATCTTGTGGGGTTATGATACCCTTATTCTTCAAGGCTTCTAAAACTTTCATCTTTGGTTTATCTTGATTGTTTGATATGTAATCAGCCGGATAGCCATGCCACAAATTAGGCACAGTATTTACGAATTTTCCAATATATAAATTGAGTCCCCTTTTACTTTTTCCTAAACATACAAATTTACTTCCGTCTTTTTTTAGATTGTAAGCAATATAATTATCTTGCTTATATTGATCATTATAAAGCGCTTCATCACATAATCTGTATTCTTCTTTTAATTGAATAATCCATTGACTAGCTTTTTTATATGCAGTGCCTATTCTGTGTTTGCGTAAGAACTTATAGTATTCTCCGTTTGACAACATTTCTGTACCATCGATTATAAATGCCATAAACAGTTCCTCCAAAATCTGATTAATTATCTAACTTATGTATAAGGTAAACCTCAATTCATATAAATCAAAATTCATTCCGATTATTTTTTTACTTTTATTATCAAATAATAAATCTATTCGTGATATAAAATCATCTCCATAGTATTCATCTCTTATTTTAACAGTATAATTATACACTTTTTTGTTTTTATTCCCAAATCTGACATAATTGAAAAGCTCGCTCATTTTTTCATCAAATGTATAACAAGCTCGATTTTCGCTTATCTTAAATAATTGTGTTGCATAGTATATGTTAATTTCTGTAAAAATCTTAACTAAGAAGCGACTAATGTAGTATTTTTCTTTTAAATCATTAACATCAATTTCAAAAAGCAAAAATGGTGGAAGTTGTTTTGTTAAAAACATTTTTATAGTATCATCTAACAAGTCGTTACCATTAATAATAGCTGAATTAGTTTTATGATCAAATATTATTCTCGCAGAATCTTGACCAATTAAAACTTGTGTTTCAGGTACTCTATCTTTACGACTTGGGATAAAATGCTTAAATCTTAAATTAACGATTGTTTTATTATTTAAAAAAGGCTTCTCAATCTCTCTAGCAAAATAATTATTACAACTATCACATATTATTCCTTTGGGGATAATCAACTCCTCATTTCCTAATGACTTTGGAATAATATGTTCTTCACTTTTTGAGTTTGATAAAGACGAATTTGGAGTATCAAAAACTATAACATTATGACAATAAGGACACTCTTTCAAATATACGAATGTACTAGGGATGCTTCTCAATCCAAAAGCCTCTAAGCTTTTTACACAATTATAAAGATGCGCTTTCTCCACCTTATAAGCGATACCAATCGTTTTGTTCTTATAAAACTTATTAAACTCTTCCTTAGTTATATCCAATCCTTCTTTTGTTTTTTCCCAAAGTAAATCACATTCCATTATTAATGCCGTTTTTACTGCTATTTCTCCAACAACCGGCTTCTTTGGTTCTTTTGAGCAAACTACAATTCTATTTATTCTTTGTTTGGGAACATCTTTTCTTAAAACATACTTTTTGGAGCCGTCAAATATAGCCGAAATTTCAGCTGCATTTAATGGCAGTAATATAGTACTCATAACATCTCCTATAAAAAATACAAGTTCGTCTCAGAATCTTCAATTATCTTTTTAAAATCATTATCTGAAATCTCGTCAAAAGGTCTTGGTCCTTTATACAGATCTACAATGTTATTATCCCAAAGGTATCCGAGAGTTAGTCGCTTTTTTAAATCCTTAACGAATATGAACTTTACCACTAACAGTCTCTCTTTATTGTTATTCCAAAAAGAATTCAATTCTGATTGGCTAAATACAGTTCGGTTACCGCAATAATTTATAAATTCTTCCTTTGAATCGAAATTATATTTAACCTCGTCTATTATTCCAATCGTAGTAATGACGGACTCAAAAGCTTTTCGTCCTTCGTTTACTCCCTTTCTGTATAAAACCAAAATATCTCCGGGGGACATATTGCGCTTATAAGAAAACGAAACATAAACCTTTTGGAGAGCATACCTGTGTGGAGTTTTTCCTAAAAAATCAACTTCGTTTTCATTTTTTAATATTGAATCCGGCAGCAAAGGTGTATGATAAACAGCCTCAATTGGCAGTATTAGTTTTTTCTTTGAATAATCAATATTAGGGAAATTCTCTTTAATCGAGAGCTCGTTATTGTACTCTCCAAGTTTCTTTACTAAAACCGTTTCAACCTTTCCGTTTTTTGTCTTTGTTCCATATTTACAAAAGCCCCATCGACATAGTAAGTCATAAAGAGCACGCAATTCAGGGCGATTCACAAAAAGCGTAACATATATTTCATCAACTTTTCTTTCAATAGCATTATCAAAAATAATCTTTATAAAACGTTCTCCCAATCTAAAACCAGATGCTTCGACTTTAAAAGTACCAACTTTCAACCTCTTTTTAGGTGCAAACACAGGGGAAATATCCGAATAGTTTTCTGTTTCGTCTTCAGGTTTAATATATAAGAATCCAAGAATATCCCCAGTATCCGAATAACAAACATAAGCTTCTTCATCACTTTTCCCAATATACCAATCATCAAATCCGTCATATGCATCTCGAAAAGTATCAAAAAACGAATTCTGAACATCTATATCTCCGAAATATTCTTTTTTTACCGCAAGTACTTTATAATCTATAAGATCCGGATTTTCGCTTGCTGCCTTTGTAATAAAAGCGTTTATAGTATATACTTTATCTGCTAAATTCAATCTTTCCGCTTTTAAAAGCATCTTTCGGTCTTCAGTTATTAAGATATCTACTTTTCTATTATACAACTCCAGTAACAATTGATTATCGATGATATCATTATCCGTTTTTGGCGCTTCACTTAATGCCTCCGTAAATTCAGATTTGGGAGTTGAGATAGTTTTCATTACTGTGTAAGCGCTAAGCTTTGCATCATATAAAGACTGCATTTGAGAATTATCATATTTTCTTAGTTCTTTCTCGGTAAATGGATGAATTACTTTTTCAAAATGCAGTTTATCCAACCAATAGAACAGTTTACCTATTGAATAATTGGTCGCTTTTGTATTTTCTCTATGTATTATAATGTTAGTATCTAACAAAGCTCTCATATACACACCTCATTATATTACTATGCATTTTAATAGTATAAAGCTATAAACATATTGTCAATCTATTTTACAAAAAATGCAAAAAAAAGGACAAAAAATACAATTAATGAGAATTAATTTCTAAAAGTATCAGATTGTTGCGCAATATGTCTTATTTTGATATAATAATTTATACAACATATTATTAATTTGCAACAATTATCTAATCTGTTTTGGCAATCTTAGGAGGTACAGATGCTATGGGAACAATACTATTAGCCGGCATATACGGTGTTGGCAAAAGCACCCTCGGAGAGCAGTTGTCTTCTGAAACTTCTATACCTTTTTTCTCTGCCGGTGATTTAATTAGCAGTATGAATGGGGAACAATTTGGCGCAAATAAATGTGTTAAAGATAAAAATAAGAATCAGCAGCTTTTATCTATTTCGATTAATCAAATTCTAAATACTTATGAGCGCATTCTTCTCGCCGGTCACTTTTGCATTTTTGACAAAGAATACAATGTTGATATTCTGCCAACAACGGTTTTTCAAGAAATGAAACTTGAAAAAATTATTCTATTAGAAGCTCCCGTGGGTACCATATGTAATCATCTGCTAAACAGAGATTGCACGACTTATCCAATGAGTTCTCTCGAGAAATTAAAGAGTTTTGAAAGGAACCAAGCGGAATTAATCTCAAAAAAACTATCGATACCTTTATTCATTTATCAAATGAAATTCTCCGATACCGATGTAAGCTTTTTAAAACATCTTATAAAGCTTTAATTAAAATCGACCTGCAAAACTGCAGGTCGATTATTTAAATATAGACAAATGATTGCGGTGCATATTTTATGCCATAGCTCGAGAGGTCTTTAGGATGTTGATATCTTTTAACATTTGATAATTTGTATGCGATAGCTTTATCTCTGTTTCTATAATAATCATCAAAGAATTGTTTCGATATTCCGGAAAAAGCATTTGTTGTGTTCCAAACATTATCCGGATTATCAACAATAATATCAACCACATCGGCTTCTCCAACTACTTTCATTACGGGAAAAGTCGAATAAATAATGATTTTATCAACTTTTTCCTTGCACTGAATTTTACGAAACTCATAGATTTTAGTCCCTGCCATTATATTCTCTACATGCTCTGGATTAATCGATAATAATATCTTGCACATTTTTATCACCTAATTCTAAAATCTTTTCTATCTCTTTTTTGCTATATATTATTTCATATGGATATTTTTCAAACAACCCATTATCTTTCAAAGTAGCATAGTTAACATTGTGTCCCTTCCCAAAATATGTGTTATATACAAGTTCTATTGCAATAATGTTTTTCTTGGTTTTATATAACTCGCTTAACTCATCGGGTTGATATACCGTTTTATTTCCCGCAACCTCTATAAATTCTTCCAATGTCATATTGGGGACAAAACCATCTTTAACAATTGTTATCTTGCTTACCGTACACAAAGATGTTATTACAGACTTAAATGCTTTTTGAGCACTTCCTGTATACTTCCTATAGACAAAAACGGGCATCCCTTCTTTGAAAAACAATTTTGATGTTGGCGCAGCAATAAACACTTTGGTTATACCATTGCCGGCAGTTATTCCTTCTATATCTCTATCTGTACCATAAAGCTCCGAATAAGGGAACAATCTATCATGATAATCATCATTTATAGGTATCAATCCGGCATTTTTGATGTCTTTTGATAAAAAAGGAAAACACTTATATGGATCGCCGTAATCTATGTGATTCCGGCTTTTCAAAAAAACGCTTTCTCCTCGTTTGTTCTTACCGACATTTTCAAAACCAAATCGTTCAAAAAGCCTTATCAGTTCATAATGCTTATCAAAAGCCGTAACATATATTTCATCGCATTTAACTTTCTGCCAATACCATAATGCCACTCCCAAAGCTCCCTCACCCAATCGCTTAGAACGAATTCTTTCTGAAAGCTTTAAGGTGCCAATTTTTATCCTTGATTTTTGTGGTAATGAACTGCCACAAAGTAGAATTGGTTCATTTTCTCTTTTCAAGTAAACGAAAGCTGCCACGCCCAAATCATCTTCTAAAACCATGGCGGACTCGCCTTCTCCGCTCTTTCTTTGAAACCAATCATCGAATTCAATATAATCACTTCTTAAAGAATCAAAAAAAGGATCCCTTAAGTTTACTTGGCTGAATCTCTTCCACTCAAACTTATCTGACATGACAACTCCTAAACAAAAGTTCTTTATATTAATTTTAGCATGTTTTATCATCAATGACAATATCCAAATTGTAAAAGTTTAGTTGCATGTCCAATAAACCGTACTTTGCATATTATTCTTTTATAATTTAGACCTATTTTTTAACATTTCTTCCTCTAACATTGCTATCTATATTTCAAAATATTATTAAAAAAAGATAGTAAATATTATGGTTTTATAACAGACAAAGCTCAGAATAATTAATTACAATCAAAACAATATTTACTCCTAAGAGAATGCTATTTATTATTTCCGTTTTATCGCCAAATTTACTATTCTTATAAAAGAGGTAACACATGAAGAATGATCCATATGGTGAATAATAATGGTATCATCTCTTAATATCACATTTCCATTTTTTATCATACGATCCTTCAAAAGTCTTAAATCCAGCCAAAAATACTATAACAATCTTTAGGCTTTTGGTTAATGATTATTCCTGTCTAAAGCATGGAACCTTTTAATAAATCTTTTAAACTTATTTATAAAGACACACGCCAAGCAATAAACTTGGCGTGCTTTTTTAGCTTTCAGGTGTCAAAGCAATAAGATAACCATCATTTCTCATCAAGAATAAATTACCTTTCTCGTCCTCATATAATTTATCTCCTATTTGAGCTTCATGCGCTGAAAAATCTTTTGAGGGAATGCCATCATCCAAATGAGTAATTTCTTCTAATAAAGTCATAATTTGAATTTACTCAGCTAAAACTTAATTATCAAATGCATGAGATCATCTCATTTCAATATTTATTATATGCAAAAACCTTTCATATAAATGAAACACTTAATCAGAATTATTTTCTGTCGAATTCTCTTTTTTCAAAATATCATATACAGTTAATATTGAGACAATTTCTCTAATACGCTGATAATGAAAATTGCCAAGAATCGTTTTCTTAATTAGTTTTCCAAATAGACTATAGAGAATTGAAATAATGCTGCATAAAGCAATTGAAATAATAATAGATTCTCTACTATATGCATTAAAATAAAACTTTGCAAAGTTTTGCAAAAAGTCAACCAAGTTTATTACAAACTCCTTATATAAAACAGGTAAGTTTGACTCTTTTATTCTCAAGATAGTCCCGAAGCATATAATGATTGAACAAACTATAAAAGCAAAAGAGAAAAAGAAAGCAAAAAAAGTTGTAAAAAGATATAAAATTTTATTTGCATACCACATAGCAGTCATAAATCTTATATGCGCTTCTATCTTTAACAATTGGCTATAATCTGTAGGGCTATAATGTTTTATGTACAACTTTTTCTCCCATATGAATGATTTACTCCTAAACGTCTTTCCCTTGTCTTCTTCAAGCTCCCAATTAACATATGAAGCAAGGTTCTCAAAACTTCTCCCCAATAAATAGTTTTTAAGGTTTCCATATGGATACTCAGGATAAATCTCGCTGTATAATTGCAGCTTGTTTTCTTCTATAAAAGTATTTATCAATTCTAATTCTTTCTGATCAGATATGCTATCACTATTTAGTTCTAAACGTCTGTTATCCAATAATGTATAAATATATCTAAGCACAAATGGTTTTGAATAATAAAACTTTCTTATTGGTTCCCCTTTTTTAAACCTCTTAGTAAAAGAACTATATATTCTATATCTTAATTTACCTTTCTTTTTCCGTTCAACAAAAAACTGCTCGTTAAAATCAAGATTCAGGTCTATTTTTTCAAGCAATTCTCTAAATGACTTTATAATAAGGTCATATTCTTCATTCGTGGGCATTTTAGCAAATGCAAAATCGTTATCATCAATGTGTGTTGTGTCATAATAGATATATTCTGCACTTCTTACATCTGGCTCTCTTGAGTTTAATCTTCTAAACATCGTACCAACAACATAAGCTAAAACTATCACAAACAAAGATATCACAATAGTGCCTTGAGGTCGCTTATCAGTTGTAGTCTTTGAACAAATAGTTACAACCGTAAATACAATAAAAGCAAAATAAGAACAAAAATAAATTCCGGGAACAAAACCACCTAAAAACTCGTCTGCAAACTTATAAACTTCATTCACTACATTCTTAAAATTTCTCATTACTATTCTCCTTGACAAAATTTGGTAATTACAATTACTGTTTATCACGAATAATACCTCTTGTCAATTTATAGTGCTGAATTATTAACATTTGTGTCGAAAAAATGAATATTTCTATTTTTATATTCTTTTTCTAATTTTATATTTACATTTATATAAATTGCCCTTTATTGTTTATGATATTATTGTACATACAACTGAATATGAATAAACCTGAAAAAAACAAAAGAAGAGCTTGTTGAAAAGCTCTCCTTTTATTTGTTTTAATAAACTCCTATAATTCTAAAAAACTACTGAATTCCATTACACAAGTTGGATTAGTTTCATATACCTTTCCATTTGCTTCCCATACCGGAATTCCTATGTCCACTTTATCTCCGTCAGTATAACTGATTATTATTCTTAATGAAACTGCTCCTGAAACGCTTAAGGCATTTTTCGTTGTTTCTTTAAATTCAAAATTATTTATTATTTGAATTATCTTTTCAACCGTCTCGATATCTTCAATAACTACATTCTTACCGTATCCGCTCAGCTCAGCCGAAACGACACTTTCAGTCTGAACAATTAAGTCCTCAGATAATTTGTTGCTGCGTTCTTTATTATCATTTTCTGAGACAACACTATTCGAATTTGACGGAGTTTTTTCAGGCATCTTACCGCATCCTGCTAAAAGAAGCAATAATATCGTCAGAAGAATTGATAATAGTTTTTTCACGTTTATCACCTCTAAACGATTACAATAATCTTAAAAGTTTGAACGGAGCACCAATACCAACATATGTGGAGTTAACATAAACACCATTACTGCCCCAGCCATTGTTTACGATATAATAAGTAACCAATGAGCTTTGTACTTGATTATTATTTGAACTACCTTTTGAAAGATATGTTTGCCAATAGCCATAACACAAAACGACATGGGTATCAGTTGAATTAGCAGAACTATCTATACCTTTAGTATAGATTCCTAAAAGCACTGGATGTGATTGAACATTATTTATGACATTATTTATGGTTATTCCTATAACACTTGCAGTATAAGTGGTGACATCTGAACGGTTAAGATAGCTCTGCAACCCATAATATGTTACTCCGTTCAATGTATACTGATTTATGGAACTACCTAAATTTAACGGCCCATTATATATGTAATACATTGAAACCAACTTGCTTCGAAGTCCAGAAGCCGAATTAACATTACTCATATATACATCTGCACCATAATAATCATGATAATACTGTAAAAGATTTGTTATTCCCGTAACCGTACAATAATAGCCTGTAGCACTGACATAGTTTAATGGGGCGGAAAGCTGGAATCTATTATTTTCGGTTTGATTGGTCTCAATTTTGCTATTTGATATGTCTAAAACATAATCCTCAGAAATACAATTGTTCAAATTATCAATTCTTATTATTTCCTGAGTAACTATATTTTTATACTGATTATCATTTGATTCCTTCTCATAAAAAGAAAGAGAAGCTCCGTAATATATGTTTTTTCTTGTTAATACATCCTGTGAGTAAACTGGCAAATCATCCGGTGAATATTCGAGAATTTGACCATTTTTATAACTTGCGACAATATAGCCACATGGGTTTAAATAATAAAATATAGCTTCTAACTCATCATTAAAATTTAATAAATCTATACCATTTTTTATTAATGTTCTATCTGAACCAATTTCTTTCAAAAAAGCTACTGCATTATCCATAATAACGCTATTTCTTTCTGATAACAAAATGCAGTCATTTCTTTCGTTTGTATCAGTAGCAAATGCAGAAACATTTAGTGTAAAAACTATAATTATTGACAAAGCAATTGAAAGTATTTTTTTCATATTAATCCTCCTTAACAACATATTTGATATAATTAATTATCAACTATAAAACCATATTAAACACTACCTCCCTTTCATCATTAACATAAGGAGTTAACATCTTTTATACTAATCAAATCTTAACATAATAATATTTCAACCGAAACACCCATTACCAAATAATAGAAAAAAAAGGACAAATAATTAATAATTAGTGGTTTATATAATAAAACTTTTGAATAAATATCAATATAAATACTGTCTATCACTAAAACAGCCTTTGTCAATTTTAAAAGACAAATTATGAAGATTTAAGTCAAAACAATGCAAAAGGTGACATTTATTAGATTTTTCTAATATTTATTAAAAAGTTAGACATTTAATCAATATTTCTTCCCTATTTTTTAATATTTTGACCTTTTTTGTTGACTGCACACATAAAGTTATTTATTATAATTGAACAGAGTAATGGTCAATTTTTATACGGTTGCTCTTAAAATATTTTAAAAGGAAGATGCTCTATGAAGAAAAACATATCTATTATATTAACTTTGGTACTTGTATTGTCCAACATCTTATCATTTAGTGCGTTTGCTTTAACTCCAACAGATAAAGAATGCTCTTATGTTAATTACAATGGTGAGACGATCGTATATTATGAGCAAGCAGACGGAGAAACTTATGTATTAGAAAACGGCATTAAAGAATATATAGCCATACCCGTTCTTGTAGAGGAAATAACCGATCCGGAATTGCTCTCTGAATTAAGAGCAGAATTCAACAAAACCATGTTCAATGAACCTACTAAAGCATCTAGTCTACCTTACTCAAAAACAATGAGCTTTTCAAATACTTATGATGATACAAGTATACTCAATATTACCGTAGGGAACTTTTATATGAATTGTACAAATTTAAATCCTTCAGGTGCACAAAGAGGTTTTTCTTACTATGTGAGGTTCTCATCTAATGGTTCAACATGGTATCAAGCATTATATGTAAACAAAAGTCTGCTCTTCTACACAACGCACAGAATGTCAGATTATGGAAATGGACCTTACATTCAAGTTAGAATGTGGTCATATTATGGAACTGTAAACACCTGCAAGCTTCATATTCAGTAAAGGAGGTTCCAAGATGAGCGAAACAAAAACAAAAATTGTACTTATTATCAGTGTATTATCTATTCTTGCGGTATTATTTTTGCTAATATTTTTTCTTTATGACAGTCCTGCATATTATGTGAAATCCCCAGACGGTTCAGTGTATGTAAACGAAGACGGTGCACCAATTATTTATTATAAAGATATGTTTGGTAGAGATTTTTACGATGAAGATGGCAAGCGAGTATATGCTGCTGTCCCTAACTCAATTGAACCTGTAACCGATCCTGCAGATCTCTCAGAGTTACAGGAAGCTATGACACAAGATTAAAACTTATACAAATATCAAAGAGGAGAGCTTTTCTGAAAGCTCTCCTTAATTTTTTTGAATTAATATTATTTGATGGCTAACTTATTGTTCGTCTATTAAAACCTTTTCAAAGTTGTTTACCTTTCTTTCGGATTTACAAGAAAGGATTCTTAATATTTCTTCCTTATAATGTGGATTATCCTCCGGTAAAAACAGGATAGTACAATGAACATCTCTGATATTTATCTCAACACTTTTATCGTTCATCATTTCTTACCTCATTCTGTAAAGCCAAACTGATCGACAACGCTTTATCAATGCAAATCATCTCTTTATTTGATACTCTACCGATATAGTTATCCAAACGAGATTTATCAATCGTTCTGACTTGTTCTGCTAAAATAATAGAGTTATATGGCAATGCCTTATTAGTTATTTGCACATGTGTAGGCAGATGTTTTTTTAACTTACTAGTTATCAGTGCTACTATTGTTGTTGGGCTGTATTCATTTCCCTTATCATTTTGAATTATAACGACCGGTCTTTTCCCCGATTGCTCGCTTCCGATATTAACAGGTAACCGAGCATAATACAATTCTCCGCGTTTTATCTCACTCATTTTTATTCTCCTTTATATGTATAATAGGCAGCAGCTGACAGTAGTCAACTGCCGCCTTGAGATTGATTTGTTAATGTCATATTTGTCCACGACTTCCCTGACAATGGGTACACAGCAAACCAAGTTCGGTTAAACTTGTCATTGGAATCTCACCACCTTGAGGATCTCCCAAGGCCGCCCTCTTTGGCTGCGACGGTTTTATCACGCTCGGCTTTTGACTGGACAGAAGTATCATTGTCCCCGTTATCTGTCATCGCATACCTATCAGAACCACTGATAGTTCTAAACCAACAATAAAAGTCATTAAACAGATACTAATATCGTGTTTAAGCTGCTCGTCCCTTTTAAGAAACAATAACGGGAAAGTATTTGCTGTGTCGTATATTTGATTGTCTAGGTTCGTGTTTTATACAAACAAAAAACATATGAAGGAAAATTATCCCTTCATATGTTTTTACACTTAGAGCCATTTTTTCAGCCCATTTTTTAAAAATTATTATTAAAAAATTATTTTCAGCGAATCATATAATGAATTAATGTAATATCTTGTTTAAATTATATATTAAAAGAGTGGTATTTTTTTCGTTCACACCTAAAAGAACACAAAAAGCATCTTCTACCATTTAAATGTGTTTTTCATAAAACCAAAAATATAAAATAGAGAGGACTCCATAAAGGGTCCTCTCATTAGTTTGACGTCTTACAAAAATTATGTCATTCCGTTTATTGCCATATCAACATGGAATAAATCAAAACCATCGATTACACAATCTCCGTTCATATCGCCTATTATTTCATTCTCGCCTTTATACTCGATTTCACATAATACATTGGACTTCATTGATGCATAATCATTAATGCTCAAAATCCCATCGCCATCCACATCACCTCGAAGAATATCTTTTATCTCAACAAACTTGATATTTCTGGCAAGCGCAACTCTCTCCGCCTCTGATCCTTTTACTCCGTAAATTGTTGATCTAAACTCATTATCTTCACAAATACTGTCTGATATTCTTTCAACGGTTTCGGGAATATATGCAAAACAACCGTACCTCATTATGAATGCATAATCTCCTATTTCTTTTACTGTTGAGGGAATAACTAAACAACTGAAATTGCAACTCAAAAATGCGCTTTCGTTAATATACTCCACACCTTCAGGTATAATAACACCTCTTAAATATTGACAGTGGTAAAACGCGCCGGAAGCAATAAGCTTTGTGCCGGGCTTAATAACATAAATAATTTCATCGGCACGATATTGAGGGCAAGAAATGCAGTACTCTCCAATATAAAATACTGGATATTCATTATTTCTTGTACAATTATAATCGTTTTCAATATAAGCCCCGGAACCTACAAAAGAATACATACCAATAAAGGTTAAACTGTGAGGAAGGTTGATTTCCATAAGATCACGGTAGTAATTAAAGTTACAATGACCTATTCTTATATATGTTTCAGGTATTGTAACGGATGTTATGTTACGGAAATTTGTTGATGTGCCTTCAAAAGCATAATCCGCAATAGCAACCATTGTATAGCCGTCAATCTTCTCAGGAAAAACAAGCTCGGTTTCTGTTCCATTGTATCCAGTGATTTCGGCTGTTTTATCTGATTCGTTTAATACTTTGTAAGTCCAAGCGCTCAAGCTGCCCTCCGCAAAGGCGTATACGGGAAAAATGCCAAGCACCATCACTACGCACATTACAATGGAAATAAATCTTTTACTCATTATTTCACCTCCTTTCTCATTTCAACAAATGTATGATCAATCACAATTTCAAACATGAAATCAAAATTCTTCTTTGAGTTTATAAAATCTAATATGCGTTTATAGTCTTTAGTATTATTAGAACAATCTATTGAATGTTCTAAAAAAGGTTGAATTCGATTATCAAAAAGCTTAAAAGAGTCAATTCCTAATATTGGAACATTATGATCACAGCATAAGTTAATTAAGTTTATAGCATCTTGAAAGTAAAAGAGTATTAATCCATGTTTTAAGATTCCTTTTTCTTGAACAAAAGAATTAACGATAGAATCTATCATCTAATATAAACATCCTTCCATAGTAGTTTTATCGTTGTATCAACAACCCAATTAGGATCATACAAATTACTAATCTGAATAATTTCTTTAGTAATGTTATCAATAACAACATATCCACCAGTACTAGTAAAATATGCTGTGGCAGCATGTTTTGTGGCCTTATTAACTGCTTTTCTTCCAATGTTTTTTAATATTGTGTTTTTAATTAACTGTTGTGACCATCCTCTACGAGCCATTTGCCCTGCTATTTTTTTTGTAATTTTAAACGAGCTAGCAAAACCTTTTGCGGTTGTTATTGTGGTTGCAGAAGCTCCAATACATACCCCTATTCCATAACCAACTAATCCACCAATTACACCACCAGCGACTGCACCTATTAGAACATATTGCCATTTAACTTTTTGGAATTTTTTGTAGGAATAAATTGCACCAGCACTTCCGCCAATAATTACTCCAATGGCAATTCCTATTGCAATGCAAGTTGAAATAGCTATAAATCCATTTTCGTCCTTCAATACTATGGGATTATTCAGGCAATAAGTAAAGAGATTAGCACCTAAAATTGTACCTTGTGTAAAAACTGCAATATCTGAATCATCTGTATTTATAAACCTACCTATTACCGGGTCATAGTATCTACTATGTAAATAATATAGATTTATGCTTGAGTCATAGCAATATCCTCTATATGTAAAGGGTGATATCTTTTCAAGTTTAGCCGCCAAGGATGCAAGTGGACCAGGAGTTGTTTCAGAAGTAACCTTGCCCCATGCATCATAAAAGTAACCAATAACTTTATTGCCCCTATCATCAACGATTGCCGTTATATCACCTCTTGTGTTTTTAGAATAGAGAAATGTTCTTGTGTCATTAAGTGTAAAGCCAAGCAGTTCACCAATTTCATCATAGATAAACTTCGCAGTATTAGAACTATAAACCACTCCATTATAATAATCCTTGCATGTTTGAGAAACGAGTTTATTATTGACCCAAACATAATCAAACTGCTGATCAATCGCATTATTTCTGTATACAGTTTTTTGATGTCTGAATCCATTCTCATCATAAGAGAATTCAGCGTGCATGTTGTCATATGTTCCATCTTCAATCCAATCACATGACATCATTTCTCTCCCGTTCCAAGTAAATGATTTATTCCCTATAGTCAAGGGATTTCCAATATTGTCATATGTTATGGAAGTAGTGCCATATGTGGTTAACTTATCTCCCCATGTTGAATCATAAGTATAATTAGTAGTTGAGATAGCTGTTGATAATGCTCCTTCTGAATATGGGTATTGAACTCTCGCAAGCATATTACCAGAATCATCATATTGATAAACATAGGTATATTTACTTGATGAACGATTATCGTTGAATCGTACCAACTGATTAAGGTTATCGTACTCATAGCTATAAATCTCTGTCCAACTATTATTACTTTCTAACTTATACTCAGTAACGATATTGCCATTTGCATCATATTCATATTTATAGCCATCTATAAAAGCTGTTTCATTTCCCGGAATAATTTCACTTCCAAAATATGCTTTGTTAACAAACGACTCTACTCTATTTGATGTTATTGATGAATTTGATGAATTATCACAATATGTGTAATTTTTCTTAACGGCAGCAAATTCGTTGGAAGAATTTGTATCCATTGAGCTTTCGGTTTTTAGTGTTTCTTCAATTGGTCTTCCGAAATAGTCGACTGTTGCTTGTGTTCCAACAATGTTGGAATTTGATAATGATACATCTGATTTTGAGACAGTATTACCGGTAGCGAGATCATATACATCAGCATATGACTGTGACTCAAATATTAAACCATCTATTACTTCCACAAAATGTCCAGCATCATTATAATATGACCTATAATTAGCTACTGAAGGATCATCATTGTATTCATACTCGTATGGTTTAATTGTTGTTTGACCATCAAATTGCTCAACTATTCTTACATCGGTTTCAGTGGTTTTAATTGTATTACCGAGCGAATCATATTCAAACAAGTATTTAGTTGTGGGAACAACCGTATTATGCTCAAGTTCATATTGAATAATCTCTTCAACAGTTCCATTGTCATTATATATGTACTCAAAAACAACATCACCGGCATTAACGAGATTGCCGATAACAACACCATTATCATCAATATTCGTTATAGATGAACTTGTTGCATGGTGATAAATAACATGAGTCAGTCTTTCACGATGACCTGTTATTCCATAGAAATAAGTAATAATGGGTTGTGTGCCTACGGCAAATTCAGTCAACTGACCCCACATATCATATGTAATATTGTATGTAAAGCCATTGTGTGTAATTGCAGTAAGTCTGTCATTGGTATATGTATACTGAACATTACTTTCAACTTCATTTTGTGAGTTCAATGTGTATACGGCTGTCAACAGGTTATATGCATTATATGTATAATTAGTTGTATTGCCATTGGGATCTGTTATGGCAGAAATAATGCCATTGAGAGAATCAACGATATATGATGTTGTATTACCGAGGCTATCCGTTTCAGATGTTAAATAGTTTCCTTCTGATGAATATACCTGTGAAGTGACAATTGACTTAACACCGTCAAATGAAGTCGTTGAAGTAATGTTTCCAAATGAATCTTTGGTGGTTGTTCCGCTTCTGCGCTGGCACTGAACACAAGTACAATGTTCTTCATCAACACAGGTACAAGGGCAATTTGTCTCTTCGCAGTTTTCGCACGGACAAGTACTTGTTTCTTGCTCTTCAGTTTCATCAAAAACAACAGCGTCTTTGTCATAGGTAAGTTCAAATCCCGTAAAGAATCCCGGATTTGCATTTTTCTCATATCTGATGAGGATGTTTATGGTAGAAGTATCTCCCTTAAGAGCAAAGCTGTTAGCAGCGAACTGCCAATCTGTCAGATACTGCAAATAGGGAATAACAACTTTATCCGTAAGAGTCTGAATTACATGGTTTTCGTCCTCTTCTTCATACTGATAAGATACTTCAATTTGCGCAAAACGATCTTCAGTAAAATTAGCAGGAACATCTGCTTGCTCAAGCAATACATCAATGAGAGGATTCTGGTTTTCAGATTTAACAAATCCACCCTTAAACCAACCGCCGACAGTGAAAACATCATTCTTTTCACCATTGATGTTAACTTGCATAAGAGCCGTGTTTGTAGAATCTGCTCCTCCTGTAAACTTAAGCGCTTTTACACCTCTGTCATAGATTGAATCAGATTCAACTGAAGACGCTCCAGAAACCGTCCATCCGCTGTCTGAATTTGAAAAACTTCCGTTTTCAATTAAGTTAAAATCCGACGGTGATAATGTGCCCTGAAGCTGAACATCATCAATTAGGATTTCTGTATTGCTGCTTGTTGAACTGATAGTGATTATGATTTTGGTCAAAGGATAATTGTTTGATGAATTATCAATCGTTGCATAAAATCTCTGCCAATCAGTCGTTAAAGCGTCTATAGACTGATCATCTTCGAGCTTTTTAACATTTGAGGCATTGTATCCTTTAATATTAATCTTAAAGGTTCCGTTGCTGTTATCAATATTTGCAGCCTTCTTAACATAAGCTGAAACTGTATAACTGCCGCCCGGCGCAACATTTACCGTCTGAGTAATGTTTTTAGTTGAGGTATTATTTGCAGACAATTTGGCAACTTTTGAACCTGTCCTCGCAGTTGTATCCTCAATAATACTGTAACCAGTACCGCTCCAACCGGATGATGTTTCAAAGCTGGGCGAACGAAGAAGATTTTCTGTTAAAGGCTTATAATCATATGAATTGACAAAGAAGGTATCATTTCCAGTATTAGAATTGAAATAATAGTTTCCGCTATTGTCAACAGTATACATAACCTGACCGAGCTGATTAAAGAAATATGTCTCGGTCATTCCGTTATTATCGCTTAACGAAATCTGTGTAGGAGAGGTTTCTGTATAGGTAATGAAGTTGCCGTCAACGTAATCAGAACCGTCATATGCTTTTTCAGTAACCGTTTCAACTTTACCATTATCATAGCTATAACAAATCTTGTAGCCGTCAATGCCAATTATTTCAGTTAATGCTCCGGTATCAGTGTCATAGTCATAGTTAACAGTTTTTCCATCCGCAAAAGTTGCGCCGGTAAGGAAATTATCTTCGTTATATGTATATGATATTTTAAGCGGTGAAGATGTAGTTCCGTAATTAATAGGAGCTCCTGCAGATGTTAAGCAATCAATTTCCGAAAGCAGACCTGTAGTTGAATCATAAACATAATCGAACTTTCTGCCAACGCCATCTGTAATATAGTTGATTTTGTACGACTCGTTTCCTGTTTCATAAACAATATCAATATGCTGAGTAGGATAGTCAGGATTTGTTATTGAAATGAGCTGTCCATAGCTATTAAAACGCTCAACATAGCCGTCCGGTCTGGTCAACTCAAGATACTCATAATATTCACCTGCATAGTTTTCCGGTACTTCTAAGAGCCTAAGTGAATATCCACTTTCCCCATAGTTATCAGCGTGAGCGTCTTTGAATGAAATATTACCGTCCTGATCCATTGAGCCAATGAAATCTATACAAGTACCCGTTTCGGTAAGATATGAAAACTCAACGTCATTATGACGAAGCAATAATCTGCTATAGCTATTTTGCCAATTAACGCCATATGGGTTTTCTATATTCTCAAACAACGCTGGGAATACTTCTGTTAACGCAGTATTATAAACACTTGAAACGCTTACAGGCATAATATTACCCGGCAGTTCAACATCATTGCGAACAACAGAAAGTGAGCGTGTGAAATCATTCACATAACCCGTACCTGCTCTGTTTGTTGACTGAGAATGATATGAAAAGTTATTATCATATCCGTTTGAATAAACATAGTCGAAGACAAGTATTGTGCTATATGTTTCAGTATGATTGAACAAAGTAAGCGATCCGTTCAAGATAACAAGTGCTCCAACTCCAGGGTCTGCAAGCAAAGCAAATCCATTATTTGTATAACCATTCATCCATCTATATAATGCTTCAGTTATATCAAAATGAATGGCAAGTTGATCACTGGGATCCTCACCTTCAACAAGAGGAGATGTGTAATAATCAATAACACTGTCAATTGTTGAAGGTTTTGTATCATATGTTACAGTGTGCAAGTTGCATGGCTGAGCAAGCTCTTTCAAGGAAAGCTTACCCGAAGATGCCATAACGCCTCCCCAAACATAGGTCGCATTAGTAATAACCATTCCTTCTCCCAAAACAGAAAAGGCTTCAGTATTTATTCTGGTAAATATTTCACCAGTAGCACCAGAATACTCACCTGCAATACCAAATGGATCATCATAACCATTTCTAAATCTTGCTTCTGAATTATTAGTATCATCTGCAACAGATGCATCTTCAACCCAATTTAAAGCATTGTCCTGAACGACAATTACAGGGTCAATATTAATAGGGAACTCACGATCAGAGCTATTAATCCACTCCTGTGAAGGTTTATATACAAGTGTTATTGTGTCGTCCTTATTGTCTACAACAGACACAGCAATATTGTAGGAAACATTCAACTTGGAATCCATCATAACCGGAGCCGGAATAGAAAACTTTGTTTCATCGTTCTCTGTAAATATAACGCTTCCGTCTTTCTCAAGACTATATTCCATTGAACCTATTTCAATATCAAACGAATATGATTCTTTAACGCTTGAAGCATCGGAAACAATGATGTTTTCTTTAACTGTATTAGATGTTACTGTGTACTGTATATCAGTATTTGATTTTTTATCCGAGTATGTGATCTTTGATTCGTTATTTGAAATTTCCGCATCAGCTTCAGCTATTCCTGAGGTCTTTTCAGCAATATTATTCTCAACCTTCGCATCAGAAGTTGAAATATCGTTAACTGCGAAAGAAATAACACTACCATTCTTCTCAATTTGGATGTCACTATTTTCAATCATTTTTTCCGGGAACGATACATCAAACGAATTCGAAGAATTGGACAGAACTCCGTTTTTCTTCAAAAGAGTATTATCAATATCCTTCCATTCACCGTTTTCTAAAAAATGCAACGGAAGTTTTGACATTACAGCGGTATATGTACCGTCTGTTTTCTTATACACCTTTGTGTATGCATCCCTTTTTTCTGTTACCTCACAGAGAATATCTGCTTCTTTATCTTTTGCAGCATCTGTAGGGTTATTGATCAAATCTGAAACGAATTGTTTCTTATCCGCATATGCTGAATATGCATCTGCCATTATTTGCGTAGGCAATATCTCAATAATAAAAAGAATAGATAAAAGAATTGCCAATAATTTTGTTGTCACTCTTAGTGCTTTTTTCATATCCTTTTTCCTTTCAACGGATTTTAATCCGCAATTATATTTCACCGCTTAAGGTATAGTACCTCAAGGGTATTCAAACATACTTCCGTTAAAAATAAAACTCAAATGTCCAAATTGTTAAAAATTGGGGACAAAATATTAATGTGTTTCATCATTTACAATTGCTCGTATTTTTTTGATTCCCCTCTCTATGCTTTTAGCTACCGAACTTGTTGTACAATGATCCATTTTTGCAATTTCTAAATATGTGTAGCCAAAAATATAATAAAGAGCAATTCTTCTGCTTTGAATCTCTGACAACGACTTCATCGCAATCGCAATCGCCTGAACCTGCATATCCCTCATCGCTATTGTTTCTATATCTTGCAACTGAATAAATGCCCTTTGGTTTAAAGCATTATCTGTAAGAACAGAATGCTCATAATGGCGACTAACTTCAACTATGTGAGATAGATCCTCAAGCTCAAACGAATTGAATAGCAGATACAGATTCTCATCTATTTCCATTTTTTGATTGTTACCTTCACCATCAACGAACGAGAGAGTGTACTTATTATCATTTATCTCTAATGTGTATGGATTGTATTTATCTTTGATCCTTTTAGGGTGTTTTTTTATATCCATGTTTTTTCTCCTTTATTTTTGAATAGTTGTAATTTCAAAACTCAGGAGTTACGGATATTCAGATATGTACGGTTGCCACCAACAAATCATAGATGTCCTTTCGAATTTCTCGTAGACAAAAAATGAGGCCTGACGAATAATCGTCAGACCTCTATCTTATTGATGAGTCCTGTACATATAATCTAATCAAAAAGTATGTTTATTAATTTATTGATATACTAACTTTTTCCCCACATTTATAACATTTTAGAATGATACCTTGTCGGCATTTTCCTTTTTTTATCTTTTCCGATTCAATGACATCACATAGCCTTCCACCGCATTTAGGGCAGTGTACTTTCTTTACCTTTTTATGAGGGGGAGTAGATATAACTATCATTATATTCTTCCTTTTTGTTCACCATTGGATACCAAGAATTTCAAAAAATACATCCCATGTTACTGGGATATATTTTTGTTTGTTAGCTGTCGCAATATTTCATCCCAAAAATCATTAGAACAACCTTGATTATCTGCTTCTCTTATAAAACGCCTTGCTGCAACAGTTTCATAAAGATATTTGGAAATGTCAGCTGGAATTGTATAGTCACTGCGCTGAAGTTCCTTTGCTTTCGCTGCGATATCAAACAATAATCTTTGCGATTCTTTGTTAAGAGATAATGCATTAGCGATATCAATAAGAAGCTTATTGCCCGGAGGAGGTTTCTTTCCATTCTCTAAATTTGAAAGATATGAATGTGAAATATTAACTCTCTTTGCGAGTTCTCTCAAAGAGATGCCTTTTTCATTTCTCATGTCTTTAAGAAATGTCCCGAAGAGATTATTATTTAGCATTTTTCCTCTTTAGAAATTGTTTTTTAATTGTACCTGTAATTAATAATATGCCCTCAAGTATTAAACTTAAGCAAGTAGGATAAACCAAAAATCTAATGTTAAATACTATGGAAAGGATAATAACTACAGAAACAATCATTAGAACAAGCAGAGAACATCTTCGAAAATGTTTAAATTCCTTTTTTGTTAGAGGTTTTTCCTGTGTGTCTAATGGACACAAAATAAATATACAAATTGCAGATAAAGCGGTGATGATTATAAGAGCAATTTGATAATTATATGTTTTAGACAATCGGATTAACACAATAACGGCAAGGATAGAAAACATTGACATTACCTCACAGCGAGTTTCCGATGAAGCATGATAACCACCTGCATATCTTCTGATTATTTGGAAAGTGAAATAAAAAACTATACTTCCACCGATACAATCTAAAGCAACCCCACAAGCTATCGTAAAAAGGCTATAAAAAAAATATGATATCAGTATAAACATTCCATATTCGTATAACTCTTTTTCGTCATCAGAAATGGTATTGTGCTTTATTAATTGTTCAGTGGCAAGAACAGACAGTTTATTTATCATCAGTTCTCTTTTTAAACTTTTCAATTCCTTTCGGAACTTTAGGCTGATATAAAACAATACATGTCGTTCCTGCTGCATCAATAGTTAATGTCTCATTAACCAAAGATTTAAAAACATTTGCTAAAGTCCTTTTTGATGTGTTTTCTTTTTTCATATTGTACACCCTTTCTTTAGTGATATTTCTATTTTAAAACCTTAGAAGCTTCAATATCAAGCCATTAGACCAAAAAAGGTAAAAAATGGTAAAAACTGTCCGCAAATCGCTTTTTATGCGAAAAATCTAATTATTTTTTATATTTTCTCGTTTTAGTAGAGTTTTCTACTTTTATGTGTTCATTTAATTGTCTATTATTGGTAAATTATTTAAGAAGGAGATGATTATATGAGTTTTTTAGAAGAAGTTGGGAAGCGTTTGAAAAAGCAACGAGATAAACTTGGATGGACGCAGGCAGAACTTATTGACAATCTGCCTGCAGATATAGATTTAACTGACAAACAAGTATCAAGACTTGAAAAAGGAAAATCTGGGACAGGACTTGAAACATTTACGGCTCTCAGCCTAACTCTTCAAAAAACGCCCGATTATTTCATGCTGGGTCATGATAGAAAAAGTACAACAATAAAAGAACTCATCGCAGAAATTGAAGAAAACCTTTATCTTTGTGAACTTAATGACCTTGAATCTTTCTTGATAATTGCTAAAGCTTTCGCACAAAAAAAATAGTTATTTTACAAAATGATTCATCTATGGTATATTAGGTGTGCACTAAGCACCTAATATACTTTTTTTATGGAGGTTGCTATGAATATTGCAATTTGTGACGATGAAAAAAACTTCAGGTCCTACATTAAGGATTTAATTGTCACTTATTTTGAAGAAAAAGGTGTGCCTATTAATATATTCCAATATAATAGTGGTGAGGCGCTTCTAGAAAGTAATTTTCTTTTTGATTTTATATTCTTAGATGTCGAGATGGGAGAACTTGATGGAATAAGTACCGGCTTAACCTTAAAAAAAAGTAGCCCCCACAGTATAATCATTGTTATAACTTCTCATAATAACTACTTAGATGATGCTTTTAAAATAAATGCATTTAGATTTTTATCTAAACCAATCGATGTTTTAAGATTGTATAAAGCGTTAGACGATGCATCTGAATTGATAAAAAGAGAATTGATTGTTTTTTACGATATGAATTCAAAACAAGATGTTAGAATCTATTCTAACGAAATAATAATGATAGAAACACAGCGAAAAAAGACTAAAATAACAACAACGAAGGATATATATTATTCAAGAGAAAATATATCTTTTTGGAAGAAAAAGCTGAATTCTTCGTCATTTGTATGCCCACATTCCAGTTATATTGTAAATCTTGACTATTCAATAAGTCATACTAGAAAAACGATTGTGTTAGCAAAGAAAGATGACCACGGGCATATTTTGGAAAGAATTGAGGTTAATATAGCCCCAAGTAAACAAACTGAAATTAAGAATGCTTTTTTTAATGTTTTAGAAAGGAGATAAAATGTTAAACGAATTGTTTTTGGTGTTCACCTATTTAACAGAGGCAATGATTGTATATATTTATGCAAAAAACATTTATGAAACACGATATAGCAAGTCATTAACACTTATATTAGCTTCTGTTATCTATTTGATTCCTCTGCTTATTTACCAATATGTGATAAATACTGAATTGATTAATTTGATTGTTATTCTAGCTGTAAATATCGCAATTATTAAATTGTTGTTTACAAGTTCTTTGAAATCTGCAATCTTCCATAGCATAGCATTAGTTGTTATACAAACAATTGCAGAAGTTATATCAGTTTATTTAATTTCTCTTTTCTTGCATATTACATCTGCAGAAACAATTAATAATCATTTTGAGTCAGGAGTCATTATTAGTAGAATCATTTATTTCCTTTTCAGCGTACTATTATCTAATTTCTCATCTAGGGAATCCAATCACAAAAACTGGGGCAAATGGTTTGTTTTATCACTTTTACCTATTGGTAGTGCATATTCTATTCTAGTCTTTAAAACGTTAATAGAAAATATTGATATGGATTTCAAGCAAAACATCCTGAATATATCTGCCTTATGTGTTTTATTGCTTGTCAACATTATTATTTATTTCGTATATGAAAGAGCAGAAAGTGATAATCAAAAGTTAGTAGAATATGAGTTAATCAATCAAAAGAATACCATTGACATGCAGTATTTATCTCTATTAGAAAAGAAAAGCGAGCAAATGCAAATTTTAACTCATGATTATAAAAACCATATTCAGACAATTGCTGCTATGTCAACTTCTCCGGATGTTAAAAGTTATTTAAATGGAATACTAGGAGAGATCGAAGAAAACAACAGCATCGCAAAAACAAAAAACAAAATACTTGATATTATTTTAAATAAATATGTTGAAATATGTAATGATAAAGGAATAAGCTTTTCAACAGAAACGATATCTGAGAATCTTTCATTCATGGACGGAAATGATTTATCTGCTATGTTTAACAACATGCTTGATAATGCTGTTGAATCTGCGGAAATCTCACAAGGAAAAACCATATCTCTTCAAATCAGTAGCAGTATGAATTCATATTGTAAAATAGTTTTAATCAACAGTTGTGATCATGAACCGAATGAAAAAGATGGCAAACTATTATCCACTAAAAAGAGACCGAATTTTCATGGTTATGGTACTAAAAGCATTATGAAAATAGTAAATAAGTATAGCGGTGATTTACAATGGTACTACAACAAAAAAGCTTTTGAATTTAAGCTAATAATTGCAATTCCAATTCCATAATAATTACAAATAATAATGGCAATGTGTAAGAAAAACACATTGCCATTATTATTTGTCCTCTTTTTTCTATTTTTTGGTCCATAATCTTGAATTTCTTTTTAATTATGGTATTAGTTAATTAAGGTATAATTTACCTTAAAAGCGGTGAAATATTCTTTTTTAAGGAGTGATAGAAGTTAAAAATACAAAACTTTTTCACAAGAAGAAATTATATTAAAAAGGAGTACTAATCATGAAAAATGTAAAAAAAGCACTTGCTATACTTCTTTGTTTTGTCATGCTGTTTTCATCGATTCCTTTATCCGCTTATTCACTTGAGTTTTCTGGTAAGAGCAATAGTAATGATTTTGGAATGGTAGATGAACCTTTGGCAGTCAAAGAAATACCTGAAAAGCGCGATATTTATTCAAAAACATATGAAACATCCGTTGGAACTAATGTGTTGATTTCATCGACATCTCCCTTGCATTATGAAAAAGATGGAGAATTAATTGAGATTGACAATACTTTAGTTGAGTCTGAAAAAGATGCTTCAATACTCACAAACAAGAGTAATGATTTTAGCGTTGAGTTACCCAAGGCATTTTCAAAAGATTCTGACATTAGTTTGGAATTTGAAGGCAATGAGATTTCCTTCAAATTGCTTGATACTGAGAATAGCCGTTCAAAGAATGCAAAAATCGAAAAGGCAGAAGATTTTTCTACAGATAATAAAAAGGCTGAAGAACTCGCATTTGTTGAAAGCAATATCAATAAATTGAGTTCAACTGTAAAATATGAGAATATCTTAGAAAAATCTGATGTTGAGTTTACTGTTAATTCAAATGGTTTCAAGGAAAATATAATTCTTAGTTCAGTTCCTTCCAATAGCTATGAAATTCGTTATGAACTCAGCACAAACGGAATGAATGCATCACTTAGTGATGATAATTCAATAACTGTTTCAAATGCTTCTGGTGAACCGATTTTCGTTGTCGAAAGTCCGTACATGTATGATAGTATTGGTAATGAATCTGAAAATATAATAACACAGTTAAATAAAACCGAAAATGGTTATGAATTGGTTTATATACCGGATGGCGAATGGCTTGCCAATAAAGAAACCGTATATCCTGTAACCATTGATCCTACAATAACAATCAAAAAATCCGGATCAAATGTACCAATTGAGGACACATATATTTCATCTACCCTGACAAGCAATAAATCAACATTATCAACTGTGGCTGTCCAGAATTCTTCATCAAAGAGTTGGGGTGTGTATAACATCAAATCTTTACCGCAGCTCCCTGCCAATTCTGTAATAAAGAATTCGACGTTTAATGTGTTTACAACAACAAATATTTCTAATCCGAGCAATATTATTCTAACTGCATTGCCGGAAAATGCGACTGTGTCAAGCACGTATGTTTCTACTGTTGTTTGGAGTACTCGTATTAACCCAACAGATAATGTTGTTGATGCAACGAGAAGCCCCAGCACTCCCGGACAAATGAATTTTGATATTACAGAGCTTGCTACAAAATGGTATCAAAATCTTGATATGAATCGCATAATGGTTCTTCAAGGACGAGATGGAACAACTAAAACAACGATTGCTTCATGTGAGAATGCAAGCACATCAAAGTATCCTTATATGACGGTTGAGTATGCTACTCTTGAAAAAGAATACAAGGTAACAGAGTTGGTTCAAGATCACGGTTTAGCCGGAACAACATACATTGATGATTACACTGGCGCTCTCAGTTATAAGCGCACAGACTTCCGCACAAACAGTTCAATAGGTGAAATAACATTTTATTATGGTGAAAATGTTAATACACCTCAAAACAATATGTTTGGGCTTAACGCTTCTATGAACTATTTTAAAACAATATCTCATAATGTTCAGAGTGGCTCTTCTAGTTATACAATTAAGGACGCAGAGGGGAAAGAAGAAGTTATCATCAATGGCGGACTTTATGATATAACTGAAACTGACGATGAAATAATAGTTAACTATGATGATGGAATAGAAGGATATTCTGATAAATACAGCAAGCTTATCTTTGGAAATAATGGTCAGATTCCACTTATAGAACACTCAACAATTAATCATTCAAATGACGGTGCAAGCGAATATCATACTATTTCGTTGCTTTATAATGAAGACGGCTATTTATATGAAATAGGCAATGAACTGTTTAGATGCATGTTCGAATACACAGATGATGGAATTTATAGCATCACTGCGGAAACACCAAGTGCCCCGATAATGCGTAGCTATGAGCTTAAGACAGAATTGCAAGAGCAGCTTTATAATATGGATGAATCAGATCCTAATTATGAAAATGTATATGCTCAATATGAAGAAGCTTCAGCTCAATATGAGGCATTGCTTGATGATTATAATGAAGCTATTGATGTTTCAAGTGGTAATCATGTTGAAACAAATATAGTTTATTATTCAATTGAGAATAACACTGTTAAAATATCATATGAATGTGATGTTTCGACATATTCCCAGCCTGAATGTTCGTTTACATTTGATAATAGTTTTAGAATAACTTCTATTACGGACGAAAATAATTTGACATATGAATACTCATACAATGATAACAACCAAGTTATAAAGATTACCGAAAAGACTATTGATTCTAACGAAAACATTGTTGTTGGAGATAGTACTTCCTTTGATTTTGGACTTGGATACACTACCGTTTCGGATGGTTCTAAGTCAATGACAAAGTACTATGATGATAACGGAAACATCCTGTCTGAAACCAATGAAAAAGGCATTTCAGTTTTTTATCAATACGATTCTAACAACCATTTAATAGGAAAATCAAAAGAAAGATATAGTTCGGGTAGCGTATTAGCATTCTGTGGATTTGAAGATGTTAACGATGTAATGTTTACTGCCGCTAATGGCACGGCATTATTGAATAGCACATTCAAACACAGTGGCAGTAGTTCTGCAAAACTGGTTTCAAATAATGGCACTAATGCTGCATTTACCAAGTCCTTTAATAATCTTAATGATAATACTACTTACACTATTTCCATGTGGGTAAAATCCGATTCTGCTATGAATTGTGGGTTAAGGCTTTCAAATGGTGATACCGATGGAATTCGAACATTAAAGCCATTTACATCTTCAACTGATTGGCAAAGGGTTTATTGTACAATAGATACTGAAAATAGCACTTCTATCAATGCAGAAATCGTAGTTGATAGTACTGCTTCCACTATAATTGTATATGCTGATGATATTGCCTTACAGCAGTCCTGTTACTTATTAAGTGATAATTTGCTTGTAAACGGTGATTTTTCTGACGGACTGACAGGTTGGACTTGCTCAAATGCAAATTATGCAACTACAGAAACTGTTTCAAGTTATATTCTGACTTCTGATACAACAAGACTTAAAATGTTGGGCAAAATAAATGACAATAATATAGTATCTCAGACAGTATCTATCTCTGATACTTCTGGCGCAAAGTACATCTTTGGTGGTTGGATAAATACAGCTGGCGCAGTTCCGACAAAAGCATCTGCAAATAGAGATCTAAACATATCGATTTATGCCGTATCCAATAATGCTGAAACCTTAATAGATACGATTGATTATTCCGCATACTATTCAGATTGGCAGTATTTTGAACACGAGATAGCATTGCCTACTGATTTCGGATCTAATAACACCTATTCTGCATTGAAACTAGTTGTTAATTATAATAATCAGTATGGCAATATATATGTTGATGGATTATTCTTAACCAAAGATTCTCTCTATCCGATAGAATATATTTATGATGCCAACTTTAATCTCATAGGTATTAATAATGATGGAAATGTATCATATTTCGAAGAAGAAGAAACCATTGTTCCAGCTACCGTTTTAATTGAGTACGATGAATATGGTAATATGATACAAAAAGATGTTTACACAGAAGTTGAAGAAAATCCAACTCCTACAGAGGTTTCAAGGCATATTATTAATCAGTTTGAATACTTGAATCGAGGAACAATGCTTACCAAAAAGATCAGCCAGTTTGGCAACTGGGCAGATCTCAAATATGATAGATTTGGTAATCTTTCATACTTTAATGATGAAAACGGTTGCATAGCTAGATTTGAGTATGATAACTTCCAAAACCTGGCAGCAATAATTAAAGAGTTTGATAATAAGAATTTTACAGATGACTATGAAAAGATTCATTTGCGAGTTGATGGTGGCAACGAAACAGAAATCCCGACTGAAAAAACAGAAATGACAATTTGTTACTCCTATGTCGGTAATCGACTCTCCACCATTGAAACAAAGTATATTACAAAGATGCCCCGACCTTTACAGGAACCCGAAGTGGGATATGTAACAGATCCTGAATCCGGTGCTGTAATTTATGATATTTCAAATGAATTAACAATTAACAAATATTCATTTGATTATGATATTTGGGGAAACCTTACTTCTGTATGTGTTGATAACAATGGCACTCCTGTTCCTTTTGCACAGTATTCATATGACAATACCAATTATAGGCAGTTAACATCAATCCAATACAATAATGGTCAACTGATTAATTACTCATATGATAATGAAGGAAATGTTATTCATACATATGATACTTATTCTGATACAGGCGACACATTGTCGTATAACTATTATTATTTTGATAATGGCGAATGTTATGGAAAAAAGGATTTAAAAACAAATATAACAGAATCCATACAGAATAATATCAAGACAGCTCTTGAGCCTAATGGACGAGTCATCTATACCTCTCAAGAACCTACAAGTAATTCCATTGTGAAGAGAATTGGTGAAAACTACGTAACGAAAACTGTTAATGGGGATTCGCAAACTATAACAGTTAATGGGTTGAGTAGTACCTTAACAAGAACATACGATGACTTTGGCCGTTTGTATACTGAAAGCTATCATGTGGACAATAATCATAATGATTATGGAAAAGTATATTATTACTATGCACATGGTGAGAATCTTACAGAAGAGTTCAGTGAGCAGAATCTTTCTGATGGTTATCAGAATACCAGTAATTATGTCCGTGGTATTCAATATTATGCTATGACTCCTTCAGAAGAATATATTGAGGGATCCCATTTCTCCTACCTTTATTGGTTTAATGGGAATACGGCAACATACACTCCTTATGATACCAGAGTGTTTGGATATAATTCAGCTGGAATGCTACTTGAAAGTTCAGTCATTCTTGGTGGTGAAAGTAGATACTATACATATAATTCACAGGGCAATGTTTCTGAACTGTCTACAGTAACTCAAACAGGAAGCGATATATTCCATTTGACTACAACAGGAAGAAAGCATATTTATTGTTCATATGACGAAACAAATTCGGGAACGGTTTTAAAGAATTGCTTAACAAGTATTCAGGTAAATAATGTTAATCTTTCTACAGAAGAAGAGACGTTGATTAATAATTATTTATTCCATTATGATCAGTTGGGTAATCTTACATCATTAAACGATGGTACCAATACAACCACCTACACATGGGGTAGAGGCACAATGTTGAAGAATTGTATAGTATCTAACAATTCTACTCATCAAGTTTCAAATTCAGTACAATTCAAATATGATGATAATAATATGTTGATACAAAAAACTGTTGATTTAGGAAATAACAACAGTATGATTATTAATTATATTTGGGAAGACGATTGCCTGGTTGGTACTGAAATTGATAACAGTGAAGCTAATGACGGTTCAGCAGGTAAATACAATACAGTAATTCTTTATGATCCTGATGGCAATGCGTATGGATTCATTGTAAGCCAAACTGAAAATGCTCAAGGTAATCCCGTAAATAATTCAGAATTATTCTACTATGTAAAGAATAATGCAAACATAATTACAAACATAGTTGATATAAACGGTGATGAAGTTCTTGAATGTTCTTACGGTGACTTCGGTGAACCGAATATAGATGACTCAACCAGCAATGATATTTTGACACTTATAAACCCATTGCTTCTGAAGGACAGTATATATGACAATGAAATGGGAATGTATTTCATTGATTCAAGATTTTACAATCCCTCATTTGGCAGATATATAAGTGCAGATATGTCTTTCGGTCAAAATGATAAGAGTTTTCTTTCAACAAATCTTTATGTTTATAACAAGAACAATCCTATAGGATAAACACAATTATTATTTAATCTGAAACGATGTAAGGAGTGGTATTTGTGAAAAAGATAATAGCCATATTATTAGGTATTTGTTTAATGATGACAGGACTGCCACTTGTGGCACTTGCCGCAAATGTCACTCCTGAAATCTCATTAGAGGAATTTGCCAGTCAGCTGAAGGCATTACAAGAGCAATATGATGATAACTATGTTGGTGAAATCGTATTTGAAGATGGTAGTGACTTCTATCATGTTGATGGCGAATTGTTTCCTCTTGAAAACGAAGAAGGAGAAGCTTTAACTGCTTCGGTGTCTGAGGACAGTATTGATGTTCCGCTGTCCGTACTTGCTGAAAACTCGGTTGAAGCAACAGAAAATGATATCCTTGAAGCAGAAACAAAGACTTCTCAAAAATCAAGACAAATAAAGAATACCCAAAGCGTTGAAGATTATGCCTCAACGCTTGGGTACGATGTTGAGATTAATGATGATACGGCTGTGTTTACACAGCCGTATCAGACTCACAGATTGATTGTTAAATCAAAGTATAACATTGATCCGCTTGATTCGGTTGCGATTGTTGAAGGATATAATGACTTGCATATTATTCAGTTTGATGATAAAGAAAGTACAATAGAAGCGCTTGAGTATTATGAAAATCAAAGAAAGATTGAATATGCTGAACCGGATTTTGTTATATCTACCGCTGAATATGAAGATATTGATATATCCGATACCGAAGATTACTATATGGGAATAAACTACGGCTACCATAAATCTTACGGCAGTGAATTAATTGGAATCGATGATTACATTGATTACCTTGACAACACCCAAACATATCCGGAAATTGTTGTTGCTGTAATTGATACCGGTGTTGAGCTTGACCACGAATTTCTTGAAGGCAGAATAATTGAAACCGGATTTAATGTCAGTGATTCTGGAACAATAGGTTCCGAAAAAGATGATCAAGGTCATGGAACACACGTTTCGGGTATTATAGTTGATAATACTACAGATAATGTTAAAATCAAAGCATATAAAGTTATGAACAGTGATGGAAGAGGAACTGTTTCCGGCATATGTCTTGGTATTGAACAGGCAACCGCAGACGGAGTAAATGTCATCAATATGAGCCTTGGCGGTCAAGGAAAGAGTGAAACCATGACTTTGGATGTACAAAATGCAGTTGCACAAGGCATTACCGTTTGCGTTGCTGCGGGAAACAGTTTTGCAGATGCATCGTACTTTATCCCAGCAGGTATAGAAGAGTGCATTACTGTTGGTGCAATAGATAAAAACTATGGCATACCTGTTTTCTCAAATTTTGGCCCATTGGTTGATATATTGGCTCCCGGAGTTTCAATTAATAGTTCCTATTTAGATAATTCTTATGCAATAAAATCCGGAACCTCTATGTCATCACCTTTTGTTTCGGCTGCAAGCGCAATGCTGCTTACTGTAGATCCCACATTAAATTCAACTGAAGTGTTGGATTTGATGCTTGAAAATGCTGTTGTTGGTCCTTTCTACGAAGACCTTGACTTTTATCACAAGTTAAATCTATACATAGGAAACATTTCTTCGTATAACAGAGAAAGAACAGCAAAACCGGAATTCAGTGTATCACCGGGTAAATATACAGAAGCAATAACAGTTGAATTATCTTGCCCTGAAGACGCAGAAATATATTATACAACCAACGGAAGAAGAGCCTCGCCTGAAAATGGTACTTTATACACTGGTCCATTTACTATTTCAAAAACCAGAAAAGTTTGTGCTGTTGCAGTAACTGACGGAAAAATGAAAAGCATGCAAGCTTATGCTCAATACTATATCAGGACATTGGATCCCGAAAGCAACTTTGAAATTGATACAAGCGGAATTATTACAGCATATAACGGGCGCAACGAGTATATGACTGTCCCCGACACAATTAACGGTATTACAGTTACCGGTATAGGTAAAGGTGACCAGGTTTTCACAACTATTCGTGATATAAAACTACCCGATACAGTAACATATATAGGTGATAAAGCTTTTTATGTATGTCCTTTCTTAGAGACCGTTGAAGCAAAAAATATAAAGTATGTTGGAGATCATGCTTTCTATCAATGTAAGAAACTAAAAGAATTTGACTTTTCAAAAATAGAGCAAGTTAAACCGTATGCATTTTACGAATGTGAAAGTATACCTGAAGTTTACAACGACAAATTAACTATTATAGAAAAGGCATCTTTTTGTACTATGAAGAGTGCAGTTTCATTTGACTTTCCGAATGTTATTAGAGTTAATTATTGGGGATTAAAAGAGAATTTTGATGCTGAACTAATTAATCTACCTAAAGTTACACATTTGGAAGGTTCTGCTTTATCTGGATGCAGAAGTCTTAAGAGCTTATATCTTCCTGAGTTAATTGAATTAGATAGCTATGGCTCACAATTTGCACGCACAGCATTACTTGAAGACTTTTATGCTCCAAATCTTGAAGGTGTGCTTACTGATAAATGCTTTTACTGTTCTGGTGTGAAAAGAATAATAACTCCACAAATATCCAGCATTTCAAAAAATGCATTGTATAGTGCAAATCACTTAGAATTGTTATACGTTCCTAATCTAACTTATATTAACACTGGTGCTTTTGACTTTAATTCTTCTTTAAACAATTATGCATCTAAATTAACTATTTTTGCTCCCAAGGCGCAAAGCATTTTATCTATGCCAAAAAGTGAATGTGTCACACTATATTGTTCCGAACTCTTAAGTGAATTGCCTAATCAAAATGACATAGATATTAATATAATCTCTCCTTCCGGTTCATTGGCATATAGTTGGGCAACATCAAACGGAAAGACAGCTATTGATAGTTTGTCAATGATAGATGCTTTAGGTGAAAACATCAGAGCATATGATAATGGATTAAGGTTTAATTATTCGTGGGATGAGATTGAAGAGTTAAACGAATTCGCAGAAAATATTAGTTATGGCTTCGAATACTCTTGCAGCGGCTCAGTTTATCAACCTGAAGCTACAAATAGGGTATTCCATCCTGATAATGATACTTCATCCTTTAATCTTGTCTTATCCAATATTCCTAATGACAAAAAAGACAGTCAGATAACCGCACGAGCTGTAATTAATATTGACGGTATGATATTCAAGTCACCTATACAGCAGTGCACTTACAATGATGTTTACAGCATTTATTCTGCAAGCATAAACAGAAATGATATCAATAGAGATACCCTTGTTAATGAAGATGATATCAACTTGCTAATGCAAATGTCTGCCGCTTCAAATAATTCCAGGTCGAACATTGCCGATATAAACAATGACGGTGTAGTAGATGGATTTGATGCTGCGGAACTTGACCGTACAACTGTTTCCGAATCATTTATTTATCTTGATGATGACAATGACAATACACTCGGAGATGTCAACACAGACGGAACAGTTGATGTTGCAGATTATGCGATGGTTAAGCAACATGTTGTTTGTGACATTGAGCTAAATGGAATAGCTTTTGCTAATCAGACAGAAGATAACACGGTTGACTATCCAACTAAACAAGTTGTGAGCCTTATGCTCCCATATATGATGGCAGATATGGATAAAGATACAGCAGTTGATGCTTTTGACTTGTTCGATCTTGATAAAAGAATTAATGATCTAGTATAGAGGTGAATCTATGAAAAAGATTAGTTTTATAATGGTGTGTTTCCTATCGTTACTGATTTTAGTTTCTTGCGTTAGTAAAAGCGATTTAGGAACAACAAGTACACAAGAGGGTTTCCTAAAAAGAGATGAGACAACTACACAACCTATTGAAAGCACAACAGAAAACACTGTAATACTACACCCTGAAATAGAAAAAGTAATTGTTGAATATGCGGATAATACAGAAGAATATACTGAATCCCAGATAATGTTTGATTTTATTGACAAAATTGAGAATTGTGATACCATCCCGAATGTGCAGCTGAAAAATAAAATTGGACAAATGAAAATTCAGTATAAAGATAGTGCGGACTTGGTTTTATTTGCTGATTTGTATCTTGGGGCAGATGGTGCAATATATGCGAAATATATTAAAAGCACAAATACAGAGTTTGCATATAAAATCAGCAATTGATATAATTTTTTATAGAAAAAAAGGAGATATAAAAATGGAATCATTTGATCAAAACTATGTCAAAGATACTTTTACCAAGAGGTTGAAAGAGATAAGAAAAGAAAAAGGCTTCTCTAAGGAGTGGGTTGCTGAGAAAGCACAGATTTCTTTGGATGATTACATTCAAATAGAATCTGGAAATATTTTCAACTATGATATTTCTATTGTTATTCGTATTGCATATGTTCTCGACATTGAAGTCAATTATCTTTTAGGTTGGTCTGATGAGAAGAGAGTGTCTTATCAAAATGAATTGTTAAACAAGTATGATATCAATAATCCTACCGAAAGAGTACAAAGAGAAATCCTTCATCTTTTATCTCTTTTTAACGAAGATGAATTGAATAAGGTTAAGTCTGAGCTTAATTCGTTCCTAAAAGTACAATAATTGATAATACAATTGTCTAATAATAAACGTCACTTTTTTAAGTGGCGTTTTTAAATTGGATTTTTAAAGTTAATAATCTTACCCTCTTTTTTCATTTTTTGGCTATAAATATTGTTTTTTTTATATATAGTATTAACATTTATATTGACATTAAATTATAGAAAAGTGGCGATATGATATGTTCTAATTTCCTTTTTTACACACATAAATTCTAATGGAGGAATAACTATGAAAAAGACAATAACTATTATCTTAACATTAATTCTACTTGTTGAATGTTTTCCCTTGTTTGCATTTGCAAAGGAAGAAAAAAGCATAAATACATTTGTTTATAAGGATGGCACCTCAATAGATTATTATATTGATGAAGATGGTCACGAATATATTATTAGAGATGGTGAAAAGATGTTTATCCTTTTACCGTTAGAAAAATATAAAGTATCCAACACCTCTTTAACAGTTCCAAACAATATAACATCAACTGTATCAGAAAACGATATTTGTGATGATGACTCTACTCGCGCATATGTTATTATTTCAACATTGTTCAATACAAATGTTAATCTTCCTGCGGTAACAGGATACAAGAATTATCCGGCAAACGCCGATTGTTTAAGGATTAAAACTTCCAATCATACTCCTACTTTGGGCAACCACAAAATAAATGTTCATCTATATGTTAAATCAAGGGATGATGGAAGCATTTACGATTACCACTTCTTTGATCAAAACTGCACAATTACAAAAGGATATACCCTAAGTGGGCGATTTGCTGAACAAGTTAATACTTCTGTTGTTCCTGTATCAACGATGACATCTTGCAAACTTCAAGTTACTGCAACTGCTGGTTAAAAAGGAGTTTATTATGAAAAAAAGAACTATCATTATAATACTGGTTGTGATAGCAGTATTAATTGCTACTGGGGTTATTTGGCTTGTATTAAATTCTTCCGGAAACATTCAAGTCAGTGTTGCTGCTCCTGATAACAAATCAACTTCAAGCGGTTATATTTATCAAATTAGTTTTGGCGGAATGCCAAATATAAGCGGCAAAAAAGGAAAGCAAATTGAAATGATTAATAACGACTTGAATGAGTTTTATGATGAATTCAGGAAATCGTATGATAAGCCATATTATGTTGAAGCAAAATATGAGAATTTAGATGGTAAAACAATTATAACCTTTAAAGGAGAAGTTACGGAAAAAGGTGCAGACAAGTTAACAGATTTCGAAAAGGTATTCTCATATGATTTTATAGTTACAGAAACAATCAATACAAGCGAAAATGATGTATTGAACTATTTTAACTGACACAAACATTAAGACACCGCCCACATTTAAGATCTTTATCTTTCATGATGGGTGGTGTCCATTATTTATGATATATTTCATTCGCAATATTTATTATTTTTAATCCTCTTGATTTTGCGTAAGCAACTGTATAAGCAGTACCACCAACTTCCTTTTCTAGATAACAAATGCAAAATTTGCTATAATCAATCAAATGTCTGTTTCGCTTCATCATGCACTGCCCATCATATTTTTCAGATGTATAAACACATTTATCACACTTAGACTTTATATCTTCATACACTTTGACATCCTGTGCTTTCCATCGATAAGTCTGGTTATAGCAGGGAAAAACAAGAATCAGTTTAATGTGTGGATATTGCTCCTTTAATTCCAAAACTGCTTGCGCTGCTAATGTATCAAACCCCAAAGCTCCGCCGGCTCCAAAGAAACATACTCCTTGATTTATAAGTTTTACAATTTCTACCTTAAGAGCCTCTTTTATTGCTTCTTTTTTATGTTCTGGTATATTCCTATGGCCAGTAAAACAACAAGTTTTATCTTTCATCATTTTAATTTGTCCTTATTAAGTACTAATAATATGATTGATAATTATCTTAATTATGTAAACGCATAAAATGAGAATTATCTATAATAAAACGAATTATTCTTTTTCTGCTAGTAAAATAGTTCAAGTGAGTAGTTCACCAACTCCTACCATAATGACAAGTACCACCTTTCACCGAAAGAGCATAAAACGCTCTTGGCAGAAGGTGGTATTTTTTAATGCATTTTCAGTTTGAACATTAAGCTGCTTTTTCCTCCGCTAGGGCGGTATCTTTGTTCAGTAGTAATAAAACTAGCTTTTCTTAAATCATGCAAAGCTCTGCGAACAGTTGATTGAGAAATCTTTAATTCTTTTGCTATTGTAGGAATAGCGGGCCAACATTCTCCGCTTTTGTTTGCTCGCTCAAAAAGATAGATATAAACAGCTACTGCTCGGTGTGGCAAATCTGCTTTGAAGATATGATCAAGTCTGCCCATTCTTAACTCCTTCCTCTTGTCGCTCTGTCTTTAATACTTTTGAATGTGGCGATGTATCTGTTTTCTTTTTGGCTTTTGTAACAGGGCGTTTCTTTTCGTTTTGAATAGGCTCATTTCTTTCTGTTTGGACTTGACTAATTCCACCGCTTGTTGAAGTTGCATCATCTTCAATAATTGATAATAATTCAGGATGATATGTTAATATGATTTTGTCAATAAGATCTCCCTTATCTGCATATGCAACCGTCCTATTGGCTTTTTCTTCAACCTCATACGGTTTTCCAAACTTTATTCCCCAATCAAAGAATAATTTTAATTTTACTTTTATGGGATGATATCCTGTTTTCATTACAATGAATGTTCCTTTAGGCAAAGATTTCAGTTCTTCAGGTGTCATAAGAGGTCTTTCAATCATTTGTAATGATTCGGATGGGCTTTCTCTTCCTCTGTTAACAGAGCCGGACATTACTGTTCTTGAGCCAAGCGCTTTTGAAAGCACTTCAGCAGAGCTGCTGTTTGGAGCAAATCCTCCGAATATCGTCAATTGTGTATTATCGACTATTATGTCAGCGCCTTCTTTTCCATAATTCTTTTCAAGCTGAGCAAAAGACTGAATAATTGGCACGATTTGAAGTCTTCTTGAACGTGAAGCAGAAAACATCATCTCTGCACTTTCTATCTTTGGCAATGTACCGAACTCATCACAGAAAAACACGCATCGATTTTTAAGTTTGCCGCCATTCTCATCTGCAACAGATAATATCTCTCGATATAGTTGCTGAATGATAAGAGATATCATAAAGAAAGTGTTCGGGTTCTCTTCAGGCATAACAAGAAAGATTGCTGATTTTTCATTACAGAATTTTTCCGCATCTATCTCTGTGTCAAAGCACAAGATTTGCTCAAGTTCAGAATCAAGAAATGTATTTAATCTTGAAAGTGCGGTTGACATTACTGACGCCATACTTTGCTCTGAAGTATTCAATGCAGCTCCGGCAAACCATTTAGCTTTATGATCATCGGGCAATAACTCCATTAATGATTGAAACTGGTTGTTGTTTTTTCTTTTGTTGGTTTTATCCGGAGCAAGTAGTTCCTGGATAATTTTGAAAACTGAAACAATGTGTCTTTCTTCCGGTGCACAAAACTCTGCAACTAAAAGTATGGTAGCAGTTAGCAATCCCTCGGCAGCATCATAGAAATATGCATTCTGACCGAAAGAAGTTGCATCCATTCCCGAAAGAATAATTGTTTTTGAGATTATCTTTGCATACTTTTCCGACTTTGCTTTATACGCCAATTGTTTAGGATGTTTCTTATATAAATCCATATATTTATTAACAAGATGTAATAGGTTGTTTCCGTCGCTTTTGGTTGGGTTTCGCAGATCAATTACAGATATGTTGTATCCATAGCATTCTTTGGCTATCGTACCGTAATTGCGCATAATATCACCCTTTGTGTCTGTCGATAAGAAACTCATTCCGCTTGCAAGAGCATATTCTATGCAAGGATACAGCCAATAGGCTGTTTTGCCGACACCGGCTGCACCAATCATTAAAGCATGAACATCTCCCGTATCCACAATTGCAGATGTGTTTCCTTTTGTCCCTAGACAACCAACAACTATTCCCTGATCTTCGACTTTTGGCAAAGACTTGCCTTTGCGCCATTCATTTGGATTAAATGAAATGGTTTTATACATTTTTCGGACTTCATTTTTTAAAGCCCACCTAGCCGTTCCGTGCTGACCGTCACCTACAGTTTTGTTTTTAATTCGGTTTAAGCTGTACATATGAGATAATAAAGTTACTCCACCCAATACCGAAAACATAACTGCAGCAACAATGATTACTCCAAGGACATTCTCTGCTTCCATTTAGCATTATCTCCCTTCTTTAGCATAATTAAATCCTCGTTCCAATCTTTGTTGATTGGTACGAGGATTTTTGTTTCTATATTCAATTCTTTTAGCTTTTCTTGTATTCGTTTGGTTGCTTTAACTCCGGCACTGTCATTATCCAAGCAAAGACAAACGGTATCGAGCTTTGGGTTATCCTTAAGACATTGAAGAAGCACTTTATCTGATACACCGCAAGCTGCAGCATAAGTGTGTTGTTTCCAATCTTTGTTATTGAGAGATATATATGATAACAAATCAATCGGCGCTTCAAAAAGGTAAATCTCATTACTTGAACCGTTCCAATGAAAAGCATATTCATCTTTTCCACCTGAGACATTTCCTTTGAACGATCCAACTATACCTCTTAGATGAGCGTGTTTGGGTATTCCTGATGAATCTGTTCCGACAAAGACAATATTGTGATAGCCTTTATTTGTAGCGGAATATATAAGTCCGGCATTAACAAAATCAGTAATCACATCTCTGTTTATTCCACGAACACTATCTAAGTAATAAAATACTATTCTCTTATTCCAATCACGCTCCGGCAAAACAAACTCTTTCTTTATAATCTCTTTTGGGTTCGAAGGGACTACTTCCCCGGTATCTTCACCTAATAAGAACTGTACAGCTTCGGGGAAAGATTTGTTAAAGAAACGCATAACAAATGAAATGGCATCGCCTCCGACATGGTCGTATTGGTGATACCATAAGTTCTCTCTTATTGAAACTTTCATACCGTTATCCATCCACACATATTCTGTGCCGGATTTTTTCACATTCTCTCCTTGAGAAAAGAGCAGCTTAATGATATTGGTATTGTGCGCTTTTTCTTTTTGTTCTTTAGTATATTTATTAACGCTTAACATTATCTTATCTCCTTTAAATAAAAACACAATAAATTATTTTCACCTTTTTTTTAATTTTTTGGCACTTCACATTGACATTATTTTATTTTCTAATACTATTTTACTATAGAATTAATTTGGAGGGGTTTTCTTGAAGATTTTAGAAAGATATATATTATTACCGATTATTAGCAGTATTTTAGGTCTAATTTTAGGTATTGTTTTTCCAATAATAATCAAAAAGATTAAAATCATATATCGAAAAAAGATTGATAAAAATGTAGACGAATTTGATATTTCTGGTAATTGGACATCTATTTTCTTAGAAGAAAAAGATTTTTTGAATGAATCAGTAAAAATAACACAACTAGGGAGAAAGGTTACAGCTTCTATTATCTTTGATAAAAGGGAGTATACATTAGAAGGTGAATTTAAGAATCAAATACTATTGGCAAAATATGAATCAAATAATCCCAAAAAAGATGAAAGGGGTTCAATTGTTTTAAGATACATAAATGAAAACTTGCTAAGTGGATATTGTACTTTTGTTTTTAATAATAAACAAGTATATAATAGCCCCTATGTTTTAGTTGCAGATGGCGCATACAAACCCAATATGGGAACATATCAATTTTGTAACAGTTGTGTTGGAAAATTTGATTGTTGTTGTAACTGTGAAGGAATAGATATGCCCATACTCTTACCTTTTGAAGCAAAAAAGATTTCCATTTCTCAAAAAGAAAGCATAGATTATTTTGCTAATAAATTAACAACAAATCTTTATCAAATGAAACGAGTAAATAATGATGAAAAAAATGGGTGTATATTCTTTCAGAATAACAAGTGTTCTATTTATAAAGAAAGACCGATTGATTGCCGTTTGTTTCCGTTTGATTTTAAGGAATTTGACGGAGAGTATTGGTTGATTTATTATGATAAAATCTGTAATGCTATTCCAACCAGCGAAGATGAAATCAAAATGTGTAGTCATTGTTTGAGACCACTATTAGATGCTGTTAGTCCATATCTATCTGAATGCTCGGATCCCATTTTTAGCAAAAGACTTAAGGAGCAACATTATAACAAGTTGTTTCCAATATCCATGATTCGTGATGATAGGATAGATATATAAACTATTTTTGGGAGGTGATTTTTTGACTCGTGGTACATATAAAGATTATTCTTTTACATATGAAACCAATTCTGATGGAAGTATAACGGTTTATAGTGCTTTTCGAGGCAATTTCCAGTGTAGTTATAAATGCACATTTGAAAGTTTAGAAGCACTTAAAAGATTTATTGACAATGGTGGCTGGTCGTTAAAAAGATAATATGAGTATTGGCTTTTTAGCCCATATGAACAATTTTTTTGTTTGTTTTTAATCGCTCTCTCTTTTCGATTCTGCTCATAGACCTTGATCTCTGGGCAGAATTATTGTTTTGAATTAACCCAGATAAATAATACATAAGGTTGATTGAACTTTGTGCAATGTAGAAGTCTTTATGTGCAGTTATGTTTTCAAGCATTTGTGAGGCATATTCATCTCCTTGCTCTGATGCAAGGTTAAGATAATCAAGTCCAACCTTTGCATCTCGTTCTATATCATCATTGCCAAAGTAAAAGATCTTACCAAGTTGAAACGAAGCATAGTGATTACCGTTTTTTGAAGACTCTTTTAAGTATAAAATCGCTTTTTCATAATCTAAAACTGACGGACATGTTGAATGAAATCTTCCAAGCAAATAGTCGGCAGATGAGTCATTTTTCTCTGCCGCCTCTAATAAGGTTTTATACGCCTTATTGAGTTCTTCCGTTGGAAGATAGTTGTCGTGAATTGCATTAACAACAATATGCTTTGCTTTTGATACCTCGTTTTCACTCGTTTCATTGCTTTGTCCAACAACTAATATATCGCTTGAAATTTCAAGCGCCGATGATATAATCATATTCTTAATTGATTTGAATTCTTTGTTCTGTGACAGAGGGACCTTCTCCGGTATCTCATCGGTATATGTTTTAAGAATTGCATACCTATTTTCATACCACAAGTCATACAGTGCTGATATTCTATCATTTCGTTCAAGCATATCAACAATGGAGTCTATTATTCCCTTTATACTCTTGTTAACATAACCATATTGTAGCTTGCCTTTTGTCTTAGCGAGTTTCTCAGCAAGGGCAACAAACTGTATTTGCAATTCAGGATTTGAATACATACCTGAGTTTATTTCCCGAACAATTTCAGAAGCAACATCTTTCGTGGTGAGTTTAAGCTCATCACGATTTTTTGTTTGCTCTTTATATTCTGATAATAGTTCTTGTTCAAAGATATCATTTGCAAGTGAAGACCGCATTTGTTCTATGCCTGTTTTAGATAAATAGCCTTCATTTTCGGCCATTGAATAAGCAATTAAATGAATATGCGGATGGTGTGATTCGTTATGAAACGCTGCATACCATTTCAGGTTTTTCATCGGGACTTTCAAACTCTTTGCTAACTGAGGCACTTGAGAACGAAGCATATCTTTCCATCGATCTGCTGTATTAAAGCCTAATCGTTCAGCATCCTCTCTGCGTAAAGATACTATCATTGTCCAGACATTTCCGTTGTGCTGTTTCAACTCATCTGAAACTTTAGACAGATTTATATTCATTCCTTCGTATGAAAACAAACCGTGCGTGCCGACTTTTTCAACATTTGGTCTTGTTGCAATATAGTCTGCATAGGTCTTTGTATCTTTTAATTCGCACATGTTTTCTTCTATTGTGCGAGAAATAAATTCAGAAGCATTTACAGCAGTCGGATTGTTTTTGTAGTCTGCATATTCAAGTGACTTTTTTGAATCGGAAAAATCTTTGAGCAATTGAGATAATAAAGATAGTTGCTTGGGCGTAACGGGGGCAGACTTATCCTTGCCTTTTGGGATCATAACACCTTCACGTGTTGCAATATATTTCACATATCCGCTGACATTCTTTGTACCGTTCGGTTTTATATATCCGAACTTTGTAACCAGTTTTGCCACAGTTATTCACCTCTTTGCCATTCAAGCGCATCATTAAAACTGAATGAACCGTTAAGAGATTTTACCTCTTTAACACATGAACCTCTAAGCTTTTCCAAAGTCAGCTTATCAATATCTGAATCCGAAGCTATAACATTCATTGTCACAGCTAATTCAACAGCCAATTTGAACAGCATTCTTGAAGTTTTATTCTCGCTCTCCTTGACTATACCTTTCAATGTAGATGTAATAACTTCAGGTAAGTATTCCTGATTTTCATTTGAAGAAAGGTAGCCTATATAAAAGAGAATTGCTTTTTCAATGAATTCACTTTGGCTTTTGCAATTATCTTTTTCATACCATTCTTTTGTTCGTTCCAAAGTAGAATCCCTCGCCCAAAGTGCAAATTTCCGTTTAAGCTCCTTTCTGTTGGAACTGTTTTCCATAATCATTTTCAACTCCTGTTCTGACACCATGTTTCTGCCGTATGTTATGCAGTTTATCAAATTTACAACCCATACCATATACCCAAGCCTATATTTATAACCCCTTATGGTCGTTAGCGTAAAAATCGTGTAACAGTCGGCGTTGCCAGCTGATGTGAAGAGAGTCGGGATGCTACTGCAACCCCGACTCTTTCTCCTGCTTAAAAATCTGACAGCAAAACTGCAGATATTTTGCCCTTGCCGTACCCTGCCGAGTACATCCTCCAGATGTGTTTGAAAGGCTCAAAAAGCGCCCTAAAAACGCCTACATTTGCATTCCCTGATCATATCCGGACATTGACAGTTCGTTAAGATTTAAGTATGTGCGAAACGCTTCAAGCTGATCACCGTAATATGGCGAGTCAGATTCCATTGCAGATGTAGCAGCGTTAAAGAACGTGTCGAGTGAATAATGATGGTAGTCATTATCCCCAACTTCTTTTACGTTTACAATATCGTTTTCCAAATTGATTTTTACAATTGCATTTATACGATCATCTTTTCCCATTGACTGACACATAATATCAAACGGGATTTCGGGTATTCGATTCCAATATCCAAAGTTGCCCATGTATGAATCTGCAGAATACTCATATACGCCTTTAGGATCAAAGATTTGTTCTGCGAATATTTTAGCGATTTCAAAAACAGATCTGTAATCTTCGCATGCGATATTGTCAGGATCATCGTCATTCTCAATTTGGATGAGTGCAAGTTTACCTTCAGGATTCGTTTCGTCTTCAAGCTCTATATCAGAGAGTATCAGTGTCTGTTCTTCCGGCGTAACATATAGGTCGAATAATTCTCCGAGTTTATTTTCAAGATAGTCTTCGAGCGTTCCGTCATAAGCATCACTCAACGCTTCATAGATTCTGTCATCAATAGTTAATGAGATTGTATGATACTTCATTTTTCATTTCCTTTCCGAACTTTCTTATTGTCACTAGTGGATTCTTCTTCATCAGATTCTTCAATGTAATCACGAACAGCAATAGGAACATATTTTAGGTATAATCTTTCAACACATTCCTCAAGTTCTTTTGTGAAATCAACATTCTTCTTTTTTGTAAATCGTTTCAGAGCTTTTAACTTTTCTTCATCAAATTGAATTGATATTGTTATCTGTTTCACTCCTGAACAACTCCTTCACCAAATTCTGATTCCCATTCTTCAGCATCATCTATTGATCCGTATAAGTTGGGGAGTAGGTCTGTTTCATCTTCGCCGTATTCATTAAGTATTTTCATCCCGGCAGTAAGAGATCTTTCAAAGGATGTTCTTTCGAAATAACAATTTGAGAATGTCGAGCCGGTGAAGTTTGAATGAGTAAAGATAGCATTGTTGAATCTGCAGTTAATAAAACTGCAGTTGAGGAATTCACTTTCTTCGGATGTTGCAAATGCAAAATCACAGTTTCTGAACACAGCATTTTCAGCAGATGCAGAGCATAGACTTGCGCCCTTGAAAGAGCAGTTGTTAAATTTGCCGTTTGCGAAATTTACACTATTCAATGTCTTATCGACAAAATCAATGTTGTCGACTCTGTGGTTTTTAAAGTCAGCCTGTTCACCTGATTCTTCACCGTATATCCAAAGAATATGTTTAGCGCATTTTAATTCAATGTCATCATTACAGGATTCATCGAGAAAGATTACATCGTAGTCGCTATCTGATTCATCTTCAAGATACTCCTTTTTAGGATATACGATGATATCATTCACATCTGTTTCTATATGCTCAATCTCATCTCTTTCACACAAGAGTTCAATGAGCAGCTGCTTGTCGATTAAGTATTCTCCGAGCTTCGGCTGTATTTCATCAAAGTTGATAGTAAGTTGGTCATACTCGCATTTGAATAAAATGTCCTTGACCAACCTATTCACTCTGTCCTGAAGAGTTTCAACGAAATCTTTAAGTGTAGGACTCATCTGTTCGTGCATAAGTATCTGTCTTGCCTTCGGAATAAAGGCAGAGTACCGAGCGTAGTTTGAGCCTTCGCTCTCAATAAGAATACCGTCATCCGTATCTTCGCCTATTACTAAAATACAGTGAGCCTTCCCGTTGTCATCAAAGCCCATCAGGTCTTTGTGAGATTCTATGAACGGATAATCTTGTAAGAGGTTATTCTTGAACAGTTCAAATCCTTCACCGCCAAGTTCAATTACCTTATCGACTACACAGCTCTGTGTGTCGATTCGGTAATCTTTTCTGTTAAGTCTTGCGTTTATAATCACGCTGTTTCTCCTTCCTCGTAATTAATGTACGGAACCTTTAACCATTCTTGCCATCTGTTGTATGACAGCTTGGTCTTTATGACTCCGTCAAAGGTGTTTGCTGCCTGGATGACATAGCCGTTGCCGATATACACTCCTATATGTCCTTCTTGCCAGACAGCAAGTCCGGGAATTTCAGGCATAGTACTTATCGGACCTTTTTCGGTTGCAGCATCGTGCATAGCGTTTGCTCCCAGGTCAGGCATCCCGTTTGTTCCGTATTCAATATTCCCGGTGTCCGGATTGTACCAGCCGTAACCTTTTATGAGTCCGACACAGTCCGAGGTGCGTCTTCCAAGCCAATGCGAGCGGATGTATTCCTCGTAGTTCGTTACATGTGTTCCTGATACTCTCTTGTAGATTTCAAGTTGATTTTCTGTCAGCACATTTCCATAGCTTCCCCAGACATATCCCCAGCCGTTCTCATAAGCAAAGTTTGCCCATTCAACCAAGCCGGTGTTTGTTTTGTCGGGAGATATATCGCCAATCTCAATGACATTGTTTTTGACTATGCCCATGAGATTGTCAAAGTCCTTTTGGTCAATACTCTTGCCGAATGTGTCATTTAACATTTGTACGAGTTCTTCTTCATCAGCGGCCTGCTCATAGCAGTCTGCGAGTTTGGTTACGAAATCTGAATCGCTTTTTTCGGTATCATATAAGGCACAAGCATATATTGCCTGTGCCTTCTTGATGGTGAGTGCATCAAGACCTCTGTCTGTGAACTCATCACTTATTCTTTTTGTAACGTCATCGACATGCTGAAGTCTGTCTTTCGTTTCCTGTGACATGTTTGTTTCTACAATCTGATATACATCGTTTATGTCAAACTGCGCTTCGGATATACCATCCAATACACTTGATAGAACTATGACCGGCAGAAAGAACAACATCAGCACTCCGGCAATGATTGAAAGAATTAATATTCTGCCTCTTTTGTCACTTGCAACAGTAGCGGCAGCTTTTACCGCAGCAGCTGATACAGCCATTATCTACCACCAGCCTTGCCGAACATTTTCTGCTTGAAGTCAGGTGCGATTACCTGAAGTAAGTATCTTTCGTTACCGCATCTGTACAGGCAAGTTCCTCTTTCCGGGTATTTGATGAGTTCAAACTCCGAAGGTTCAAGCTGCATGATGTCGATGTATGTTTTAGGTTCGATATTACCAGCATTGAACAAAAACTGATGTGTAGGGATTGAGAACAGCGGTTTTGTGTATTCTCTGATTCCTTCAAGCATAAAGTCCTCGATGTTCTGGGATGCGAGGATGACTGCGCTCTCTTTTTTTCGTACACGCTTTGATGCGTTACGGATGTATTCAATTGCCGTCATGTTTGTTAAGAACAGATAAAGCTCATCGATAGCAGCAACCGTGTTGCCTTTGCTCAGAAGCTCGTTTGTCATGTATGACAGGATATTGAAGAGCATTGCATCCTTGAGTCGTCTGTTCGTGTCAAGCAGTCCCTTTACACCAAAGCAGAGGAAGTTGTCATCCGCTATGTTCGTGTGACCATTGAAATACTTTGATTCTGTACCTACGCACATCGAGTCCAAGCCGAGACAAAGCGACTGCAGGGTTTCCTCTGTATATATCTGCTTTGTTTTTTCGGAATTGTATTCCTTGAACTCTTTATTAAGCAGTTCATACAAGTCGGAAAGTATGGGGTAATCGGTAGCTTTGAGTTTGTCAAAATCGGTGTAATCTGTTATCCCGAAGTTTGTGTACAGCTTGGTTATGATAATTTCAAGTGTGTCAAGCTCTGTATCGCTGAACTCCTTGTATGCTCTGAAGAAGTCTTTGAGATACGCAATGTGCTGTGATAATCTTGTTACCTTGCGGTGAGCTTCCGGCTCATCTGTGATGTCCTCGTCATCGTCATATTCTCCGAGTGATTTCGGCTCCAAAGGATTGATGATGTATTTACCTGACATAAAGTCGATATAGCAGCCGCCAAGAGCTTCCGTCAGTTCTTCGTATTCAGCTTCTGGATCAAGGGATATGATTCTCTTTCCTGATTCACGAAGGTTTGTAAGTATGAGTTTCATCAGATAAGATTTGCCCTGACCGGAGTTGCCGAGTATGAGGCAGTTTGCGTTTGTCTTGTCTTCTGCTCTGCGGTCAAAGTCAACGAGGATATTAGTTCCGTACTTATCTCTGCCGATGAAGAAACCTTTTGGATCGGTCTTACCTGAATAGTTGAATGGATAAAGATTGGCAACCGAAGATGCAGGGAGGACTCTCTCAAATTGTTCTCTGAAAACATTCCAGCCCATAGGCAGGACTGACAGAAAGCCTTCTTTCTGACGAAGCGTGAGTCTGTCAACTGTCATCTTTGAACGAGTAAGCTCCATCGTTATCTCCGACTGGACTTCACGAAGCTTGTCCATGTTCTCTGCTTTAAGTTCAAGGAATACCGCACAATGCAGTAAAGGTTCCTTGTTCTTACGAAGGTTTGCTATGAGAGTAACAACGTCCTCAAGGTTTCCTTCTGCAGTTATGTTTTCGAGTGCATCGTCCGAGCCGGTATGAAGCTTGTTTCTGCGAGTTGCATTCTGAATTATCTTTCTCTGTTCTGCAGCATCAACCAGTCTTGAGTACATTCTCAGTGTGACATTGTTTCTGTCTGCGAGCTGTGAGAAGAGTGCGAGTTCTTCCGTTGTCGGAGGATACTCTTTAATTGCCCAGACACAGCGATAGGTATCGCCTACGATGTAGTGGTCGGACATAAACTTGATTGTTGACGGCAGAACTCTGTCAAAGAAGTCCTTTATGCGGATTTCTTCCTTTTCTTCTTCGGTAAGTTCCACCTTTTTCTTTTTCGTTAACAATTGATTTCACTCCTTCTTGCAATTACTATGAACCTTCCGTTTTTCTGCGAATACTCGCAAGTGGAAAGCGTAAGATAAAAGTCCTCATAATTCAGTTCACCGTTTATGAGGTAGAGTGCTTCTTCCTGAAGCTTTGCTTTGATACTGTTGAATGTCTTTTCGTCAGTTTCATTGATATATGAGTACCAGTCATCATCAGGTTTAACCTTGACAACGGCGCAGACAATATATCTGTTACAGCCGTTTGGTGTTATGAATTGAATAATCGGATTATCTATGCCAAAGCTCTTTTTCTTGTATTTCATCAAATCCGTAAACATTGTTCCGTCTTTCATGTTGTGACCGTATATGATGATGTTCTTACTGTATTTAATATCACAGGCAGCATCGGCAAAAGGTGTTCCAAGATTTGAATATTTCCTATTGAAGTTCCTTCGCAAGTAGTATTCGGGATCATCCTTTGTCTGCATAACAGGGAAATCAATTTTTGTATTTTCGATTCGTACCCAGCCGATACAGTCCGTGTTATCCAGCGCAAGTTCTGCTATACCGTTATCCGTGTTATCGTCATTCTCATCGTAGATTATTTCCTTTGCTGTTTCCCTGTACCATTTTTTGTCGTCATAGTCTTTTTTGAAATCAAGGTACATTTTACTTATGGCAAAAACCGATACTCCAAGCATCAGAATAATCAGGATGCTAAATAACCACTTCTTTGAGTTTGTCATCGTCAAACGCATCCTTTCCGTCAATGTCGGGAATCAGTTCTCCCTGCATAGAAGCTCCGAAATATATGGCGATGAATCTCTTTATGTCGTCTTTAGACATACGCCTCACCTCGAAGCCCTGTTCTGCAATGAGCTTTTCTATTCTATTTATCTGATTGAAGACCTGTTCATCCTTCTCCTTTTTGAAGCGGACAGAGAACATAAACTGACGGGCTGTCGACATTTCTATCTGAATGTTGTCAAGATAATCAATGTCTTTTCTCAGGCATTCTTTTACTGCGCTGTTAGCTTCGTCTGACAATCTTTCAATCATATTGTTCTTGTTATCGTCAAAGCGCTCGCATGAGTCAATGCAGGATATTTCGATATTCGGCTGTCCGGATAAGACCTGCATTAAGTGCCATGTTTTGATGGCAATATTTTCCTTTGAAAGCACAGATATATTTGTCGGCGCAACAAGAAAGTAGACGAGTTCGCCCTTGTCTGTTTTCAGTCCTCTTTTTGTAAAAGTCTGAAGTCCGATGAGTTCCTGAACCGAGTTCTTATTCTTTCTGCTTTTCAACTGCCTTACCTTCTTTCATTGTTTTCTTGTCTTTAAGTTCCCATTCATAGTATTGCTGTGAGGTTATGAAGTACCTGACTGCGTATTTTATGAAATCGAGGATAGTTACATCCTCCGTGCGAATGCAGAGAAAGGCATATACTGCCGTTGCAATCGCCGGAACGAAAAATCTTGTTGTAGCGAATGTTATTGCGGAGAGCAATGCAGCAATTACGATTATGGCGAAGTGTTTTAATGACCAGAGCCATATTGTTGCAGATGCTCTCATATTCTGCGGATAAATGAATTGTGTGTTCATATCTTTCTCTCCTTACTTTGCAATGGTCTTTGCGAGACTTACTGCTGTTGATGTCATGTGTACTGCGCTGATCATGTTGAACCTTACGCTTGTATCAAGACCGAATCTCTCCGCAATCTTCGGCACTTCCGTTGCTGAAAGCATAATGCCGATTGCAAGAAGCATATTGTCTGTCCAAGTCAAAAGTCCAAGGAAGAGCAGGGTTGTCTGCATAAACGCCGTGAGGCACAACGCAATAACCTGCTTAACCCAATTCACAAAGCCGTCATCATATCCTCTCGGAATAGAGAACATATATAGGCTGCCGACTGCAATCTGAATCAGAAGCACACCGCCTCGCTTGATATTGTCAAAGAATACCTTTATTACGCAATAACCAAGTGCAATCAGGGACACAAGCAAAAACAACAGATTTTGAGCTGAGGCAATATTGTTTGCAAATGAATGCTCTAATATGAATGTTGCTACCTCTCCGATAGTCGTTCCCTGTTGTGATGCAAACAGTCCTGATAAATCATGTGAAAATGTGTTTTGCAAACTGATGCAGAATTTATATAGCTGTATTGGCGTAACCGTGAATAAGGAAACGGCCAGAAAGCCTTTGATCCAATTCACTCCCGTGCGCTGAATATTGGCTCTGCCGTTCTGGTATTCCATTGCAAGATCGAAAGCTGAAACCACTAGTCCTACGCCAAACAAAGCCCATCCGAAGAATGAGAAAAGAAGCACAACTGCTTTAACCCAATCAAGATCGAATATCTCTGCTCCCATTGAAGTTATGGAAGTGAAGAAGTCAGCAAGTGAATCGTAGAGCAGCTCCGCAAGCCATTGAATTATGCGGTTGAGAATCTTGTCGATAAGCGAGTCTGCGACATCTTCAACAACGCCGCCGATACCTTCGACCAGACTGTCTATAATACCGCTTAACCAGTCAAACATTTAGTGTCATCTCCTTTGCTTGGTTGAAGGACACCTTGCGGTGTCCTTCGTTGTGTATATGCTCACATTCCAACAATTCCCCAGATATACAAGGGAGCCGTTAATGTGAAAATGAGGCAAGCAAAGAGGATTGCGGGAGCAGCGAATTCAAACTGACCGTGCTTTCTGTAATCGAAGTACGCTGTGCCAATCTTAACGAAAAAGAGAATTGCGAGGATTACATCGACTACTGGAAAGACAACATTGTTAACAACAGTCTTAATCTGTCCTTTTGCTGCGTTCCAGGTGCTTTCAATTGCCGATGAAACATCTCCGGCGGCAAATGCCGTTACCGTGAGAATTGACATCAGGCAAATAACTGCCAGTATGATAATTGCCGTCTTCTTGTTAAATGGCAATTTCAAATTCTTTATTCTTTTCATGAGCATAACCTCCATATTTATTTAGTATTTCTTCGCATTGGTAATCATTGATATAATGAATCTTTCTTTTAAGAGATTCGCCAATGCGTATTTCTTTTTCCATGCCTTCTGTAATGGTATCTCCGAATACCCAGATATGCGTTGTTTCGAGAATCATATTCAAACCGACAGACATTCCAATCTTGCGTTCTTCGGGATCGTTGTCATCCAATATCAGGGCATAGAAATGCGACATGACCGGAATCATGCCGCATCTGTCAAAAACGAATCTTGCGTAAGCAATAGCGTTCACGATGTTTTCTTTTGTGTTACCGCCTAAAGGACTGCAGATATATGCTTTTTCCATACATTACTCATCCTCATCCTTCTTTTTGATTCTGAGGATAATGAATGCAATGCATCCACCTATGCCTATTGCGGCAAGACCAATCCAGAAGCCGTAGTTTCTGTCATCACCGGTCTTTGGTGTTTCCTTCTTGGGAATAGTAACCTTTACCGTCTGACCTTCGTCATTGATATCAGCATGAACTGCGATATCGACTTTGTCACGGTAGAGAGTTTCAAAGACTACGAGCTCTGTTTCCTTTGTAAGCCCTGACGCATCAAACTTAAACTCAAGCTTGACTGTGCCGTTTGACTTCTTGGGAGTGAACTTGACTTCCGCTTCAACGAAGTGACCGTTTACCTCAAAGGGCTTTCCTGTGGATTTGTCCATCAGTCTGCCTCTTACTACATATTCCTTGCCTACTGTGAGGTTGGTATATGTTACTGTGTCAACAACAGTCAGTTCGCCTTTGGCTTTGACTTCCTTCTTGCCGTTAACCTTTGCGGACGTTTTGATTTCAGGGATTTTGACTTTTACAGTCTGACCTTCATCGTTTATATCAGCGTGTACAGCAAGTTCTTTTCCGTCCTTATACAGCTTCTCAAAGACTACGATATCTGTTTCTGTCTTGAGATATTTGCTGTCAAACTCAAAGGTTACATCTACCGTACCTGAAGGCTGTTCGGGGATAAATGTTGTTTCGGATATTACCTGACAACCGTCGATCATGAGGGCTTTGCCTGTTGACTTATCCATAAGGATTCCCTTGACGACATATTCTTTGCCGGGGATGAGGTGCTTGTATTCGACTGTGTCTGTCAGAGTGAAGACCTCTGTTGCACAAACTTCCTTTTCGCTGTCAACTGTTGCTGTGGTTTTCATTTCGGGTATGCGGTCATTCGTAACATTGATTTCGATTACTTTCTCGTTCTTGTCAATGTCAATGTGATGGATATCCGTGTTCTCAAGATAACCTTCAGCGGGTTTCAGTTCTCTTACTGTCCAAGCGCCGAAAGGAATGTTGTTAAACTCAAAGATACCGTTCTCATCTGTTGTTGATGTGAGAATTGCCGTTTCATTTGTGAAATTGGTTTCATCGCTTTTGAACAGACCGAATACAGCACCCTTAATAGGTTCTTCGGTTTCTCTGTCGAACTTATATCCCTTAACTGAACCGTAGATGAGCTTGTTCTCAATAGGTTCGCCGTCATTCAGCTTTATATCAATAACCGCCGTATCCTGACCTGCGTAATCAGTGTTGAACTCATATTTCTCGTCCGAGAGAATGTAATGTTTATCGGTTGTAATTTCTTTTGCATACCATTTGAAGCCAATGGGAAGGTCACAGTTAAAGCTGATGTTGCCGTCCTTATCACAAGAGCCGGTACATACAAGTCCGTCCTTCGGAATTTTGGTTCCGTCAGCAGCAGTTATATCTTCATCTGCAAAGATGCCGAATGTTACTGACTGGATTTCGCCGTTGTCACCGAGCTTGAACACTTCGTCTTTCTGCATTGCCTTTGCAAGTGCGAGTGTAACCTTCTGTCTTTCGTTGAATACTGAAAGTGCTGACTTGGTTACCTTAACATTCTGCCCGGCATAGACAAGTTCAACATCGAATTCTTCTGCATTCAGCACCATTGTGTCGGGTGCTGTTTTCTCTTTGACAATATATTTGCCGAGATAGAGCTGCTTTGATTTAGCAATGCCGTTGTCATTGGTCGTGATCGTATTGACAAGAGTGCCTCTCTTTGCTCTGACTGTGCCGTCAAGTGTAACGATATCTTCGGCAGCATAGATTTCATATACTGCACCTTTGAGATTCTGCACTTCATAATTTGGAGTATATGTTGTCGGGATTTCGGATACAGTACCGTTTTCGTCAATGCTTGCTCCTGCAAGTGCAGTTACTGTCGAGAATACTTCGCCTGACTTGGTGATTTCAATAACGCCTTTCTGTGCGATGTTATCTCTCTGAACCTTCACGATTGTGAGAGCGTCTTCCAGAGTTGAATTGCCTCTTGTGATGTCAAACGAGATGGGTGCGCTGTCGAGGACATAGCCGTAGGGAGCCTGAACCTCAACGAGTTTGTATCCTTTTCCATAATCGAGCTTTTCAGGTGTAATCAGGTATCCTTCGTCATTGGTGTAGAAGACATCGATTGTGGTCTTCTTCGGATAGGTAAATGTCTGAGATATCTTTTCTCCGTTGGGAGCGTAAATCTCAAATCCCGCACCTGCATAGGCGACAGTTTTACCTGTTTCCTTATCTACCTTTGCTACTTTAAGGTGTGCCTTGAAGGGAGCGTTATTAATGAGGTATCTGTATGTGTTTTCGTTTTCTGCTATATACACATCAAAGTCGTTTATGAACTCCGAGCCTTCCTTGCCCTTTGTCTGGTGAACAGTATATATGCCGTAGGGAAGATTCTTGCTTTCTGCAAATCCGTTTCTGTCGCAATTGAGAACATCTCTTTCGCTAGACTTTGCATTTGCATACGAGCCGGCAGATTTCAGATATATCTGGAACTGTGCTTCTGATTCAGGGGTTTCGATCTGTGTTGTGCCGTCATCGGAATGCTTGATTATTGCTATCTTGCCTTTGATAACCTGTTCTTTAACCGTATTCTTTGTGCTGTTGTATTCTACGGTATAGTCTTTCGCATCAGCGCCGACATTGTATGCGCTTGAGTTTACAAGATAGCCTTCACTTGCAGATATCTCCTTAATCGTCCAGTCTGTTCCGCATACATAGTATTTGGTTGTGAACTGTCCGTTTGCATCAGTTGTATATCTGTCAATTAAAGTACCACCTTTGTAAATGCCGTAAACTGCTCCTGCAAGCGAAGCATCGCCCTGCGGAGTTTTGGTTTCCGTATCTTCCTTTGTAACAGTTACACGGAACTTCTTGAGCTTATTCTCAAACGACTTGTTCGTTACCTTGTTCCACTCAATATTTCCTGTCTGGTTGTCAGGCACTACATATCTTGTCGCTGTACTGACTTCCTCGATTACATAGCCCGTACCGATGAGAACATCTTTGAAGGTTGCAACGCCTGAAGCGTTTGTTGTGGCAGTCAGGTTAATTGCTTTTCCTGAAAGCGATGTTCCTGTCAGCTTAAACTTAACGCCTTCAACGAGACCGTCTTCAGATGTCTTTATGACCTTGAGGTCGCCTCGCTTGAGTACATTTGAGAATGTAACTGTTGCTGTCTGTCCGGACTGAACTGTTACCGTCTGTGCTGACTGTGTTTCATATTTGTCGGCGGTATACTCGGTTATGGTGTATTTGCCGGGAGCGAGGTTATCAATCTGTATCACACCGTTGCTGTTGGTGGTTACATCTTTGTCAACGCTACCGCCTTTGATATGGAACTTTATGTTATTGACAACACCGTCTTCTGATTCCTTAACAATCTTACAGGATCCGTATGAGACTTTAACTTTAAGGTATGCTTTTACGGGGTCGATAACTTCCTCACCATATGTGACAACATCCTGTATTTCACTTGTTGGACTGACGACTCCGTCTGTCCATGTGATTAAAGCTCGGCGTTTATTTCCTAAAGTTTTGTCTGCAGTAATGAGAACATCACTTGCGGGAGCTTTTGTTGCGCTTATGGTCAGCTTGTTTCCGCTTTTTGAAAATGTGAGACCTGAAGCAGAGAAGTCGTACGTTGAAAGCACACCATTTGAATCTGTCAATGTGGTTGTATATTTACTCCCATCCCATGTAAGTTCTACTGTTTGCGCTATAGATGATGCCCTTGCCATAAAGCTCGGAATAGTCTTATGTGTTTTTACGCTCGACTCGATGCTGTTGTAGTATGAAAAAATCTTTGATCTCAACGGGTGATTAGATGCGATAATATCTGTTACCCTGTTGTATCCGCTTGGAACAGCAACGTGATTAAAATCTTCATCTCTTTCACCGACTAAGGCTTCCCAGATGAGTAGTTGTGTTGCAAGGTAGTGAGCGCACTTGTCAGCTCCTGTAGTGTTATCTGATCGCCAGTCAACGCTGATATTACCCGTATAGCCATAAAACATAACTCTGCCGACAAATTCTTTAATTTTGTTGGGATTAAGCACATCATTATATGTTGACGGATAATTATCCCAGAAGGTTTCATCTTTCTTTGTCAGCTGATCACCTGTGTAGATGCTTGCACCTAATTCGATGCAGTAACAAGCCTGACCTGTGTACGAGTCAATTGATTTTGCAGTTGTGAAATCACTTTCATGCATAAACCAACCGTTTTTAAATGTCAAAGCAGGGTGTCCCCAGCCTGTCTTGTTTGGTTCATTTCCTCTCGGCAGATCTACCTGATACACTTCGCCGATTACCGCAGCAAAGGCAACAAGACCTGTTCCAAAGGTTGAAAGGCAGATTATGACTGCCATAAGAATCGATAATACTTTCTTATATCTTGTTTTCATGTTATACCTCTTTTCATAAATTGGTAAAAAAGAAGGCACACCGTTTTACCGATGTGCCTGTACACATATTCAGTTTTGATTAAGCGTATCCGATGAAGAGTTCGTACCTATCATCACTTCGCTTTTCAGCCCATACACAGAAGTATTCATCTCCGTCATGATATCGATAGCCATCAAGTCTGTCTTTGATATCTCTTATGACTGCATCGTGGTTTGTTGCCCTTACACCGATAGGTGTATCCCAGCAATCTCTGGCATCGGCAGCATATACAAGTCCGATACTCTTGCCGTAGTTTATGGCATAGTTGATGTAGTAATCAATGTCTATTGCCGCAACTGTTGTCGGCTGAGTTGTGGTCGGCTTTTGAGTAGTTGTTTCAGGAGCTTTGGTTGTTGAGGGTGGAGCCTTTGTTGTAGAGGGTGCTTTCGTAGTTGCTGGTTCCTTTGATGTTTGTGTGGTCGTTGGATTTGAACGGGAAGCAACCGTTGTTGACTCTGCCTTCTTTGTTGTTTGCACTTCGGTGGACTTTTCAGTCTGCCCAAGCTCTGTGGTAGCAACTTCAGTAGTTTCGCCACTTACGATAACTTCGTTTGAAGATTTTTCTTCTATTACCGTTAGGGTTTCTTCATTTGTTCCGGTTACGCTTTCAGATTCGGGTAATACTGTGTGCTGACTGCAAGAAGACAATACGCATATTAATATAATAATTGCAAGCGTTATTGCAATTAAAGAACTTTTCGCCATATTCTCCTGCTCCTTTCAACACACAGTATATATACTTAATCCCAAAAGTCCAGAAATATTTTAACATTTTAGTTAAAATATTTCAATTTTTTTACATTGTCTGTACAAACCCTTCTGATTCGCCATCATCAGAGAGATCTTCTTCCTCACTTTCGGTTTCATCTTCAGACTCACCAAGTGCCTGCTGATAGGCATCAAGAACCGCCTTGTTCAAAGCATCATGAGCTTCTTTGCTGACTGAGTGAAATACATCATTGTATTTCTTTTCCCCTGACATGTCTGTATAAGAGCGCTGGGGCATAGTTACGAACAAGCCGTTCTTACCTTCCACAACCGAAATGCCATGCACTGCAAAAGCACCGCCTATATTCACCGAAGCGTTTGCTTTAAAGTGTGAGCCATCACTCCTTAAACTGCTAATCTTTACATCAATGCTGGGAAGATTGCTTTCAGTTTTGACCTGTGCATTTTCTTTTGCTGCCTTTGTGTTTGTTTTCTTGTTAGCCATAGTAAATCTCCTTTTTTATTCCATGCCGTATATTACGAATCCCATATCAGCCTGAGTTTCCTCATTCGATATGTCTTCGGGTTCGGCATATTTCTGTACATATTTGTTTACTTCTTCATCGGTAAGTGAGCGGAAATCTTCGCCGTCATCACCGATTACAAAGAACGGACCGGCAATTATTGACACTCCGTTATCGAGATGTCTGTTGCCTTCCATTCCTATGAGTTTTGCCTCATCGTTTCCGACAAGGATTGTGCCGTCATCGTTGTATATGAGTTCAATCATACCTTTGACGGCTTTGCTTTCACCTTCGTATGAATCTTCCATATCTGATTCGTAAGCCGGGCGATGCGGTTCAACATAAACGATCCTGAAAAGATTATCAGGTATCGTTGCCTGTGACTCGTCGAAGTCAATGTCTTTGAAACCTATTGAATCGCAGAAGTGAGCTTTTCCGTCTTCGGTTACGACAACATCACTTACCGACATTGAAGAACCTCTGTAAAGAGGGTGTCCGTCTGTATTGAATCTTCTGAATATATCTTCGAGATCGTTTTCATCAATTACGGCATTGAACACCTGTTTGTATATTGACGGATCAATTTTCATCTTACCGAAAAGGTTTTCGTGTTCGTCAGAGCCAAGAAAACGGACTCTTTCTGAATCCAATTCAGAATCAATTTGGTAAATCTTAATCCTCATGATATACCTCCCATTCCTTCATCTTCTGTATCTGAGTATTCTTCATATTCGTTGAGCTTGTCATATGCCCAATCGGGAATGCACTCGTCTTTTATGACGCCGAGAAAATCGCCTCTTGCGAAGTGAGTTTCTTCTCCGTCTTTCAAAAAGAAGCCGAATACTTTTCTTCCCATCTTTGAGGGATCACAGCCAAAGCCTCCTGTTGCATAGAACAACTGATCTTCAGGTGTTTTGTACTGGTCTTTGAGGACATTAGGCGAGAGAATGAGAAGTTTATTTGTATAATCCATAGGTTCATCTGTATCTTCACAGTGAGAACTATCGAACAAACCGAGTTTATCCCATTCTGCTCTTGCCTGTGAAATGAAACCATCAACGAGAATAGCATGTTTATTAACACGGTATTCATACCGAAGATTGCTTCTTGGAATATATGCCTGATTTCCCCATTCTCTGTTTGAATCACTCAATCTCGGATCAGCTTTACTCATAAGCTGTGCGTTTACTGCGAGGATGTAATTCACTCTGTCAAAGCCGAATTGGTCAATTACTGACTTTGCACAACCTTCTGCAAGATGATTGTCTGAATAATCCCTGTTGATCGCATTCTCAATTGCTCTTACACAATCGAGGTTTGCTCTGTGACTTTCTCTCCACTCATCAATCTCATTGCAATGTCTGGCTTCATCAAGAGAGTGTCGGTATAACTGCGGGAATTCTTTATTCAATTCGAAGCCCTCCTTGCTTTGCTGCCCATTTATACGAAAGGTCAATGAGCAACTGCTTCTGCTCTTTTTCCGACATTTCGCTTATGAGATTTTCGATATCAGTTCTGTTAATTATGCTATGGCAATCGTCACAGAGTTTTTCTCTTTTTATGAGAATCGAATTGTCATCATTAAGCGTAAACGATACAACATCGTTATACTTAAATCCTGATATCACTCTGATAGCATAGGGAATAGTTACTCTTCCTCTGTGTCCGAGTATTCTCAATATTTTAAGCATGATATCAGTCCTCCGCTGTACACCTGTTGCATTCGGGGCAGTAGAATTCGCAACCCTCACATTCCGTTTGTTCAAGAGCCATCAGTATTTCAGGATCTATGGTACGAATGTGCAGAAATCCATCTTCGTAAAATGCTTCAATAACGCTGTCTTCGGTTATGCCGAGATCTTTTGCTGTTTCCTTCGGCATCTTTATTGTTAATTCAATTCCTATTTCCATGGTTTTACTCCTTTTTAATAGTCATAATTGTAATCAAAGAGCGATAACTGTCTTGTTTGCTCAAAGATATATGCTCGGTTTGCCTCTGCCTGAGCTTTTAAGTCATAGTTTGCTATCAACAGTTCCTCAAACATCTCTCCCGGATTTATTGACTGCCGCATATTGTGAAGCCTTTTGATAACATGCATATCAAAGCCGTATTTTTCTGCGTATTTAACAATTACGGGATCGTTGTTGTATGTTATGAGACATTTGCAGGAACCATTGAACCTTTTATCAAGTTCTGCGACCTTTTTGAAGAGAACAGCATGCTCGCTATTATCAAACTTCGAGTTTCTGTAATACTTCTCCGTCCCACGATACGGCGGATCAAGAAAAATAAAGGAGTTTGTTGAACTTTGTTCATCAATGACTCTTTTATAATCTCTGTTGAGTATGCATACTCCGTGCAGACGGCTGTTTGCAAGATAAATCCTCGGCAGTCTGCTTTCAATGTTTCTGTTGTCGATTCCAAAACTGTTGCCGGTTGAAGAAAAACTGTAAATCTGATTTTCAAAGAAAGCTACGGCTCTATTGAGTTCTTCATCGGTAACTTCCAATATACTGTCTTCCTCACAGGTAACCTCAACGGGCTTAAAGTCTTTTGACAATAGTGCTTTGTTTTCCAGAAACAGTTCTTCCGAATTAGCAGAAAACAGCATGCGCATACTGAAATCCAGAAATGCTTTGTTATGCTGAATTACTCTGAAGAAGTTGACAATATCCCCGTTGTAGTCGTTGATAATCTCTCTTTTAGCTCTTGGTTTGCTTAATAGAAACTCTGCACTTCCGCAACAAGGCTCAATATATGTGTCGTGCTGCGGCATAAAAGCCAAAAGTGAGTCAGAAATGCATGCCTTATTGCCTGTCCAAGGCAGGGGACTTACATTTCCCGACATCTTTTCACCTCCTTTTTGTCAGAGGTGATTTGCGGATAACAAAAAAAGAGGCTGATTTGTATTCGCAAATCAACCTCATATTTGTTTTTGTTTAGTTTTATTTATCATCTATGCCAAGATGCTCGTCAGCGGTCTTTGCCGTGAACATAAGGCACATTATGATTACTCCGAGTGTGGCACCCACGCAGGCGCCGATTATGAATGGTAGCATAATTCCTCCAAAAGAAAACTCCAATCGGTATTCTAACCAATTGGAGTTTATATATTAATGTTCCTTAGCTTAAATCTGAGAATGTATTTGATTCGGTTTCCTTAATATCCATCAATGCATTGTAAGTTGGTTCTAATATGGTTTCCTTTCTTGCATTGATGTAGGTCTTATAAAACTCTTTCTGCAAGTCGGATAAGTACTGCTCCGAATCAATAAAATCAAAGATTCTATTCATATCTATTCTCTCATAGATACGAATTAGGGCTTCGTTGCAATCTTCGTTTTCCATTGAAGAAATGAAGTCATAGTAGTTCAACTTATCATCATTGAGTTTAACGGCGGAACGAGGAAAGGTAAATATTCTCGCATCTAATTCCTTTTTATCATTGATGACTGCTTTCATAATTTTTTCATCAGCCTGGGGCAAAAGGCAACTTCCGCAATCAAAAACAGGCGCTATAGAAAACTCTCCGGTTTTATCATTCTTTAAAAAGCCCCAGTTTCCGTTATGACGATCAAAGTTTCCAAGTAGCGCATCAACAATAAACATTTCCCAAAAATGCTTAAGCAATTCATTCGGATCAACAAAGATTTGCTTTTCAATGGCTTCCAGAATATCACTCAATTCTGTCCCCATACCATTACTTTCCGAGTCAATAATGGTGTTCTTTATTGAACAAAAATCAAAAAGTGAATTTCCATCGGAAGTAAAATCCTTACAGGCACAAACAATCTTTTCCTTACCGTTTACATGGAATATTCCGAGCATAGTCTTCTGTGCTTTTACTCCAAGCAAATTAAATATTGAGCACGAGATATGTTCGCTGTAATTGCTGTTGGAATATGATAATTCATTTGGCTTGGATTCAGCCGACTTTGGGAACTTCAGCATATATACTTCGCCATTGTATTCAACGGCAATTTTGCTTCCGTTGGCACCATTGTATGCCTTTGCTATTCTCTTACAGTTGGTAAAATCTATCTTGTTCATTTAATTCCTCCATAGATACTTATTTCTTAAATACTCTGCGTGTTCATGAGTTATAACGCCTTCAGATATTTCAGCCATATTAATACTTCCGTACAGTTCTCCCCAAAGGCAGTCCATAAGAGTGGAATTATTCTTTATTCCTTCTTTATATGCCTCAAGGTCGTGCTGCAAATATCTTGGTAATCCGCACTCAAAAGACTGTTCTTTTCTCTTTCTGATTTCGGCTTTCTTTATTGAATCTTCGATCAGATCTTCTATGCTTACATCTAATACCTTTGCAAGCTTATATAGAGTTTCAGCAGAGCATTTTTCGATTTGTGCCTGACCGGAACAAATATTGTTCAGTGTTGCATGCGGTACACCGCTTAGCTTCGCCAAGCGGTACATTGTCATATTCTTTCTTTTGATAATAGCATTTATATTCATAACAATCACCACATATATTATATCGGTTAACCGACATAATGTCAACACCTATATATTTTATGTCATTGTCTCCTCATTATCCGGCGTTATAGCATATTCTTCGGCTTCTTCACCGAGTTCTTTGAGAAGATTGTTGAAATCCTCGGTTGTTGAGCAATCTCTGATGCCGAAATCCGCACATGCCTTTACATACGGGCGAAGTTCTTTAACAGTCAGCTCATCATACATATTTTGTGTCGGTTCAATCCATGCCTTTTGAGTATCCCAACAGGCGCAGAGGACGGTTGGACAGCCAAGAGTTATATCCGACTGAAAACTTGGCGTGATATATACATCATCATAGTAGTCATACTCAGCCAATATCTCATCGATCTGATCGTGATACGAATCAACGGCATCAACAATCTCTCGTTCTACTGCCCATTCTGATTTGATTTCAGAAGTAGCATAGAGTCTTGCGAATTCACAAGCTGCTTCCGTAATGCTCTTTATATCTCTGCTTGTCGGGTAGCGGTACCATTCAAGTTCACGGTACTTCCATATGTGTGGAAGAATCTTATCACCGAAAGCATTTTCCTGTTTGTCGAAGTAGTCCTCGAAGTTGAGCTGAAGAGTGTCAACATCGTGATCGTTGTTGTACACATACATTTTCAATGCTTCATATTTATCGATGGTACTTCTCGTTACAAACTGAGCCTTAAGTTTCATATTGTTACCGAGGTTGACATAACAGGCTCTGCCTACATATTCTGCATTTGCGAACTCAGGTTTGCTGTCAAAGAACCTTTTTAATTGTGTTTGGAAAAAGTTGTTCATACTGCACCTCACATTGACTGAATAACGCCGTCAGAGGATTCATCTATGCTGTCAAGATTCATTCTCTGTAAGAATTCTTCTTCTGTGTCAACATAGTAAGCAGAGCTGTCGCTTGTCCACATATGAAGCTCCATAAAACTGTCATCGTTTATGGCAATATCCTGTTGCTCAAATCCTTCGCCTAAGCCGTCAGAGTTTTGCCCGGTAATGTAATCTTTAAGATCCTTTATTCCTTCTTCAGAAATATCACCTGAAAGGGTTACAGCAACCTTTCCGAAGAGTTCATAGTTGATGTCGACAAAAGACCAGTCCATTGACTGAAGCTTTGCCGCAACCTCTGCATTGTCATCTGAGTCGAAGTACTTAGCCATATCATCTCCGTCCAGGTAATCCTCGAACTTTTCTTTAATGGCTTCTTTGTATTCTGACAGTGTGCCGCCGTAAACTTCGTAGGGGTTATCATAGTCAAAGCCGTCATCATCACGGCTGATTATGTCTGCTCTCAGGGGGAAATAGAAGTTAATTGTTTTCATATCTGTACCTCCTATGACATTGCCTGACCGATATCTTCGTTGACGGTATATTGATCGTCTATATATTCATGCATTGAAATATCGTTTCCCGTGAAATTGGGACTGTTTTCTTCGTTGAAATCAATGTAACCGGATTCTCCCAGTTCGATGGGCTGTTTTGTGATGACGGAACCGCCATGATTTACGGTAACGCTTTCTTCAATTGCGCCGAACTGCTCTCCGTCATCTGTCATTCTGATATGATAAAGATACAGCCCTTCGGGAACTTCAGATTCGTTGAGCCTTTCGTTTGTAAAGAGGGCATCCTGTCCGAATAACTCGACAAGTTCAAAGTCATCTCTTTCAGTAAACACATATCCATCACCGTTTTTGTTCGGGAAATATCCTAATTCCTCAAGGTCGTATTCCCAGACATCAGATGCAAGTTCAAGGCATTCTTTGCTTGAAGAAGGCGTGAGATCCATATATATTTTTCCGTTCCGATACATCACATCTCCGACATTCTGACCGAAGTCCTCGTCAGCCCATTTGTGATGAATATCAATTTTTGGAAACATTTCCGAAAGTTTTGTAAGTACGGGTACAGGCGCTGACCACGCTGTATCAAACTCAAAGTGTTCAAATTCGCTGTAGTCAATACCTTCAGAGTAGCCGCATGCGTTCCACTTGGTTCCCCAGGTGTCAACGCTCCAATCGTACCAGTTCGGGTATCCAAATTTGACGATGTTTACTGCAGACTTTACGCCGATATCCCATGTGTCCTGTTCAGTTTCGGGAAGCTCTGCGGAGTGCTTGTTGAGGATATCCTGAAGCTCATCTATCCTTGCCTTGCAGAGATAGTCATTAAGGCGGTTATCTTTAATGTACTGATCAACTGCTTTCAAACCGTTTGTTGTGCGGCTTCCGCATTCAATCATAAGTTCTTCCGGCATAGGAATTATCTTATTGAAATCAATCGTTCCGATTCCGAGTTCATCGTTCTTGATAGTTTCAAGCATTTTCTGAATATCGTTTTTAGGACCTGCAAAGCTTAATCTGTTTCTTACATAATTAGGCATTTTCTTACCTCCTGTTACATTGTCATTTCCATGCCGAATTCTGCTCCCTCATCTTCACCGAAGCCTTCGTCATTCTGTTCTTCTTCAAGTTCTTTAGGCGTAAGCGTTCTGTAACTGTCTTCGCCATAGGCGAGGCCGAGCCTTCTTCCGTTATCAAAGTCGGTAAATACCGTTCCGATGTCGTCTACAAATGCAACCGTACCTCTTGTACCTGAAGGAATAGGATGAGGATCATCTCCCATATGAAGAAGCATTATTCTCGTTCCTTCGGGATACTGTTCTTTGAGTGAACCGGCAATTCTGCTTAATCTTTCAAATTCGTTCATTTTATTAATTCCTTTCTGTTAAAGTGCATCATATATGTTTTTAAACTGTTTTTTCGCTGCCCTAAGCATTGCATAAACCTTTTGATATGACATGCCGTGAAGATCGGCATATTCTTTTTCGGTTATGAGATCAAAATATCTTGCAATAAGAATATTTCGATGTTCATTGCTCATCAGCGAAATTGCCATATATACCTTTGGATATTTGCTTTCGTTTTTCTTTTTTTGTTCGTTAAAGCATGAGTATGTCATAACAACTCCTATAAATAGAAAAAAGGCTAATCTTTACGATTAGCCTTTCAACCACATTCTTTAATTGAAATCAAGATTTGTATTTGTCCCTTCCACCTTCCCGCTGTCAATGGCGCTGACAGAGTCCAAACAGAATCTGTCCACTCTGTTGCCGATAGTTCATTTGACAACCATTTGGTTTTGTCACTTGCAATAGTTGCTTCGATAGGTGACTTCTTGTCGACTACAGCATTCTGTTCTTCAAGGCTGAATGTTACCTGTTCGGGTGTTACAGTAATCTGTCTTGTTGAATCTATTGTTCCCATTACCGAAACAACACAAGAGCCGATTCCTGTTAAGCCGTCAAGCATCACTGTTTTCGGAATTCTAACCGAATACATGTTGTTTATAGTGTGATTCTCAAATCTGACACGAATAACATCGCCGTCTTCTTCAATAGAAGCGGTCTTTACATCCGTATTCCTCATGTATCCGTTTTCAACCGATGTTTGGACTATGGTGTATGTTCCGTATGTCAGGTTTCCGTATCCGGCAATCAACCCATCTGTAGTTGAGAGTCTTGTAACTTCATTACCCTCGCTGTCATATATGATGTAATCAGCTTCAAGTTGCTTTGATGCATCATTCGAGTCAACCGTTTCAATTTCGATATTTCCTCTTTTGAGCCTTAAATATATCGTGCCGGAGTATTTGTCATCTGCCGGTTTAATCTCAACTGAGTTGGGAGCAACATATCTGTCAGGTATATCCATCAGGTATGCAGAATATGTGTATGAATCGAAAAAGTTCAAAGAAGTCTGAAATGGATTAGTCTGACTTACTCTTCCGTATTTGTTTATCTGACCGTCAAATCTTGTGTTTGCCTGAACCAGCATGTTGAAGAACTCCATATTTTCTTCAAGTTCACTCTGTGTAATATTTGGATCAATTGAATGAAGCAGTTCAATGAACGGACCTTTAGCAGCTTCCGCATTTTCAGGAGTCGTTATTAGAACAAATGAAGCAATAGAGTATGCTAACATAAGACCTTCTCTTGTTTCTTCAAGGTTAAGAGTATTCTGATCAGCTATGATTTGAAGCTTTGCCTCAATTTGTTCCTGTTCTTCAGGTGTGAAATTGGGCGTAAGATTCATTTCTTGATCAAGTGTTATTGCACCACTTGAGTAGTTTTCAATGTATGATTTTTGCCATGCAAAGACTTCGCTCTCACTCACAAGGTACTCACCGGATTCCACATCTATAATGCCGTCCCTGATCATGGATAATTCAAGAGCTGTGTTGGTAAAATAGTAATCGGGGTTTTCATCAAACCATTGGGTGTAATACGGAATCATAAAGTCAACCATCTCTGATGTTGAACCTGTGGGATTACCGTTTTCATCTATCAGACCGGCCGCAAGTGCGTCTTCATAAGCCCTTTGAGCGACCTGATTAAATCCGACTTCGCCCTCTTCCGGAGGATCATAGAAGAAGTTAATCTTGTCCTCTATTTCCTTGATTGTCATTCCAAACTTATTCATACACAGTTCTTCAATGAAGTTTTCTTCTGGATAGTTCAGTTCCATAACCAGGTATGAGATGTAGTTTTCAAAGTTCGTATTACCGTATGCATATATTGGAAAAAATCCGCCGTACTCATTGTAAACAGCGTTGAATGCTGCAAAAGCTGATATGCTTTCAACCTTTCTTGGAATTTCAAGTCCTATATTTTCAAGGGTAAAGTTGTTGTAATAGCTCATGGCATCAAGTCGGGCAGCACATGAAAGGAATAACAGTGTTTTATAATCTTTGTCATATAACGAGCCGCCTTTGGAGACATAGTTTTTGTTTCCTTCTTCGACAACTGCATAGGCTAAAGGTAAATACACAAGCGGAGTACAATTATTTGTGCCTGATTCTTCTATTGTCAAGGAAATGACATCCTCGTAATAGCGGAGTATTGTTTCCTGTTCTTCTTCGGTTTTTCCCTCTGCTTCAAGCTGACTTCGTATTTCGCTGAACAGACTGTCCTTGTATTGCTGAATTGTGCCTTCATTTGATATACCTTCCGAAAAGTGTGTTACGGTTTTTGGAATCCACACGGCAACGGCAGAGTTGTAGTAATCATACATTGCTTCGCTTTGATACGGACCAGTGTATGATTCGCAGTATCTGTCATATAAGGATGCGAAAGCATCAGTTGCTACGCCTTTGACGGTTATTCCGTTTATCGAGTCGGGGATACCGAGCATCTTAACCAGTTCTCCGATGTATTCCGTTACAAGACCTTCTTCGTTAATTATCCAGTCGTTCTCATCGAAGTGATATGACTGTTTATCAGCAAGGTACTCCTGAAGAGATCCGTCATAGTCGCCTTTGTCAAACACTTCTTCCATGTTGTTCTTGAAGGAGCGTAGCAAAGTAATATCAAATTCTTCGTTGCTGTTATCTTCTGTTGCAACTCTGATGGTTGTGTCGACTAAAGTGCTTTTGTAAATGGGGGTTACAATGGTGTCCTTTGTTAGGGGTGTTCCGTAATCCCAAACAGCTCCAGTTTCATCTTCAAAGTGATCAAACACACAATCCTCAGGAGGGATGAAGACCAAATGATCGTCATCTCCGTATGCATTTAATTGATCAGTGTACAACCGAGCAAGGAGGCTCTCTTCCAAGGTCAACCCATGCAAAGTTAATCCCATATTGGTATAATCTCCCGATGTTGTTCGGTTATATACTTCACCTAGCTTTTCGATCTCATATGAGTATTCGCCTCGCCAAAGCTTGATTGTAAATTCATCAAGAGGATTGCTAAAGTTTTCTGTGCGGTTTGTTTCCTCGTTATATGCTCTGTATAGGACTGTTAAATCTCCTTCGCCCTTTGTAAAGGTCAGGTGGTATTCGTGCAACTCTCTGTAGATTGGAGTTAAGACAAGATCTTCCGTAACTGTCATAGTTTGAGGATCAAACACATTGCCGTACTGATCTTCAAGATGGTCAAATTCATATCCTTCAGGTGGGATGAAAACCAGCTTACATGCCGGTGCATATCCATCATTCAGGTTTGCTCTATTGAAATTGTCATTCTCATAATAAAACGAGTAAATATCATCCCATCTTGTTGTACGACAGCCTATGCCTGACGGACGGAATCTGTCGCCTTCATATAGAGATATCCAAGGGTTTGTGTATAGACTGATGAATTGATTCGCTGTTGATTCAAACTTGTTGAGCACATCTGTACAGTAATCCTTGAATGTCCGTATTCCTATTTCAAGACGCGCTTCAAATCCAGGATCAGTTTCTGCGACTTCGGATGACTTGTAGTACCAATCCCATGCAAAGTATTCGTTCAGATTTTGTTCTAAATCATTCGGGGTATATCCAAATTCACCAGTTGCGTACATGTACACATAGTAGAGTTCCATCAGCGTTTCATTAAGCAATTCAGTCAGAGTTTTACTATTGACGGTATAGTTGCTTAAAAATGCAAGGAAGGTTATTGAATATGGTCTGGTATTTTCCTGATAGTAAAACGGTGATGAGAATGTGAATTCGGATGCTTCTTGGATAGCTTCATCAAGTTCGGTATATGCTTGAATCCATTCGTTATTATCTATGGCTGCCATTACATCGTCCTTCTGTTTTTTCAGGAAGCTGTATGCGGAAAACAGATCTCTATCCTGAAACTGTAAATACGGATCAATTAATCTGCTTCCATACGTGTCAACATAGTTCCCGTCATATACAACATCGTCATATTTTTCTAATTCTTTGTAGCCGTCATAAAGCCATTCGCTTCTACCGTCACCTACGTCTATCAGATGAATCCGTATAAACTCCATCCGTCCCTCTCCCGGAAGATAGGTTACTTGATGGTATTGTTTGCCGTTCATATCTATCTTGTCGATTGTGACATCTGATGTATAAACCGGAGTAAGAGTAAGGTCTTTTGTTACGGGTTCATCAACCTTAAAGGTGTTACCATTCTGATCAACAAAATGACTGAACATCTGGTTTTCATCGATTGGTAAGAACAAAATTAATTGTTTTACACCAACAGGCAGAAACTTACCGTTTTGATATGTGTAGTACTCTATTGTGTCGGTGTAACGAGCTGTTAATTCAAGGTTTCCATCTGCCTCGGCATATGACAAAATATGCTTTGCCATTCTTGTGCTTGTAACGAAGGATACTTCTCTCCATTTTGGAAGAAGACTGTCATTAACATTCAGCTTTGCAAATAGCTTATCGTTTAACGGCGCTGTGTAGATTGATCCATCACAATCGGAGTAGTCCATCATGTTTGTGAGTTTTTCTCCGTCAACAATTGAGTATTCAAGCGAATCGATTTCTTCAAAATCATCCTGTGATGTAAGGGTTATATGGTTGTTCGCATATGTTTCATCTTTGTTTTTAAGTATCTTTCCGTTGCCGGGAAGGATGGTTACTGTATGTTCAACGCTACCGAACGGAATTACAGCATATGCGGGTGTAAATATGAGGAGGCACAATACAATGCTCATAGTCAGAGCAATTAGCTTTTTCGCTTTCAATAGTTATTCACTCCTTCGTTTTAAGATGAGAGAGGGTTTTCTCCCTCTCTCTTTATTAATTGTTAAGCAGCGTTCTCGATTGAAATAGCAAATTCAAATGTACCGTTCCATCTGCCTGCAGTAATTGAAGGTGCTGAAATTGAGCAGTCAACCTCGTTCCAGTTTGTGGCTGTGATTTCTGAGGTTGTCCAAGCAGTCTTTGTCTGGTTAATCGTAGCTGTTACACCTGCCTTTGGATTTACGCTTGCAACTTCTGACAAGGTAAAGGATGCAGGCGGGATAACCTTAACAGTCTGATTGCCTGAAATATTACCCTTTACAGAAACCTTAAATGCGCCTGTACCGTTAGCACCGTTGAGAATAATCGTCTTCGGAATCTTTACCGAGTAAGTCGATGCCTGTGTCGCATAAACATCAACTGAGTCGGTTCTGGTTTCGTTTGTTGCTGTTGAGTTGTCAACGGCGTTTGTATATTCTGAAATCTTTCCCTGTGTTCTGTCTTTACCTACAGGCTCAAAGGGAGCTGCACCTGAATCGGCTGCTACTGAGCCGACAGAGTTAACGAGATCGGGTGTTGCCGCAAATGCGGACATAGCGAATGTGGCAAGCATTAATACTGCCAAAATAACTGATAAAACTTTCTTCATAGTTTTTAGTTCCTTTCTTAGTTGATCGTTATTGTTGTTTTGATTGTTGCAGGATTACAGGGAGCGTATGAGTTGATATCAAATGTTGAGATATTAAACTCAATGTTTACCTCTCCCGATAATCCCATTTGAGTGAGCGTTGAATATGCATTCCAGGGGATATACATATTGGGCGGAATCAGTTCCGTGTTATATACCTCAACTCCGTTTGCTTTTACGCTGTACTTAAGGTACACGGTATTGCCTTTCGGATTGATAAGGTTGACAAACCTTGAGTTATCTGAAACTGTAAGCTTGTCATAACCGATAATTTCGATTTCTTCCTGATCAGTTTCCGAGCTGGGACTTGTAGGCAATTCTCCATCCCAGGGGGCAACATCAGAATCGGTAGGCATTGTTGTTTGTTCAACAATCTGCGTTATTGTATCTGCGGGTGTCGGTTCCGGCATAGGTTTATCAGGTGCTTTGGGACAGTGGCTAAACATGCAAAGCAAAAAAGGCAATAAAAAAAGCAGTAACGGGATTAATGTCAACCTCGTTACTGCTATAAAGTGTGTTGTATTACTGTTGTCTGATATTTCCTGAAGTTCTCCCGTTTCATATAGCGGTTTAACTTTCACATACCCCTTAACATGGCGGAACAGTGATTTTTCGCTTTCAATACGGTAGCGAAAGCCGTTCAGGAAAAACTGCTGATTACCTTTTTCGTTCTCATAAAAGGGCTTGAATTTTGTGTGTCCGGCAATAAAAACATGTCTGCCGCATTCTTTTTCCCTTTCACGGAACTCGCTGAAGGCTTTTTCCTTAAGATACTCTACCCTAAACCGTTCTTTTCTGTTTTTGGGATTGCGCACATTAAGAATGCTCTTTTCGGGTTGCTCGCCCATCGGCAGATAAGCGTACACCACCATAGAATCACTCCGTTTCTTTCATTTTTGAAAGGGAGTAAATTCCTCATATGTTTTTGTCTATTATGGTTTATTGCATTAAAACACCTAATTTATACAATCTTAAAACAACCATCTTAATATCATTCATACTATACATTAGCGATCTATTATCATCGCATAATAGTCTAAAACCATTTTCGTCATGAATACAGATTCCTTCCATAAGTCTTCGAATTCTTCGTCCGTCTGCATCTTCTTTAGAAACTGAGTTTTCACTATCGTCATTTTCAATTGTTTTATTAAATATTTCTTCTTTTATTTCAGTACTCATTTTTCGTTGAAGAAGTATGCCTATGTTATCTTTGGATGATTGTTCATTCAACTTTGAAAATGTTTGCGAATTTTTAATAATATTCCTGATTTCTTCATTATTCTTTAATATGCACTTTACTTCACTTTGATCAACATATTGCAACTCGTTATGCCTTAAAAGGGATTCACAAAACTTTCTTATAAATGAAGGTGTTGTTTCCGCTAATTCATTTTTTAGCAAATCTTGTAAAGATGACCAAAAAAAGTTGTCCGTGAAATCTATGAATTTTTCTTCATTTCCTTCTGCTTTAGCCCATTCTTTTAAAACAGATCCCTTTGGGAAATATGCGCTATGTTTTTGCATCCAATTAACAACTTGTTCTGCCATCCATTCTGAAATGCAAATATGCTTATTATAAATAACTTGCGAATATGAGAAGAACTTATTGATTAAATATTGATCAGCAGCGGCTATTCCTTTTGAATTAATACACAGTATTTTCTTTCCTTCATATTCATGACTCTCCATACAACCAATTAACTGCTCTATTTCAAAACTACCAAAACTGGTACCGGAAAACATTGCATCACGCATCAAATAATCAATACCATCGGCATCTAATTCGGAATGTAATATTTGAACAAATAATGGATTGGTAGTTTCTCTAGCAGTATTTCCTGTAATCATGTCGGAAATTATTTCTGGCGCATCTTCTCCGCATTCACTGATGATTATACTCTTAATCTCACGATTGTTGGTTACAATAAACGATCCTATTTGTTCATGATGATATCCTGATGATTGCCTCATATATTCGCTATCAGGTGGATCGCAAATATTCTGTACTTTCTCTAAAACATCTTTGTTATTATCCAAACAGAAGGTAGCGTCATCAGAGAATGTTTTTAAATTTTTCCTGTAAGGGTATTCACCAACATGTGATAGTGGATAATGTCCTATGTCATGCAATAGCCCAGCTAATCTAATTATTTTTCTGTCTTTTACACTCAAGCCAAGCCGAATTGCAATTTTATCTGCAATGTACATTACACCTAATGAATGTACAAACCTCGTATGTTCAGAACCAGGAAACACCCAATCAGCAACACTTAGCTGTTTAATGCTTTGAAGCCTTTTGAATAAGAGTGTTTCCATAATCTTTTCTTCTGCTTCTGTATAATAAATAAACCCATGAACATTATCGAGTATTCTGCTTTTAAAAACGATTTCTTCTCCAACCTCTGGCATCTTTAATCCTCAACAAATAATTCTTTTTAATTCTTTTAATGCGTTTTTATTCGCCTGCTTATTGTTTAAATGCTGTTTCCTTTTTGATAACTCTGTCAACAACTGGTCTTCTGTGCCGTTAATAGAGACTATATTACTTCTCAAATATTGTAGCGAAGCTAAGCACTCTGCCCAGTTTTCTTTATTATAAAAATTTGGATGAGTCAATACTTCACTCAACTTTTCAATTGCTTCGTTTGCTTCTTCTGAATACAAAATATTTCCAAATGATGATTCATTTATACTTATAATATCGTTTTGTAGTTCTTGGCTATATGGGCCATGAATATACCAAAAAAAACTATAATCACCAACTGATATGCCCATTTCCTGTAACAAATAAACAGTTTTTTGCATTTTCAATCTGTCATTAAAAACTCCGGGATTAAAATCTTCCTTATAAACGTCCTTGTAAAGTGGTGCTAATAAAGAATTAGCCATATATATTCTCCTTTTTCAAATGGTTTTATTAGTATACCATACTATTCTGCAAATTACAATATGTCAAATATATAACATGATTAATAATTATTCCTAATAACAAAAAACTTTAAATTTCTCAAATTGAATGCGTAATCTTCGAAATATGACAGGTTTTATACAATATAATTATTCAGCGGCAGAAGTTTAAACCTCTGTCGCTGTTTTGCTATATTCCGAGTTTATCAAACAAAATTTTATTACGTTGTTTTGCGGAAAGAATAATTTTGTCAAATGGAAGCACTTCCACATATGCCGAATAAGCTTCATTATAAGCGTAATATCCCATATCATCAGGTGTCTTTTTGAAAGACAATTGTTTGAGTACTGATTCTAATGTTGAGGTGATATCACAAACAGCATATAAATAATATTTCGTATTTCTACTAACTACAATAGGTCGTCCATTAATATCGGTTACTTTTCCTTGCTGAATCTTATCAACATAGTCATACATTTGACTGATTGGATTTTTTGATCCATTATAATCGTTGCGCATAGGTCGTTTTAATTCAAATATAGTAATTGAATCAAAAGCAGTGCCTGTATTTGAAGGCTCGGCAACAGCAACAGGATAATCCATAAACAATAAGTCTGGTCTTTGTTTATTATCCTTTGACGAAAAAGGCACATCTGAACAAATGTAAGAACTATATGCCAAGCTTTCATTAATAAGCCATAGATTGTGATTGTTATAATCAACAATATCCGAACTAGCTTTCATAGGATAAATAATGCTGTGGATAAAACTCTCTTTATTGAATTTCCCATCTTCGTTCTTTTTTATACCTACATCAAGCAAATCAATAATAACTTTTCTGTGTGCAACATATTCAGCTAAAACTGCTGCATTTGAATCACTTACTTTTGATATTTGTTCATTTAACAACAATTCATAGTCTTCAAATCCGATTGCACCGGTTTTTAATTGTTCAAGGACAGTCTCGTTGTCTAACTTAATCTGTTTATCAAAATTTCGTTTGATTTGATAAAGCGCATCATCTAATTTATCGTCTGAAAGATTTGGCTTTATTGCAGCAATTTCATCCGGCATATATTTAAGCAAATGTCGAAATTCAGGGGCAGAGTTTGTTACATATTTATTAATTCGATCTTTTTTCTTTTCACTTATTGGAAGTAAATATTCTTTTAAATAATCTTCAATAATTATTTTAGAATGGTTAATTATTTGTTCAACGGATATTTCACTAATGTTATCTCCGCTTTCTGGGATACTAAAAGAGAGTCTATTTATATCTACATTTTCATCTAAATACTCTCCTGATAATACCCCTATGTAGTAGAAACCATGATTGTCAAATATGGTTCTATCCAAATCAACTATATATTTATCAAGATCTTTTTCAATAACAACCCTATTATTAGCACATAAATAAAGCTTATTCCCATTTACGGACTTTTCTTGAATCTTAACATTAAGAATATTAAATTTTTTACCATCAATGTAGAAGTTTGAGATGTTTTTATCAGTTTTTATATTGCTTTCAAAAATACTATTTAAATTGTAAACTCCACCATCTATGCTGTCTTCGACAAGAATTTGAGGACAAGATTCTGAAATGAAGTAGGCAAGACAGTGTTCAATTATTCGCATTGCAATTGTATTTGCTTGCTTGGGGACATAATCCCTGTAAGATTCTTTATAATCGATAAGTTTAACTGTCGTTATATTGTCTGTATAAGTTGATTTATAATCATTAAGTGTATCTTCTATCCCGTTGGCATCTAATGAAAAATCGAATTGACGTATTAAAACTTCGTCATTTTCTTTGTAAATGCTTTCAATTTTTGCTTTATTAAAAGCTAATAACCAAGAGAATCGACCAACGCCTTTTCCTCCAATACTTTCTTTATATGTGGAGTCTGATTGCAAAAAAGAATCAATATTAGTTTCATTGAAACCAATTCCATTATCAGAAACTGTAAATCCTGTTATATTTGGAAGGAAGGAGTTTAAAGTTATCAATGTTTCATCTCTTTGAATTGATACTTTAATAACCCCTTTTGTGAAGTTGTGGTCCTGAGCCTTTCTCTCCTCAATGGCATGAATAGAGTTTACAACAGCTTCAAAAAGCGGAATTAGAGGCTGGTTTTTGGGTAAAGAGAAGTTTTTTACTCTTCCTTTTAAGCTTATTGAGAATTCACGCATAAAATCACACTCTTTCGTTAATATACCGAATAATATTATATATTCTAAATACAATAGAGTCAATTCCAAATCTACAACAAACGGATTTAAAATGTTACACTTTTATACCTTAACGATTTCAGTTTTTGCTTTACAAAAATGAGTATTGCTATATAAACTAATAATATGATTGTGCATGGAACGGTTGAAAAGGATAATTTGCAAAAAACATATATAATGAATGTGTGTAAACAATAAAATGCAAAATACAGAAAACTTCCAAGAGCAGGCATTTCCATTTCTCTTTTATAAAACAGACCGGCAACAAAATAAGAAATAGGAAAAAGTATTATTCCAGAAATCCAATTTGCTGCAATGGGTTCAATTATTATTTTTGTTCCCCAAAGAGTTATTTCTTGCCCGGCAAATGATTCAAAAGGATTTGGAAGCACAAATTGTCTTATCAAAAAACTTAGAACTGAAAAAATGCGATACAAAAAATCGCCTCCTTTACTACTTTTTATTGTAGCATGATTTGAGGCTTTTTGCAATAATGGTCAGTACGCATAATGGTACTTTGCTTATTGTTAAGTTGACCACTTATCATATTTATAAAAGCAGTGTCTTGACCACTTGTTGCCCACTTATTTTCGTAAACAATGGAAATATTGGAATGGTTGACCGTAAATATAGGAAAGAATAGCGCTAAATGAGGCTAAAGTGCACTCATAAGAGACTTTAGTATGACACTACGAACTAAACGCCCGAGTGTTTGATTCAAAATGATAAAAATAAAAACCTGAAACTAGTTTGTTTCAAGGTTTTTTGGCTCCCCCAGTTGGACTCGGACCAACGGCGTCGAAGTTAACAGCCTCATGTTCTACAGACTGAGCTAAGGAAAATAATTTGATTTTTGTATGCCTTTTTGATATAATATATGCAAAAAGCATATACTTTTTATCTATTGCTTATGTGTATGCGTAGAGTGTATGCAAATGAGATATATACATAGTGTATGCTTTCGGAGTATAATCGAATCACCAAATAAAAAAGGCGGTATTATAAATGTTCAAGGTTGAAGAGTTCAATGATAAGATTGGCAAGTATCTTGCTGAACTTATTGATGACCACTTTGAATCAAGAAGAAAGTTTTGTAAAGCTTATATGGAGCTACGAGGAGAGGTAATAGATGAAGAAAGCCTCGCAAGGATGTCAAATCGCATATCGCAGATTATTAAAGGTAAAAAAGGAATTCAGACTTATGACTTGCCATTCTTTACGGAAATGCTTGGTGTGTCATGTGAACAACTTTTAAGTGCAGGAGAGTGTGCTGTACCTGTTTCCAACAGACCAACGAATTATTCCATAGCATGTTCAACTGATCCGAAGGAATGGCAGAAGTTTATTGATCGTGATGATAATTTGATAATGAATGAAGACGAATACTGCAAGACAATAATTGATTATGCACTTGAATTCAAAAACTATGCTCTCATTAAGTATTTAATGGGAAAAAAGTATATTTGGTTTGATAGCCATGAAAAAGATAAGTATATCGTAACCTTTGGCGCAGGTTCTTCTTTCAAACGCAGAGACGTCAGCCTTATTGATTGGGGACTGGAAGGAAAACTCAAAGAGGAAGATAAGTTGCGGACTGACTTAATTGCTCTTGCAATAGACAATAATGATTTTGAGATGCTGGACAAACTCCATGCCAGAGAAGTTCCGCAGTTATACTATCAAGCTCATTATTATGCAGTACAGGGAATTGATATTATTGGCGGCTATAACGAAAGACTTATAAAGCACATAGCATCTTCCAAAAACGAGCAAATACTCGATTATTTTACTGATACCTTTGCGGTTCCAGACAGAGCCGTTGCCAAAGATGGTAGTAGGTACATTTACACCTTCCAATATCCGTTTATATCTGAACTGTTGGATCAAATGATTCTTGAGAATTCAGATTTCTTGGAAACGGCATTAAAAAAATGTTTGAAGTATAACAATAGCGTTTATAAGCGCTTGAAAGAATTGATTTCTCTAGTCAAAGATGATGAGTATTACTCACCTGATTATATGAAGGAAATGTACTTGATGGCTTGCAAACAAAGCTTTGCTTTTATTGAAGAAGGCAACTTCGTTATGTTCGATGCTCGTTTATCTAAAAAGCAGCGTGATGGTATTATCACCAACATAGCTCGTGTTACGAATAATAAGAAGTTATCACAGAAACCTTCCTTGAAATATTTAGCTGAAGAGCTGAACGAATCATACGAAAAGATTATAACAGTTACAGATCATCTGGAGGAGATTTAACTATGTCAAAGTATTGTTTTGATTATGAAACCGGCGAGTTTGAAAACATCGAACGTGATGGTTTCAGTATCGACAGAGGCGAATACACTTACAACTGGGATGACAGTGAGTACCGCCGCGAGGAAGAAGAACAAGAAATGTTCAGAATGATTGATGACGATGACAATGACTGGTGATTGTTGGATGCTTACCTCCTTTCACATCCGCTAATCACATTATTCTCACCATGGTGAAAGCCCTTGACCTGATCAGTCAAGGGCTTTTTTGTTGTCTTGCATTTAATCTATAAAGGGTTCTGCAGACTCTATGTGTTGTTTGAATTCTTTAGATTCAATTTCAAACCCTCTTCCCAAAGTGAAGCCAATACCAAATGCGGCAAATGAGTACTCGTTGAGATAATCGCAAAGTGCGTCATTAACATTTGCATCGTCTTCTAATAGTTCGGGGTTCTTTCTTGCCTGTTCAATGAATTCATAGAACCTTTCATGTCCTTCTTTCAGTAATTCATAGTTAGGAAGGTCATCAATTTTTGCTGCATCAAAAAATAGGTTATGCATCTTTCTTAATTGTTTTTGATCACTCATTTTTATCATCCTTTCATATAGTAATCATAACACCTTTTTAAGATAATTATATCATTTGTTGAAAGAGAGTTCAATAAACAAAAAAACATGCATTGTTTTTAGAAGAAAATGACTTAACCATTAAAAAAGACCTTGAAAAACTATGTTTCAAGGTCTTTTGGCTCCCCCAGTTGGACTCGAACCAACGACACCGCGGTTAACAGCCGCGTGCTCTACCGACTGAGCTATGGAGGATTATTTAATTTTTTTAAGTTGAGTAAGACTCTCAAGGAGCCTACTCAACTTCATTGGGATTTGAGAACCTCATCCCATATTTCTCAACCACGTTCATTCGGTATAAATTCCATACAATGGTCTACCGACTGAGCTATTGAGGATTATTGATGTCGGCGCCGACCTATTTTCCCGGGCCGCTTCCAGCCAAGTATTTTCGGCACTAATGAGCTTAACTACCGTGTTCGGGATGGGAACGGGTGGACCCTCATTGTAATAAACACCGACTAATTAACCTCGGAAAATCCGATGCTAATTTATATGTAAACGGAAAACCGTTTAATGCATTTGGTGACCCGTAGCGGATTCGAACCGCTGTTGCCGGCGTGAGAGGCC
>JAEEGL014648823.1_pt1 | contig 128123 bp, 129 predicted proteins | sample 9134231 | NCBI WGS metagenome assembly JAEEGL01 (sample SAMN16246548, study PRJNA631951) | gut metagenome | biome: gut microbiome; feature: rumen; material: fiber-attached | host: Bos | place: Iran: Karaj | collected 2018-10 | reverse complement strand
TACAATAAAAAATCATTTGACTATTGACATTTGGTTGTTATATGATATAATCATAATTGAAAAAAAGAAGAAATAACCATTTCTCACCTTACTTGCCGATTATTTGTGCGGGAAGGTCGAACAAAAAAATTACCCCCAAAATTTTTTTGTGGAATGTATTAAGAAGTGGTTATCAACACTTCTTTTTTCATTATAAGGAGGTAATTTAACATTTTTAAAGAATTGAAAATTAACAGCGAAATTTCTTGTCCGGAATTAAGGGTCATTGGGGTGAATAATGAAATGATTGGAATCATCACTTTGGCACAGGCATTGAAATTGGCAGATGAAGCAGGGATGGATTTAGTTTTGATTACTGAAACTTCAAAACCACCTGTTGCAAAAATTATTGACTATTCAAAGTTCCGTTACGAACAAATCAAAAAAGAGAAAACTCAACGTAAAGAACAACGTAAAAATATGGTTGATATTAAAGAGGTCCAATTATCAATCGGTATTCAAGAAAACGAAATTGCATTCAAACTAAACAAAGCCCGTGAATTTATTATGGACGGCGATAAGGTTAAAGTTTGTATTAATCGACTTCGTGGACGAAAAACTCAATTAGCTGACAAGGGTGTTGCTGTGGTGTCACAATTCGCCGAAAGAATGTTAGACATTGCCGACATCGAAGCGCCAGTTGCAAAATCTGGTGTTCCAGGACGTAACATTAATATTATGACAATGTTAGCGCCGAAGAAAAAGAAATAAAGGAGAGAATGATTATGCCCAAGATGAAGACGCATAGCGGTGCAAAAAAAAGATTTAATGCCCGTAAAAATGACGTTAAACGTACTATGAAAAACAAAAATCACATCTTAAACAAAAAGAAACGTGAACGTAAACGTAAATTACGTCACGGTGCAACTGTTGATAGTGCGAACGAAAAAACAATTAGGAGGTTAATTCAAAAATGAGAATTAAACGTAGTGTTAATGCTTTGAAGAAACGCCGTAAGACGTTAAAACTTGCTAAAGGTTATCGTGGTACTAAATCAAATTTGTATCGTGTTGCCCGTGAACAAGTAATGAAATCTGGTCAATATGCTTATGTTGGTCGTCGTTTGAAAAAACGTGATTTCCGTAAATTATGGATTGCGCGTATCAACGCCGCCGCACGTCAAAATGATATTACATACAGTCGTTTAATGGATGGTTTGAAAAAGGCTAACATTGATATTAACCGTAAAATGTTGTCAGAAATGGCAATTAATGATGCTGCAGCTTTTACTGCTTTAGTAGAAGTTGCCAAGAAAAATTTGGCATAATAATGGAAATTACATCAAAAATTTTAAAGAAACTTCTGTCGAAAAAATATCGACAGGAGTTTTCTTTGTGTATTCTTGAGGGCGAAAAAATCATTAAAGATCACAAGGATTTAGTGGTTAAAGTTTTCTCCGAAGATAGTCTACAAAACTTAGAGAATTATCACGGACGTGTCGCAGTTGCACGAATCCCAAAACCATCGACACCGACCACACCTTTTTTAGTATTAGATAGGATTCAAGATCCTGGTAATATGGGAACAATTTTGAGAACGGCTTTAGCATTTGGTTTTAAGACGGTTTATACCATTGATTGCGTTGACCCGTATTCACCAAAAGTAATTCGTGCCAGTAGCGGTATGGCTCTGCGCGTTAATATTATTGATACTGATTATGCACATTTACCAACAGATACTTTGTATTATCTGGCGGACTTAAACGGTTCAAAACCAACACCAGTTAAAACGACTAACTTTGGTATTGTATTAGGAAATGAGGGACAAGGAATTAATCCGATATTTTATCAAATGCCACATTATCAAGTGGTAACTATTCCAATGAATGATGGGTGTGAATCTTTAAACGTAGCAGTTGCCGGCGGAATTATTATGTGTTATACTCATTTCTATGAGTGGACATAATAAATGGAGTAAAATACACCGTAAAAAAGGACTTGCTGATGCAGAACGTAGCAATATCTATACGAAATTGGGTAAAGAAATTATTGTTGCGGTCAAAATGGGGGGTAGTGGTGACCCTGAACATAACAGTAAATTAAAAGAAGTTATTGCTAAGGCAAAAAGTAATAATATGCCAAACGATAATATTAAACGTGCGATTGCCAAAGGTCTTGGAGATGGCGATGCGAACAACTATGATGCAATGGTCTATGAAGGTTATGGTCCAGCTGGTGTTGCCGTTATCGTTGAAGCTTTAACTAATAATAAAAATCGTACTGCCGGTGATGTTCGTTCGTATTTCGATAAGTCAGGTGGAGCTTTAGGTGTTTCTGGTTCAGTGTCATTCTTATTTAATCGTTTGGGTGTGATAAATGTGGCTAACCAAACCGAAGATAGTTTATTGGAAGTTTTAATTGATAGTCCGATTGAGGATTTATCAACAGAAGATGAAATTGTCACAATTACAGTTAAACCTGAAAATTTCAATGCAGTATTAAATGTTTTAGAACAAAATCAAATTAAGACAGAAAGTGCGGAAGTCGCGTGGGTTCCATTATCAACTGTTACGATTCCTGATGATAAATCGGCGGCATTTGAAAAATTAATTGATACTTTAGAAAGTAACGACGACGTACAAGCGGTTTATCATAATGCCGAATAAAATTATTATGGGAATTGATCCCGGCTTTGGCATTATGGGCTGGGGTGTAATTAAATTAACAGGTGAAGAAGTTAGTTTAATTGATTATGGTGCAATTGAAACCGATAAAGAACAAGATTTCGGAAAGCGCTTATGTCAAATTAACGAAGATTTGGCGCGCTTGTTTGAAGAATACAAACCAGATGATATTGCGATTGAAGAACTGTTTTTTGCTGCCAATGTTACTACAGGCTTAAAGGTTGCGGCAGCACGGGGTATTGCTTTAATGCGTGCAACTTATTATCACGGTGAAGTATTTAATTATAAACCAAATCAAATTAAAATTGCGATGACAGGTGGATGCAAGGCTAAGAAAAAAGAGATGCAAGCAGCTGTCGGTAAAATTTTAAATCAAGAACAAAAAATTAAGCCTGACGATGCCGCCGATGCTTTAGCAATTGCGTTAACTCACGCATTTACTCTATGCGGAGGTCTTTCCCGTTAAAAATTAAAATTGCGGATTTATTATTGTCGTAAATACGACCTAAAATACGGTCACCATAACGTGTTGAAACTTGATCTTTTGTAAGATTTGTGGTTACTATAAATGCTTTGTTGTTACTATAACGTTCATTTATTACTGTGTGTAACATTTCATCGCTATTTTTAATACTTGGTTCGGCACCAAGATCATCAATAATCAGTAAATCACTTTCAAAAAAATCATATGGTACGTCAGTATCTTGTCCAAAGAGATAATCCTTCATTCTTTTAATTAAGTTGAAAGTGCTTGTTAAATGGACGTTAAAACCTTTTTGCGTTAATTCGTGTAGAATTAAATTAGCACAATACGTCTTACCAGTTCCGGTTGGTCCAGTAAATACAATATTCTTTCGTTTTGTGTTTGGAAATTTACTGATGTAAATATCAATTTTTTGTATGGTTTTTGAATCTATCTTTTGATAGACAGTGCGGTCGAATGGTTTTATATCGTTGATGGTTGGCTCAACGTTTTTGATGAATTCGGTTAATTGTTTATCGCGTTGTAACTTTAATTTATAATATTCATTTTTATTAACATCTGGATTTTTTTTACCCAGTTCAAAGGCCATCACGCGCACTTTGTCATCAAGTTCGCGAAACTTTTTACTCTTGCGGGCTTGAATAATTAAATCATAACGGTCAAAATTCGCTAACATCAGTTTCTTTCTCCTTTAATGCTTCTGCAGAATAACTATGACGAATAAATTCTTTTGTATTGGGTTTATTCTTACGAATTTGTTTAATTAAATCAGTTAAAGCATTTTTATCACTTTGGGCTTCTTTGAATTTTGTGGAAACAGCAGTGTAGGTTGTTAAACCTTCATAAGCTAAGTTTTTTGCAACCGTTAAAATATAGGCATAGCCAACGGTAAAGCCTTTAATGTCAACACAACTTCTAATTACTAATAACAGTGCTTCGGGTTCAAAGTGCATACTTTCCATAAAAGCATAGTATTCGTGAAACTCGGTTGTGGTAATCATACGCCCATCCAGAATTGATTGGGCTTTTGTATTAAAGTCATCGTATTGTCCTTTGGGCAATTCACGAACTTTAGCTGAATTGCGTTTAATTGGTAAATATTTAATTTCCATTGGTACGGTGTCTAAAATTTGAACAAGGTTTTGTTTTTCCCAGTACTCAAAAGCATCCTTAATGTTGGTAACACTAATACCTAATTTGGTACTCATCATTTCAATGGTATTGTCTGCGCTAGTTGAATTTTGACAAAGATAGAGACCATATAAATAAACTCGGACACAATCGCCATTGGCATATGGCAGATGTTCTTCCATAAATATATTGGATATATTAGTGTATCCTGAGGTCATATAACCACGCGAAAACGAAACTAAACCCATATCGGCATTATATCATTGAATCGGTAGCAGTGGCAAGCGTAATACGTTTTTTATTAACCCTTTTTTAGCTAATTCGGCTTTAATCGGAATTGGATTTACAACGTGAAATAACGATTGGTAAAAAGGAAGTTCTTTTTGAAAACATTTTAAGGCAAGTTTTGTTTTACCATCGTTATATAGTTGCCAAATTCTTTTGACCGGTATGACATCTAAATTAGTTGCTACTGATATGATACCACGACAACCAACAGAGTAAGATGGTAATGATAAAGTATCATCACCGCTGTAAACTGCGATATTAGGACAGAGTAAGGCGGTTTGTGTGATTTGCTGTAGATTACCACTAGCTTCTTTAATTCCTGCAATATAGGGAAGAGTCGCGATTCTAGCTAGATTATCTGGCGTGATATTAACGCTAGTACGTGAGGGAATATTATAAACAATCATTGGTAATTTAACAGCTTCGGTAATGGTTTTGTAATATGTATAAATTCCATTAGGAGTTCCTTTGTTGTAATAAGGTGCTGTTACCATAATACCAACTTGACCAGGTATGTTTTGCGCCGCCGTAGCAACATACTTTCCTAAATTTATAATGTTAGTTGGGTCATTTCCACCAATACCAAAAATCAAAGGGATACGTCCATTAACGGTTTTTAAAGAACAGTCAATAATAGAGTGCCGTTCTTTTGTTGATAAGGTTGAGATTTCTCCAGTTGTTCCTAAAATTACCAAAGCATCAACTTCCATTTTGATTTGACGTTCAATTAGATGACGCAAAATTAGAAAGTCGACTTTTCCCTGAGAATTAAAAGGTGTAACTAATGCGGTTGCTATTCCAGTAAAAATTGGTTCCATAACTTCGTATATGAGTTTAATTTGAAATTTGGCAATAAAATACTTTGTAGCAATGCAATATTTGTGGTATAATCAAACTTATATGAATAAAACACGGGCAATTATTAAATATTGTGTCATATGTGTTATTGTTGCCATTGCGGTAGCATTGTGTTTTGTTGAGTTTACTTTCCCGTTTACAAATACAAAATACGTTGGTTGTTATCAAGCAATTAAAAACAAAATGGGCATTGATTTGAATGGTGGTGTCTTGGCAGTGTATACGGTCGAACCAGCCGAAAACAGTGCTGATTTAGAGGCTGAAGTGGATGCGACAATTAACCGCATTAAGAACACATTATCTAAGCAAGGTTATTTGGAATCAACTGTTACGAAACAAGGGACAAATCCAAATTATAAAATCCGTATTGAAGTTCCAGGTATGAGTGATACGGAAGACATTATGGATGCCATTGGTACTCCTGCCAATATTGAGTTCTTAGAACCAAATAGTGATTATGAATCTAGTAAAACTTATGATGCATCAAAAAAATTTTTAACTGGTGAAGGATTATCTAGTGTTAAAGTTATTTCTGATCCAGAAAATGCTTCGAATTATGCGATTCAACTAACATTTACCCCAGAAGGTAAAACTAAATTTCGTGAAAAAGTAAAAGATGCTGGTGGACAATATTTGCCAATTTTTTCTAATAAAACATTAATTAGTTCACCACAAATTAATTCAGAAAATGCTAGCACATTAGGATCAGATGGCAAGGTTTTGATTACAGGGCAATATACCAAAGAAAGTGCGGATAAATTTGCGTTACAAATTGAATCAGGTATGTATAATGTTGGATTAAACGTTAGTCAAATGAGTTACATTCCTGCAACTTTGGGCGAGGGGGCAATTAAGGCTGGCTTAATTGCTTTAGCGATTGGTTTATTATTAATCTTTGTTTTGATGATTATTGTATATCGTGATTTTGGTTTAATTGCGAATTTATCATTAATTATTTATACAGCTATCTTCATTTTCTGTTTGGCAATTATTGATTCAATTCAATTAACGTTACCTGGTATCGCGGGTATTATTCTATCCATAGGAATGGCGGTTGATGCTTACATTTTGATTTTTGAACAAATTAAAGAAGAATATCGTTCTGGCAAGCGTTTTGCTGCAGCAACACATTCAGGTTTTAATAAATCGGTAATTACAATTTTGGACGCAAACGTTACCACAATTATTGTTAGTTTGATCCTGTATTTCTTGAGTTCTGGTTCAATCCGTGGCTTTGCAATTACATTAGCTTTAGGTGTGGCAATTTCAATGTTTGTTGGTCTAGTAATAACTCGTAGTTTAGCAAAATTGTATTTATATATTAATCCAGACAATGCAAATCGAGCCAATATTAAGTTAAAGAAAAATACCAATGGCGAAGATGTAATTGAAGAAAAGCCAGTTGTTCCACAAAAGCGTAAATTAAATATGGGTGGTGCTAAATGAAACTAGTAGATAAAATTAAAAATTCAAATTTTAACTATGTACGTAATGGTCGTTGGTTTTTTATTGCCCCAGCTGTAATCCTTGTGATTGGTGTTATTATGTTAGCTGTTTTAGGCTTTAATTTAGGTCTAGAATTCACCGGTGGTACAATCGTTAGTGTTAATGCCAATGGTGAACACACTAAAGCCGAAATTGAAGAAAAAATGGATTCGTTTGATGTTAAATATACAATTACCGAAGAACAGAACACTAGTGGTGGTAATAATTATTCAATTAAATTTAATGCTGTCGATAAAACTGAGGCAATTATTGCCGATTTGCAATCGTATTTTAATACTGAAGATTGGAATTCTGCCGATAGTATTCAAGCAGGTACTACTAAAGAAACCATTGTTTCGGTTTTCTGGTCAATTTTGGCTGCGTTGGCTGGTTTGATTGTTTATATGTTGATTCGCTTTAAATTTACGGCAGGTATGGCAACTGTTTTAGCTTTGGCTCACGATGTATTAATGATTTGTGCTTTAATGGCAATTTTCCAAATTGAAATTAATGCTTCTTTTATCGCGGCAATTCTTACAGTTATGGCATATTCAATTAATAATAGTTTAGTTGTCTTTGACCGAGTTCGTAATTACGAAAAGAATAATACGGAAAATTATACTTTGGAACAGATTGTTAACCGCTCAATTAACCGTACGTTAGGACGTAGTATTCTTACGGTTGCAACAACCTTGGCAACTTTGTTGGTTTTAACGATAATTAGTTTAGTTATGAATTTATCTTCGTTAATTGAATTTGCGTTACCAATTATCTTCGGTTTGTTTGCTGGTACTTATTCGTCGCTATTTTTAATTGCACCGTTGTATAAACAATTTGAAACTGCTCGTTTATATACTAGACAACGCAAAATCACTACTGTTCAATAATATACATTTTATGTGCCATCAATTTGGGAAATTTTATGTACATTGGTTGAATTTATTCCGCAAGTTTTCCTTTTGTATCTAATTTTATCGATATTAGAGAAGAGTGGACTTTTGGCAAAGATTGCTCGTATTTTTCATTTACCAATCAATAATGTTTTACCAATTTGTTTAACTTTTAATTGTACAACAATGGCTGTATGTTCAGCGCGTGATAATCCGCAACGTAAGCGTTTGGTGTATTTTTTATCGTTAATTCCTTGTACGGCACAGTTACCAATGCTAATTTTTTTGTTATTAACTGTACTTGGTTTACCTTTTGGGTCCATTTTTGTTGTATATTTGTTTTGTATAATTATTGCTATTTTAGTGATAATGTTTGTGCCTAAAAACAATGTAGAAAAAATTAATTATGATACAAACATTCAATTAACTTTTCCCAATCTTGGTAAATGTTTGCTAGATACTTTAAGGCAAACGTTAATTTTTGCAAAGAAAATTATTATTGCTTTTATAATAAGCGCTTTTATAATCGTTGTTTTAGCACGATTTTCATTTAATTTCAAATTTGTTAATGATTCTCAACAATCAATCTTATTTTCAATCTGTGGTCTTTTCTCACCAATCTTTGTGTCAGTCGGTTTGAACCATCCAGTAATTATATGCGCATTATTGTTTGGTATCATTGCCAAAGAAGCAGCTGTTTCAGTTTTGTTATTTTTCCCTAATGTCATAAACATTTTATCTGTTCCAATGGTATTGTCATTAATAACTTTCTTTGCATTGTATCCAAAGTGTATTGCAGCGCAAACAGCAATTAATTGTCATTGTGGACACAAAACTGGTATTAAAGTGTTTTTTACTAATTTGTTGCTTGCTTATGGAGTAAGTTTTGTTGTATATAATTTATGTGGAATTTTTATCTGATTATGATTATGAATTACCCGATAGTATGATTGCATCGGCACCAATTGAACCGCGTGATGCTTGTAAGATGTTGGTTTACAATCGTCAAACTAAACAAACACAAATCAATCAATTTAAGGATATTTTGTCTTTTTTACGAAGTGGGGATGTTGTGGTAATTAATGAAACACGTGTTATTCCTGCGCGTTTAATGGGAAAAAAGTCAACTGGAGCAGTGATTGAAATTTTATTGTTAAAAAAAATTGATTTAAATCATTACGAAGTTTTAGTAAAACCTTTGCGCCGTTTAAAACCTGGTGATGTGGTGGATATTTCTGGACGCTTACAAGCAACATTAATCAATAAAAACACTGATGCAGGTACAGCTATAATGCAATTAAGTTGTTCCGAAGGATCACAAAATTTAGAAGCGGTAATTGACGAAGTTGGTGAAATTCCATTGCCTCATTATATTCAAAATGGTAACGCTACCAAAGAAAATTATAATACAGTTTATGCTAAAGTTGATGGCAGTGCAGCCGCTCCAACCGCAGGTTTACATTGGACTAAAACCTTAATGGCGGAAGCACGTGCTAAAGGAGTTATTTTTGCGCCGGTTGTATTAGACGTTGGTTTAGGTACTTTTCGTCCAGTTAAGGTTGATGATATTACTAAACACGTAATGCATACTGAACGATATCAGATTTCAGAATCAACAGCTCGAATCATTAATGATGCTTTACGTGATGGTCGTAGAATTATCGCAACCGGTACTACCAGTTTACGTACTTTAGAGGGGTGTTTTGCTAAATATGGGGTAATTAAAGCCGTTATAGATACTACTGATATTTTTATTTATCCACCATATCAATTTAAAGTTATTTCTGCATTAATCACAAATTTTCATTTACCTAAATCAACTTTGCTAATGTTGGTTTCGGCATTTATTGGTCGAGAAAAAGTTCTGGAACTTTATGAAATGGCAAAGCAAAATAGTTTTCGATTCTATTCGTTTGGCGATTGTATGTTTTTGCAGTAAACTATTTGTATGGGAGCAAAAGAAGAATTTATTTCAATTTATCAACAAAATATTAAACGCGAAGGTGCGGACAAGTTGTTAGCATGGTTGGAATCCACTGATTTTTTTACTTGCCCAGCATCGACTAAATTTCATAGTAATTTTGAAGGTGGTTTGGTTGAGCACTCGGTAAAAGTTTATCATCGTCTAAAAAAGATTATTGCTACTGAACAAATGTCGTATAATGACGAAACAATAGCTATTACAGCTTTATTACACGATGTTTGTAAAGCTAATACGTACAAAGTTGATTACCGGAATGTTAAACGTGACGGAGAATGGGTTAAAGAACCATATTATTCGGTTGATGATCAGTTACCGTATGGACACGGGGAAAAATCTGTTTACATTATTTCAGGTTTTATGAAATTAACTCGCGAAGAAGCAATGGCGATTAATTGGCATATGGGACCATATGATACTAGAGTAATGGGAGGAAGTTTCGCTTTGGCAGACGCATTTAAAAAATTTCCTTTGAGTTTAATGATGTTTATTGCCGATATTGGCAGTTCATATTTAGATGAAACAATCAAAAAATAAACCTATTTTTCTAATCGTTAGTTATTAATTGCATTAACTAAGTCGGTGTGAATTTTACCATTTGTTACCAACATTGTGTCGATGTTTTCGCGGGGTTTACCACTTAAATTGGTGACTTTACCACCGGCTTCTTGTACTAATAATTTTCCAGCTGCCGAACTTAAACCGACGCTAGGTTTCACATTTAAAACTCCGTCTATTTTACCAGAAGCACACCAAGCTAACTCAATCGCTGACGAAACAATTAAACGTAAACCACGAACTTTTGGTGCTAATTTACTTTCGACATTCAATACTTTCTGGATATGTTTTTCGTTGTAGTGTGAAGTCATACAAAATGAGATGATACTGTCTTTTAATTGTGTAGTGCCAGAAACAGAAATTGGTTTTCCATTGCAGTATGCGCCTTGTCCTTTAATACAAGTATAAACATCGTTTTGGTTATAATCATAAATAATACCTAAAATTGTCTCGCCATTTTTTCTTAAGGCAACTGTAGTTGAAAACAGTGGAATTCCGGCGGCAAAATTAATTGTGCCATCAATCGGGTCAATTAACCATTCGTATTCACTTTCTTTTTTAATTTGGCCGCATTCTTCAGCTAAAATTGAATGTGATGGAAACCATTCTTTAATTGCATCGACGATTTTCTTTTCCATAAAAACATCAACATCCGTAACTATATCGTTCAATTCTTTATTTTGAATGTTTTTATTTTGAATTGTTTTTGAATCTGCGTAAGCATTTTTAATTAATTCTGTTATTTTTTCAGTAAGTATAAAATTAATTTCCATACCGGAAAAGTAACATAAATTAAATTTTGTAACAATAAAAATTTATTGAACTTATAACTTAACCATATCAGCGGCTTTGATGCGAATATCATCGCTGATGGCAGCATAATGTTTTTTTGTTGTATTTATGTCTTTATGTCCAAGTACATCGGCAACTACATAAATATCATTTGTTGCTTTATAAAGATTAGTTCCGTATGTTGAACGCAATTTATGAGGACTAATCTTTTTTAAAGGTGCCGCAATCGTAGCATATTTTTTTACAATGTTTTCAATAGCACGTACCGATAGACGATGTCCACATTTCGTAAATAGCGGAGTGGTTGGTGTCCATTCTCCATTGGCAAAATAAACTACAAATTTGTCGTGTAATTGTTGTCCCATATGCAAGATAGATTGTTTACCACCTTTACGAGTGATTAAGAATGTTTTATTAACTAAATCAATATCTTGATAATCTAAACCTACCAATTCGCTAACACGAACGCCCGAAAGTAAAAATAGACTGATAATCATTTCATCGCGTGGATTTTTTGCAGCTTCACTAATCATTTTAGCAACTTCATCATCGGATAAACGAATAATGCTTTTTTCGTGAATTTTGGGTAAATCAATTTTAGTCATAATATTTTCTTGTAAATCGCCGCGTCGATAAAAGTATTTAAAAAATGAACGTAGGGCAGCCATTTTTCGCATTTTCCCGCGCTCACCATTTAGGTAATCACGGTCGCATTTTTTATAATGACCTAAAAAAGACATATAAAGTTCTAAATCGTCAATTGTAATTTGATTTAAATCAGATTTGTCAAAGTCAATTATATGATAAGAATGAAATTTTTCTGTTTCTGTGATTAGAAAATTAAAAAAAATTTCTAAATCGCGTGCGTAACCTAAACGTGTTAATGGTGATGTGTTTTGTTCTATGCCTAAAAAGAATGCATTACAAAAAGGTGGTAAATTTTCCAAGACACGATTCAACTGTTCAGTATTATAAATATCGCGTTCGGTAACATATTTCATCACTTATTATTTAACACAAAATTGAAATTTTTTCCATTACTTTTTTGCTTCGTCATCTTCTTACATAAAATGATTTGATTAGCATAAATTCGCTACTGTAAACATATTTATCATAATGCATATGGCAGCAATTATTACATTTGCGTTTGCTTTCGGTTCGGCAATGTATGCTTTTACCAATAGATACTTGCTTGTTATTGTGGTTTTGTTGTTTTATATAATTTTGCAAAAATTATTGTTTTGGCATCGGCGACAAAAATTATTTCATCGAACACTAATTGAATATGGTGGTAAATCTTATCGTATAAATGCTTTATTAGATTCGGGTAATGCTTTAGTTGATCCAATTTCAAAAACACCAGTTTCAATAATTTCTTTGGCAGTTTTTTTAAGAATGTTTCCTAAAATCTCTGCAGATAAAATTTTATTAAACGAATTAGAAAAATGTGTGACAGACGGTCATTATATCAATTGTCAAACTGTTAATGGTAAAAGTCAGTTGTTTGTTTTTCCACCTGATAAAATTCAAATTAACGGAACAACAGTACAAAGTATGTTGGGCGTAAGTACGCAAAATTTTAGTAATCAAAAATATGATGCGATTTTAAATACTAAATTAGGAGGAATCATATGAACTTAATTACGAAAGCAATAGCATTATTTAAACAAATTAACTGGACAGAAAATGATGATTGGACAAATGCAGGTATTTTCTTTGTTAATGGAACGGAAGCACTTGAGCGACCGTTGCCAAAAGCTGAAGAAGAAATTTTATTACAAGAATTAGACCAAGGAAAACCAGAAACACGACAAAAGTTGATTTCACACAATTTGCGTTTAGTTGTTTATATCGCTAAAAAATTTGAAAATACTGGCATTGATATTGAAGATTTAATTAGTATTGGTTCGATTGGCTTAATTAAGGCAGTTAATAGTTTCAAATATGATAAAAACATTAAATTGGCTACTTACAGCAGTCGGTGCATTGAAAATGAAATTTTAATGTATTTACGTAAAGTACAAAAGACGCGTAGCGATGTATCAATGGACGAAGCGATTAATGCTGATAGTGATGGTACGGAAATTCGATTGGGTGATGTAATTTGTACCACGGAAAATAATGTTGATGAAGAACTTGATATGAAAGTTGAAAAAAACTTGTTGTGGCTGGCAGTTGATAAATTATCAATTCGCGAGCAAGAAATTATGCAATTAAGATTTGGCTTAGGAGGAGGTAAAGAACGTACACAAAAAGAAGTAGCTAATATGCTGGAAATTTCACAGTCGTATATTTCGCGATTAGAAAAAAAGATTTTAAATCGTTTAAAAAAAGAATTTAACAAAATTGATAACTAATCTAGACAATGAGAAGTTTTTATGCTATCATAATGTGATGAATTTCATACCTTGGATTATTGTTTTGGTGGTTGTAATTGCAATTATCACCTTTTGTTCGTTCTTTAATATGGTTTTGTGGATTCGTGCCTTGTTTTCCGGTGCACACGTTTCAATTGCCGAACTAATTTCAATGACAGTTAAGAAACTTGATGCTCGTAGTATTGTTAATAATTATATTAAAGCAAAAAAAGCAGGTGTTGATATTACCATCGCACAAATTGAAAACCACTTACAGGCACACGGTAATATTGAACTAGTTATTAATGCATTGATTGCAGCACAAAGTGCAAATTTGGAAGAACTTGATTTGAAAACTGCAATTGCGGTTGATTTGTCCGGTCGAGATATTAATGATGCTGTAAAGCATCGTATTATGCCACAAATTATTCAAATTAATAATATTACAGCAATGGCAAAAAATGGTATTGAGGTGTCAGTTAGTGTTAAAGTTACCGTGCGTGTGAATTTAAAACGGATTATTGGTGGTGCTTTGGAAGAAACTATTATTGCCCGTATCAGTGAAGGCATTATGACTGTAATTGGTAATGCCAAAACACATAATGAAATATTGGAAGGTCCCAATATTATTACAAAAACAATTATGGCTAATAAAGATTTAGCAGCTGATACGGCTTTTGACGTACTGTCTTTGGACGTTGTTGATATGAAAGTTGGTCGTAATATTGGTGCTGAATTGGAAATTGATAAAGCAGAAGCAGTTAAATATATCAGTCAAGCAGATGCTGAAAAACGTCGTGCCGAAGCTGTCGCTGCGGAACAAGAAATGCGTGCTTTAACCCAAGAAATGCGTGCACGTGTTGTTGCTGCAGAATCCGAAGTTCCTAAGGCACTTGCTGGCGCTTTAAAATATGGTAATATTAATGTCAAAGAGTATATGCAAATGGAAAATATGCAAAGTGATACTTTAATGCGTAAGGCTTTAAGTGGCAGTGCTAATTCTGATATGTTAACGCCATCATTAAATCCACCTAAAAAGAAAACTAAATTACAATAAAGGAGGGCATTATGTTCGCTAATGATAATTCTGTTACTCTCATTATAATTTTACTGATTGCCCTTGGCGTTGTTGTATTACTTTTTGCTGTTGTTGACCGCATTTTCAAAAAAAGTGGCGCAACAAAAAAAGCAGATGAGAAAAAAACAGAATCAAAACCTATCGTTAGTGAAAAAACGTCTAATGAACAAATAAGCGAAATAAAATCGCGTCCGACAATGAAAATTTATAATAGTGAATTAGCTGATGATTTAAATGCAATGCTAAAACAATCAAGTAATAATGAATCATCACGTTTACAAATTGAAAACCGTAAGAATCGCGAAAGTAATATTAGCAAATATATTCGAGAAAAAAAATATCGTAGTTTTGATTTTGGTAAAGTTGATGATGAGCCGATAGAAGATGATGACAACGAACCATTAACATTCTCTCGTGAAGATTATAAAAAATTTATGGCTTTAAGTAATATTAAAGATAAAAAACCATTATAAATAGATGTGAAAGATTTTTTTGTGCATCAGAAGCAAGATTATGAGGTTGTAATTGGTGGTGTTGTTTCGTTAATGGATTTTGCGGTGGATAAAATTGTTGTGCGTGTTAAAAATGGATTAATTGAAGTTGTTGGTAAAAATTTAGTTATTGGTCGTTTTGACGAAAATGAAATTACAATTGTCGGTAAAATTAATGGAGTACTGACAAATGTCGCACGTTAAAAATTTTCTGATAGGTCGGGTCAAATTTCGTGTGCAAGGATTGCCAATATTTTACCTGAATAAACTGCGTATTTATCGTATTTCGCATATTAGAATTGATAACGATATTATCACTTTTTATATACCATTAGTTCATTATTTCGCCGTAAAAAAGATGGTAAATAATTTTGAATGTCAGGTAACAGAAAATTTTAATATATTTCGTGGTGTGAATTTTTTATTGAATCATTTAGTTTTAGTAACTTCTATTATTGTCGCTGTTATGGTGCTTCTAATTGCGGATATGAAAATTTATACTGTACGTGTACAATGTGACGATAATAATCTGGTTCCAGCAATCTATGAATATTTAACTCAACTAGGTGTGAAAAAGTTTATGTGGAAAAACAAATTACAAAACTTTGATTTAGCAACAGAATTAGTTGATAACTTTAATAACATTGCTCACGCACACGTTAAAATTGCTGGTAATACTTTGGTGGTAAATTTAGTTGCTGCAAATAACCATTCAATCAAACAGAAAACTAATTTTTATGCGCAATATGATGCAGTAATTAAGGAAATTACAGCGTATAGTGGTACAGCTTTGGTTACAGTAGGTGATGTTGTAAAAAGAGGAGATTTATTGGTCGCTGATGCTTATCCTGATAGTGTGGTTGCTACTGGCGAGGTTGCATTTGAGAATGGAGGGCAAATTAGTCGGTTGGTAATTTGGATAATTTAGGTTACAATATAATACTCTATGGAAGTTTTAAATGCTGTTTGTCAAATATTATCTGTTGACCCAAAAACTGTTGAAGTTAATTATGCTTTTGTTAGTCCGCGTCAAATTCATCGATTGAATCAAAAGTTTCGTCAGGTTGATAAAGTAACTGATGTGCTTTCTTTTCCTGATGGTGATATTAACCCTGAGACTAATCGACGCTTTATGGGCGATGTATTGATTTGTCGTTCGGTTGCACGACAACAGGCAAAAGCACTTGGACATAGTTTGGCACGAGAAATTATTTTTTTACAAGTCCACGGTACATTGCATCTATTTGGTTATGATCACATTGACCCAGATGATGAAGCAAAAATGTTTGGACTACAACGCAAAATTATGGCATTATTATCTTGATGGATTTTATGTTAAGTAAAGAAATCATTGCACGTTTAATTGATACGGCCAAATCATATGCTGATAATGCTTATTGCCCATATTCAGGTGTCGCAGTCGGTGCTGCACTTTTATGTAGTGATAATATCATTTTAGGTGGTTGTAATATTGAAACAGGTGATTATGCTGCACCTTCGTTTGGTGCCGGTGATACTGCAATTGCTAAAGCAATTAGTGAGGGGTATAACCAAATGTTAGCGATGTGTTTTTATTCCAAAGATCGTTTAGTTTATCCTAATGCAACCACTCGTCAATACCTATGTGAATTTAATGGTGATATTAAAATTATTGTTGCAAATGATCAAACTTATGAAGTTATTGATAGTTTAGGCGCAATTTATTTATTTCCGCCAGTTATTTCAGATGGAGACCAGGCTGACGTATGAACACAATTTACAAATGTGGCTGTGTAGCATTATTGGGCGAACCAAATGCTGGTAAAAGTTCTCTGGTTAATGCATTAGTGGGGTGTAAGGTTACGATTACTGCGCCAATGGCTGGTACAACTCGTGATGCTATTCGTGGCATATTAAACACTAAACAATCACAAATTATTTTTGTTGATACACCAGGTATGCAACGTGCTACTAATTTATTGGAGCATAAAATGAACCGTGTGATTTCAGGGGCAGTAAAATCTGCAGATGTGATTTGTTTCGTTTTGGATGTTACTCATGTTTCACCTAAAGCATTAACTAAACTGGCAAATTACCAAGACTTTGGTGTACCTGTAATAGTGGCTGTGTCAAAAATTGACAGTGTTCAGCCAGCAAAATTATTTCAAGTTTTGGATCAGTTAAAAAAATACCAATTTGTTAAAGAATTTATTCCAGTTTCTTCAGTAAAAAAAATTGGTTTAGATACCTTAATTAATTGTTTTGAAAAATATTTACCGGAGGGAACTCCGATTTATGATGATACAATGTATACTGATAGTAGTGAGCGTACAATGGCAGCGGAAGCTATTCGTGAATCAATTATTAACCAATTACGTGATGAAGTTCCAACTGGGGTAAAGGTTGTGATTACTAAATTTGAAACTGAAAATCGAACCATTAATATTGATGCCGATATTGTTTGTGACAAACCAAATCATAAACGCATTATTATTGGTAAGCAAGGAAAATTAATCCACTCAATTGGAATTAATGCACGTCAAAAGTTAGAAAAATTATTGGGGCAACACGTGGTGCTACATACTTATGTAATTGTACGCGAAGGATGGCGTAATCAAGCCCAATGGTTACAAGATTAATAATATTTTTTACGGCTATTAATTAATTCCCAGTATTGGTAATCCAATGAACGTAGCACGCGTTGGGCACTGATGACCGTAACGTGAGCATTAATCAAGGCATTAACCACATCTTGTACACGTTCTGGCTTTAAGTTAATTACTATCTGATCGCCACATAAACGAGCGGGAACGTGAAAAGTATCTTCAACAACTTTAGCAGCAAAATTAGGTTCAGCTACCGTTACACCTAGTTTCGCTTGGTCAACTTCGCGTGCAATCATTTCGTTGTATGTTTGGATGCTTATAATTGCGCCATCATCAATGATTGCTATCGTATCACAAAATTCTTCAACTTCGGAAATTTTTCGAGCTGTTATCATAATAGAGGTTTTCAACTCTTGACTAATTTTTCTTAATAAAACACGTAAATCTTTCGCTTGTTGTTCATTTAAATTACTAAATGGACTATCAAGAATTAAAATGTCTGTTCTTAAGATTAATGGCATTGCGATTTTAACTAAATCACGTTCACTGACTGATAACTTGGAAATTTTACGGTTAAGCAATTTTCGTAAATTAAAAATCGCTAAAATGTTTTTAACGTTTTTACTGTTGTAACTATAGTCACGTAGCTGGCAATAATCTTTTATTGCCATTTCTACCGTAATATTAGACATTAATTGTTCATTAGGAACAAATGCACCAAGATATTGGTTAGCACGGACTTTGATTTTACCGCTGGTTTTCTTTGACAAAGTTAAAATTAATTTAGCTAATAAACTTTTACCACTTTGGTGTTCACCAACAAGCGCTAAAATTTCGCCTTCGTGTAAGGTTAAATTAACATCTGACATCAATGTTTTTTTTGAATCAATTTTCTCTAAATTAGAAATGGTTAACATACAAACCAACTCCTTTTACGTAAGATAACCATTAGAATGAATTCGACTAAAGGTAGTGTTGCAAAAATTAATAACCAAATAAATTGTGTTGTACTTGCAATAATACTACAAGTAATAATAATGGCCATTAAAACTACTGTAATAATGGTTTGACGAATACCATTGGTTTTAATTTTAAATACCGTTTTAATACGTGGGTATACAAAGTATATGGCTAGCCATATTAGGGCATAAACCATTAAAGCAATATAAACCAAACTGTAATATTCTTGACATACTGTATGAGTTAACGAACAGAATAAATTAATAAATAAAAAGATAATGGTTGTTAATGTTACTGATACAATTCGTAAACGATTAATTAAAACATAATCATTGCCAACTGAAATGTTATTTAAATTTAGAAGTGGGCGTAAATCATTGCCGCCCAAAGTTCCTGATAATCCAATAGTTGTTTGTTGATATTGTGGTTCTGGTGTAGCTGTGATTTTTTCATTAGGTGCAATATAGGGTGCATAAGGTGAAGATTTTGTTTCAGTTTTAGATTCTGTTTTAACCTCTGGTTGTGTTTCAATTTTCGGGGTAGTAGTAAATAAAGTTGTTGAATCAATTGTTGGGGTAATTTGTAACCTGCGTTTATCTTCAGGTAATGGGTTTGTATTTGAATTCTTACTTAATGGTAAGGAATATGCTTCTTCTAATGAAGTGAAAGTTTTATGAGCAGTAACAGAATTATCAACAATCTTTTTATAATCAATTTTAATTGGATTTTTAGCTAAATATTCACGACCTAAACTTGTTATATTATAGACTCGGCAACGACCGCCGATAGCAGATTCTTTTTGATAACTGCGTACGTATTCTTTAGTAGCCATTCGGTGCAATGATGAATATAAGGTTGGTAAAGACATTATAACAGTATTGCCCGATAAACGTTTGATTTCATCAATCATTTCCGCGCCATACATTGGGCGTGTGTTGAGCAAATTTAAAATGGTAATTTCTGTCATCTTACCGCGTGCCACAATATAATTTTAATGTCGAAATTATCTCCTTGTCAAGTTAAACTGGGTTGCGGTATCATTTTTCGAGATGCTTGATCCACGTAATATTATTCGTACAAATAAACGTACTTTATCGTTGATGGTTAATGCAAAAGGCGAATTGATTGTTCGTGCGCCTTATCATTATCCCGAAAATAAAATTTTTGCTTTTGTTAAGGAGAAAGAAGCTTGGATTATAAAAAAACAAAATGCAATTCGCAATAATTCGTATATTAATCCTAATGTTGTTAATTACACAATCTTTTTATTTTTAGGTAAAGAATTAACACCGCTGATTTCAAACGATGTAAAAGAAATAATGATTAGTGATAATAAATTATTAATTCCTGCAAAAATTTCCAGTGATAAAATTTTAAGTAAGATAGATAAATGGTACCGTAAAGTAGCTGCTGAGATTTTGGTTGAAAGAGTTTATTATATGGCACAAAAACTACGTTTACGTCCTAATGCGGTAACAACAAATAATAACAAAACACGTTGGGGTGTTTGTGATAGTCACGGTAATATTGCAATTAATTGGCGTGCTATTTTTTTACCGCCAAACTTGCTTGATTATATTGTTGTTCACGAATTATGTCATTTGTTAGAGTTTAATCATACGACTGCATTTTGGAATGTTGTTGGTAATGTAATCCCAGATTATCAAATGTTAAGAAAACACTTAAAGTGTCTAAATTACTTGATTTTGTTGTTTAGGAAGGAGTAAACTATAGTGATGGCAATAGATAGGGAAGTTTATTTGGATAATGCGGCTACAACATATTGTAATGGCGAAGTCTTTTATGCGATGCAACCGTACTTTATTACCAATTATGGTAACCCAAATTCATTACATCAGATTGGTTATACAGCACGTGAGGCTATCGAAAACGCTCGTGCAAGTGTGGCTAAAATTATTAATGCTGATCCTGACGAAATTTATTTTACTTCAGGTGCAACAGAAGCTAATAATTGGGTTTTAAAAGGTATAGTCGCGGCATCTCCAATTAAACGTGTTTTAGTTAGTGCGATTGAACATCCAAGTATAACTGAAACAGCACGATGGTTAACTGAAAATGGTGTTGAAGTCGATTATATTAAAGTCGATGAAAATGGAATTATTTCAATTCCTGATTTATTGGCTAAATTATCCAAACCGACTTGTCTAGTGTCCGTAATGACGGCTAATCATGAAGTTGGTACAGTACAATACATTAATACAATTGCTAATATTTGCAGCAAAAATAATGTGTATTTTCACACGGATGCAACCCAGGCTTTAGAAAGTGTCCACATTAATGTTAAAGAAATGCAGATTACGGCTTTATCATTATCTGGACATAAAATATATGGTCCAAAAGGTGTTGGTGTTTTATATTTAAAACGTGGAACACCAATTGAAACATTTATTCACGGTGGTTATCAAGAAAATGGAATGCGTGCAGGTACTTATAATTTACCAGCAATTGTAGGTTTAGGAAAAGCCGTTGAAATTTGTATGCGTGATGGTAACACTAATAATACACGTATGAAACAGTTACGCGATTATTTGATTAAGGAAATTGAAGCCAAAATTCCTGGTGTAAAATTAAATGGGCACCGTACACAACGTTTAAATAATAATGTTAATTTTTCATTCCAAGGAATCTCAGGTGAGAGCATTACAGCAATGCTTGATACTATGGGAATTTGTGCTTCAACAGGAACAGCTAGTACCAGTGAAATGTTAAGCCGTAGCTATGTATTACAAGCAATTGGAGTTAATGATGATTATATTAACGGGGCGGTACGTTTTACTTTAGGACGTGCAACTACAAAAGAAGATTTGGATTATACGGTAGCGTGTTTGGTTAATGTTGTAAAGAAGTTACGTGCGTTAAGTCCGATTAATATAAAGACGGAGGTGTCAGAAAATGTATAGTCCAGTAATTATTGAACGTTTTCAAAATTTACAAAATGCTGGCATTATTACCAATGCTGATGCTGTTGGACAAGTTGGCAGTATTGGTTCAGGAGATTTAATTAAAATTTATTTAAGAATTGCTAATAATAATATTGTTGAAGCAAAATTTAAATCCTTGGGCGGTGTTTATACTTTAGCTGCCAGTGATGTTGTTTGTGATTTGTTAAGAGATTGCTCTCTGACAGATGCGTTAACGATTAATAGCAATGACATTATAAAAATGTTAAAGGGATTACCAGAAAATAAATTATATATAGCAGATTTGGCACAGGCGGTGATTGCTGACGCGGTTGAAGATTATCATAAAAAAATAGCAAAATTAAATATAAAGAAGTGATAGGCGATGTTAGATTACAGTATAATTCAAAAAGCAAAATTAAAACTTAATGCAATTAATGATTTAGTTACTGCCAAGAAACAGGAACTAGATGATTTGCTAAAAAAACAAGAACAAGATTGGAATAATATTGAACAGAATAAACGAATTAAATCACTACAAGAGTTTGTCAATGAATTTGATACCGTTAGTAACGATATTGATGATTTTTTAGAATTAACAGTTGTGTGTTCTGAAACTGAATTGGTTGATGAATATGCTCGTGTAAAAAAACAGTTTGACGATTTCTATGTTAAAACTTTACTGGTTGGTAAATATGATGGATGTAATTGCGTGTTAAACATTACGGCTGGTGCTGGTGGTACTGAAGCACAAGACTGGGCAGAAATGGTAATGCGTATGATGTGTCGTTTTGCCGAACAACAAAATTTTGAATATGAAATTACCGATGTTGAAGAAGGTGATGGTGCAGGTGTTAAAGGAGCATCAATTGCCGTTAACGGTGTTAATGCTTATGGTATTTTTAAGAGTGAAGCAGGTGTGCACCGATTGGTTCGTATTAGTCCATTTGATGCAAATAAGCGTCGTCATACCAGCTTTGTAGCGGTTGAGGTTATCCCACAAATTGAAAAGACTGAATATAAAGTTGACGAAAAAGATTTAAGAATTGATGTTTACCGCGCATCTGGTGCGGGCGGTCAACATATTAATAAGACTGAAAGTGCGGTACGCATTACACACATTCCGACGGGAATTGTTTGTACTTGTCAAAATGGACGTAGCCAAATTCAAAACCGTCAAACTTGTATGCAAAATCTATTATCAAAATTGGAATACATTCATTTTGAAAATGAACGACGCAAATTAAAAAATTTACAACCAGTTCAAATGAAAATCGAATGGGGCAGTCAAATTCGCAGTTATGTTTTCTGCCCATATACAATGGTTAAAGATCATCGTACAGGTGCGGAAACATCTAATGTTGAAAAAGTTATGGATGGTGATTTAAAAATGTTCTCTGATGCATTCTTATTACAAAACGCAGAGGAAAATCAATAATGCTAACTTTGGGTGTTGAAACTTCCTGTGACGAAACAAGTGTTGCAGTTATTGATGACCAATTTAAAATTTTATCAAATGTTATTATTTCGCAAATCGAAATTCATCAAGTATATGGTGGTGTTGTTCCTGAAATTGCAGCCAGAAATCATATTGAAAATATTTTACCAGTTTTAGATGAGGCTCTACACAAAGCCAATTTAACATTATCACAGATTGATCAAGTTGCCGCTACAACTCAACCAGGTTTGCCTGGTGCAGTAATGGTGGGACGTGTTTTTGGTAAAAGTTTAGCTAACGCATTGAATGTTCCATTCATTCCAGTAAATCATTTAAATGGTCATATGGCTAGTTTACGTCTATCAAATCCAGATTTACGACCACCGATGTTATGTTTGTTGGTCTCAGGTGGTCATACAATATTATTTAAAGTTAATGAACAATGGGAAACTCAAATGTTGTGTACAACTGCAGATGATGCGATTGGTGAGGCTTTTGATAAAGTTGCTCGTGTTTTGGGTTTAGCTTATCCGGGTGGTCCAAAAATTTCTCAAAATGCTAATATGAATTTATCATTTATACCAATTTTAAATAAATTCCCGAAGAATACATTTTCATATTCTGGATTAAAAACTGCGGTTTTAAACTATATTAATCACGAAAAACAAAAAAATAATCTAATTAATTTACCAGAGATTTGCGCAAATTTTCAATATTGTGCGATTAATCAATTATTAATAAAGGTTAGGGAATTTTTAGAACAAACTCAAATCAAAACTTTAGGCGTCTGTGGTGGCGTATCGGCTAATCAATATCTGCGTGAACAATTTAAAATTCTTTGCGAAGAATTAGGTGTAAAATTATATTTACCAACTCCAACATTATGTGGTGACAATGCAGCAATGATTGCCGCTGCCGCAGTACTTGGTATAAAATAATTGTCAATTTTTGAAAATTAATTTATAGTAATAGAGTGGGGGATACTGAAAAAAAAGTTTACGAAGGATATAAACGAACTTCATCAAGTTCGCAATCTGCAAAAACAAAATCGGCTTCACCGAAAGTTTTGGCTGTAGCAAAAAAGACAATCTCCACAAAAAAAACAACATCAAAATCAACCAATGCTAAACCAGTCAGCAAAATTGTCGCCTCTAAGCCGCGTATAGCAATGTTTATTGATGTTGATAACGCTGGCATTAGTCGTGAAAATTTATTAGAAATTTTATTTTATGCTAATGGAAAGTACAAAATAGAAATTTGTAAATTATATGGTTTTAGTGATACTACCTTACCTGGTATTCGTGATATTGCAAATGAATATAATGTTATCACGGTTGGCAAAATGAAATTTAAACAACCTAATGTAAACTGTTTAGATTCTCGTTTGTTAATTGATGCATATGAATGTGCTTTAAATAATAAAAATAAAATCGATACTATTTTCTTGTGGTGTTATCCTTGCGATTTGGCTGATTTATTTGAAAAAATTATTGCATTGGGTATTAATACCGCTATTATTAATAATAATATTTTTGACTGTAAGAATAAATTTGTTTCACAAACTTTTAAATTATATTCACCTTATAATTTTGAGTTTAGTCAATCAACTTATGGCAAAGTGAAGAATGAATCAAGTAATTCTTTAACAAATAAAACTGAAAACACACAAACATCTATAACAGAACTTAAAACTGATAACCAGGAAGTTGTAAATCAAGAACATACAACAATGATAGATGGCGTTATTCCTCCAGTGTTACCGCGTCGTTCAATCCCTGAACGTTCTAATACTACATCATTAAATCCGAAACCAAAACAAACAGAGTCTCAACCTGAAATTATGAATGAATCTGAATCTAAAACAGAAGTTGAACCCGTAACAGAAAATAAGTTTGAATCTGAAGATACTCACAAAGAAAAGTCAGAAGAAATACAAGAATCAGTGGCAGAAGAAACAGATGTAGCACCAAAATCGTTAGTAGAAGAAATTGCTCGTAAATTAAATTTGCAGATTCCTAGTAATGAAGAACTTGAAGCTCAAGCAAATAATACCGAAAATATTTCAAGCACAAATTCAAGTATCTTTATGGATATGTTGAAACAAGCAGGATTGGATGGATTTATGGAAGAAAAAGAATTAAAATATGAAGACACAATTGGCGATTTGTGATATAATGTCCAATTATGAGGAAAATTAGTTATCACGATTTACGTCAGATGTGGTTTGATTTTTATCAAGCACACCAACACTGTGTGATTCCGTCAGCATCTTTGGTGCCTGAAAATGATGGCAGTGTTTTATTTACAACGGCTGGAATGCAACCCTTAGTTCCATTCTTACTGGGAGAAACACATCCATCTGGTAAACGTATTTGTGATATCCAAAAATGCGTACGTACTGGCGATATTGATGAAGTCGGTGATGAGAGTCATTTAACATTTTTTGAAATGATGGGAAATTGGTCGCTAGGTGATTATTTCAAAAAAGAAAAAGTGGCTTGGTCGTATGATTTTTTAACTAATCCAAAATATTTAGGTTTGGAAAAAGATCGCATTGCTGTAACTGCTTTTGAAGGTGATGAAGTGGCACCACGCGATACCGAAGTTGCGCAATATTGGCAGGAAGTTGGTATTCCCGCAAATCGCATTTGGTTCTTACCGAAGAGTGAAAACTGGTGGCAATTAGCAACTGGTACTGGTCCGTGTGGCCCAGACAGCGAAATGTTCTACGATACGGGTAAAGCACCTTGTTCGCCAGAATGTAATCCAAGTTGCAGTTGTGGCAAATATATTGAAATTGGTAATGATGTTTATATGCAATACGTTATCCACGAAAAAGGTGGTAAAGCAGTGACAGCTCAACAACGTAATGTTGATACAGGTATGGGATTAGAACGTTTATTGTGTTTTATTAATGGTTATAAAAATGTTTATGAAAGTGAAGCCTTCGCACCAGCCATTAAAATTGTTGTGGACGATTGTGGCTTGGCATATGCAGAAAATTTAAAACCTTTCCGTGTTTTGGTTGAACATACTCGAACTGCAACTATGATTTTAAGTGATGGAGTTTTGCCTTCCCCAAATGGACAAGGTTATGTTTTACGTCGTTTGATTCGTCGTGCAGTACGTATGGCCAATCAATTAGGATGTTCGCGTGATGTCTATGGTAAACTGATTCAGTTTTATCGTGATTTCTTTAAAGGTATTTATCAAATTGACGAAAATGTAACCAAGAATTATTTAGACGAAGTAGATAAATTTTCAAAAACCTTAGAACAGGGTATACGTGAATTTAATAAAATTTTACCTTTCTTGAAAGATAAACAACTTTCGGGTAAGACAGCTTTCCGCTTGTATGAAACATATGGTTTTCCAATCGAATTAACACAAGAATTAGCTTCTGAAAACGGTTTAACCATTAATATGGAGGAATTTGAAACTGCTAAAAATAAACACAGTGAATTAAGTCATACCGCTTCGGCAGGTATGTTTAAAGGTGGTTTAGCAGATACCAGCGATGAAACAGCACATTTGCATACGGCAACCCACTTATTATTGGCTGGTTTGAAAAAATTGTTAGGTAAAGATACTACCCAAAAAGGTAGTAACATTACACCCGAGCGTTTGCGCTTTGATTTTAATTGTGACCATAAATTGACCCCAGAAGAAATTGCATTCTTAGAAAAATTTGTTAACGATGCTATTCAACGTAAGATTCCTGTTACAATGGAAGAAATGTCTTTGAAAGAAGCACAAGCCATAGGCGCCGAAGGTTCGTTCGCTAATAAATATGGTGAAATGGTCAAGGTTTACACAATTGGTGATGTATCAAAAGAAATTTGTGGTGGTCCACACGCAAAGAACACAGCTGAACTAGTTAACTTTAAAATTGTTAAAGAAGAAAGCAGTAGCGCTGGTATTCGCCGTATTAAAGCTGTAATTAAAAAATAATTTGTATAAAATTTGTCGTTCTACACAAGATAGTAATAGTCCGAAAGAAAAACATCGGATGAAGGAGGTGGACAATGGCAAAAGCAGCACAAAAAAAGACGAAAGGTTGTTGTAGTAAAAAAACAAGTTCGTCCAGGGCTGAATAACCGCTAAAAGCCACACGAAAACAAATTGCGACACTGGAAATCACCGTGTCGCTTTTTGTTGTTCTTATTTTGTCGAAATTTGTTGAACGATTTAATTAGACAAATATTTACAGTTTTTTTATGATGAAAACAACAACCGAAATACAAAAAAATTAATTATTTGGGGGAATGTAAATGAGCACAGAAAGTTCTGCTTTACGCACAATGGCTAAATTAGCTTTCAAAAGATTATCATCAGGATTTTGGCAAGAAGAAAAATTACGTCGAAAAAATACTTTGATGCTATTAAAAAATCAAGGTGCAGATACAATTGCTGCAAAAAAATATCTTGTTGACCATACAAAACAACAATTAGCCGCGGTAATCAATCCAGTAGAAGAAGCACAGTATGCACGTGTTAAAGCAGTTTTTGAATCTGGTGACAGTGAAAATGCTTTAGCAGTTTTAATGGATCGAAATTTAATGCAGAATATGAATGATGGAGCACGTCAAAGATATATTTTCGGTTTAAGCAGTAAATTGCAAGAATATCGTGAACGTTACGAAAAAGAACGACAGTTTAATTGTCAAACGATGTCAATGTAAGTATAATGAGCGTATGGGATTAACCGTCGCGCAGTCGGAAATTGTAAATGCTCCTTTTGGACCAATATTAGTTACGGCCGGTGCGGGGTCGGGTAAAACGCGAGTTTTAACCACACGTCTTTTACATTTATTACAAAGTGGAATTCCCGAACAGGCAATTGTTGCTTTGACGTTTACCAATAAAGCAGGTAATGAAATGCGGGAACGTGTTGAAAAAATGTTGGGTCGTCCTTTTAATACTTTTATTGGAACATTTCATAGTTTTTGTGTACGTTTATTACGTAAACACAGTGGCAAACCTAATTTTTCAATTTATGCTACGGCTGATACAAACAAAGTATTAAAAGATATCATTAAAGAGTTGTTTAAGGATGTAGATAACGATTTATATAAAGCTGCTACTGATGGTTTATCACGTTGGAAGCACACCGGCATTGTCGAATTTACCAGTAATCACGATGCATTGGTTAGAATTTTTAATGAGTATCGTGAACAATTGCAGAAAAATAATGCTTATGATTTTGATGATTTATTGTTAGAAACTTTGCATCTATTAAAAAATAATGCTGTAATTTGTGATAAATTGCAAAATTATTTTCAATATATTTTAGTCGATGAATTCCAAGATACAAATGAAATTCAATACCAAATTGTATCGCTTTTGGCACAAAAGCATCGTAACATTATGGTGGTTGGCGATGAAGACCAATGTATTTATTCTTGGCGTGGGGCAAGTGTGGAAAATATTAATCGATTTCAGACCGATTTCCCAGATGTTAAAATTTATCGATTAGAAGAAAACTTTCGTAGTTCAGGAAATATTGTAAAACTTGCCAGTGGCTTAGTATCAAAAAATAACAATCGTATTGCGAAAAATTTGTATAGTCATCTTAATGATGGGTTGATTAATTATGAAGATTTTTATGATGATAAACAGGAAGCATTAGGTATCATTAGTCATATTTTGGAAAATCGACGCAACGGTGGTACTTGGTCGGATTGTGCGATTTTAATGCGTATCAATGCTTTGTCCCGCCGCTTTGAAGAAGCACTAAGAATGTATAATATTCCCTATGTCGTTTGGGGTGGTTTTAAATTTTATGAACGGGCCGAAGTAAAAATCGTGTTGGATTATCTTCGTTTATTAGTTAATCAAGAAGATGAAGTTGCCTTGTTTAATGTAATTAATTTTCCTAAACGTGGTATTGGCGATGCGTGTCTTTCTAAAATTAAAACTTTTGCACGCGAACATAATTTAACCTCTTTTCAAGTTGTATCTAATATTGATTTATATGATGATTTAGGACTGACAACTAAAACCAAAACCGCAATTCAAAGTTTTGCAAAATTAATTCAAAAATTACAAGAATTGTTAAAACAAGGGCTAATTGCTTTAGCTAATGAAATCGTTGATGTAACTGGTTTGCAAGAATTTTATGAAAACGATAAAGATGATAGCGAAAGCCGTTTAGAAAATATTTACCAGTTGTGTGGTTCAATTCGTGAATATGCATCAATGAATCCAACTGCGGATTTAAGTAGTTATTTGCAGAGCGTTACATTGGCTGGTGGTGAAAATCCTGATGCTACTGATTGTGTGATTATTTCAACGATTCACAGTGCTAAAGGTTTGGAATTCAAAAATGTCTATATTGTAGGGATGGAAGATGGCTTGTTCCCATCTTATAAATCACAGTATAACGAGGCAATCTTAGAAGAAGAACGTCGTTTGTTGTATGTTGCAATTACTCGCGCAATGCGTAATTTAAATATTTCTTATGCACGTTCGCGTTTTCTGAATGGCGAAATTAGTCGTACTGTACCAAGTCAATTTCTAATGGAATTAGGTTATTTTGGTGGTTATCGCGAACGCAGTTTTAATTGGTAAGTCCCAAACTTAATTTTAAGGCACGGTCAATTCTTTGTTGGTCGGTAGAATTAATTGTTGTCAATTTATGTTTCAGCCGAACTTTGTCAATGGTTTTAATTTGTTCACATAAAATCAGACTATCACAGTTTAAATTATAATCTTCAGCACTAATAAATACGTGAGTTGGAATTCTGTTCTTATATATTTTTGATGTTAAACAAGCCACAATAACAGTGGGACTATATTTATTACCAATATTATTTTGTAAGATTAAAACGGGACGAAAACCTTCTTGTTCACTATTTAAGTTACAAGTACTGTCACCAAGGTTAGCGAAATAGATCTCGCCGCGTTTTACTTCCATATTTCATTTTATGTGGTATAATTAAATTGTGGGATTTGAAATCTTCGGAATTCATATCGCGTATTATGGTGTAATCATAGCCATTGGACTTTTGGTTGGTATTATTCTGTGTGACTTTTTATGCCATAAACGTGGCTATGACAGTAATATTCCATATGTTTTAGTGTTAATACTTGTTCCATTAGCGATATTAGGCGCACGTCTTTATTATATTATTTTCTCTGATAAATTAACAATGGCAGATTTTTTTGATATGTCAAATGGTGGTTTTCAAGGGTTAGCTATCTATGGTGCCGAAATTGGGGGTTTACTTGGCGTAATAATTTATTGCTTAATTAAGAAATGTAGTGTTTTTGCAGTCACTGATTTAATTGTCCCGTCCTTGATTTTAGGACAAAGTATCGGTCGCTGGGGAAACTTTGTTAATCAAGAAGCCTATGGTGCTGTTACGAATTGGCATTGCTTTCCGTTTACTGTTTATATTGATGCAGTACAAGAATACCATTTAGCTACATTTTTTTATGAAAGTTTTTTGAACTTCATCGGTTTTTGGATTTTGTTAATGGTTTATTTAAAACAAAAAAAACACGGTACAGCAACGGCAACTTATTTAATCTGGTATGGTGTCGTACGTGCGTTAATTGAACCGATGCGTACTGATAGTCTTTTATTTCCAGGAACAACTGCTGATTTTGTATTTAATCGTATTTCTTTTGTTTTAAGTATTGCATTAGTAGTGGTAGGTATGGTATTATTATTTTTGAATAAAAAGGGGAAGTTATCGCAAAATGACAAACACTTACTTAAATCAACTCATTAATGAATTTGACCAAGAGTTTGAATCTTTAGTGATTCCATTTCCAGAGTCATATGTCGTTAATAATGTTGAGGTTAGCAGTGAAGTTAACAGTGAAGTTAACAGTGTTTCCAATAACAACCAAGTTGTTAAAAATGATAATGAATTAGCAGAAAAATTAAATAAAATTAAATCACTAGCTGTTGAAATCTCGGCAGAACGTTATAGCCCTAATTACAACCCTGAAATATGTCTAGCTAATTTATTAAATTATATTTTGTCAGCTGACGATCAAGATTTGAAAAATGATTTTTTTCAATTATTAGATCAAGATCATAATTTAAATTTAGATCAAGCATTAACAGATTTTGATTTTTATATGAATAATCCATATAAGAAAAAAGCCGAAAAAATTCTTTCAAAAATTGAGGCTCGTAAAAATAAATGAGTATTATTGTTTGTAGTTATGGCGAAATTCATTTGAAGGGCGCTAACCGTGGTTTCTTTTTGCGTACATTGATGCAAAACATTCGTCGCTCATTACCTCAAAATGTAAGGGCAGAAGTTAAAGATACAAGGATTTTAGTTACAAATTTTACGGAATCTCAACCAGTTGTTGCCGCATTAAAAAAAGTGTTCGGATTAACACATATTCGTGTTTGTGATTCAATTAATTATACAACACCAACAGATATATTGAATTATTTAACGACAGTTAAAGTCAGTGGAACTTTTAAAGTTGTCGTAAATCGTGCTGATAAAAATTTCCCAGTTAAAAGTCCGATTTTTGCACCACAATGTGGCGACGTTATATTAAAGCATAATTCATCAGCTAAAGTTGACGTGCAAAATCCAGAAACAATAGTCCAAATTGAAATTCGTCAAAATGGAATAGCATTTATTTCAACTGGTTGTGAACGTGGTTTAGGAGGTCTACCTGTTGGTGTTTCTGGTCGTGCTGTTTGTTTAATTTCGGGTGGTATTGATAGTCCTGTAGCCGCTTTCTTGGCGATGAAACGTGGATTGGTAGTTGATTTTGTGCATTTCTCAACGCCACCATATACCAGTGAATTAGCCTTACAAAAAGTTGTTTCCTTGTGTGAGAAAGTAAATTCTTACGGTAATACCGGTAATTTATACGTCGTGCCATTTACTGAAATTGGTTCACAAATTCAAAAGAAATGCCACGACCAATATACAATTACATTAATGCGCCGTTTTATGGTTGCGCTAGCTGAAAAAATTGGCGTTGCAAATGGTGCAGATTGTATTTTTACAGGTGAAAATTTAGCACAAGTTGCTAGTCAAACTATTCAAGGTATAACAAGTAATAATTTTGTAGCCAAACGACTACCGATTTTAAGACCATTGATTTGTTTTGATAAAAACGAAATTATTGATGTCGCTAAACAAATCGGAACATATCAAATTAGTATTTTACCATATGAAGACTGTTGTACTGTATTTGTACCAACTCATCCAACAATAAAACCTAATCTTAATACAGTCTTAGAAGAAGAAAAAAAATTAGATTTTGACACGTTAGTTGAGAATTGTTATAATAACGTCATATGCAAAAGATTACAAAATATCTTTGCGGAATCATCCAACAAGCCGCAAAAATAACCGAAAAATCATTTAAAATTTATAACAAAGATAACTATGGTGATTTAGTCACCGATTGTGATCACGAAGTTGAAAACTTTTTAATTGATAAATTAATTCATAAATATCCTGACTATGAAATTATTAGCGAAGAATTTAATCCGGATAAGCCATTAACTTCAAATTGTTTTGTAATTGATCCAATCGATGGCACAATAAATTTTGCTGCGGGTATTCCATTGTGGGGGTTGCAAATTGCTGCAGTAGAGAATGGTGAAGTCGTTTGTAGTGTAATTTATTTACCTAAATTGGACGAATTGTATTATGCGGATTGCGATGGTGCATTCTTGAATGGTGAACGTTTGGAAATTGTGCCGAATAATCAAGACAAAAACCAAATTTTTGCAATAACTGGAAATAATTTACCGGCAATAACCATACACGAACGTGATTTGGTTAATTATCGTAATTTCCGTGAAATTAACTCTGCTGCGGTAGTTTATGCTTGGGTGGCGGCAGGACGTCTTAAGGGATATTATTTGCGTGCCGATAGTAAATGGGATTATTTACCGGGAATGTATTTAGTTAAAATGGCTGGTGGATTAACTAAGAATTGTCAAGGTAATCATATTGCTGCTGCTGATCAAAAAATGTTAGATCATTTTGACAAAATTTTTGCTTCTGAAACTGCAAAGAAAAATGAAACTAAAAAAGCGATTAAACCAAATGGTCAAACCGCTTCAAAAACTAAATAATTTATTGTTTATTTAAAAATTTTCGGAATGTATTTTAGTACTGGGGCAGGTTTATCTAAGACAACCGAAACAATACATTCTTTAATTTCGTCCAAAACATTATGGTCGACTTTTTTCAAGTTAGTAATAAATGGTAAGCCGATGCGCACACCACTGGTTTCGACAGCGGTGCGTGGGTCGTTTTGAATTTTATTTTTGTTAGTAACAATGCCATATTTTTGTTCCAATTCATCTTGTACTTGACGACCTGATTTATTAGTGTCACGTAAATCGATTAAGAACATATGGGTTTGTGTTTTTTCAGAAATAATTTTAATACCGGCTTTCTTTAATTCTTCGCATAGATAGTTTGCATTTTGTACAACGCGTGCAATATAGTTGCGATATTCTTTTTTGAATGCTTCTTCCAAACAAACTGCTTTAGCTGCAATTACGTGCATCAATGGACCACCTTGACAGCCGGGGAAAACCGCTTTATCGATGGCTTTTGCAAATTCTTCTTTACATAAAATCATACCACCACGAGGACCACGTAAAGTTTTATGTGTGGTTGTAGTAACAATATCAGCCCACTTCATTGGATTTGGATAGAGACCAGCTGCCACTAAACCAGCGAAGTGTGCCATATCAACCATAAAGATTGCCCCAACAGACTTAGCGACTTTGGCGATTCGTTCAAAATCAATGATTAAACTGTAAGCACTACATCCTGCAACAATGATTTTGGGCTGATTTTCTTTGGCTAGTTTTTCCAAGTTTTTGTAATCCAAAATTCCATTTTCGTCTAAACCATAATTAATTACATTGTAAAGTTTACCTGAAAAAGAAACTTTAGCTCCGTGTGAAAGATGTCCACCAGCGTCCAATGACATTGATAGAATTGTGTCGCCAGGTTTCAACACAGCCATATAAACTGCCATATTAGCGCCAGATCCGCAGTGTGGTTGCACGTTTGCGTGATCAGCATTGAATAATTTACACGCTAACTCGCGACAATAATCTTCAACTTTGTCAACCACCTCACATCCAGAATAGTAACGTGCTCCTGGATATCCTTCTGCATATTTGTTGGTTAAGCAACTTCCCATTGCTTTCATTACATCTTTACTAGCGATGTTTTCGCTAGCAATTAGATTAATTTTACTCCATTGACGTTTGTTTTCTTCTTTGATTAGTTTTTGTATTTTGCTCATTAATACATTATATATTCAGCGCTAAAAATAAGCAAACCAAAAAAAAACAGTCATTATGATATTGGTTATTGATACATTTATTGTAAGCATTTGTCATTTCTGTAGCAGCAGGGGATTCATAAAAATCTTGTTTGATTGTCATAAATACTTGTATGCAAATAAGTGTATAATTTGCCACCGGTGACACATAATAACGATATGGAAAATAAAACAAATGCAACACATCAAAAACAGAAACGAAATAATCCAATGAAAAAAATTGGTAAATCAATTAAAGATACTTTTATTGAAATGAGTAGTAGTTTAGCTGGTTGGATTGATGATACAGGTACTCAATTTAGTAGTAAAAAAACGAAATCAAGTCATAAAAATTCTAAAATGACATTTGATAAGAATACATCAAATTCAACTGAAAAATAATTGATAAGAGGTAATTTGAATAGGTTGCCCCAATCTTAATTACACGATATAATTTATTGTGGCAATAACGAAAAAATATCATAATGTTAAAGCTGTTAAAACCACTAAACCGAAGCTAAAGGTTACTGGTTTTAAAATTGACAATCGTGGAATGTCATCAAGTTTTATAATTATAACTTTAGCTTGTTTAATTATAGGCATATTATTAGGTGGTTTCGGTTTGCACGTCTTAACAAAAGATGACTGTTTTGAAATGATTCAATTAGCAGGAAAAATAGATTTGACGATTGGCGGCGAAGGTAATCCTAGTACTTATGAAGAATTAAATGTAAAATGTGTGGCTTTTGGACAGGATGTTTCTGATAGTGTTAAAATAAAATATTTATATCGTGAAGATATTACGCATGATACCTGTGAAGTTGAGCAAATCGACCCGTCTATCGATGGTTTTTATTATGTTGTATATACTTCGACTAATTTAAAATATCGAACTGTGCAATTAATACGTAATGTTACAGTTTTAAGGTCGGAGGATTGATATGGCAAAAAAACGTTCAAAAAAACCGATTATAATATCTTCGATTTTTAGTTTTTTGATTGGATTTGTTTTTAGTGCAATTGCTGTAATCTATCTAACAATTCCTGATAGTTTTACCATTCCAACTACACAAAAATTTGATAGTGGTGTGGTTGTTAGTGGTGAACTTGATATTGCAACGATTAAAAGTCAAGACCTTTCCATCCATTTTCTTGAGTTAGGAAACAAATATGCGGGAGATTGTACTTTAATCAAAGTCGGTAATACTGAAGTCTTAATTGATGCTGGTTCACGTGTAAATTCTGTTCCAGTAATTAAAAACTATCTTGATCAATATATTGAAGATGGCACAATTGAATATGTTATTGTTACTCACGCACACCGTGATCATATTGCTGGTTTTGGTACTTCTGAGAATACAAAAAGTATTTTTGATAGTTATGATGTTGAGAATGTAATTCAATTTGTTTATCACACTAGTTCGACTATAGTTTATAACAATTATTGTCGTGAAATTGACGAATTAAAATCACGTTGTCATACTACAGTTTATAATGCTCGTCAATGCATTGAAGAAACAGATGGAGCACAAAGAATTTATAATTTGAGTACCGATGTCAAATTAGAAATTTTGGATCAAAAATATTATTACGAAGCAGCAAGCGATGAAAATAATAACTCTGTATGTTGTCAAGTTGTCCAAAATAATAAATATTATTTGTTCACCGGAGATTTAGAATCCGACGGAGAAGAATCTTTGGTTAATCGTAACACTTTACATCAAGTTGAACTTTATAAAGCAGGTCATCACGGGTCTAAAACTAGTTCATCTGCTACGTTGTTAAATGTCATCAAACCTAAAAATGTTTGTGTTTGTTGTTGTGCCGGTAGTAGTGAGTATACTACTAATAATGATAATCAATTTCCAACTCAAGATTTTATTGATCGTGTTGCCCAATATGGTACTGCGCGTGTTTTTGTTACAACCTTATGTGTTGATTACAAAGCATGCAAATTTGAATCAATGAATGGAAACATTGTTGTTTATTGTAATCGTGATGATACAACTGTAACCGTTGCGTGTAGTAATAATGGCACATTGCTAAAAGATACGGATTGGTTTAAATCAAATCGACGAACGCCAACTGCTTGGATTGTATAATTATTAAATTTAAGACAACAAAAAAGGAGTTGTTTCCAACTCCTTTTTTGGCGACCCGCAACAGACTTGAACTGTCGACCTCATGCGTGACAGGCATGCGCTCTAACCAACTGAGCTAGCGGGCCAAACACATTATGATTATACTATAAGTGTTTTATCCTTGTCAATCTAAATTCATTGACAAAAAAGGTTTGGCAAATTATGTTGTTTATAACAAATTATGAAACAAGTGGGGGATAGGTTTAAGCAATTAATTTATTCTATTGTTGTTTTAATCTGTTTTTCGCTGGTAATGTTAGTTTCGAAACCAATTATTGAATATGATTATTTCTTTCAATTAACTCAAAAAGAAACTTTAAAAATATATCCAATGTCTTCTGAACATCATTATATTGTTAATCATTACTTAGAAGAAATCTATGATTTAAACTCAAGTGAGCCACATCAATATGAATTGTATACAACTGATGAACTTACTGGTCTTGATGGTTCAATTACTGCAGCATCAGCTAAATCTATTAAAGGTTTTACCGCTATGGCTTTTAATCAAGAAGTTATAAGTAATATGGACGATACTGTGGTAAATATTTATTATCAACGTAATCTTTATACTGTAACAATTGATACGGCGGGAACTGGTATTTCAGAGATAACAGGTGGGGGAGAATATCTATATGGCTCAACTGTCGATTTGATACCTACTTTACGTAAGGGAAACGAATGGTATACTTGGAAAATTGATGAATGTAATGATACTGATTTTTCACAAAATTTCAAACTAAATCTTGGTCAACAGTCTTTCGCTATGCCGGCAACTGATCTTGTTTTAACTGGATATGCGCAACCAACTGTTTTCTTAATTACAGTTAAAATTATTGGAAATGGTTCAGTAACATCAGATAGTATTACTGCTTATTATGCGGAAGGAAAAGATTTCAAAATTACACCTGATCAAGGTTATAAATTACGTTCCATTTCTCGTGATAATGTCGTGCTAAAATTACCCGAAATTGAACCTGACGGTACGTATCAAATACGTTTATATTCAATCATTTCTAATACTGAATTGGTTGTTGAATTTGAAAAGGATTTGGTTGAAGATAATTCTAATTGGGTTGATATGATGGTTTGGGGTGGTGGAGGTGCCATTGCTGTCTTACTTTTTGGTGCTTCAACGGGAATCTTAATTGCGGCATTTCGTCGAAAGAAAACATTACAAAAAATTATTAAAATGAATTCAGCTCCGGAAAAACATTTATTAAATGCACTTGAATATGCTAAAGGACGTGAACTTGAACTAATCCAATTCTGTAAAATGAATCAAATTGACATAAAAAAACAATATAAGGAAGCAGTGCTTAGATTTTATGATGAAAATGTATAATAATCATTTAGATATTTAAAACCATTACGCCGCAGTTCAGGTAAAAGGCATAAAATAGCCACGTAATATAAATAATCATAATGATTCCGGATGCTAGATAAGATTTATAAAAACGACACGCCACAATAATGGCGGAAACTATATTTAAAACTAACCATACAATTGAGAAAGCTAATAAATTTAAACGAAAAAAGAATAATGGCCACAGTAAATTAAAAAACAAATGAATCCCATACCAGATCAAATCATTACGACGACGTGCACGATTTTGGTTTGCTTGAAAAGTTAAAAACGCCGCAAAACCGATTGTCACATAGTTAATGGTCCAAACTAGCGGAAAAACCCAATTGGCGGGGGATAATGGTGGTTGTATATATGTATCCTTCATTTTGCCACCAAGTAGTGAGCCGATCATTCCGACAAGTAGGGTAGCACCAATAATAATTAAAGCAATTGCCCAAGGTTTTAATTTTTTATTTTGTGGCTGTGCGTTCATAATGTTCATGCTATTATTGAGTGCAATTAACGCAATTTTTATACCAAAATTTTTAACACGAGTAAAATAGAGTATACAAACCATTAAATTTGTGTTAAAAAACCAGTACTTTGTTTTCCTTGTAAAACTTCGCAAAAGACAAGTTTTGCGAAGTTTTATATATAAAATAACACAAAATAACATAAAAGAAATTAAAAAAATGCAAAAAAATTTATCAGAAATAATTATTCCCGTACAGAATTAAAACTTGTAACAAAATATAATCTATTGTATACTGATATTTGTATGAAAACTACCATCATTGTGGATAAGAAAAACGATAAGAAAAATGGAAAAACAACGGTCGCTGCACAAAATATAAAAAAAGATACAGCAACGACAGTTAAAACGACTAAGAATAATGGCAAAAATTCAAACACGGCAGATAAAAAATTTGTGTCAAATATTACTGCCCTGCTAAAGGATTTTCCACAGTGGTATACTGATATTGTTTTAAAAACTGAATTATGTGATTATGGTCCGGTTAAAGGCACAATGGTTATTCGCCCATATGGATTTGCTTTATGGGAAAATATTAAAAATGCACTTGATAAAAAATTAAAAGAACGTGAATATCAGAATGCATATTTCCCAATGTTGATTCCATCATCGTTCATCGAAAAAGAAAAAGAGCACGTAGCTGGTTTTGCGCCTGAATTAGCAACTGTAACTCACGTTGGTGTTGAAGCCTTACCAGAAAAATTATACATCCGCCCTACTTCTGAAACAATTATTGGGAATATGTTGTCTAAATGGTTACAAAGTCATAAAGAATTGCCAATGAAACTAAATCAATGGTGTAATGTGGTTCGTTGGGAAAAAACTACTCGTCCATTCTTGCGTACCAGTGAATTTTTGTGGCACGAAGCACACGCAGTTTTTGCTGATGCAAAATCGGCCAAGAAAAATGCTCTTGACGATTTGTATTTATACGAAAAATTTTTCCGCGATTATTTAGCACTCCCCGTCTTAATTGGTCAAAAGAGCGAAAAGGAAAAGTTTGCTGGTGCTGAAATTACATATGGTGTTGAAGGAATGATGAAAGACGGCAAAAGTCTACAAGTTGGTACTAGTCACTATTTAGGACAAAATTTTAGTAAGTCCTTTAATATTAAATTTCAAGATGAACAAAAAACTTCACGTTATGCTTATACAACCAGTGTTGGTACTTCTACCCGTTTGATTGGTGCGTTGGTAATGACGCACGGTGATGATCGAGGTTTAGTTTTACCACCTCGTGTGGCACCAATTCAAGTTATTATTGTTCCAGTGGCACAACATAAACCTGGTGTTTTAAATACTGCAGAAAATATTAAACGTACATTACTAAATTTACATTATCGTGTTGCAATTGACGATAGTAACAATACCCCAGGCTGGAAGTTTAACCAATGGGAAATGAAAGGTGTACCGGTGCGTATCGAAGTCGGTCCACGCGATATTGAAAATAATGAATGTCAAATTTTCCGTCGTGATACTTTAGTTAAAACTACAATTAAATTAAATCAAATTGAACGATATGTCGCTGATTTGTTAGAAAATATTCAGCATACAATGCTTACCAATGCTGAACAGAATCGTGATAAACATATTAAACGTGTTAAAAACTTTACTGAATTTAAAAAAGCAATCAATGCAGGTAATTTTGTTTTAGCACCTTGGTGTAATTGTACAGAATGTGAGGAAGTAATTAAAACCGAAACTAACGGAGTTTCTACTCGTGTAATGCCGTTAGATAATGTGGTCGAAAAAGGTGCTACTTGTATTAAATGTGGTAAACCAGCTAAAGTCGAAATATTTTTTGCAAAGGCATATTAATTAAGTCGTTAAGGAGATAAATATGAAAAGATATGATGAATTATTATTTGAACGTTTCAATGAAGATTGGAGTAAATTACCAGCGGAAAAAATGTTATCATTAGTAAGTGTTAAAACACAAGTTACTTTGCCTGCTACAATTGATCCAAAAACCATTAAAGGTAAAATGAATATCAAATTTGGGATCGATCCGACTGGTGCCGATATTCATATAGGTCACCTATGCCCTATCTTTATGTTGAATATTTTTTCAAAATGTGGTCATAACATTGATTTTATTATTGGTGATTATACCGCTAAAATTGGTGATCCCAGTGGACGTAATACAGAACGTGCAATGATTACTGATGAACAAATTGCAGCTAATTTTGCCACATATGTAAAACAAATTTCGCCATATATCAATATTAATAAAATTAATGTTCATAAAAATAGCGAATGGTTATCGAAAATGTCGTTGACTGAATTTTTAGCAGTTTTACAACGCATAAAATTGGCTGTTGCAACTCAACGCGAAGATTTCCGCAAACGTATTGAAAATGTATCATTAGCCGAAGTCACTTATGCAGTATTAATGGGTTTGGATTCCGTTAATTTGCACTCGGATATTGAACTTGGTGGTCTTGATCAAATTTTGAATTTCTCACAATGTCGTTTAGTTCAAGAAATTTATAATCAAAAACCTGAATATGCATTTGGAACACCAATTTTGGAAGGTTTAAGTGGCGATGGTCGTAAAATGAGTAAAAGTTACAATAACTATATTGCTGTAACATCGTCAGCAACAGATAAATTTGGTAAATTTATGTCGTTACCAGATAATTTATTATTAAAATATTATCAGGCATTCGGTTATTTGTATGCCGAAGAAATTCCAGAATTAAAGAAATTTATTGAAGCCAATCCATTAGAGGCTAAAAAACAATTAGCAACATATTTTGTTTCAATTGATGGCAATAATTTGGATATTGGACGCACTGAACGGGAAAATTTTGAACGTAAATTCTCTAAACGTGAATTAACCGAAGATGATTTTATCACAGTTACTGTTGCACCAAATACCCCACTACTTAATGCAATTGCGACTTCTGGAAAATTTGCTTCTAATGGTGAAATTAAACGTTTGATTTTAGCTGGTGCAGTAACAGATATCGAAACAAAAGAAAAATTAGGAATCAACTATAATTTGACAAAAAATGTCAAAATTAAAGTTGGTAAATTGAATATCTTTAAAATGGAGGTAAAATAAATGAAAGACGAACGTATTGTTAAATTAGCCCACAATTTATTGAATTACAGTTGTAAACTACAGAAAGGACAATCAATCATTATTGAAGCTAGTGTTGAAGCTAAAGATTTAATTAAAGAATTAGTTCGTCAAACCTATCAAATCGGTGCTTATCCGTTTGTTCGTTTAAGTGATGGTGAAATTAGTCGTGAAGTAATGATGGGAATGACTGAAACTCAAGCAAAAAAAGCGTGTGAATATACGTTACCTCTTTTTGAAGGAGCATCCGCTTATATTGGTATTAGTTCACCGCATAATAAATTTGAAAATAGTGATGTGCCTGATGAGAAGAAAAAGATTTACAGTAAATTTTATGGTAAACCTGTTCATATGGATACACGTGTTTGTAAAACTAATTGGGTAATTTTGAATTATCCTAACCCAGCGTTAGCACAATTAGCACAAATGCCCAGTGATGTTTTTGAAGATTTCTTTTTTGATGTTTGTACTCTGGATTATTCAAAAATGGATAAAGCGATGCAACATTTGAAAAAGTTAATGGAAAAGACGGATAAAGTACGTTTAGTCGCTAAAGATACTGATTTGACGTTCTCTATTAAAGGTCAACCAGCTGTTATTTGTTCTGGTTCTTGCAATATTCCAGATGGCGAAATTTACACTTCCCCATTGAAAACATCAATCAATGGTAAGATTCATTTTAATATTCCATCTTTACATAAAGGTATTATTCACGATGATATTACTTTAGAGTTTAAAGACGGTAAAGTTATTAAAGAGAGTTCATCACATACCGCAGAATTAACCGCTGAATTGAACGTTGACGAAGGTGCTCGATATGTGGGAGAGTTTTCGTTTGGCGTTAATCCGTATATTACGAAGCCAATGTATGATACGTTATTTGACGAAAAAATTTCTGGTTCCATCCATATGGCGTTAGGTAATGCTTATGATGATGCGCCAAATGGTAATCACAGTCAAAATCACTGGGATATTGTGTTATCAATGCGTCCTGAATATAATGGTGGTCAGATTTATTTTGATAATGTTTTGATTCGTGATAATGGTTTGTTTGTATTACCTGAATTAAAATGTTTAAATCCTGAGAATTTGAAATAAATTAAAGTTTCTCGCTGAACTTAACCCAGTCAACGATATTCCAAAAAGCGTCAATATAAGTATGGCGCTTTTTTAAATGTTGCAAATAATAAGCGTGTTCCCAAATATCTAAACATAAAATTGGTGTACAGCCTAGTGGTACCTCCTGGTTTGTTGTTGTAATTATTTTTAATTCATTCTTGTTGTTTTTGATTAACCAAGTGTAACCTGAACCAAAAAAATTTAAAGATACTTCAGCAAATTTTTCTTTAAAATTTTTCCAGCCACCGAATGCTGCTATAATCTTATTTGTTGCTTGTGGTGTAATACCGATAATGATTTGTCCAGTTGCAGGTCTTAATTCACTGAAAAAGAAAAAGTGATTATATACACCGCCCGCTTGACGATGTAAATCAATATCTTGATTGTTAACCGCGTAATTTAACAAATCAATTAAATTCATATTTTGCAAATCAATGCGTGTTGCTATAATCTGATTAAGGTTTTTAATATAATCTGCTAACAAATCATAATGTTCGTGCATCGTTCTAGTGTCAATATAAGGTTCTAAAGCATTTAAATTATAATTTAATGTTAAATTAGTAAATGGATATGTCATTTGTTCCCAATTTTGTATTGTATTTTCCATAACCAATCAATATGACTTTATATAGTAAAAGTTGACATTAAATTCTGCCACGATAGTATTTCAAACTCTTTTTTATTTTTGCAACATAAGCATTGGTTTCTTTAAATGGACAAGTGTTTAATTTGTTTTTCTCTTGTTGTGTTAACCATTTACTAACATTGCCCTCTCCTGCATTATAAGCAAATAAAGCTGTATCAACATCGCCAAATTTATTAATTAAATAAGCTAAGTATTTCACACCAAGCATTATATTTGTAGCCGGATCAAATAAGTTAATTTCTGTTTCATTTGTAATTGACGTTGCTGTTGATGGTAAAAGTTGCATTAAACCAATTGCTGATTTAGGAGAAACTTTGTTTTTATCAAAACTGCTTTCGGCATTAATAACTGATGCGATTAATACGGGGTCAACATTATATTCTATTGATGCGGCCAAAATTTCTTGTTGATATTGTAGTGGGTAACAAATATTAAAAAGGATTATCCAGGTACCCACTAAAATAACCAGTAACAAAACTGTTACCGTAATAAATTTTTTCACTATAATATATTATAGGTTACAAACGATTAAAAATGCGTTGTCCAATAGTATAATTTAATGTCATTGCAACGCCGAGCATTATTGTCAAAATTCCAATAATAATGATTGCGATAAAGATGGCAGAAATATATTGAATTAAAAGAATTGTTAAACCGATTAATGCCATGATAACAATCATACCACCTAACATCATAATCAACGAACTCATACTTTGTTTAATCACAGCATTTTCGCTTTCAAATTCAAGTTTTGGAAAACATAAATTAATAAAAACTCCCATATAAGATATTAGAACGTTAGCCAAAATTGGAATTACAAGTAACATAATGAAATTAAATGCAGATAATTGCAATGTAATTTGTAAAATTACGCTACAAATTAATGATATAGGAGCAACCAAAATAATGTTGAATAAAATTTTTGCGTTTAAAATTGTGTGAGCTGGTATTGGCATACTACGTAAAATCCATAATTGTTTGCCTTCTAATGAAATTGAAAATGCCGCTGGATAAGTTAATATTGTTAAAGCAGCAAAAACCAAAGCAATAATTAGATATCCAATTTCAACTGGTAATCCCATTGCAAAGCAAACCATTGTTAGTACTGTCTGTGCGTGATCAACCGCTAACCAAATGGTTAGCGCTATCATACCTAATGGACCAATTAAAGTATTTAACATCATTGTTGGTGAATTAAAATAGCGGTTAGTTTCATTTTTTAAAATTGATTTAAATGGTGTTGTTGTTTTTGAACTAATTGCAACTGACTTATATTGTGTTGCGCGTCCTTCCCTGTTTAATAACAATGCGTTTAACCAGTTACCAATTACGAAAAATGCGACAAAACCACCAATTAACGGCCACATAACAAAAGGATTAAAAGTAATCATCCAAGACACCATTTTTAACATTAAAGGTGAAGCAGGATCTATAATAGCAAATTCATAAACGAAGACTACGCCAACTAAAATGATTAATGTCATAACAGCTTTGGAAATGTTCCCAAATTTAGAATTAGAAAAACAAACTGTAACTAAATAATCAACCAATGACGAAAGTCCTACTGCCATTAATGGGATTAATATCATTACCGTAATACAACCAGCAAAGGCTGCAATACTGAATGGTGTGTATACCATATAAGCAATGACGCTTGGCAAAAAGAACATAATTACTATTAAGAAATTAAAGCAAAGACGTGATAACGCTTTGGCTATCATAATTTCAACCTTTGTGAATGGCATACTTAACAGTAATTCTGTGTCGTTTGCTTTTTTACCACCGGTAATTTTTTGTAAAGCAAAAATAATCGACATAAACAGCGAAATCACTAAACCATAAACTAAAACACCGGCTTGGGTATTGGTTTCTGCCAAATATTTGGCCATATTAAGCATCATCCAAGTAAATAATGCTGCGTTAGCCACAAATATTAATGTGATAAGGCAAAAACCAACAATTGTTTTTGCTCTTGCTTTTTTACGGCGTAAATTACCAATTCCACAAAGAATGTAATTTTTGAACAAGATTCCTATGTTACGCATTCAAGAATACCTCTTCCAAACTCTTATCAGCTTTAATATCTTTCATCGTACCTTGTTTAATAATTGTTCCGTTTTTAATCATTACAACTTTATTACAAAGTTTTTCAGCAACATCCAAAACGTGAGTAGAATAGAAAATTGCACCACCATTTTTTACAAACTCTTGCATAATAGTTTTCAAAGTAAATGATGCTTGTGGATCGAGTCCAACAAATGGTTCGTCTAAGACCAATAATTTGGGTTTACGCATAAAAGCCGCAATTAAAACTAATTTTTGGCGCATTCCGTGAGAATATGATTTGATTGGTAAACCTAAATCATTAGTTAACCCCCATTGTTCAGCATAATATTTGATTGCTTTATCACGCTCTTCGACTGAAATACGATAAACTGATGCCACAAAATTCAAATATTCGTTACCAGTTAAGGTTGTATAAACATCCGGATTGTCAGGAATGTAAGCAGTGATACGTTTGCAAGCCATTGGGTCAGCTTTAACAGAATGGTTATCAATTAAAATTTCACCTTCTTCAAAGTTTAATGTTCCTACTACACAACGAATCGTTGTAGTCTTACCTGAACCGTTTGGTCCAATAAAAGCGCAGATGTCTCCTGCATCAACTGACAAGTTTAAATCCTTAACACCAACCTTGCCATCAGCGTAAGTTTTACTTAAATGATTAATCTTTAACATTTAACTATTATAGCATAAGAAGTGGTTATGGGCAAATTATAAAACCAAATTTATTGAATTTTACCTGAGTTTTTTCCTGATTCGTATGCAACAATTGGATTGTTCTCTTTTTCAATCAAATATTTATGGAACGATTTAATTGCATTATTAGCTGCTTTAATATCTTTTCCACTCATTTTCCATAATTTACGGATTTCGTTATTCACTTTAATGTAATTTTCGTTATAAGTTTTTAAATCAAAATCTGCAAAGAGAAAAACACGTTTCATATGACGAATCAATCCTTCCATTAAATTTTGATATTGATTTTGGGTTAATTCAGTTTGCGTTTGTTGTACGTTTAAGTTTTGTTTAGATAATTTATGATAAGTACCAACCTCATAAAGGTCTTCTTTTTTATGGGTTGTTTTATATTTCTCTAAACGAATTTTAAAGTCATTGGCACGATTAACTTCAAACAATTCAAAATTACTTAAAATGGCGACTTCCGGAAATTTATACTCAGTGCTATAACATTGTTCGTGCATAATTTTCGGAGAGACTCCTAAATCACGACATTTTTGGTCAATTTCATTAATTGATGTAACTAATTTAGGTTTATAGGTATTTTGTTTCTGATATGGTAATTCAATTTCATTTAAATGCAATATAATATATTGTAAAGCGAACAAATATAAACCGGTTTTTTCTGCCGTCCAACTTTTGTAACCAGTGTTTTTGAGATTAGAAATTTCGTCAATCGCTAATTGAAAAGCTGATTCGACACTAGTTAAATCAAATGGATTTCGTGCAGATAATAAAGCCCTTAATCCACGTGAAAAGGCACTGATTGATCTTTCTTGATTGGCTAAAGATATAATACATTTCGTTACCGATTCATTTTTAAGACTTGCAAGCATCCTAGTAATTTCTTGTTTATCAAAATAATCCATAAGTTATATGGAATATCACATATTCCCTGTTTTGTCAATGTATGAAGCATTTAATAATTATCATTTCTTAAATTGCGAATTATAAAGCTTAGCATAAGCACCGTTTTGTGCCATTAATTCGGTATGTGTACCCTGTTCAACAATGTCTCCGTGTTCCAAAACTAAAATTTTGTCAGCGTTACGAATTGTTGAAAGACGATGCGCAATAATAAATGAAGTTTTATTGGTAGATAGGCGGTCCATCGCTTTTTGAACCAATTCTTCGGTGCGAGTATCAACTGAGGATGTGGCTTCATCTAAGATTGAGAATGGTGAATCTTGCAACATACCACGTGCAATTGTAAATAATTGTCGTTGCCCTGCTGAAATGCTTTTATTATCATCTAAAATTGTATCTAAACCATTTGGTAAAGTTTTAATAAAGTTATCAATTCCAATAATTCGGCAAACATTCATGATTTCATCGTCGGTAATACCTTGTCGGTTATAACATAGATTTTCCCGTACTGTTCCTTTGAACAACCAAGTATCCTGTAATACCATTGCAAATAGGTCGTGCACATTTTCGCGCGTTAAATTTTTAATAGATTTACCGTCAATGATAATGTCCCCATCATCAATGTCATAAAATTTCATTAATAAATTAACCAATGTAGTCTTACCTGCACCAGTCGGACCAACAATAGCAATCTTTTGTCCTGGTTTAACTTCGCACGAAAAATTTTTAATTACTAACTCATTTGGGCGGTAACCAAATTTAACATTCTTAAAAGTGATTGCACCTTTTGCTGTTTTAGAATCAATAGTTTCACAACAATGGTCTTGCTTTGGCATTTCGATTTCTTCAATAAATTCAAACACACGTTCAGAAGCGGCTATACCCGATTGCAGACGATTCATACATTGTGAGATTTGTGAAAGTGGATTAGTAAACAATCGGACATAAATCACAAAAGCAAAAATTACTCCGACATTAATGATTCCATTAATGAATAAAATTGCTCCGACAATTGCCACTGCCAAGTAACCTAATTCTCTAATAAAACCCATTATTTGCGGCATTAACCCACCAAAAAATTCACTCATTTTATTGCTTTTATAAAGTTTGTTATTTAATTCATCGAATTCTTGAGTTGTGTTTGTTTGCGCATTATAGGCTTTGACAATATTATGTGCCATATAGATTTCTTCGATATGTCCATTAATTTCACCTAGTTCTTTCTGTCGGCGTGTGAAATATTTTTGTGAATATTTCAAAATAAATACCATTAAAATTGTACCAATTAACGATGTGCCAATTGCTGTTAAAGCTAAAATCCAATTAGTAATAAACATCATTAATGTTGACCCTAATAATAATGCAATAGCACTAAACAAAGTCCCCAATGAATTAGATAGTGAATGGGTTAAAGTATCAACATCATTTGTTACGCGAGAAAGAACATCACCACGGGTATGAGTGTCCATATATGATAATGGAATACGATTAATTTTTTTTGAAATTTCTGTGCGTAAACCTTTTGCAAAACAATTTGACGTTGAAGCCATTATTAAATGTTCAATTAACGAAAATAATGCACTACAAATATAAATAATTAGTAAAGTTAACGCTATACGATTAACAACACTAAATTTAATTGGTTCAGGCGTTGGATTAATTACCGAAGGAACACCTGCTAAAATTGTGTTACTTAATTTAGAAATTTGGTTTGGTCCAATAATTGATAAAATTGAAGATGTAACCGCTAAAATTATTGCTATAATCACAGGAACTAAAAAAGGTTTCAAATAAAATAACATATTTTTTAATGCTTTTTTTAAGTTTTGGGGCTTTTCAATTATACCACGGCCACGTCCACCAAAACCACGACGCTGCATCGAAAGTTTTGTTTTAGCCATTTAGTTCCTCCTTGCTTAATTGTGAATAAGCAATTTCTTGGTATGTTTTACAATTTTTCAGTAATTCACGATGTGTACCAATTCCAACGCATTCACCTTTTTCTAAAACAACAATTGTGTCTGCATTCATAATGGTACCAATACGTTGCGCAACAATTATGTTTGTTGCATTTTTTGTATGTTTTTTTAATTCAGAACGTAATTTATAATCTGTAACATAGTCTAATGCGGAAAAAGAATCATCAAAAATGTAAAATTCAGGATCACGTGCTACAGCACGGGCGATTGACAAACGTTGTTTTTGTCCACCAGAAAGATTTGTTCCCCCTTGTGCAATACTACCCTGATATCCATTTTCCATTTTTTCAACAAAGTCTGTACTTTGCGCAATAGCAACTGCTTCTTTGATTTGTTCCTCAGTAATTTGAGTTTTGCCATTATCACCGAAAGCAATGTTATCACTGACTGTTCCTGATAATAAAACTGCTCGTTGTGGCACGTAGCCAATTTTATTGTATAAATTTTCTAATTGATAATCTTGAATGTTAACACCATCAATTAAAATTTCACCTTCGGTACAATCATAAAAACGCATCATTAAATTAACAATTGTTGTCTTACCACTACCTGTTGAACCAATAAACGCCAATGTATCACCCATTTGTGTTTTAAATGAAATGTTACGTAACATCATTTCTTCACTGTCAGGATATTTAAAACTAACATTTTTAAATTCAATGACACCTTTCATCGTTGTGTTATCCGAAAAATTGCCATTGAGAATACTGTTTTTACTATTCAGTACTTCATTAATTCGTGCTGCTGAAACACTAGCACGTGGCCACATAATAAAGATTCCCACAAGCATTAAAAATGATGAAACTATTTGACCGGCATAACCATTAAATGTACCCATATCAGCAAATAAAATATCTTTACTAACATCAACACCATTAATTAAAAATGCACCAATCCAATAAATTCCTAATGACATTAAGTTCATTACTAAATACATTAATGGATTCATAAATCCTAATGTCTTTTGATTGAAAATTAGGGTTTTGGTTAAAGTTTGGTTTTTCTCTTCAAATTTATCTTCTTGATATTTTTCTGCATTAAAAGCGTGTACGACACGAATTCCAGCAAGTTGTTCCTCAGTAACATTATTAATATCATCAATGTATGATTGTACTTTTTTGAATTTTGGTAAAACTAACGACATTATAATTGCTACGCCAACTAAAATTGTAATTACGGATCCAGCGGTTAAAGTACTCCACTCCCAACTCTTGTTTGCTATTTTAGTGATTGCCCAAATTGCAGTAATTGGTGCTTTAATAATCATTTGCATCCCCATAGCGATGAGAATTTGAACTTGTGAAATATCATTAGTTGTACGTGTAATCAAACTTGATACCGAAAATTTTTTTATATCTGCCATCGATAGATTTTGAACCTTCAAATATATCTCACGGCGCATATTACGAGAGAAACGTGCGGAAATTAATGAAAAACATAAACCGCATAAAACTGCACCAATTAAACTAATCAACGAGCAAAGTAACATATATCTGCCCTGCTCTAGTATTTGGTTAATTGTTCCGCCATTTTGAATCAGTAATAAAATTTTGCGACTATAATCAACAACGCGAATGTCTAACCAAACTTGCAACACAATAAAACCAACGGCCATTACAAAATACAGCCAATCGATTAATTGTAAACGCCTCATAATTTTGAACACTTGGTATACATCCTCCAATCCGTATAGTGATTACTTGATCATATTAACCGCATTAACTAATTCAGATTATATTTTCATAACCATACGATTGTTAAATTTATATCAAAAACTCTTTACTTTTGCAAGTTAATTTGCAAAACAGACCTTATATATTTTATTTGATGTCTTTTTTAATAATTCAATTTTATTTATTGTGAATTAATGTATAAACTGCATTACCAAAACTGTCGAGTTCGTAAGCGCGTTCGTTCGAAAATTGTATCTTTGTCCAACCCGTATGTGTTGTATTATTAAACCAAGTTATAAACTCGTCTTTATCTTCGTATAATACTGCTACTTCCAAGGTATAGATTGAACAATTATTGCAACTGGTATCAACGGTATAACCATTTACATAACTGAATAACGCACTTAATTCAGATTGATTTTCAATCAATAAATTTGCGGAATCATTAAATATAATATTAGCATAGGCATTAATATTTTCGGTAGCTGCAAACTCAGTATAGTTAGTTGCCGTGTAACCACGACCAGTTTTATATGCATCAGTAAACAAGAACGAAGTATATGTAAAGATTTCTTCCATATCACCATTAAAATTAAGTCCCATATCGCCGTGTGTAGCATCAATACCATACCATTTACCATCAAGATATACTCGATTCCACTTATGTTGATTTCCAGAAACACATATTGTTGGAATACCTTCCAATTTAGCCATAATTAATAATGCTTTAGCATAACCTTCGCAAACCGCCTTTTTATAATTGAATACACCCTCTGCATACCAAGAGTCATAAGTTCTTGCCATTGCACTTGCTACTTTTGGATCTGCAATTCCTGTAAATGTTGCTAATGCTTCTTGGTCATAATTAACGTGCAAAGCTAACCATTTATAGATAGCTTGTAATTTTGTAATTTCATCCATATCATCAGAACAAATATCAACCAATACCGCTTTAGCTTTTTGATAAATATCTTCGGCGCTTGATGCTGGTACACATTCTGGATTATATCCGTTTTCCAACGCCCAAACTAATTGTTCTGTGGTTGAAACTCGCAAACGTTTACCAACATAATTAATCATAAAATCATCATAATCATTTGATCGAACATTTACATCGTCAGCTCTTAAAACATAATCTTGTTGAGTATAGACATTACCGTTAAAATGATTAAAAGTTGTGACTTCATTGGATTCGGTCAAATAGAATTGACTACTTGTCCAAGTCGGAGTGCAATCGCGAGTAAAGTGATTGCGGGCTTCCAATTCATTTAATGCTGCTCTTATCTCGTTCACTTTTTCCTGATTAGTGTGTCCTGCCATATAAGATAAGGTAAAGGTGATATTTTCTTCATCAGTAATATTATAAAACATACAGTAATCGATATAACCGATTAGCATTGGACGTGACGTAATGGTTAATTGATGCGGCAAATTGTTAATTGCGTTTTCAATTTGTGTAAGATAAGGATAAAAATAAACACAGTCATTCAAATATAACGCTGTTGCATATAGTTCTGCATCGTTAACTAGTTCTGCAGAATAATTATATTCATTAGTTTGGGCGTTATCAATATACCAATGTTCAATGTTATAACCAGATAATTTATCTTTAACTAAATTATTTAAATCATTGCAGGATAATTCAGTACCAGTATTGACATTGCTTGTGTAAACGGTTACCCCATCAACCACCAAAGTTAACTCAATTTCTTCTCCAATATAATAAGCGTAATAATGACGATTACCGAAAGTACCTTGTGGAATGGTTGCATTTTCAATAATTTCAGTTGAACCATCTAAGAGCCAACCACGGAAAAGTAACGTTATTGAATCATTAATTTTTTTAGTTGCTGTTTTAGGTAAAGTATATAATTCAGATTCTATCGTATACGTTGAATGATATGATGAGATGTTACTGTCTGTTCCGCCACGCAGGTCATACGTAATTGAATATACAATTATTTCCCATTTACAAGTTAAATCATAAGGTTGTAATGATGATGCATCAATGGTTGTAATTTTAGTATTTTCATCGTTAACATCAAGATACCAACCTAAGAAGTTGTATCCATCACAAGACAAATCTTGTAACGTAATAATATTATTTTGAATGGTATACGCATTAATGTTTGGATTATCTGCATTACGCGTGTCGTGATATGTAATTGAATATGATGTAGTTACATCAACAAAATAAACCAAGAATTTGTTGTCTTTTTGCCAACCATAACCTTGTGCATTATGGTCCTGCTTTAATTTATCATAAATGCTGTTTTGACCAATTAACGCTTCGGTAAATATTGTTGATATATTTTTATTGAGGTCCTCGACAGAAATAAACTGTGCGAACTTATTTATATTTGCAAAGAAACTTTTAGTTTTTTCGACAGAAAGATTATTAATGCTTATGTTAAGCGGCGTAACCTGATAACTTTCCCCATCTTTATCAAGACTGCAATTAGCATTAACGTATAATTCATTAGGAATAAAATTTTTAAGTAAACTAATAGGAAAACTTTTTAATTTTTCATTTTTTAAAGATGAAATATCAATTTTAAAAATTACATTTAAATCGCAGTAATGTTCACTCGGTTGCACTTCGTCAATATTACTTAAAGTAATTTGTAAAATTTCCAACTTAGAATCTTTGATATTTAACGTAGTTCCAGCAATTTCAAGATCGTTAATTTTGTCTAAATTGTGACTTAAATATGCACATAATTCCCGGTCATTAAGACTTAATTGAACACTGCTACCATTTTCGATTTTATTATTAATCGAATTGTAATCTGCTTCATCTGGACTATTCGTAACCAATGTTGAAACATTCACTTCTCCATTTAATTTACTAATTTGATCGATGCAGGCAAATACATTAACTTTATATTTAAAATAAACAAATCCAATTGCACCACCAACAGCAATTACGACCAAAAACAAAATAACGGCTAAAACATTAAAAAAAACTATAAAAAAAGATTTTTTCTTCTTTTCCATCGTTACCCCTTCCATTTACTCTTCTAAATAATAACATTAATTATCCATTAAAACAATAAAAACTTATTTCAGGTATTTTAATTACTTTTCAAGTTTAATTTCATCTAAAAGTTTATCCTTACCAGCCTTTAAAATTTTTGTTTTTTCGTTGTTTGTTAAAACTTGAGCAGCAGGTAAAACATATTCAATTCCTGCGAAGTATTTTCCTTTAATATAATCAATAATTGCTTCTAATGAATTTGCATTATTGATAGTATCAAGCATTTTTTGATAACTAGGTATATGGTAAAACTTTTGATACTTTTTTTTTAAGTTTCCAAAAAATTTCTTGCAAAGTTTTTCTTCATACACTGGATTTCTGGCTAATTTTTCTTGATCATAACTATGAATAATTGATTTAAACTCAGAAGTTAAATCTTTCCAATAATGATTTGGAATATATTCTTGAGCTTTGAAATTATTAACACTTCCTTCTACTCCTCTGCAAAGTGCCCAAGCTAATAATTCAGATACACAATCAGCATTGTTTGAATAATATTTATCACCATTAATAACACAAGTTCTAAGTTTCCAATTTTTCTTATTACGAGCAAGATAAGCAATATTATGATCACAAACTTTCTCAGGATAAGCATTATTTAAACCACTACTTAAAATTTGAATACTTTCAGCTGTCGCACTTTTACTCAAATGCCCATATAAAGTTCCAGCCTGATCTTTATGTAAAAAAATTCCATCAATACTGTGATATATAGCATCGCGTCGAGAATCATCCCAGACATCCTCTAATAAATAATTATATACGTCTTGTCCAATTAACGAATCATTTAAACTAACTGCTTTAACACTTGGAATTTTATTTTGACAACTACTTACCGATGCATATGATACGTTAAAACTTGCATTATAAATAGTAACTATTTCCTCTTCACTGTAGCCAATGTTTAATAATTTTTTATCTAAAAATCTACTTAAAATATTTTGTAAATTAATATCACCAGCACAATAAGTAAAAAAAGTAATTTTTGACATATTCTTTTTTGCTGTTTCAAGATTTAACTTATTACCATTGGCATCAGTTAACAATTTTAACAATGCATTGGCGAATTGTTCAGAAAACGAATCACTAATGTAGCCACCTGTAACTATTCCTTCTGGTTTAGCATATTTAATTGTCATCACATCAACGTTATCTAAAACGTTACAACCATCTTTTGTTCTAAATAATAATTCTAAATATGTTTCAGCCATTCTTGCAAAACCATAAGCAGATTCAGGTGTTACTGCCCCATTCCCCGAAATACAGCAAACAGTTGGCTTATTAAAGCTTAATTGATTTATATCAACCAATTTTAATGGTTTTGGGCCATCTTTAACACGTAAATAAATTTCAGTTGTTTCTTGATTCATTTTCCTTATTTTAATCCTTCCAATTATATTCTAATCAATTCATTATCAGAAAACAATACTAAATGAAAAAATAAATACTATTTTTAAAAGCATAATGCGAAAACAAAAAAAATGGTCTTAGTTAAGACCATTTATTGGAAGTTCTATACCGAAATAATCAAACATATAGAAGATATTTTTTATATTTTATTGATACAGTTTTTTAAGAATTGTTTAATAGAATTTAAATCTTTATCCTCGTAATATTCTACTAACAACTTTTTAAAATTCGACACCTGATCAAATGGAATAATTATCAAACCGAGACTATTAGCAATCATATAATGATTTGCAAAGATTACCGCAGTTCTCTTGTTACCATCGTTAAATATTTGAGTTTTCATTACGTAAAGTAACAATTCAATCGCAATGTCCTCTTTAGCAATATTCATACTCAAAATATTATTTATATTTTCTTTAACATTAATTTCACTTGGTAATGGTGGTATATAAGATGATCCACCAATTGTTACTGGTACTCCCCTAATTTTTCCGCCATCTTGATAAAAACCTTCATTTACTAATTTGGCAATATACGATGATAAATAATAATTAGATGGTGCATTTAGAACATCTTTATCAAAGATAAATTCCCATGCATGTTTTAAATTTAAAATTTTCTGTACGTCTTCTGCGCTAACATTATTAACTTTTCCGTTGTCAATAATGGTTTCAGTATCTGGGAAAGTTGTACCAACACCTTCCAAAACTGCTTGGTCATATATAATTTTTTTTAAATTACTTCTAGCAAATTCCAAATTACGCAAAACATTTGGAGTAATACCTTTTTCAGAATAACCTTGCTTAACTAATTCTTTTTCTACCTTTCTTATTTGTTTTTTAATTAATTTTGCTTCGTTAGAATTTCTAATTAACAAATTGTATAATTCATCCGAATATTGCCCGACATATGTTGAGGTAACTTTATCTAATACCCTTTTTCGAATATATAAATATTTTTTGTTAGATGCCTCTTTAACCTCGGGCGTGCCATCATACGGCAGTAAATTTAATCTTGACCGTAATTCCGCTCGATCTCTTAATAATGATTGAATTAATTCAAAATTATTCATTACACCTCCATAGGGAACTTTTCTGCATAAATAATATAATATTGTTCCCTAAAAATCAAGTAAATAATTAAAGATTTAAATATTATTTTATATCACATGTTTTTTATTTTGTTACAGAATAGTGCCAGCGTTATTAATTAAATTAGAATGATTCAATGTATAAAAAAAATGGTCTTAGTTAAGACCATTTTTTTGGAAGCTCTATACCGAAATAATCAGACTTAAAATGGCTTAATTTTAGTCTGGTTCTTTTGACTTCCCACTGGTGGCGGGGACTGGATTTGAACCAGTGACCTTTGGGTTATGAGCCCAACGAGCTGCCGGACTGCTCTACCCCGCGATATAGCAAGTGTATGCTATTCATATGCGAATGTCAACCCTTTTATCCGTTCAGGTTTAAACAATAAAACTAACTGTTAAATAAGTCGCATAAACCAACAATAACAACACACCTTGCCATTTATAAGATCGCTGTTTCCAAAGCATCGGGACTACCATAATTAAACTTAATGCTAAACAGAAAGGGATATCAATAATTAAACTTTGGTGCGAAACTACAAAAGAGTCGTAAGCAACAAAACTACAAATTGGTAAAATTAAACACAAGTCAATAATATTTGAACCAATAATGTTACCAGCCATTAGTCCCCCTTCTTTTTTGCGAATTGCAACAATGGTTGTTACTAATTCGGGCAAAGAAGTACCAACTGCAACTAATGTAATCGCAATAATTCTTTCTGGTACACCCAACGTACTCGCAATTGTTGAACCACCGTCAATCAAAAAATTCGAACCAAGAATTACGCAAGCCGCACCTAAAAAGAAGAAAAATATGTTTTTTATAATATTTTTCTTGTTAATCAAAATTTCGTCATCTTTTTTTGAATCCTCTTGATTTTTAATCTCTGAAACCACTGTCCTTTCTCTTTGATTGGTTGTTAGAGTTTCAGTTAATTTTTTTGCTTCTTTAATTTCAATTGGTTTTTCTGTATTGATACTACGTCGTCCTTGAATAATACTTACGACAATAAATGCAATACAAATCAAAGCCATAATGATGCTCGCCCATATGTTCAAAATGCCCTGCGAACTACCAACCCATAATACGGCAATAGTGGCAACTAACATAAGACATTGTTGCCAATATTCTTTACGTGGAGTAACTAAATTCATAAAGGAAAAGGCAATCGCAATAATCAATCCCGTATTAGCAATCACAGAACCAACAGCGTTACCAACTGCCATATCGTTTTTCCCTTGGATACTTGCGACCACCGAAACAATAACTTCTGGTAACGACGTTGCAAGTCCAACAATTGTTGCACCAATAATAAAAGATGGAATCTTAGCAGCTTTAGCAATCCAGGTAGCACTATCAACAAACCAATCACCGCCTTTGATAATTAAAACCATACCTGCAGCAAACATTAAAACTGCTAAAAAAAGTTCCATAAATTTTATTTTATCTTGAATTCAATTTTCAGTCAATTTAACTCTTAATATGTATATCTAAAAATAAACAGTTGCGAACGATAAATTCTTATGTTATAGTAAAAATATTCGGAAGGGTTGCAGAGCGGTCAAATGCTACGGACTGTAAATCCGTCGTCTCACGACTTCGATGGTTCGAATCCATCCCCTTCCACCAATTACCAAAGACCACTTTGTTGGTCTTTTTTTATTAGAGCACTTCCTTATGCAAATGTTGTAAGTAATAAAAAATATACTGTTGCGCTATACCTGCATATGATCCTTGTAGAATAACTTTTTGTTCAGCAACTGATAATTGGGCGATCGCCTTTTTTATCCACGTATCAACGGGTGCAGTGTCTAGACGATGAAAGGCAAATAGCATTATACACGCCGCAACTTTTGGTCCAACTCCACTAATACTTAATAATATACGTTGTAGTTCTTGATTGGATAATTTTTGTAATTGTTTAAACTCCAACTGCTTTAATTGTTGAATTGCTTTAACAAGATATGGTGCACGATAACCACACCCGAATCGTTTAAAATCTGTTTCTTTTATTTGTGAACACTGTTCTAGATTAGGAAAACTCCAATAACCACAATCTGTTTGTGTACCATATCTTTGACAAATTTCATTAATGGTTTTAGTAAAACGTTTAATATTATTGTTCGCCGAAATAATAAATGATAAGACGACTTCAACAAAATCGGCATTTAAAATTCTAATACCGCCACCACTAATTAAAGCATTTTGCAATTTTGGAGCATTTAAAGTCGCTTTAATTGTCTTGTAATCAGTATCAAAATCAAAGTAATGATAAAAATAATTTGCATCATCACAACTGATTATTATTTGACGATTATCAATTATAATTTTCGCCCAGTGACTGCCCGACATCACTAACCATCCCTGCTTCGTTTGCCAGTAACGAAAAACCTGTCCACTATGCAAAATTGCATATGGATCAAATTGAGTTAAATCATCAACACGCAGGGTGTGATTATTGATCATAGTTGCAATCATTTTTATTCGTCTTCTTTAATTATTTCAGTACGTTTCTCAGGGAATGCTTCATAGAACTCAATTACATCGTTAATGAATTGACGCGCTGAATTTTGATTCCAAAATCCGTCAGCGTTGCCCCATAATGACCAAATTTGATTTTGACAAACAAATTCATCTAAATTAGCAAAATTTAACCAATTGACAATTTTTAAGAAAATTGAAGATAATTTACCATCAGTTGTGAAATACATTTCATTGGGAACATTATATAACAAACATTCTACATAATAGCCACGTACAAAATGAATAATATTATCTTCACGTGCACTAATAGCCACTAAGTTCTTCATTAAACGCACCATACGTTTAAAATTACCTTGTGTCATCGTATCTTTCAAATTACCATTAACTGCGTGTAGATTAGTAAACATTAAAAAGTGTTCATCTAAGTTTTGGTCATATACTAATTTACTACGGATACTACCACCCTCTGGACGAAAATATTTATATTTAAAACACGGGAAAATATCAATTGAATGTTGTAAGTCACCAAATGCTGGAACTAAAATGGTCGTTGTGCTAGTTGAAACTTCTATACGTAAAATACGACTGATTTCATCAGCTAATAAATCTTTAAAGTGTTTAACATCAAAATAATGGTCAAAATCAATAAAGAAATTATCACGCATTTTCATATCTGAACGCGTCATTGTGGCATAATCATATTCACGCGTTTTTGTAATTTCAACAATCATTTCTAGTTTAGATTGAAAGCGTGTATTTGTTTTACAGGCATAACAACCTTGTAAATAAATTACGACATCGTTCGGGTCAAAATAAGGAGCCAAACGCGAAACATTAGCAACTGCCTGGCGTAAGTTTTTTTTCATATAATTATAATCTGCTTGCATTGAAAGTGAAGTTACTTCCTCAGATGCTTTTTTTACAAATTCTTCTGAAAATCCCAAAATAAATCCCCCGCGTTTATGGTAGCAAAACAATTAAAAATTGTCTAGCGAGAAAATTGTTTTCAACAATGCAGTATTAATTATCGCTAAATCAATTGAATCCGAATTTGTGTTAATAATATCCTGCAAACACAGAGTGTTTTGATTAGCCGTGTAAATTAAAGTTGTAACAAATAGATCATGCAATGTTGCATTAATTGTTTGTAAATTTTCTGCACTGTTTCTAATTTGATTGTATTGCACTGTTAAATCTAATTGTATATTATTCTTTTTTGTTGTTATGTTAATGGCCGAACGCAAATCCAATAATAATTGAAAGATGTTTTCTATAGACTTTAAAATATTTTGACAAGACTCAAATACTTCACTATCAACTTGAATTTTTTTACCCAAAATTTGATACGATTGAATAATAACATCATTTGACATTCCACTTCGTCGTAATGCATCAGCAGCATCACTTTCTGTCAGATAAACACCTGCAACCCATATCCATTGAGTTTTATCTGGTAATACATAAACACCTAATCCCACATTCTCAGCAGCCATTCCAGCTTTATATGCATCTAATTTATCATTATAATTTTGCTTTTCCAGTAACCAAACTTTCATTGTAGGTGTTTCTAAAACTTTACATTTTAAATGATTATTAAATTCTTTTAAATTAAAACCACGTAAAAACAAAGCCGTAATACTTCCCATCGTAATCACAACTAACACAATAACGATAATTGATCCAAGATGTTTGCGACGGTGTTTAAAACGACGTTGTAACTGGTAACCTGCATATATATCGTCGATAATTATGCTTATTCAGTGTATGTAAAAAAATGTCCAGCAATTTGAATTGTGTCACCGTCTGTTAAACCAATATTTTTCAACTCAGCGATTACACCGTGCTGAACCAAACGCCTTTGAAAATAACGGTTACTCTCAGTATCTTCCAAAACCACACCGCGAATTAAATTATCAATAAACGGACCTGTTACTTGATATTCACCATTACCACCTGTAACTATAAATTGATTTTTATCAATCTTTTTTTCTAAAATTGCTTCAACTAATAATGGTTTTGGCTTTGGAATTGTATTTAAAGTTTGCAAACAAGCATCTAATAAATCTTGTAATCCAGTATGATTTAAAGCTGAAATTTCATAAACTGGAATTTTGTTTCCTAACTTGGATTTAAAGTCTTGTATTTGTTCAGGTGTTGCACTATCAATTTTATTTAAAACTATAATTTGTTTTTTATTTTCCAAATCAGCGTGATATTTTTTTAGTTCTTGATTGATAATTTGATAATCTCGATATGGATCACGTCCTTCCATAGCAGCAATGTCAATTACGTGTAACAATAAGCGTGTACGTGAAATGTGCTTTAAGAAATCGATTCCTAAACCGACTCCATCACTTGCACCTTCAATTAAACCAGGAATATCAGCAAACAGTAAATTTTGGCCGTGTACCTGAGAGACACCAATATTAGGATATAACGTTGTGAATTGATAATTTGCAATCTTGGGTCGTGCTCGACTAATTACGGATAGCAATGTGCTTTTACCGACATTTGGATAACCTATAATTCCAACATCTGCAATACAATTCAGTTCTAAACGTACGTGGTATGGTTGCGTTTTAACACCAGTCTTGGCAAAATTTGGTGTTTGACGTGCCGCAGTAGCGAAATGTGTATTACCAAATCCGCCAGCCCCACCTTTTAACGCAATATATTTTTGGTCAATCGTTGTAATATCACAAAGCAACTTACCGTCTTCGTCCAAAATTTTTGTACCCAATGGTACAGGGATAATTGCATCTTCTCCATCTGAACCTGTTTTATTCCCCCCTTGACCATTTGCGCCATCACCAGCTTTAAATTTTTGGTGATAATGAAAATCAACCAAATTATCAAGATTGTTTGTACCAACAAAAATAACATCGCCACCGCGACCACCATCACCACCATTAGGTCCGCCAAACATCGTTAATGTATCACGATAAAAGGTTGCGGCTCCAGTTCCTCCAGAACCAGCTTGAATCGTAATATCAACACTATCAACAAACATATGAACATATTATAACAGAACCTCATACAAAAGTATATGGAATTTAATCAGAAAACTTTTGAGCAATTATCTAGATTAAGTGATGATGAGTTAACAAATTTATTAGCAGAACAAATTCGTAAAAAAAAAGAAAATGGAACACTGGGAGATTTTGAAAAAATAATGCGGATCATTATCCCAATGTTAAACAATGATCAACGGATTCGTTTAACAAAAATTTTTCAAACAATTCAAAACCAATAAAAGAGGTAATTAATGGAAGACGAAACCTTAAATAATGTTTTGAACTTATTACAAAACGCAACCAGTAATAATACTAACAACAACGCATCAACTAATAATGATATTCAAACTTTATTAATTAAATTTTTATTATCAGGCGGACTAACCCAAATTATCAATTTACGTAATCAAAATAATACTAATAAAACCGGAACTGCATCACCAGAGCAACCACGTACGATTGATTTAACTAATTATCAACGTCTTGATTGAACCACAACGGCATCATTAACAATATCAATTTCGGCAAAATGAATTTGCTCAGTAATTATTTGTTCTGATATTTTATCTTCAATTTGAGTCTGAATCAAACGACGGATTGGACGTACACCATAATTCTTTTGATAACCATGAATAGCTAACCAAGTGACTACGGCATCGGTATAATGCATACTAACATTGACAGCTGACAATCGTTTAGTTAGTTTTTGCATTTGCAAAGCAACAATTTTTTCAATATCACTTTGTGTCAAAGTGTTAAATACAACAACATTATCAATACGGTTGATAAATTCTGGACTGAATTTCTTACGCATTCCTTCAAGAATATATTGTTCCTCTTCCTCTGGAGTGAGTTCGCAATCATTAGGAATTTCATTAACTCCTACATTAGAAGTCAATACAATCAAAGCATTACGGAAAGAAACAACTTTTCCGTGCGAATCTGTTAAACGCCCTTCATCCAAAATTTGTAACATTAAATTATAAATATCCGAATGGGCTTTCTCAATTTCATCAAAAAGCACCAAACAATATGGATTACGACGTACACGATTACATAAATTAGAACCATCACTATAGCCAACATATCCGGGAGGCGCACCTACTATCTTGCTCACACTGTGCGCTTCGCTAAATTCGCTCATATCTAGTTTAATGAATGCCTTTTCTGTATCATATAAAATTTGTGATAATTGTTTACAAACTTCAGTTTTGCCAACTCCTGTCCTTCCCAGAAAAAAGAATGAGCCAATTGGACGGTTGGCATCATTAATTCCGCTTCGATTGCGACGAATTGCTTTTGCAACAACGCTTATTGCTTTGTCCTGTCCAATAATAATTGCCTGTAAATCTTTTTCCAAGTTCATTAAATTTTTTTGGTCATCTGTATTAATCTTGTTTAAAGGAATCTTAGTCATTTCGGATATTACTGTAGCAATTTCATTATCAGTAATCGTTGATAAATTATGTCCTGCTTTAATTTTAGTTTTTGCACACGCTTTGTCTAAAACATCAATTGCTTTATCGGGTAAATTACGATCAAAAATATAGCGATTAGATAATAGAACCGCTGCATTCAACGCGCTATGATTAATTTGCACTTTATGATAGTTTTCAAAACTTGATTTTAAACCTTCCAAGATTTCCACAGTTTGTTCCAAAGTTGGGGGATAAACCATTACGGGATCAAAGCGACGCTCCAATGCCGGATCTTTTTCAATGTATTCACGATATTCATCAATTGTTGTTGCTCCAACACAGCGCAAAGTTCCACGTGCTAAAACTGGTTTTAAAATTTCCGCAACGCTCATCTCGCCTTCTTTGTTACCACTTGCAACAATATTATGGATTTCATCAATGAATAAAATGATGTCATCACGACTCTTCAATTCTTGTAATACTTTATTTAAACGTCCTTCTAATTCACCACGGTATTTTGAACCACCCAACAACAAGCCGACATCGAGTGAATAAACAATTTTGTTTTGTAAATTTTCTGGCACTTGTTGTTCTACGATTCGTTTTGCTAATCCTTCAATAATTGCACTTTTACCCACCCCTGCTTCGCCAATTAAAACTGGATTATTTTTGGTTTTACGACAAAGAATTTCAATTAAATGGTTAGTTTCTTCATCGCGACCAATAATACGGTCAATTTTACCTTGTCGTGCTTTAGTCGTTAAATCTTGACCATATTCTGATAAAAGCGGTGACAAACCAGCAGTAACTACTGTCGGATTAGGTACTGTCACTCGTTCAGAATTTTTATTAACCATTAAATTAGAATTCGTTTGCGGTGTTGAGTTTGATACTGATTGATAATTTGTAACACGAGATTGTTGTGTTTTTTCAACACTGACACCTTCAATTTCATTAATAATTTTCTGAACTATTCGTTTTGATGCTCCAGGATTAATTTTATCAATTGCAGCTTTGGTTTGTTTACATTTCGTACATAATACATATAACAGTGCTTCACTATAGATTTCTGGTTGATTAAAAACCATTCCCTGTGTTTCAGCTAAATTTAAAATTTCATCTGCTGTTTTGTCCGCAAAAAATGCCGGTGGTGTTGCTGCAATACGTTCTGAAGTGATTCCTTCACTGTTAAGAAAAGCACAAGCTAAACTGTCAGTTGTCAAACTACAACCATAAAGCAAGTGAATTGGTGTAACCTTTTGCGGATTATTTCCTGCGGCTCGGTTTGCGAATTGCCAAATCCGTTTTAAGTTACCTGATATGCTTAAAACGTTCATATATTGATTGTAGTATTTTTGTAAAATATTGTATACTAATTTTATGGTTATTCCGTATGAACCAGTAAAAAAGACATATTCAATGAAATCATTACCCGAAGGAATTACTGGCGATTTTAAAGTGCCACATTTACAATCAAAAATTTGTGGAAATTGTGGCTATGATTTCAATGAATTTGTCAAAACTGGCTATCTTGGATGCTCTGATTGTTACCAATATTTCAAAAAAGAACTGGAGTCATATATCAATGAATATTGAAAATTTAATTATGACAACCCGAATCCGACTTGCACGTAATATCGCCCATGTACCATTTGACTGTAAAGATCGTAAATTCTTTACACACATCGCCGATAGTATTATATGTCAACGACCAGATTTAAAGGCTTACAAACTTAATGATTTATCAATCCGTGATAGTTTATTTGAGCAACATTTAATTAGCGCTGATTTTTTACGCAATGCAGACGTCGGCGTTTTAGTAAGCAATTATGATAACACAATTAATATTATGCTCGGAGAAGAAGATCACTTACGCATTCAAGCTATTACTAACCATTACGATTTGTGGCAAACCTATCAAACCGCGAAAAATATTGCCGACCAATTAGAAACCGACTTTGAAATTGCAAAAGATCCCAATTGGGGTTATTTGACCAAATGCCCTACTAACTTGGGCGGTGGGTTACGTGCTAGCGTAATGATTTATTTACCAGCACTAACTATTACTAAAAAGATTGCTGATGTGTTCAAAAAACTAGATAATCAAAAAATTACTATTCGTGGTGTATACGGAGAAAATAGTGATGCAAGTGGATGCATTTATCAAATATCCAATCAAAACTGTTTAACTATGTCCGATACGGAAGTAATAAAAATGATCAATCAAATTGTTACTAGTATTGCGACAACAGAATTAAACATGCAACGTGAACTATGGCAAAAGTCTCCTGATAAAATTATCGATAAAGTAATGCGCGCTTGGGGAATTTTAACCAATGCTCATCTGTTAACTAGTGATGAAGTAGTCGAACAATTAGTATGGATAAAACTCGGCATCGGATTTAAGATTTTATCTTTCCGTAATAATCGAATTGTTGATGACCTGTTTTTTATTACAAAACCGGCAACCATAATTACTAATCATCAACTACAAAATGCAAACCAAGTACAACGTGACCGTGAACGTGCTAAAGAAGTACGCGAAAAGTTACTTACTTTTCGGATGAAATAACCAATTTTAAATAAATTAAGTTGTGATTAATCTTTCAGTGTGTTAGCCTAATTTATTAGGATAACTTGAAAAGTTATGCTAATAAAAAAACTCAAAAAAAAGGAACCAAATATGAAAGACAAAAAACAAACTGTTCGTAAAGCCGTCATCCTTTGTGCAGGTAAAGGCACACGAATGATGCCCTACACTAAATCACAACCAAAGGAGATGTTGCCTGTCCAAACTACACCATTATTGCAAATTATTATTGATCAAGTAATTGAAGCTGGTATTAAAGAGATTTTTATTGTTATCAGTGACAACAAAGAGTGCATTATAAATCATTTTAACGGTATGTATCCCGATATTAAAATTTCCTATGGTAAACAATTAAAGATGGAAGGTACTGGTCCTGCTACAATGATTGCAAAGGACTTTATTAATCATGAACCATTCTTATTAATATTCCCTGACGAATTAATGTTAGAACAAAATCCATATAAAGTTTTGATTGATGATTTTAATCAACACCACGTTTCAGTATTGTCATCTTACCAGATCCCATTAGAAGTTGCTTATCGTTATGGTATCATTATTCCTAAAAAAGGTAATGACATTAAAGGTATTATTGAAAAACCTAAAGATAATCCACCATCTAATCTTGCATCGCTAGGTACTTATGTTTTAGTACCAGAGATTCTTGATTTGATTCCAGAACATAATGATGGCGAAAGTGAAATTTCTATTCCCAATGTAATTAACAAATTATCACAATTACGTCATATTGAATTAACAGGTAAACGCTTTGATTTAGGTAATCCATTGGGTTTAGCACAAGCAATGACTTATGCAACCTTGAAAGCTAAACCTGAATTTAAAACTTGGTTAGAAGATTTATTAAAGGAGCAAAAATAAAATGTTGAAATTTGGAACATCTGGCATTCGTGATTTAACAGAAAAATTACTAAAAGAACACGTAGCAAAGCAAATTGCAGAACAATTATCTGCTAAAGGTTGGCAAGAAGTTATCATCGGACGCGATGGACGTACTGGTAGCGAAAAATTAATGAATGAATTTATTAAGAATTTCACTGGCACTGTTCATAACCTAGGTATTGTAACCACTCCAGAAATAGCCGCACAAAATGGTTTAGCTATAATGATTACTGCCTCACATAACCCTTCGCAATATTGTGGTTTCAAGGTTTACGTAAATCACTTTGAATATAGCACATTGGATTTGCCACCCGTACCGGTATATAATAAATATAATTTATTACCTAAAGATATCATCATTGACTGTGCTAATGGTGGTTTAGGCCATAAATTACATTCACTTGGTTTTACCAACATTATCAATTACGATGGGGAAATTAACAAAGATTGTGGGGCTACACACCCAGAGTTCTTAACAAAATACTGCCAAGATCATCAATTGGAAATTGGTTTTTCGGTAGATGGTGATGCTGACCGTTTTATGATGTATTTAAATGACCACGTATTATCCAGCGAAGAAGTTACAACTATAATTGCTACACTACTTAATTTGCCAAATGTTGTAGTTGATGAAACAGTTAATACTGCCTTAAGTAAAAACTTCAATATTATCCGCAGTAAAGTTGGTGGACAAAATATTATTAAAACGATGCGAACCGCTCACGTTAATTTTGGTGCAGAAAAAAGTGGACATTACTATTTTGATAGTAATATTTGGACTTCGGACTCTCTTGATGCCATTATTTTAATAGCCAACGCTTACCACGAAAAAGGTTTGAATGGCTTATTAGATATTTTAAAAACCTACCATCCCTATTTCCAATTTAACCGCAATGTTAAAATTGAAGAATTACCAGCAAATTACGAAGAAATATTGGACAATTTTATTTTACCAAATGGTATGCGTAAAGTTATCCGAAAAAGTGGTACCGAACCATTATTACGGATTATGTTAGAAGGTAAAAAAGAAAAGCTTGTTATGAAAACCTGGCAATCACTAGCATCACGACTAAATATAAAATAAATTAGTAATGATATTTCTTCTTTTTAATCACCAAGAAGAAAACCGAGATAATTAGGGCTGTCACTTCAGCAAGGGTTATTGACCACCAAATTCCTTCTACCCCAAACCAAATTGGCAACAAAATTGCAGCTAATAATTTAAAGATTAGAGTACGTAATACCGAAATCACCGCCGATACTACGCCATTGTTTAATGCTGTAAAAAATGATGAAATAAAAATATTAACTCCTACGATTATAAAACCTAATGAAACAATCCGGAAAGCGTGAGCGGTCATATCCAACAATTCTGGCTTGTAACCAACGAAGATTTGTGTAAAAGGTTTTGATAAACAAAACGCTAAACTCATCATCACAAGACCAACAATCAAATTTAACCTTAAACTTTTCCTTAAGAGATTTTTTAATTCATTGTGATTTTCAGCACCGTAATGATAACTTATCACAGGCGCTGAACCGATTGTATAACCAATAAAGATAGCAATAAAAATATACTTAAGATACATTAATACTGCATATGCTGAAACCCCATCTGCACCGGCATATTTAATTAATTGCCAATTATAAACAATATTTACAATCGAACCTGATACATTTGAAAACAATTCTGATATTCCATTACCACAAGCGCACAACATCGGCTTAATTTCAAATCGAGTTTTGGTTAAGCGAAGTAAACTCTTGTTGCGTTTTGATAAAAAATAAAAAATGGGTAATATTCCTGCAACTGTTTGACTAATTCCAGTGGCAAATGCTGCTCCAATAATTCCCCAGTGGAATACCCCAATAAATAATGCATCTAAAACAATATTAGTAATGCCACCAGCCAAAGTAAAATAAAGTCCTAATTTTTGCTTTTCGGCTAATGGAAAGACGACCTGAAAAACATTTTGTAACATAAAACAAATAATAAACGATAAAACAATCCGGCCATAAATTACGCAATATTCTAAGGTATCCCCTTCTGCACCTAACAATCTCGCTACTGGACGTAAGGATATTGTGCTAACAATTGTTAAAATTGCACCTATCGTAACAGTTAAAATAACAATCATTGATAAATACTGATTAGCTTTCTCGCGCTGACCTTGTCCTAGGGTTTTACCAATTAGCGCTGTACCACCAGCACCAATCATAAAGCCAATACCACCTAAAATCATAATAAACGGGAAAATTAAATTAATGGCATTAAACGGAATTTGTCCAACATAATTTGAAACGAATACCCCATCAACAACGCAATAAATAGAGGAAAACACCATCATAATAATTGGTGGAATACAAAATTTAATTAATTTGCGATAAGTAAAATGATCAGAAAGTTTAATTTCCATTGTAATGCTCCTTGAACTAAGTTGTCATAAATTGTTTTATCGCTAATAGACACAAATCCACTGCTATATCAAATTGACAATTAATTATATTAATTTGTATCCGTCATTGTAGTTAGTTAATAATCGATTGTCAATTTAAAGTTAAAAACTTTTCCAACCAATTTGCTGTTAATTCAACTGAATCTAAATTAAGTCGTTCTTGAATTGAATGTGCACATAAAATTGTTGGCGAAATAATCACTGTATCTAAGTTTTCAATACGCTTCTGAAAGACACCACATTCAACTGCGATATGCATTTTAATTTTTTTAGCCAAAGGATTAGCGCTTTGTAAATCTTCCAACAACGAGGATTTTAATAATGTCGCAAATCCAGGTTGCGTGTCCTCAATTTCATAATCTAAATGGTGTTTATTACATAAATTTTGTAAATCTTTCAAAATTTCACTTTCCTTCTCTTTTATATTAGAACGAACTCCAATTTTAATTGTTCCTTTTTCGGTATTAATTTCGGATAAATTTTGTGATATTAAAACATTATCTTCTTTATCTTTTAATAAAACACCATACTGAAATTCCTTAATAAAATTCAATATGTTTTCACTTTGTTTTAAACCTTGTTGTGTCTTTTCAATTTTCAAAGTATCAATTTCCAATGTTGGATAAGTTTCCGCGTGATCATTAATAAAAGCTTTTACAATGGTGTCTACAGTCTCTTCATCAGATTTAGTTGCAAAAACCACAGTACTTTCTGATGGAATAACATTGAATTGATAACCACCAATCATTCGATTTAAAACAGCATCGGGTATGTGTTGTAACAAATCACTAATTAATTGATGACTATTACCACGGGCTTTGTCAATATCGAATCCCGAGTGCCCACCTAACAATCCTTTTAAAGTAATTCGAAACCAATTATAATCCGATTCTAATAATTGCATTTGAGTATTAAATTTGACCAAGAAATCAGTAAAACTGGCTGACGAAATTACGATAGCATTACTTTCAAATCCATCTAAACAAATTAACTTTTTACCCTTTAGTCTTGAAACATCAATATGGTAAACTCCATCCATTGTTGTTTCTTCAGAAGCTGTAAAAACTGCTTCAATATTACAAGGGATATCTGCATCTAATAATGCTAAAATTAATGCTACACCAATTCCATCATCAGCACCCAATGAAGTATCTTTAGCAAATAACCAATGATTCTTTTTAACTAACTTAACTCCCTTACGTTGCTTAGCACAAAAATGATTGTTTTTAGTTACATAAACCATATCAGTATGTGCTTGTAAAATTATTGGTTCTATATCAGCTGTTTTTTTATAAATAATTACATTATGATGTTTATCTTGATAAAATCGCAAATTATGTTTTCGAGCATAATCAACTAAATAATTTTGCATTCCCTGTTCATTTCCCGATTGACGTGGAATTGCAGCAATTTGCTTAAAATAGTCTAATACTAATTTAGTTAAATCGTTCATCTATTCCTCTTATCTTTCGTAACAAAAAACTGGTTTGGTAACGGTATCTACGGTATTATTTAACACACTCGTATAAACAACATTGCCATCATCTAATGTACGAATTCCCTTGGTAACGCCACCAACATCTTTATGACGTCCCATATAGATTAACGCTTGGTTTAAATTTTGCAAAGAAGTTGTTTCGTCATCCTTAATTAATTTAATCTCAGGATTTCTTTCCATTTGTACTGGATAATTAAAGAATGGACGATAAAGCATTACCGACAACCCTTCTTGCTTATTTTTATCATAATAGATTCCAATTAGATTTCCTTGTTGAGACAATGCTGCCAAACTTCTTTTATTATCGTAACTGACTTCATAACCAATCCCAACTACTTTACCAGTATCACAGCCAAACTCTGCTGTACCTTTAATTGCTAAACGAGAGAGTTTTGTTGCAATACCGTGCCCTTGAAAATCTGGTCGTACATACAGACCACCTAAAGTATAGATTGGACCTTTAACTTCTTTAATTGGCAAAGTAAAATATGGATAGTTTTCGGGAAATTGACGACTAACTGTTGAAGCAATCAATTCACCATCGTATCTTGCTCCAACTAGAACAAAACCTTTATCTAAATATTCATTTACACGTTCATAACTTAAGGGGTGCATTTTACTACGACTTCCATTGTAAGTATCATAAAATTTTGCGATTTCTTTTGCATCGTTTAAAATGCAGAACCGCAACTTACCAGGACCTAATATTGCGCAATTTTCTTTGTAGTTTTCAACTTCTACTTTTTCCGCGATATAGTCTTTTAATTCCATACCTTGTACCCCCTTTTATTCTTATTTAATTGTCATACTAATCAATAACTTATTTCATTTTCTCTTTATAATATCTCAACCTGTTTGTCAATACCCTTTGGCAAAAAAAATTAACAATTTTTTACAACAAAAAAATCCCGGTATAACCACCGAGATTTTTTACTTTATTTGGAGCGGGAAATGAGGTTCGAACTCACGACCTTCGCCTTGGCAAGGCGACGCACTACCGCTGTGCTACTCCCGCATTCGTATTGCCATTATGACATACCATTACTAAAAATACAAGCATTTTTTTTAATTATTTTTTCTAAATCCTATTGATTATTCTATATACATATAGTAAGATACCCGTATGAAAAAATTAAGACGTCTTAACAAAAAATTACTAGCAACAATTACATTAACTGGGGCTTTAGCAGGTATTACACCAGTTTATAGTAAAAACATAAAAAAGCAGAAAACTAATAATGAAGATAAAAACGACGTAACAGTCGAAGATATTTATTTTGAAGAAATCAAAAAGGAACCAATCGTTAGCACTAACATTGGAGGCAAAGTCGCCATTTTTGACAATGGTACAAGCGAATTTGGAACATATACCAAAGTTGATTCTGCTTTTCCATTAAAAAATAATTGGGCACTTACCACTGGCATTGAACTTGCAAATACTAAAGATGATTCATATTCGGCTTTAGGAGTTGATAATACTACTAATTTAGCTGCAGTTAACATTGGGATTCAAAAAGAATTTAAAAATGGTAATTTTTTTGATGTAACGGCAATTGGCGGAGTTGAATATCGTACCGAGAATTCAATGATTGTTTATAATGGTAACATTGCCTACCGCCACGAAAAGATGTGGCATACGCCATTTGGTGGTGAAATTACAATAGGTAAAAACGAAAAGAAAAACAAATCACAAGTTGACTTCACCGTATTATACGATCCGCAAGGAAATAAACTTCATTCTTCCGTCGGTATTGCTGCCGAACGTCGTTTAAAAAAAGCATCAGTCGGATTCGGCGTTAAATTTGATCGAGTAACTGATTTAGAAAAATAATCACAAATATTTTTGTTCCCTTACTCAATTGACGGTCTATACATCTTTTGTTAAAATTATTTTATGGTAAACCATATTACTGAAAAATTTAAGAATATTGGGAAAAAAATTGGTAAAGCAACTACCGGAGTTTTGGCTAGCACATTATTAGTAGGTTGTGTACCATCAGGAATGAGTGATTATTTTGCCGAAAATCCAATTGAACGCCCCGCCGATAATAATGGCATTACTTTTACTGAGCAAGAAGGTTTGGAGCAATTAAATTCAATTATTTGTTATGACTTAGATTTTGATCAGAACGAATCATCTGACGAAAAAATTGACGATACACAAAAAGAACAAGCAATTAAAAACGATATTTCTGGATATCTGATTAACGAAATTGAAAACAATAATAAACTATCTAATGCTTACAATAAACATAATCCTGTTATCAGTGCCTGTTTAGATATGATATCGTTGTCCTACTCTGGCAATCATCAACCCGATGATGTTCAAGCAATCAATGAAAAATACAATACAACATTCAGTTATAATTTACTGAAAAATACTGACAAATGTGATTACACCAATTTAGTATCTGAAGAGTTAGAAAATCAAACAATGTTACGTACATTAGATTATTATCAAAAGACCACGAAGAAACCTGTCGAACAAGTTGAAAACATTTTAGTGCAAAATTACCAACAAATGCATCTGATAATGGACCAAATCTATGCTTATAATGTCAGTGACCCAAATGATACGAAAGTTCAAGACTTAACCAATCAATTAAAAAATGCAGTTAATAATATAGTTGATAATTTACCTGAATCCGTCTGGGGCGATAAAAATGCGTGTTTCAATTTAGTTATCAAAAATGTTAGAATTCAAGCATTAAATCATTTATTGATTGTCACCAAAGAAAAAGGTCATAACATTGATGACATCGTAATCATTTTAACTGATACAATTAAAAACAATTCTACAACCGAAACTGAAAAGAGTTTATAAATTGTGAAATTTCAACTTTGCAAAAATTGTCAATATTTTTATCTAGCATATATTGACTATCTTAACAAAATTTGCTAAAATTCTAGTATGAAATTAAAGGATATTAACATTAACCAATCAAGTAAAAGATTCTTATGTGTAATTAGTATGTTGGGAGCGATGTGCTGTCCAGTATTCGCCAAGAATCCAACGGCTACAGAAAACAAAAAAGTTAATTTGGAAAAAGAATTATATAATAATGAAAAAGCATCAGAACTTTTATCCGATATATTATTCAATCAATATAATAAATTAAAAGATTTACCCGATGCTGAATTTAAAAAAGAAATTGTTAATTTGATAAAAGAAGTAAATGATGCTTATGTATCGTATGGTTGCTTCGCTTTGGCATTAGAAAATAAAAACCATAATATTGCCAACAAAGCTGGTCTATCAGATGAAAAAATGCAACAAATTGTTGAACGAAAAACTTCTGCACCAGTTGACGAACTAATTAAAGTTGTTAATGTTGAGATGCCCCACAAGAACCATATGTTTACTGACAGTGCAGCTTTAGTTAACTATGGTGCAAAAGAAGGTGTAATTGCTAGGTCAGATGAACGATATCCTGTTAATACTTATATTAAATTTAATGTTAACGGTAAGCGAGATGTTTGTGCAGAAAGTATTTCAGTTACCGATGCCTATATTAATGATTTTATTACTCTTGTATCGGCATATTATGATTATAAAGGTCAAGATGCTAACAAAATTAAAAATTCATTAATTAAAAATTTCAGCAAAATTATGACATTAGCATCAAAAGATAGTTTCACCAATGCAGATAAACAAACATTTGACGCTGCCCAAAATGAAATCTATAGTGTATTACCTAGCGAAATGTTTGGTGATTCTCAAATGTGCAAAGGTATCGTAACAAACATTGCATTGCCATATGCTACTACCCGTTTATTTACTAAATTAAAAAAATTAGGTCGTGATATTGATGAATGCATTGCAGATGGCCTTACTAAAAATGCTAAACACGCAAAAAAAGATGCCGAAAACAAAAAACAAATTGTTTACAGCAATGAAATTGATCCAAATGAAATCACAATTGGTGACTTTGTCTTTGTTGATGGAAGTATAAACCTTAACCCAGACCCCGATTTTAAACCATTTGATGGTTTCTCGATAGATGTCAAAAGTAAAATACCAGTTGATTCAACCAAATATTACGCAAATGGTGGTATCGGTTTTAAACAACAATGGGAAAATGGCAATGTTAAATCAAATACACTATTTGTAAATGTTGCAGGCGGTAGAAATTGGGCTAATGGTTCTCATACCGAATTACAACTTGAACCAGGTTTACAATTTTCTAGCGGGAAAAATAGTTTTAATTTAGGAGTAAATATAGCTCACTATGGAAGAAAATTAAACGATAACATTTCTTTGTATTGTGCTAGTTACAATAATTATAACTTTAATGAAAAGCAATTTAATTTAGGAATTGGTGGCGGCATAGTTTTTGATACAAAATATGGTAGATTCGGTGCGGGTATTGGCATCACATATCTTAATTCTAAAATAATCAAAGATTATGGAAAAAATTTAAATCATCCAATTCTAAATGATCCTTATGATAAAGGTGATATTAAAGATCAACCAATAATTGAAAAAGAAGGAACAGGTAATTTTTAATTTAGAAAGCGTGTCAAATGGCACGCTTTTTTGTTGATTTAAAAATCAATTTTTTCTTCACCCGAAAAGCATTTAAAATTGTTAATAATGTTACTCCAACATCACCGAATATTGCCAACCACATATTTGCTAATCCTACCGCCGATAGTACTAAAATACCAATTTTAACCATTATCGAAAAAACGATATTTTGTTTCACAATTTGCATTGTACGTCGTGCTAAACATTTAGCATCAATCAATCCACGTAAATCATCGTGCATTAGAATAATATCAGCAGCTTCAATCGCCGCATCACTACCAATGCCACCCATACTAATACCAACATCAGAACGCATTAAAACTGGTGCATCATTAGTTCCATCACCAACAAAACATAGAGTATCATTTATTTTTTTTGTTTCAAATAATTCTTCTACCGCACTTAATTTATCTTGTGGTAATAAATTGGCACGATAAATTGTCAATTTTAACGATGTTGCAACATCGGTAGCGACTGCCTCGTTATCACCTGTTAACATCACAGTTTTTGCAGGAATTTTATTTAGGTAATCCAATACTTCTCTAGTTTCGGTCTTGATTTCATCTTTAATGACAAGACAACCAACATAAGATTGATTATGGGCTACATATACTACTGTGCCAACTGATGGATACGGAACAAATTTTATGTGATGATTTTCTAACAGATGAGCATTACCACAATAAATTGTTTCATCATCTTTGGTTGCAATTACACCTGAACCAGCTACATTAGTTAGTGAATAACCATTGGGAATTTTGTGTTGATATGCAGCAACAATTGCACGAGCAATTGGGTGATTAGAATTTTGTTCAGCAATCGCTGCCAAAGCTAAAATTTCTTTTTGGTTTACCTTCGGTTCTATTGCAGTAATCGCAAAGTTACCTTTAGTTAGAGTACCCGTTTTGTCAAAGACAAAAATGTTTGCCCGGTTTAATTGTTCCAAATAATTAGAACCCTTAACTAAAATTCCATTTTTTGATGCAACACCCAAAGCCACAAAAAATGACAAAGGCACAGAAATTACCAAAGCACAAGGACAAGAAACTACCAAAAAGTTTAAAGCACGATACAATGATATACCCCAATCATTAATTATTAACCCAGTTAATATTGCCAATATGGCTGCTGCAGTAATTACAATTGGTGTGTAATAACGTGCAAATTTTGTAATAAAATTTTCTGTTTTTGATTTTTTTGAAGCTGCATTTTCGACTAAATCTAAAATTTTACTTGCAGTTGAATCATAAAATACTTTTGTAACACGCACTGTAATTTGTGTTGTTAAATTCACACAACCGCTCAATACTTCATCATTAACTTTCACTGAACGTGGCAACGATTCACCAGTCAAACTTTTCGTATCAAGATCAGAATTGCCTTTAACTATTACACCGTCTAAAGGAATCTTTTCACCAGGATTAACTATTATCAACGCCCCCAGTGCAACCTCATAAGGATCAACTTTCGTAATTTCATTATTAACTAACAAATTTGCATAATCCGGACGCAAATCAATTAGATGAGCGATTGAATTACGTGATTTACCTGTGGCATACTTTTGTAACCATTCACCAATTTGATAAAACAACAAAACAGCACAAGCTTCATCAAATCCATCTATGTTTTGACCAATCAAACCACGGTAAATTGCTAAACCAAATGCACCAAAAGTTGCAATTACCATTAAGAAATTTTCATCTAATAATTGCCCACGAAATAGATTGCGTATTGCCTTCCAAATCACATCATAGCCAACCAACAAATATACGACCAAATATAATCCTAAAGGCAACCAAAGACCATCTACGCCGTCAAAAACATTACCCAAATTAACAATCTTGTCAACGGTAAAAATTATTATGAATAAACCAAACGCAACTATAATGCGGATTAACTTCTTTTTCATAAACAACCTTTACATTATTATTTTACAATCAGGTTCTATCTTTTTACAGACTTTTACAACTTCTTGCATTACCGTTTCAAATTCATTTTCATCAGCTTCAATCACCATTTTTTGAGTTAAAAAATTTACCGATACGTGATTAATTGCATCAATTTTATTCAAGCAATGTTCCATCTTCGCTGCACAATTAGCACAATCTAAATCTTTTAAACGAAAAACTTTAGTCATTTTTTTCTTCTCCTTTCCTTATTGTTCTTTTACGTGTGTCATCCCACAATCCATAATTTGATTAACGTGATCATCATCTAAAGAATATTTAACTTCCTTACCTTCTTTAACACACTTGATCAATTTTGCTGCACGCAAAATCCATAATTGATGCGATACTGCTGAAATGCTCATATTTAAAATTTCAGCAATCTCTCCTACATATAAATCGCGCAAATGTAAACAATACAAAATTTTTGCACGCGTTGGATTACCAAACATTTTAAAGAATTCAGTTAAATTATATACATCTTGGTCATCTGGCAATTGTTGTCGAATATCATCAACTTTATCCACATTAACTCCTTTGATTATTTGAACACTTTTTCAAATGTTCTAATATTATAATATATGCCAATAAAGTTATTGTCAATCATATTTTGATTTTGAAAAAAATATAAAATCTATTATTTTATAGTAGTTTTAAAAATTCGGCAAAATTTTTAATTTTATAATCTGAAAGTTCGTCAATCGATTTTTGACTTAATTTTGCATAATTATCCGGAATATTTAACACTTCAATTCCTGCTCTTTTAGCTGATAAAATACCTTCAATAGAGTCTTCTACAACAAGACATTCTTCCTTTTTTAGTTTTAATATTTCTAACGATTTTTGATAAATCTGTGGACTAGGTTTCTTTTCACTAATTTCATCATTAGTAATAATATAATCAAAAATATCATCAAACTTTGCTTTACGAATTAAGTTTTGATTTTTCATATTGTAATTTTCAATTGTTCTTCTGGCTGTGGTTGTTGCCAATACTAATTTATATCCAAGCTGTTTGAGTCGCTTCAACACTTTATCCGCATTTTCCTTATAATCAACTTGATTAATAATATAATCCAATGCTATTTCTCGACGACGATTAATCACATAATCCACATCTTTTGTTATCTTATATTTTTTTATTAAAAAAATCACATAGTTTTCATAAACTTTTCCATCATTATGGTTATTGATGAAATTTTCTCGATCAAATTGAATTATTTCTAAATCAATATCAAGTCCACAAAATTCTTTTATTGATAATTGATCAATTTTATTCCAAATACCGACAGTGTCCGCCAAAGTACCATCAAAATCAAAAATTATTGCTTTCTTGTTTTTAAGAAAATCTACCATATTATTTTTTATGTTAGCATCAATAGTTAACGATGACAAGAATATTTCTTTTTGTGGTGTTTCCGCCGTGGCTCGAACACGGGACCCTCGCCTTAGAAGGGCGATGCTCTATCCAACTGAGCTACGGAAACATTAAAACATAATAGCAATAAAAAGCAATTTTGTAAAGTGTCAGAAAAGCTTTTTAACAACATAAAATAAATAGTGGAAAATATCTACACATCTAATTTAAATTTCATAACTCAAACTGGCATAGTTATTGTTGAAATCTATGGTAATGGTTGTATGAATTGTCAAATTATGTCGCCTATTCTGACACAATTAGAAGCAACTATGCCCTACATTCGTTTTTATCGTGTCAATGCTGATACCTATTCCAACTTAGTACAAAAATATAATATTACATCGCTACCAAGCCTTTTATTGTTTCGAAACGGCTATCTCCTGACAACAATTATCGGTGTAAAATCAGTAGCAATTTTACGTAACAGCATTGAAAGAATTTTATTTTCCTAATAATAACGGTTGAATCTGTTGGCCTTTTAAAGCCGAATCAATAGTTGGTAAAACTTGATTGAAATCACAAATACACGAGTAAGGTTTTGCTTCTGAATTATCTTGACCAAACGGCACAAAATAATAATTACGACGATTCAATAATTCACCAATATTTTTAGCATTACCAGATAGTGCATCATTAGTTGCTAAACCAATTACACAAGGTTTATTATTTCGTAATAACGCTTTTACGGCCATTAAAACACAAGTATCAGTAATACCATTAGCCAATTTTGCAATAGTATTTCCAGTTGCTGGAAATACCACACTACCACATAAATTAGAAATACTGGACAAACGCTCTGCCCCAGCAATTGTTGTAATAATATCGTTGCCAGTTAAACGGCGAATTTCACTTTGAAAAGTTAGATTATCAACAAAACGATTTGGCACATTAGCATTTGGTGAAACAACCGGATAAATTTTATAATGTTGTACTATAGTTTCAAGAATTGGTAACAACTTTGAAAAACTACACGCACTGCCTGTAATACATAACACCAATGCTGGTTTGGTATTCTTTTCTAAATAACGCTGAATACATTCATAAACAATAATAGCAGCAGCTTTTGGATAATATTTTCCTGGTAATCCAGGTAAAATCTGATATTTAAATTTCTGCCGATCAACTCCATTCCAATCAAAACCATATGGTGCAGACGCTAAATCATAAATTGTTTGTTTTGTACGATGTTGTTGCCATTCAACTGGCTTAATCAACGGACTTGGAATTGTATTAACGATAACTGGAAAACTAGCAAATGGCGCAGTTTTAAAATAAGCACGTTTGCCATATTTAGATATCAGTTCATCCTTTTTATGCCAATTAAAATTTAAAATTGAAATTGTCCAATCCTGAAAAACGTTTATAAGTGCCGATGTTAGTTTTCCGGCACCACAAAACAAAATTTTCTTATTTCGGTTGTGATATATTTGATCAACTATTTGTCTAAACGCTTTCGCTGTCAGTTGATTATTCTCAATAATAAATTGATTATCCTCATTTAAACTAACATACGTAACATCAGTAGGTAGATTATCAACTAATAATTGATAACCAAAAACTATACTTCCTTTTACCACATTTTGCCAAAAATCTTGAGTTAATGAAATTCGCGGTTCTAAATAATAAATTCCTTTTTGATCACATTTTTCACTAAAATCAAATGCCTTATATCCCTGATTGATGAATAATTGTTTTAGCTCTACAACTCGTCCATCAGTACTGCTTTGGTTGAAACGAAAAACATATTCCATAATTATGAATATGATATAATTGTGGAAATAGTCAAATTTGGCGGCTCATCTATGGCGACACCAACGACGATTAAACTGTGTCGCGATATTGTTTTCAACAATCGCGCATTACAAGCTGTTGTTGTTTCTGCCCCTGGTGCTTATGGCGTTTATGAAACAAAAATCACTGATGATTTAATCCGTTACACAAAAGGTGCACCAATCCTAAAATCAATTTTTAAACGATTTAATGATTTAGCACTAGAATTATTAACACAACCCCAATATCAAATTTTTCTTAGTATTCTACACCAGACGCACAAGGAAATACTTAATACCACTCACGATTATAATTTCATTATATCACGTGGTGAATATTTATCCGCAAAATTATTTGCTTTATATCTCGGTTACCAATTTATTGATGCAAAAGATATTCTAATTATCAACTCAGATGCAACAATTAATTTAACAGCAACAAAACAACGAATCAAGAAGAATCGTCTAAAACAAAATTTACCATTTGTAATTGGTGGTTTTTATGGACAACGAAATGGTAAAATTGCACTCTTCACACGCGGTGGTAGCGATTATACTGGTGCTATTTTAGCAACATTAATGAACGCTGATATTTACAAGAATTACACTGATACAAATGGTATTCAAACAGCTAATCCACGTTTGGTCAATAATACAATGACTATTCCGTGTTTAGATTTTAATTCACTAGATATTTTAACTCACAATGGTGCCGGAATAATTCACGAAAACGTGGCTAAATTATTAGAAAAATATCATACCCCATTACGCGTCGATAATACTTTTAATCCTAATAAAAAATATACCGAAGTACATAGTACCCGCTGTCGGAACTGTAAAAACAACTTCTTTTGTATTACACAAAAAAGTAATCAGATTTTATTAGTTAAAAAAAAGGATGGTAAACATATTACCATCCAAAAATTCAAAAGCACACCATCAAACCTAATTACTGATATGCAAAAATTACATCAAGAAACTTTAAAACAATTATAAAACATATTTATGTAAATCAAATTTCTTGATTAATTGTTTCATATTTTTCTCAACGAAGGCCTTGTCAATAACAATTGTTTCTTTTTCCGTAGATTTCTTACTACCAGCATTAAACAAAACATCTTCTAACAATTGTTCCATAATCGAATGCAAACGTCGTGCACCTAAATTTTCATTAGTTTCGTTTTCATTCTCAGCTAATTCCGCAACTAACATTAATGCATCTTTTTCAAATTTCAATTCAACATTATCAACTGCTAATAATTCTTGATATTGTTTTGTAATAGCATTGTCGGGTTGTGTTAAAATCTTATAGAAATCATCCTTATTTAAAGAATTTAATTCGACACGGATTGGGAAACGACCTTGTAATTCGGGAATTAAATCGTCAATTTTGCTAACGTGAAATGCACCTGCCGCGATAAACAAAATATAATCAGTCTTAATCATACCATATTTTGTTTGCACAGTACAACCTTCAACGATTGGTAAAATATCACGTTGCACACCCTCACGACTAACTTCAGGACCATTACCACCACCAGTTGCACCAATTTTATCAATTTCATCGATAAAGATGATACCGCTTTGTTCCGCTAAAGCAATTCCCTCAGCATTAATTGTATCTTTATCAATCAACTTACTACATTCTTCCTCAATAAAAATTTCACGTGCTGCACTAACAGTCATAGTTTTCTTTTTAGTTTGTTTAGGAAAGAAACCAGGAGCAACTTTATCAAAAATTGAACCAATTTCAATACCGACACCCATACCCACCGGAATGTCTACCATTGGTTTCATTTCGCGTACAACATCAAACTCAATTAAGAAATTTTCCAGTTTACCATCACGATATTCATTCAATGATTGTTCATATAATAAATTTTCTGCGATGTCCGTAACTTTCTTTTTCTTTTCGGCAACAATTGCATTAACAATTCGTTTTTCTACAATAGCTTCAGCTTTCTTTTTAACTTCAGCATATTTAGCATCACGAACCATTCGAATTGCTACTTCAACCAAGTCGCGAATCATACTTTCAACATCACGTCCGACATAACCTACTTCAGTATATTTTGTGGCTTCAACTTTAATAAAAGGTGCACCAACCAATTTTGATAATCGACGTGCAATCTCAGTTTTACCAACTCCGGTTGGACCTTTCATAATAATGTTTTTTGGTGTAATTTCGTCGGCAATCGCCTTTGGCAATTGTGAACGACGATAACGATTACGTAATGCAATTGCTACTACACGTTTAGCTTGCTTTTGACCAATAACATAACGGTCAAGTTGATCTACAATATCCTTTGGGAAAATGTCCATAAATTAAACCTCCTTACTAAATGACATTATTTTAATACATTTTACAAATTTCCGCAATTATTATATCATTATAATGATTAAATAATAATTGGGGGAAAACAATGAACGATTTTTTCAAGCGTAATCTTGTTTGGATAGCAATTCTGCTTTGCGTCGCAGGAATTGTGCTATCAATTATTGGTATTCCAGCCGGCAATCCAATTTTCTTTTTTGTTGGCATAGTCTTATCTTTACCAACTGTTGGATACCTAATCTATCACGTATTTTTCTACCACGAAAAACCAGAATTAAACCTAAATCCTACAACTACTAAAATTAGTACCTCCAATATTACATCAATTGTTAATAAACGCAAAGATGTTTTATTAAAAGATGAAATTAGTGATGACGATGATTTAGAACCATTTTACAATGGTTACGCTGATGATGAAGAAATTGCTAAACGTTTACGCGAAGCCAACGACGAAACACACCACCGTTCTAAATTCAACATACCAGAAATAGTTTTACCAGATTTTGATCTTAATCAACATAAAACCATCGATCAAACTACTGCCATAGAAAACACTACTAATGAAGAACTTCTCCGTCAACGTGAAGAAGCCTCCACTGCACCAGCATTCTTTACTACTGAAGTTCCGGCTGAATTAATTAAGAACGAAACAATTAATGAAAATATTTCCGAACTCGAAAAATTAGAAAATACTATTGAAAGCAACAATATTAATAATTCTGACAAGAATAAATCAAATACTAATTTGGAAAAACCTTATACATTTGCGATTGATGATTTTGACACATTACAATCAATGGAATTGAATGAACCAGAAATGATTATTGAAAGACAACCAGCAACCGAAATTACATCAACACCGGCATCTGAATCCGTCGTCAAACCGATGTTCGAGAAAACAGTCGAAGAATCCGTAGAAGCCGAAGAACCTTCACTTGATGACCCAACATTTATCTTACCAACCGAACCAATAATGCCACGTCTACCTAAAGAACAACCCACACAACAACCACAATTAACTCCTGTCGATTTAACCAATGCTAAAGTTGTTCATATCAATACTGAAACCGCAGAATTACGTAAACAAAAAATTCAAGAGAAAAAAGTCTTATTATCACAACCAAATTTGGAACGTTATTTCCAACGTTACTTTATCGAAACTGCAGCGTGTTTCCTAATGGACCGCACCATATACAAAGACAAAAACGGAATTGCACCTTACAATAAATTCGCAGTCAACAAAGATACCAATTTGCCCGAATATACAATGTCTGCGACCCAAGGCAAACTTTATAAGTTTTGTACCTATTTAGTTGATGCTGAACGTTTTATTACTCACCAATATCTCTATAACGATTTTGTTGCCGCCATTGAACAAGGTGTTTCCTTGTCGCGTATCAGTGAAACCTTACACCCGTTATACCGCAAAAAATACAAAAAAGATTTTGTCTTGAATTTAGCACACCGCGAAGACTGGGATAACGTAATGATTTTGGTTTATAATCATTACTTATTAAGTAACAACAATTTCAAAGATGTCTTCACACACGTTCCGTTTGAAATTCCATTTGCCTATAACGACGAAAACATTGTTGATTACTTAAAAGATCCGGAATTACAAGAACGTTTTTCCGAAAAATACTCCGCCCTTGACGAAATGGGTATTCCAACTTTCTGGGATGCACTCTACATTTGTTTTATCAATTCAATCAAACAAAAATTAACCATTGAACAAATGGAAAATGCGGTCTTGCGTGAATATAAAAAGATCGTCCGCTCCTTAAAACGCATCGACAATACCCGTCGCAAAGCCTTAAAGAAGGCATCATAAAAGAAAATATAAACAAAGTACACAAAACTTTATTTAATATAATATTTTAAGAAATTGTCTTTAATTTGATTAAAAATAAACTTTATTGTTACTGTGTCAAACTGAACAGAAGCTTTTCTGTCATAATGAGAACCAAATTCCCTATCAACATAAATTGTTCCGTTTATATTTACTGGATTTTTGTATCTAGGTCTAATGTGTATGTGAACGTGTGGATTTGGATTTTCTTCTGAGTATACGTTATTCATATTACAAGCCCAATTTAACATTGTGCAACCAAATAAATCTTTAAGTTCATTCTCAACAGCAGATAACATATTTCTTAAATCAATGATTTCATCATCAGATAATTTAGAAAAATTATCAATATGCCGATTAGTATTTAATATGCAACGACCCAAATAATCTTGTTTATGAAAAACAAGTGTCCAGAATTTTCCTTTATATAAAACTTTACTTTCATCTGGGGTGCAATAATAACAATCCATCGAATCGAAATATATCCTTATATAAAATTTACAACTCTTCAATCGTTAAATTTTTATTAGTGAAAATACAAATGTCGCTGGCAACATTCATTGCTTCTTGTGCGATTTCACGTGCGGTCATTTTAGTATTCTTCATTAATGCTTTTGCAGCTGCCAAAGCATAGTTACCACCGCTACCAACCGCCACACAGCCACCATCAGGTTCAATGACGTTGCCATCACCACTCAACAACAAGACACGTTCTTTATCGGCAACAATCATCATTGCTTCCAATTTACCAAGTGCACGGTCGGTACGCCAAGTTTGTGCCAATTCGACTGCCGAACGTAATAAGTTTCCAGAATGCTTTTGCAACATTTCTTCAAATTTATTACATAGAGTGAAAGCATCTGCAACAGAGCCGGCAAAACCAGCCACAACTTTATCATCATATAAACGACGAACCTTGACAGCATTTCCTTTCAAAATTACAGATTCGCCAGCGGTAACCTGACCATCACCTGCTACGACCGTTTTATTGTCGCGTTTTACCGCAATAATTGTTGTTCCGTGTAATTCCATTTTAATCTCCTTTTATTGACAATTACGATTACTACATTTTACTACATCTTTGATTTTTACCAAAGGACTTTTGCATTTCGGGCATAATTCACCGGTAGGTTCATCAAACGCTACAAAATCACAATTTGGATATCCTGAACAGCCATAAAAATATTTACCTTTCTTGCTACGACGTTTATAAATATCTTTACCGCATTTTGGACATTTACAAACAGGTTTTTCAAATGGCTTTGTAGTTTTACATTCCGGATAACCACTACAAGCCAAGAATTTACCATAACGACTCTCACGAATCAACATCACACGACCACAATTTGGACAATGTTCATCACTTTCAACTGGTTTAATGCGATTAGCCGCACCATCGTTTGCACGAACCTCGTCAACAACTTTTATAAAAGGTTTATAAAAGTTGTCAACAACAGTTACCCAATCAATTCCATCTGCAGCGATATCATCCAATTTATCTTCCATATCTGCAGTAAAACCAGTATTCATAATTTCAGGAAAATATTGGATTAACCAATCCACAACCAAACAGCCTAATTCGGTCGGTTTCAACGCTTTACCGTCTTTTTCAATATACAAACGTGCAAACAAAGTCGCCACTGTTGGCGTATAAGTTGCTGGACGACCAATACCCTTTTCTTCCATTACTTTAACCAGAGTAGCTTCTGTATAACGTGCTGGAGGTTGTGTGAATTTTTGTGCAAATTCTAATTTTTTAAAGTTCAATTGGTCACCAATATTAATATCAGGTAAAATTGCCGCACTTTCACCTGCATCATCTTCGTTTTCTTTTTCGGTTTCTTCCTTTGTTTTACTATTGCTACCGCCATAAACTGCTAACCAACCATCAAATAATGGCGTACGACCAGTAACGCGGAATATATAATTATTTGCATCAATATCAACACGAACGCTATTAAATGTAGCTTCTGCCATTTGTGAAGCAATAAAACGATTATAAATTAAACGGTAAAGTTTTGCTTCATCTGGTTTACAATATTTATCAGCCTCGTCAGGCGTAATATCTAAATGTGTTGGACGAATCGCTTCGTGGGCATCTTGTGCTGATTTTTTTGTTTTATAAATATTTGGAGTTTCTGGTACAAAATTTGCACCATATTTTTGCGTAATATATTCCTTGGCAGCCGTTTGTGCTTCTGCGGAAACACGGACACTATCTGTACGAATATAAGTTACCAATGCTGTCATACCGCGAGCACCCATATGAACACCTTGATACAACGTTTGTGCTGCCATCGTAGTGCGTTTTAATGATAAACCTAATTTAGCACCAGCATCTTGTTGCATTGAACTAGTAGTAAATGGCGCCGGAGCATGACGTTTTGTAACCGATTTTTTTACATCTTTTGCTGTATATTTTGCTTCTTTAAGCGCCGAAACAATTTGTTGTACTTGTGCTTCATTGGCAGGTTTCAATCGTTTTCCATCTGGCCCATAATACAAAGCCGCACGGAATTTCATTTTATCTTTTTCAAGATTAGCCCAAAAATCCCAATACTCTTCTGGTTTGAAATTTTGAATCTCACGTTCACGTTCAACTACCAATTTCAAAGTAACACTTTGCACACGACCAGCCGATAAACCAGATTTAATTTTCTTTGATAGAACAGGTGACAATTTATAGCCGACCAATCGATCCAAAACACGACGTGCAGTTTGTGCATAAACTAAGTTCATATCAATCGGTCTTGGTTTAGTTAAAGCTTGATTAATTGCATTCTTCGTAATTTCATTAAATTCAATACGTTGTGCTTTAGCTGGATCAATCCCCAAAATATAAGTCAAATGATATGCAATTGCTTCACCCTCACGATCCGGGTCAGTTGCAATTAAAACGGATTCAGCTTTGGCCGCTGTTTCCTTTAACGACTTAACAACATCTTTTTTATCTGATGTAATTACATATTGTGGCTCATAACCATTTTCGACATCGACAGATAATTCACGTTTTTTTAAATCGCGAAAATGTCCACCAGTTGCCATAACTTGATATCCGTTACCCAGGTATTTCTTAATTGTGTCTTTTTTACCAATACCCTCAATAATTACTAGTTTCATTAACCTCCTACCTCATTACTTAGCAATAAAATAATTGCCTGGCAATTTCTCTATTAAACCAATCATTTCCATATTTGTCAAGAGTGTTGACAACTGTGGAACAGACAAACCACTTTCCATAACTAAATCATCAAAGTGAATTTCATCAGTTTTCAAAATATTTAAAATTTTCTGTTGATCCATAGTAATTTGTTTTACTGGTTGTAATTGACTTGAACTTTTATGTCCAGTTAAATTTTTAATCAAATCAGCCGCATTAGTAATCATTTTTGCACCGTGGTTGGCAATTAAATCATTAGTACCTTGACTAGCATAACAATTAATATTGCCAGGAACAGCATAAACAACACGCTGTAGAGTTTGTGCCTTACGGATAGTAATTAGTGTTCCACTATGTAAATCGGCCTCTACGGCGATTACAGCCCGTCCTAGTGCTGCTACAATGCGATTTCGTTGTGGGAAAGTTGACTTGTCACCGTGAAAATCTGGTGGATATTCTGATATTAATAATCCAGTGTTGGCAATTTTATTCTGCAACTCTTTATTAATAATTGGATAATAAACATTAATACCATTACCTAATACAGCAATAGTTTTTTCGCCTGCTCCTTGATGTGCTGCAGTATCAATTCCTTCTGCCAACCCCGAAACCACAACAAAACCTGCTTCTGCACAATGAGTTGCCAAATCTTTAGCAACCATCAAACCATATCGTGTACAATCACGTGTTCCAACAATTGAAACCATTGGATGGTTTAATAAATTTAAATTACCTTTAACATACAATTGTTTTGGCGGATCTTTTAAATCTAATAAAGATTTTGGATAATTACTATCACCTAACCGAATTGTTTGAATTTCATTCATTTACACCTCGATTAAAACGGTCCAAACTTCGATAAGAAATTGCTTCAGTTAAATGTTCAGGTAAAATTTCAGGTGAACCCGCCAAATCAGCAATGGTACGTGCCACTTTCAAAATTCGCGTATAGGCACGTGCTGATAAATTTAGATTCTCAAAAGCAGATTTTAAAATATTTTCACCTTCGCTACTTAACTTACAATATTTTTTTACCATTGCCGCATCCATTGTCGCATTATTATGAATTAAAGTTTCAGCAAAACGTTGATTTTGAATTGCTCGTGCCGCAGTAACTCTTTTGCGAATTGTCGCGCTATCTTCTGCTAATTTATCGTTAGTTAAATCGTTATAAGTAACTTGATCAACTTCAATATGTAAATCAATCCGATCTAATAATGGCCCAGAAATCTTACCAAGATAGTGCTGAATTTTTGATTGTGTACATTTACAACGTTTTATGCGACTGCCATAATAACCACACGGACACGGGTTCATACTAGCCACCAAAACAAATGAAGCCGGGTATTCAACTGTCATTGCTGCACGTGAAATCATAATGCTATGATTCTCTAAAGGCTGACGCAATAATTCCAAACAGCCACGATTATATTCAGGCATTTCATCAAGAAACAAAACACCATTATGAGCTAAAGAAATTTCTCCAGGACGGGCGAATTTACCACCACCCGCCAATGAAACTGTTGAAGCTGTGTGATGTGGGCAACGAAAAGGGCGCGTTAATACAATTCCGTGTTCTGCATCTAATAATCCGGCACAACTATGAATTTTAGTTGTTTCCATACTTTCATTAAAAGTCATTGGTGGCAATATTGTTTGAAAACATTTTGCTAACATCGTTTTACCACTACCAGGTGGTCCAATTAATATGATATTATGACCACCCGCGGCAGCAATCTCCAATGCTCGTTTAGCAACAAATTGACCACGAACATATTTCATATCACACGGATACACTGCATCTGCTAATAAAGTTTCAAAATTAGCAGTTTGAACTTGACACAATGGTGTTGCATCTATCATATCTCCAGCAAAATAATCAACAACATCAGCTAAATTACGAGCCGTGTAAACATTAATACCCGATACGAAGGCAGCTTCATTATAATTATCTGTAGGAATAATTACGTTTTTAATTTTATGTTCTACCGCCGTTAATAATGCAGGTAAAACTCCATTTACTCTTCGCAGTTCACCATTTAAAGATAATTCACCTAAAAAAGCCCAATCTTTTAAGGATTTAGTAATTACTCGTGTATTTGCCAAAATCCCAACAGCAATTGGCAAATCATAAATTGCACCTTCTTTTTTAGCCGAAGCAGGAGCTAGATTAATTATCACATTACCTATTGGAAATTTATAATCACAATTTAAAATTGCGCTCTTAACACGTTCTTTACCTTCTTTTACCGCATTATCAGGTAAACCGACTAATGTATATCCGGGCAAACCCTTAGCAATATCAACTTCGACATCGACAATATAACCATTAACTCCGGTAATTCCAAAACTTTTAATTGCAATCACTAGTAAAAAAATTACAACAAAGTGGCAGTAAAGTAAACTAAATTAAATTTATTATGTTAAATTAACCCCGATTTCGACGAATTACATTAAATTTCGACAAAAAACTAACAAGTTTCGACTTTGTTCGCGATTGTCGAATTGTGCAATAACCAATATCTTGAAATCATAACCATAAAAATAAAAGGAGAAAAACAAATTATGGAAAACAAAGTTTACCTTTACGGATTGGTGGTCACTAACCCAACCCCTTGCGACGATTATTATGGTAGTGAGTACTGTAACATTCAAATGTCAGTACGTCGTTTATCAAGTATTATTGACACTATTCCTGTCACTTTACATCGTGATTTAGTCGAACAATACGATGTCAAGTTGGGCGATAATTTAGCAATCATTGGTGAATTTCGCAGTTATAATAAAATTGAAAACAATCGCAGTCGATTAATGTTAACTGTATATGTAACTGAAATTACCGATGATATTGATACAACAAACCCCAATATAATTGAATTAGCTGGTTACATATGCAAAGCCCCAGTATATCGTACTACTCCATTTAATCGTGAAATTGCGGATTTATTAATTGCTTGCAACCGCAGTGGTAACAAAAGCGATTATTTGCCAGCAATTGCTTGGGGTCGTAACGCACGATTTGCTAAAAACATTATGGTTGGCGAACAAGTACACATCTATGGGCGCATTCAAAGCCGAGATTATCAAAAACGCTTAGACAACGGCGATGTACAAACACGTACTGCCTACGAAATTTCAATTAACCAAATTGATTGCGAAAATGCAAATTCACAAAATGGTGATACAAATTTTATTTTAAGTAATCAATAATCTTATTTGTACCATCAATCCAAGTTTGCCTACCACAATTAACAATATAACGTTGGCGGTCACGATAAACTTGTCCTAACATTTTTATTAAATCAGGTCCGTTTAATGATTCCTGAAGTAAAACTTCACACACACCAAGTTGATGTAAAAAATTAGCATTTTGAATTTGATCACCGCGACTTTCATTTTTTGGTAACGGAACATATATTGCTGGTTTTTGCAAAGCCAATAATTCCGATACTGTACCTGAACCAGACCGAGTTAAAACCACGTCTGCCCACGCAAAAGCATTCTGTGGTGCATCAATAAATTCTAATTGCTGATAATTTGAACAATGGTATTTACCATTTGATTTACCTTTACCAGTAATGTGCAATACATTCCATTGTTGACATAGTCCAGATAAATTTGACCAAATTATATCATTAATAGCGGTTGACCCTAAACTTCCACCCATAACTAATAAGTTTGGCTTCCCATTAATTGGTAACTTAATTTGTTTCGGATCACCTTTATAAATACTTTGACGAATAATCGCACCAGTCTGTACCATTTGGGAATATTTATTTTCCTTTAATGGGAAAGTTGTACAAAGTACTTGGCATTTTTTTGCTGTTAAACGGTTAGCCAATCCTAATGACATATCACTTTCGTGAGCAACAATTTTAATCCTCAAATGAGATGCAGCCATTACCACTGGTAAAGCCACAAATCCACCTTTTGAAAAAACAATGTCAGGTTTTAATTGACGTAAAATCCTTTTAGCATCATTAATTCCTTTAAATAACTTAAAAGGAATTAATAAATTTTTCAAAGTTAATTTACGACGCAATTTAACTGTCGTTATTTCATAATAAGACAATCCATTTTGCATCGCGATTGTCTTTTCAATACCATTACCACCGATATATACAATACGATCATAATACAATTTTAAATACGGTAATAAAGCCATTTGTGGTAAAACGTGTCCTGCCGTACCACCACCTGTTAATACTATGGTTCGCATACTATATTATTTATATGTGTTTTAACCGATTTCTATTGAAGAAATTTTTCCTGCTGTTAATTTAAATGCTTCAAGGCCATTAATATTTTTATTCCAAAATAATTCTTTATTACGTAATTTACGGAAAGCATTATTAAACATAATATTCACAGTTACAGTTTTAGTTGGCATAATTTTTAATGTCAATTTACCTTTATTCACATCCCAATTCATTGAAACTTTAGCTGCAAAATCAGTTGCTAAATTCTTCACACTACCTGTCATTAAAGGTTCAATTAAAATTGGCAATATTTTCAAAGTATTCATTGAACTTTGAATAATACAATCCGTAATTACAGTACCGACACCCATTGAAACTGCAATGTCTAAATTAGGTTTATCATTGTTTGTCATACCAGAACCACGCCAGTCATTTGATAAAAACAATCCTGATGGCGTAGCCGAACTGTTTACCGTTTTAACCAATAAGTTTTTAACCTCGGCTACATCTCCTGCATAAGCTAATTGACACGCTGCCATCACTAAATTACGAGTTGGTTGGAATGAAGCAGCATTACGTACACGGGCTTTAACTGCATTTGCACTAGCGACCGTAGCAGCAATCTCAGCTTCAGGACTTGCCCCTTGAATCATTGCTGGACGATAAGTAATTTGTGGATCATTTACCATAAAGTTCTTTAATGGGTACAAACCATAACCGTGCATTACACCAGCGTTTTCAACCTTATCAATAAAAACAGAATTAGTATATTCTTTTAAACATCCATCACCATTCACTGTAAATGTTGGAATTTTAGTCAACATATCTTGCCAAACAGCCACATCATCTTTAGCCGTATTTAATAACTTTGCAGCATTAACTAAATTATTTAATAAAGTTTGCAAAGCTAAGAAGTCAATGGTCGACGACGAAGACAACGCAAAATTAACCAATGGACGTCCAGCAACCAAATTACCAGGTGTCGCATTCGGACTGTAACTTGGTATAGTAACGTATTTACCCGATGCATCTAATTTTAAGAAATCTGAATAGAAATCAAAAACACCGCGCATAAATGGAAAAATTTTACTACGTAATACTTTCTCATCCCCAGTAACCAAATAGTAATCGTAAAACATATTTGCAGCCAAAGCCGATGAAGCAATAAAGTGCAATGTTGCTGAATCGACTGCACCAAATGTCGCTGAATCCATAGCCGTAATTCGTGGCACAAAATAACCCCGCATACCATATACACGAGCTGCATTCTTTTTCAAATCAGATTCATAATTCATATAAAAATCCAATAATTTTAGCAAAGCCCCTGGCGTAAATGATTTCATCACACCCGAATATAATAGTTGAGCTACACCATCCAAAGCCGCTACTCCGTTATCACACTGATTATCTGCACACCATAAGCCAGCCGGAGTTAACAAAGCACCATCCAAACATAAAGACAGATATTTAGCAAAATTCCACATTCTTTCTAATAATTCTGCTGGTAATTCATTATTATTAGTTCTTTCAATGTATTCTTTAAAATCCGCATCTGTTTTAGCAGTATTTAATTCCAAATTGGTTTCTTCAAATGCTTTTTTAAAAGGTACAGCATTACGAGTAGCAATTTTATTATAACTATCTTTAATTAAAGACAATTCCATCTTGATTTTATTAAATTCTGTGCTTGCATCGGCATTAACAAATGGTTTAGCCAAAATGGTTAGTTCATTAACATCTTTCAATGTTACCACATTCCCAGCAACATTAACATTACCGCCAGCAATAATTAAACGCACCACTAAACCATAATCACGACCATTCTCACTGCGTGAACTGAAATAGAAGTAGCCATTTTCATATTTTACTTGGTTAAATTTACAACCAATATCACAAGGCTGTAATTGAATCGTTACACGAACTTTACCGTTAGTCTTTGTCACGTGATAAGCAATTACATCAGTTGACTTAGCGAGTGAAAGACGACGTACGGTTTGTTCTTTTTCATCGGCATTAAAACTTACCGCCAACTCTCCGTTTTTCATATCAGTCAAACGTTCATAATTGGTAATCACACCAGTATTATAAAAATCCAACTTCACTTTTACCATTGGCTTAGGCTGTGCCGGCGCTAAATGACAATTTTTCTTAATGAATGATTTTTCCAAGATTTCTTCGGCTTCCAGCATTTTTCCATCGGCAAACTTCTTTCGTAAAGTTAGAAAATCATCGCTGACATCTTGTAAAACACCATTTTTGCCATTATGCACTAAAGCATTATGATTGATTAAAATTTGTTCATTGGATATTGCACCAAGAATTGCTACACCAACGCGACCATTTCCTAAAATACTGCCATCCAAAAAAGCATTTTCCATAAACGACGCTGGCGTTTTGTTTAATAAAATTGTGCTATCATATTTACTCATAATACAAATTTAATTGTATCACGATTATGAATATTATTCAACAACTAATTGCTGATTTTTCTTTAAAATTTCACTATCAAAATGTGTAATTAAATGTTTGTTTTTATTAAAACGTATTATAGCATCTTGAACCAAGTTATCAATCACAACACCATACGGAATTTTGGCTTTTAACCATAAATGATAAGCCATAAAGCCCGGTACAGTGTTAATTTCATTTAAAATAATTTTTTCCTTTTGCACCATAAAATCAACTCTTACTACACCACAAGATCCAAACAAATAATAGGCACGCTCTGCCATGTCTTTTATCTTCGGTTCAATTTCAGCTAAAAATTTATCATCGGATGACTGTCCATTTTTCTTAATAAAACCACTTTCATTATTAAAATATTTTTCACTAAACGAAAAGAATTTTTCTCCACCAACAACTTCTAAAGCTGATGTAATTACCTTACCATTTTCGCGCATCACCGCAATATTAACTTCACGCATATTAGTAATTAATTCTTCAACAATCACTCGATTATCCAAAGCAAAAGCAGTTTTTAATGCTTCACTTAATTCTTCTTTAGTCCGTACTACAGTTATACCAATTGAGCTCCCCTGCAAATCTGGTTTTACGACCAAAGGCAAAGGTAATTTAACTTGGGTTACATCAAAAGTTGTTAATACTTGAAAATGCGGTTGCAAAAAACCAGCTGCAGTTAGAATCTGTCGCGTAGCAGTTTTACTTTGCTGTAACCACCCAGCCACTGCATCACAACTGGTAATTGGAATTTGATAGAACTTTAGCACTGCAGCTAAGGTTCCATCTTCCCCCATTCCGCCGTGACAGCAATTAACAACACAATCCAATTTTCGCCAATGATGAAACGACCTAGCCTTAGTAGCCTTACCTGTAATATAATCACTAATTTTACGACTACCAATAACAGTCCGATTATCGCGGGTTAAATAGATTAAAAAATATTGATAATTTTCAGTTATGTGTTTGGCAAGATGTAAACCAGTTAAAATTGATACATCGTGTTCTGTACTGTTTCCGCCATAAATAATTCCAATTTTTAACATAACTTGATATATGCAAAACGACAAAATTTGTCATTAAATCAATTGCCAACTTTTTGACCAAAATCACAATACGTGATAAAATTAAGCTATGAATCAAAAAGAAACCAATCAACAAAATTTTGAAACAATATCAGGTAATGAAGCGACAGCGCGCACTGCATATTTTTTGACAGAAGCTGCTTCAATTTACCCAATCACACCTAGTTCTGATATGGCCGAATATTGCGACCAATGGTCGGCTAAAGGCCACCAAAATATTTTTGGCACTGTACCATCTGTAATTGAAATGCAAAGCGAAGCGGGCGCAGCTGGTACGCTACACGGCTTACTACTAGGTGGAACTTTAGGTACAACATTTACTGCCAGTCAAGGTTTACTACTAATGATTCCTAATCTATATAAAATGGTTGGTGAATTATTACCAGCAGTTGTTCACGTTGCCGCACGTACTATTGCGACCCACGCACTTTCAATTTTTGGCGATCACAGTGATGTCTACGCTTGCCGTAGTACAGGTATTGCAATGCTAGCATCAAATTCCGTACAGGAAAATGCTGATTTATCTTTAATTTCTCACTTAGCAGCAATCGAAGCGAGTTATCCATTTATGCATATTTTTGATGGTTTCCGTACTAGTCACGAATTTAATAAAATTCAAATTCCAACGGATACAATTGCAAAAAAACTTTTGAATCAAGAAGCACTAGCAAAATTTCGTGACCGAGCGATGAGTTCTGACAATCCTAAGATGTATGGTACAGCGGAAAACTCGGATACATTTTTCCAGCATCGTGAAGCTGCTAACCCATACATTAATGCTATCCCTAATATTGTTGAAAACTATATGCAACAGTTTGCAAAATTAACTGGTCGCCGATATCAATTATTTGATTATGTTGGTGCACCAGATGCCGAGCATATTATTGTTGCAATGGGTTCAGCGTGTGAAACAATCGCAGAAACATTACCTAAATTAAAAGGTAAATATGGACTAATTAAGGTTCGCCTTTTCCGTCCGTTTTCTGCAAAACACCTATTAAATGTAATTCCACAAACAGTTAAAACTATTACTGTATTAGACCGCACCAAAGAAAATGGCGCAGTTGGCGATCCATTATATCTTGATGTCGCTGCAGTAATTCGAAATAAAACTATTTTGGCTGGTCGTTATGGTTTATCAAGTAAAGAATTCACTCCCGATATGGTGGCATCAATTTATGAGAATGCAACTCAAAAACAACCTAAAGACCACTTTACAGTTGGTATTAACGACGATGTAACACACACATCATTAATTGTTATTCCACGTCCTGACTTGCATCCACAAGGTGGTTGTCGTTTCTACGGACTTGGCAGCGATGGCACAGTCGGCGCCAATAAAAATAGTTGTGCCATTATTGGCGATAACACTGAATTATATAGCCAAGCATATTTTGTCTATGATAGTAAAAAAAGTGGCGGAACAACTATTTCGCATTTACGTTTTGACAAACAACCGATTCACGCACCTTACTTAGTTACACATCCCGATTTTGTTGCTTGTCATAACCAAACCTTTTTAAAAAAATTTGATATGTTAAATGGTATTACAGATGGTGGAACTTTTCTCTTAAACACTACATATCCTGTCGAAAAAATTGATAGCATATTACCAGACGCCGTAAAACGCACACTCCGTGACAAACATATTAATTTCTATATTATTAACGCTTATCAAATTGCGAAAGAATTAGGTCTAGGAGTTCGTATCAATACAATTATGCAAACTGCCTTTTTTAAGTTAGTAAATTTAATTGATTACCAAAAACTTAAAGCATTATTAAAAGCCGCAATCGAAAAGAGTTATGGTAAAAAAGGTCCAGCAGTTGTCGAAATGAACAATCGAGCTGTTGACAGTGCTGACACTGCCTTACAAAAAATTGATATTCAAAAATTAACCATTACCGAACAAAAAGATGAAGTGAAAAAACAAACAATGATTGAGACCATTAATAGTTTAGCGGGTGATACTTTACCCGTCTCCGCCTTTTCTCCAGATGGCAGTGCTCCCACCGCTACAACCCAATATGAAAAACGAAATATTGCCACCAGTTTACCACACTGGATTCCAGAGAATTGTATTCAATGCAACCGTTGTGCAATGGTTTGTCCACACGCTACAATCCGTCCTGTTTTAACTAACCAACAGACACCTGATAATTTCAAAACGATTAAAGCACTAGGTGTTCCAGGTTACGAAAATTATCAATATCGTGTGCAAATTTCACCACACGATTGCACAGGATGTGGCTCTTGTGCTAAAGTTTGTCCTGCCCGCAACAAAGCATTGGTAATGGAATCATTTGAACAAGTACACGAGGATGAGAACTATCAATATTCCTTAACATTACCGGAAACTCCTGTTACCCCCAACAACGTTAAACTTGCACAATTTAATCGTCCTTTGTTTGAATTTTCAGGTGCTTGCGCTGGCTGTGGCGAAACCCCATACATTAAATTATTAACTCAATTATACGGTGATAAATTAGTTATTGCCAATGCAACCGGCTGTTCATCAATTTATGGTGGCAGTTCTCCAACCTGTCCTTATGCAAAAAACGCAGCAGGACACGGACCAGCGTGGGCAAATAGTTTATTTGAAGACAATGCCGAATTTGGTTTTGGCTTAAGAAAGGCATTAAATTTACGTGGTGAAACCGATAAAATTGTTTGGATAATTGGTGGTGATGGTTGGGCATACGATATCGGATTTGGTGGACTTGACCACGTACTTGCTTCTCAAGAAAATATTAACATTTTAGTACTAGATACAGAAGTTTATTCCAACACTGGTGGTCAAGCCAGTAAAGCCACACCGAAAGGTGCAATTGCTAAATTTGCCGCAAGTGGTAAACCAACCGACAAAAAGGATTTAGGGGCAATGATGATGCAATACCCCAATGTTTATGTTGCACAAATTGCGATGGGTGCAAATATGGAACATACCTTAAAAGTTTTAAAAGAAGCTACTGAACATAATGGCCCTTCACTAGTCATTGCGATGTGCACTTGTATTAATCAAGGCATTGATATGTCAAATAGTATGGGAATTATGGCCGATGCTGTAAAATGTGGTTACACAAAACTTTACCATCGTAATCCCAAAGATGGACAAATGATCATTGATTCTCCAGTTCCTACTGCTGATATTAATGAATTTAAATCTAAACAAACCCGTTTCCGTAAAAAATCTTAAATTTAATGATTTGGTGGCATTAAACAGTTTTCAGTTGGTGTAATTTCCACATTACAACTATTTCGATATGTATTAATTGGTCGCAATTCAACCAATACGGCATCTAAGCCGATGCGAATAATACGACTATATGGAACAAACAATTCATTTTTACGTCCAAAAAGATGGAATCCTTTATCCCCCGGAACAATTACACCAACAACTTTGGCGTTTTCACGTGAAAAGACAATGTCTGCGATGCGACCTAATGCTTTGCCGTCAACTACATTTATCACCATTTTAGTGCGCAGTTCGCAAAACGAAACCTCTACGCCCATAACCATATATATGATTAAGTTGTTAAAGATTGAGAATAATTTTCTTACAATATGTAAAAAATTATCTTAATGAAAAAAGTCGATATCGTAGGAATCGACACTAGTAGTCTGCCCAAACTTTCCAACGCACAAACTTTGGAAATGTTACAACGTATCCGTAATCACGATTTTGAAGCCAGAGAACAATTCATTTTTGCAAATTTACGTTTAGTTCTATCAGTTATTCAAAAATACATTCATGCTAAAAATAGTTACGATGATTTATTTCAAGTTGGTTGTGTCGGTTTAATCAAAGCCATTGACAATTTTAATCCTAATTTTAATGTCAAGTTTTCAACTTATGCTGTTCCGATGATTATTGGAGAAATCCGTCGTTATTTACGTGACGAAAATGGCATTCACGTTTCCCGCAGTATTCGCGATACCGCCTATCACGCACTTCAAACTGCCGAACAAATGACAAAAAAACTTAATCGTGATGTAACAATGGAAGAAGTTGCTAAAACACTTGGTGAATCTTTATCTGAAGTTTACTTCGCTTTGGCAGCAACTGGGAATGTCGTTTCTTTGGATGAACCAATTGGCGAAAGTAATAGTACCGATACAACTTCTTTAATTGAACAATTACCACAAGACAGTCCTAACAGTGATGATTGGATTGGTTATAAAGCAATGCACGATGCGATTAATAGCCTTGTACAAAAAGAACGCGAAATTTTAATGATGCGTTACTATGATGGCAAAACCCAAATGGAAGTCAGTAATGAAATTGGCATCAGCCAAGCTCAAGTCTCACGTTTAGAAAAAAACGCCTTAGCCAACATCAAATCGCGACTTTAAATTGCAACATATTGAAAATTAAAATCATAGAAATTATGGTCGCGCAAATCTTGCTGAAATTTTAACCATTGTTGACTATTCTTTAAAAACTCTATCAAATTAACTGGTAACGACAACTTAATTTGCCAAATATGACCATCTAAAGTAACAGTCACATTATCTTCATTAGTTTGTTTTGACATTGCTCCATATTTTTTGCGTAAAAACGAAATAATTTCTAATTGTAAACTTAATTCATCAATAAATGCTTTTTTATAAACAAAATCGTATTTTAATGGCAACCCAACCTGACGCATAAATAATTCTTCTAAACGTTTTTGTAAGGTCGGTAGATAATTTTCAATTTCTGCATTGTAAATATAACGTACAACTAACCGTTTTTCCGTTTGATAGTATGTACAAGATAAAAACTTCAAATTGATATAATCTTGATTTTCGTGAAAATATAAATACTCTTCAATATTTCTCATTAACGTTCACCTACAACAAGAAATGTAACGATAAATTATTGACAACCCAAAAAATATCTGCAAAGACCACAAAACCTAGCAAACAAATAATACCAATGGTATGAATTTTAGCTTCTAATTCACGATTTATTGGCTTACCACGAATCCATTCAATAATTACGAAAACCATTCGTGCTCCATCCAACGATGGAATTGGTAACCAGTTAAATACCGCTAAATTAATGCTAATCAAAGTTAAAAGATAAAATATTTGTGCAAAAACCATATCAGCAGCATAAGAAGAAATTGCTGTACCGATTGAATTGCCCATTACTGATACAGTTGCTACTGTACCACCAATAGCGTTCATTCCCAATTGTCCAGTAACTAATTCTCCTAAGATTTTAAAAATCATACCAGCAATCTCAAACGAAAATGGTACTGATTTCAAAATTGCTCCACCAACATTGTGATAAATTTTATCATTTAATGGCAAAGAATAGCCTGCATTTGATAAAGCCGACCATTGACGCTCTGAAATATTTTTCAATATAACTTCCTTTTGTTCTATCGCTCCATCAGAATTTTTCCAGGTCACTGAGAATTGTACATTATCACCAATGTGAGTTTGTTCTAATATCTTTGATGTTCCATTAAAGATATTCATACTTTTACCATTAACGGACTCAATTAACATTTTAGTATTATCATCATAAACAAAAGTAAATTGATCACCCGCCAAATCAACAACTTTATTATCAAGGTTTAAAATTTCAGCCAACGTAATATTCTCTGGTTGAGTTGGGTCCGTTTCGTGGTCTTTATTTAAAAAAGTCGTACCAATGTTAGTTACACGTCCATACCCCATCAGTGACAATAAAATCACTGCAAAGAAAATCGCTGAAATAAAGTTAAAGAAAGCCCCTGAAAACATTACAATCAAACGCTTCCACGGTTCTTTGTTATTAAATGAATTTGGATCCGTATCTGGAATTTCAGTATTATCTTCACCAAAAGAACAATATCCACCAACCGGAATCATTCTGATAGCAAAAATTTCACCATTTTTTTTGGTTTTCTTATAAATTGGTTTTCCCATTCCAATCGAAAATTCATAAACTTTAAACTTTAAAATTTTCGCAGTAATATAATGTCCAAATTCGTGGATTGTAATCATTAACATTAACAAAAAAATCGCTAATGCTAAATAACCGACAGTTTGTAAAACACTTAAAATTTGCGACATCAATTATATTATCCCCATTATTAACAATATGAATGGCACATTTAAGATAATACCATCGACACGATCCATAACCCCACCGTGTCCTGGTAATAAATTACCGAAATCCTTAATTCCAACTTTGCGTTTGATGAAACTTGCTAATAAATCACCTAAAGTTGTAATTACTGCGCCGGCTAAACCAACGACTAAAAACAACATTTGAGCTAAGAAAGCATCATCGGTTAATTCAACCAAACGATCACTAACAGCCTTATTACAACTAATAATCCAGACAACAATTAATGCTCCAAAAATTCCACCAAATAAGCCACCAAAGAAACCAACCCAGGTTTTTTTAGGACTAATTTTGGGCGCCATTTTCGCTGAACCTTTACCCAACAACTTTCCCGTCAAATAAGCAAAAATATCGGTGAAACACGAGATAAAGATAACTAATAATAAACCAAACAATCCGATACTATCAATTGTCATATGATTTAAAAGAATGGCACAAGCAAAGAAAAAACCAGGATAAACTAACATATAGATTAAATCGACCGCCCCCAGCCAAGATTCTTTGTTCAAGTTCTTCTTTTGTAATTCACATTCTTTAGCAAATTTTTTATCAATCATATTAGAGAGCCCGATGAATAAAACAAAAATTGCAATAATTAACAAAGAAACAAATAGTTGTAACCACCAAACCAATGGCTCCTTTAAGATTTGGCTACCAATAATATAAAACATATAAATTAAAACATCAACAATTAAAGCGACAACTACATTAGCACCACGACGGTTTAATTTGCATGCATTACAAATTTCCCAAGTACCAAGCCCAGTTGTCGCTAAAATCAACAAATCAAACATATAAAGTCCAAATGCACCAACAAAAGCACGCAACACAATAAAAATTGTAAAACCTGCAATTAATGCTGTTGCAGTCAAAACTCTTTTACTAAATTCAGTCATAACCATAATATAAAATTATAACACAGTATCAAAACAACGTCTATAAAATTATATTGTCATAATGTCTTTTTCTTTTTGATTAAGTGCTGAATCGACATTACTAATATAATCGTCTAACATTTTCTGAACATCGTGTTCAACATTTTTAACATCATCTTCACTTAATTTATCTGCAAGATTAATTTTCTTTAGTTGATCCAAAGCGTCACGACGTTCATTACGCATTCCAACACGTGTATCTTCCGCTATCTTATGAACTTTCTTAACCAATTCTTTACGACTCTCTGCGGTTAATTGAGGGAACACCAAACGGATTAATCGTCCATCATCGACCGGGGTTGTACCTAAATTAGCCGCACTCAATGCTTTAACCATTGACGCTAATATTGAACCATCCCAAGGATTAACAACGATAGTTCGTGCATCGGCACAAGAAATATTCGCCAAATTTTTAATTGGAGTCATTGTACCAAAATAATCTACTGTAACACGTTCAACAATTCGCGTATCAACACGACCTGCACGTATAGTAATAAATTCATTTTTCAGATAATCAAAGCGTTTACTTAATTTTTCTTCGTAATTAAACAACAATTCATTAAGTTTTTCGTTAAGATAATCCATAAAACATCCCCCTTATTTGGATTCCATAGTTTTTGAAACTTCAGCAGCAAAATCTTCTTTTGGTTTTTCAATACCCTCGCCCATTTCATAACGAACAAAACGACGAATCGTAATTTTTTCACCAACAAACGCAATGGTTTCATTAACAACATCAGCAATAGTTTTGGAACCATCTTTGACAAAAGGTTGGTCCATCAAACAGTAATCTTGATAATATTTTTTAATGCGGCCTTCCATCATTTTTTCAGCAATCGCAGCCGGTTTACCTTCTTCCATTGCTTGTTTTTTCAAGATTTCTTTTTCTTGAGTTAAAACAGCTTCAGGAACTTCACTTGAATTAACATATTTAGGATTTGCAGCAGCAATATGCATTGCAACATCTTTTACTAATTGATTAAATTGATCGCTTTTTTGTGCAAAATCAGTTTCACAGTTAATTTCAACCAAAACACCAATTTTACCACCCATATGAATATATGAGCCAACTACACCTTCAGCGGCAATACGATCACTATTACCTTTTTTCAGAGCTTTTGCTTTACCTTTTTCACGCAATAAAGCAACTGCCTTTTCATAATCACCTTTTACTTCATCTAATGCTTTCTTACAATCTAGAACACCAGCCCCGGTTGCTTCTTTTAACTTCATAATATCGCTCATAATTATTTATCTCCATTTGAATTTTTTGTTGTTTTCGTTTTTTCAATGGTAACACCATCATCTTCTTTTTGTTCAACTTGCTCTAAAACAGCCTTAGTTTTAATTGCTGCAGCCATTGAAACAGTTTCTTTCTCACCAACTGTTGAACGTAATTCAACACCTTCTTTAGCTTCAATCACAGCATCAGCTAATGCAGCCAAAATTAAACTAACACTACGGGTTGCATCATCATTTGCTGGAATAATAACATCAACATCATCAGGATCACAGTTGGTATCAATAATACCGATTACTGGAATACCTAATTTACGTGCTTCACCAACAGCAATGTGTTCTTTCTTCGAATCAACGACTACTAAAACACCTGGCAACGAAGTCATTTCAGCGATACCACGTAAATTCTTTTCCAGTTTATCGCGTTCATCCATCAATTTAGCAACTTCTTTTTTTGGCAAATAAGCGAATTCACCCATTTTTTCCATATTGTGCAATTTATTCATACGTTCAACACGGCTACGAATTGTCGCAAAATTAGTCAACGTGCCGCCCAAGAAACGACTGTTAACATAATATGCTCCACAACGTTCCGCTTCGGTTTTAATTGCTTCTTCTGCTTGTTTTTTCGTACCAACAAAAAGTACGTTTTTACCTGCAGCGACTTGGTCACGTAAGAATTCATACGCACGATCAATTAAGACCGTGGTTTGTTCCAAGTCCAAGATGTGCACGTTGTTACGTGCGGTGAAGATATATTTCTTCATTTTCGGGTTCCACTTACTAACTTGATGGCCGAAGTGAGTTCCCGATTCTAAAAGTTGTTTCATTGAAATTACTGACATTTTTTACCTCCTTGTTTGTCTGCCTTCGATTGGTCATCATATTCGCTAAACGGATTTTCCGCAACAAGTAAATACTCACAATCAAAGTGAAATTTTAATGATTTTTGATTATAACACGTTACGACGATATGTGTCAATTGCCTCTTGAATTACTTTTTTAGCGGCTGCTTTATTCTTTGGTGCAAAAACTTCAACCTTATCAGTTGTATTTTTATATACTTTTAAGAAATGTTCAATTTCATCAACCAAAATTTTCGGTACATCGTTAATATCTTGATATTGGTTTACATAAGGGTCATCGGCTGCTACAGCAATGATTTTTTCATCCCTTTCCCCTTTATCAATCATTTCAATTAAACCGACAGGACGGCATTTTACCAAAGTATTTGGATCCAATGTTTCTGAACAGATTACCATAACGTCCAATGGATCATGATCTTCCGACAAAGTTAAAGGGATTAAACCATAGGAACAAGGATAATGTGTTGCAGTACGCAATACACGGTCTAAAATAATTAGACCAGTTTCTTTATCCAATTCATATTTTTTCTTGCATCCCTTTGGAATTTCAATTACAGCCACAAATTCATCTGGTGTAACTCGATTTGGATTCATTGAATGCCAAATCACATTTTTGTTAATCGTCTTCGCTGACATCTTCTTTATATACCTCCAAAATTTTTTTTGATAGTTTTTCATCAGTAACGAATTCTAAGCTATCCTCATCTTCTTCGATTAAATGGAAAACCACCACTTCATCATCTTTTAAATCGATTGGATGCAAAATCGCATAATATTGAGAATTATAAGCAACAACCGCAACTTGTTCGAATTTAACAACTACACCATCATTTTGTTCTAGTTCAATAATGTCATCGTTGTTTTCATCAAATAATTTTTCAACAATACTCTCGTAAACCATTTTACTTGCTTTCCTTTTCATCAGAATGATCTTCGACTATTGCTTCAACTGGACAAGCATTAATACACGATCCGCAAGCAATACATTTATTAGGGTCAACCTCATAATGGTCACCACTGGTTGCCATTGACACAGCACCCATTGGACAAATCCCCGCACAAGTACCACAACAAATACAAGTATTAGTGATTTTTGCTTTCATTTAACGACTTTCTCCTTTCGTCAAGATATATTTGAAGTATAATTGAAGCCGCCACTTTGTCAATTAAATTTTTACTTTGACGGTTATTTCCAATCAAAGATTCTGCTTCAAAAGACGTATATCTTTCATCAACATATTCAACAGGATACCCTAAAGCAACAAATACTTCCCCAAATTGTCGCGCTTCACGTGACATTTCACTTTCATCGCCATTAGCGTGTAATGGTAAACCAACAACAATTTGTTTCACATCATTTTTTTTTATAATATCTAAAATTTGCAACACAGTTTTTTTAATGCCACGATTTTCAATAATAATTAGCGGTGATGCTATTAACAAAGTTGGGTCAGACAATGCTAACCCAATTCTTCGGCGACCATAATCAATTCCTAAACAACGCATAAATTATTGTACTGCACCTGTAGCATCTTCACCGAACATTGCCATTGCAGATTTAACTTCTTCCAAATCACGACGAATTTGTTCATTTTGAGCACGCAATACTCGATCAAGATTTTCCAAAGTCGGATAACGATCCTTGTTTTTATTCAAGATTGTTTCGCAGTTAGCCACACTTTGTTGCAAACCAGTCAATTGTTTAATATCTTGCTCTAATTTTTTAATACGTTCTGGTTCAACTGTTGAAATATTATTAACGCCATAGACCAAAACTTCTTGTTTAGCAACAATCGCTTCACGCTTACGTAATAAACGTAAATCACGGTCTAATGTATTTTTAATACGACGCAATGGAATAAATTCGCGGTTGTTCTCACGCAATGCTTTTTCGTTTTGGCGCAAACGTTCCTCTAAATCCTGTAATTTCATGCTATAATCCAATACTAAACGTTCACGTTCTTCTTTGGTATATTCGCGGTTAGTAATCATTGTCGTAACAGCTTTACTTTGTTCACGAATACGCTCTTCTTCTTGAGCAATAGTTTCTTCCTTCAATTTCAATTGTGATTCCCGTGCTACTAATGCTTGTTTCTCTTCCTCTAATTTATTCAACATTTCTTTCTCGCGTTGTTGATATTCTGCTTCCAAAGATGCACGAACTTCAGCCAGTTGTTCTTCAGTAATTGTACCACCTTGATTGTTATCTTGAGTTTTGATTTCCAAAACTTGTTGTTTCAACATCGCAACTTCATTTTGCAAACGAGCTTTTTCTTCTTCCAAATCCTTTTTCTTATCTTCAATTGATTGTTTTTCCGCAGCAATTTCTTCGGATTGTTTGTTAACTTGTTCGGCCTCTTTCATCAATTCGTTACGTAATTGCATATATTTTTCACGTAAACGTTTTTCATTTTCTTCATATTCAGCTTGTTTTGCTTCATCATCGCTGTTTTTTTCTGCACGAGCTTTTTCTAATTCAGCTTGTAAAGCAGCATTCTTTTCTTCCAAAGCAACAACTTCATCCGCAATTCGCTGTTTAAATTCTTCGTATTCTTGTTTGATTCGGGCTTCTTCAGCTTCATTCTGTTGTAATTTTTCTTGATTTTGCGCTTCAACTTCACGTTCCATTGCATTGAATTTTTCTTTAATTTCTAATTCACTTGATAATTCTGAAACTAAACCTTCTTTAACCTCAGATAATTGTTTCATTAACTTGGCTTCAGTTTCAATGCGTTGTGCTTCCAATTCTTCACGTAATGCTTGAGCTTCTTCACGAGCCGCCTTGCGTTCTGCGCGTAATTGTTCCATCATTTCTTGTACGTCATATTGTTGTCCTTTCAAAACGGCTTGATCTTCTGCACTAGCGTGTTCTAACATTTCGTCATATTCTTTTTGTGCATTTTCTGCTTCTGCTTTCTTCTCATTCAATAAACGCAAGAATTCTTCATATTGACGATTCATTTCCTCTTTGAAACTTGCGATAATTGCATCAGTCGATTCATTATTGTCAGATTTCATTTCCGCACGTTGTTCAGCCAACGCTTGTTCTTTCTCAGCTTCAATTTCATTACGTTGTGCTTGTAATGCTTGTTGCATCTTCAATTCGTTAATTTCACGTTCTTTAGCCAACTCCATTTCTAGACGTTGAACTTTTAATGAATCACCTAAAACCTTATTCAATTCGTCATAACGTTGTTCAAACTCAGCCTTTTCTGCATTACGTGATTCTTCTAATGCGGCAATGTTTTCTTGCAAACGCGCTAATTGAGCCAAAACTTCATCGTTAACGGTGTCATTATTAATTTCTGTTTCATTACCTACATCGTCATCATCGTCACCATTATTATTTTTCTTGTCAATAACTTTATCATTTTCCGCCTCATTAACTGCTGCTTGATTAGCAATAGTTTCACGTAAAGTTGCCAATTCATTTTCGTATTGTTCACGCATTTCAGCAATCATTTGTTCGTATTCAGCCTGTTTATTTTGTTCTTCAGCAACGCTTTGTTTTTGTTCTTCAATTGTTGAAACAGCAAAGTTTAATTTTTCTTCGTGTTCGGCTAAACGTTTTTCTTGTACTTCGCGTTCGTGAGCTAATAATTCTTTCAAAGCAGCCATAGTTTCTTCGTCAACACCACGAATTTCTTGTTTACTGTTTAATTGATTAATTAAATCAGTACTTTCTTGAATCAATTGTTGCATTGCTTCTTGAGCCTTACGAGTATCTTCACGACTAACTACCAATTCATTCATAATATCAGCAAAACGATCTTGCTCGATGCGATTTTGTTGTTCAATGTCATTTAAGATACGGTTAACGCTATCACGTTCAGCTTCTTGTGTTGCTTTACTGCGGGCATTTTCGCCAGTAACAATTGTTCGATTCAAAGCTTCTAATAGTTCAGCGTGACGCTTTTCTGATTCTTCACGTTCTGCTTCGCGCATATCATTCAAACGTTGAATTTCATTTTGCATTGCTTCAATACGTGCATTCATTTCATCATCAGTTTCAGTATCACGAGCAACATAAGTAACTTGATTTCCTTCATCATTATTATCATCATCATTTTCTTCAGATTCCTTTTGTGCTCGTTCGGCTGCAATAGTTTCACGCAAATTAGCAATTTCGTTTTTATACTCTTCCAAACGTTTAGTTTGTTCTTCACGTTCCGCAGCTAATACACCCTTCAATGCTTCCATTGTTTCTTCGTCTAAACCACGAGGCAAATTTTGATTCTCTAATTTCTCAATACGAGCTTCACTATCACGTACCATTTGTTCTAAGGTTGCTTTAACTTGATTATTTCCTTCACGTTCTGCAGCCATCTCGCTCAAAATATTATTGAACATTTCTTGTTCGTGAGCACGTTGTTTTTCCACATCTTGCAAGATTTTTTCAATATTTGCTACATTAGTTTCAGTAACACGTTGTTGCGCTTGTTCAAACTCTTTACGTTGTGTCTCTAACGCTTCTGCCATTGTATCATTTAATGCTTTCTGTTTTTCTGCATATTCTTGACGTTCTGCTTCACGTTCCGCACTTAATTTATTAACTTCACGTTGCATCTGATCAATCAAAGTCGCAGTTTCCGCACGTTCACGTTCTAATTGCGCTTGAAGTGCGCTTTGTGTTTCATTTTCTACTTCCATTTCATTTGCTGCAGCCGCAATTTTTTGTGCATTAGCATCATCTAACATTTTTTGAAATTTTTCTTGCATTTGCAAAATTGCATCTTGATATTGATTTTGCATTTTTACAAACTCATCTTCCTTTTTAGCTTCACGTTCTGCATTTAAAGCATTTTCTTCTTTTGCACGACGTTCATTTTCCATTGCATTTAAAACCGCAGCCAAACTATTTTCTTGTTCACGCAAACGTTGTTCTTGAGCTTCGCGTTCCGCTGCCAAAACGCTTTTAATTTCTTGCAATAAATCCTTATCTTCTTTTTTATTGTTTTCTGCTTTTTCTTGTTTTTCAATGTTATTAATTTGAGCTTGACTATCTTTAATCATTTGTTCCATTTCTTTTTTAGCTTGAGAAATTAGATCTTCTGATTTTTGTTTAGACTGTAGTTCACTTTGCAAACGAGCTGTTTCTTGCTTTTGTTGATCAAGTTCCGCCATTAATTTTGCAAAACGTTCCTGTTCAGCTTGTTTCTGATTTTCCAATTCGTTCAAAACTTTTTCCAAACGTGGATCAGTTGCTGGTGCTGATGCGGCCATAACAATTGGTTCCGCAGGTTTATTATTGCTAGATGAATTAGCAGCTTGACTCCAAAAATCAATCGTATCATCGGAACTATTTTCTTCTTTTTGGTTAAAGTTAAAAGCCATACCATCATCTTCTTGCGAAGCAAAGAAATTATTTACATCATTATCGTTATTACGCTTACTATCTTTTTCTGCACTTAAACGTGTTTGTTCGGCAATTCGTTCCGCCTCCTCACGTTCACGTTGACGTTTTTCTTCGAATTCACGTTCTTTCGCTTCTAGCTCTTGACGTTTTTGTTCTTCTTCCAACATCAAAGCACGCAAACGCTCTTCTTCTTGTTGACGTTTTTCTTCTTCTAAACGACGTTGTTCTTCAATCTTAGCAGCTTCTTCACGGGCTTTATTGGGGTCATAAAACTCTAACTGATTATTATCATCTCGTTTCTCAAACTGTACTTGCGTCACTGGTGTAACAGGAGTTGGTTGGACTTGAACATTATTATAAACAGGTGTTGACATTTCGGCATTTTTCTTATTACGCCAACTTCGTCCCAAACGCCAAATTAAAATTCCAATCGTCGTAAAGACAATTACAGCAGCCAGGGTTAAAAGCCCCCACATAAAAGCACTTGGTGTGCCATCTGCGTTAAATAAATTCCAATCCATTAACAATAATTTTTTCATTTTTCCCCTCAATTATCTTATTTATTTTTTGCCAAGATATCAGCATTAATGATAGCAAAAATGGCGATATTTGTCAATATTACAAGTAGAGTTTTGCAAAAAACTTTACAATTTAATCATAAGGTATTATAAAGAAAATATGTATCGCGAATTTGATATTACCGGTATGGCTTGCGCTAGTTGTCAACACAACATTCAAAAAGCCGTCAGTAAAATGAAAGGTGTTCGAAATGTCAACGTTAATTTAGTTTCTGCAACAATGACACTAGAATGTGATGATAATATTACTGACCAATCAATTATTGATAAAGTTACCAGTATTGGTTACGGAGCTACTGAACGTAACAATAGCACCAACCTACCACCAAATAAAAAACCAGTAAAAAAAAACTAATTAAATTGATAATTTCTATAACATTATGGCTACCACTAATGATTTTTGCAATGTTAACAATGCACAGCACAAATCATTTAATTCTTTTTGGAATTATCCAATTATGTATTACTTCAATAATTTTAATTTTAAACTACCAATTTTTTACACGTGGATACCAAGCACTTTTCAAATTTGTACCCAATATGGATACATTAGTTGCCCTTAGCACCAGCGCTACTTACATCTATGGTATTGTCGTCATAATCTTAATTATTCTGGGTCAACACATCAATCATAATCTATATTTTGAAAGTGCTGCAACTATTATCACTTTAGTATCATTAGGGAAATATTTTGAATCAAGAGCCAAAGTTCGCACATCAAAAGCCCTTGAACAATTAATTCAATTAGCACCAAAAAACTGCACCATCATTAAAAATGGAAGGCCACAAAACATTGCAATTGATGCTTTATCATTAAATGACATTATTTTAATAAAGCCAGGTGATATTATTCCCGTCGATGGTGTCATAATTAACGGGACTGGTTTATTAAATCAAGCTACCATTACTGGCGAAAGTTTACCTGTCACAAAAAAAGTCGGCGACACTGTCATTGCCGCCACCACTAACGAAAATGGCACATTTACTTTTCAAGCCACTAGAGTTGGAAAAGATACCACTTTATCACAAATTATTCAAATTGTTAACCAAGCAAGTAACTCAAAAGCCCCCATCGCCCGTTTAGCCGATAAAGTTAGTGGAATTTTTGTACCAATTGTAATTAGCATCGCGCTGATTACATTAATAATTTGGTTATTAATCAGTCGCGATTTTTCTTTAGCCTTTAATTTTAGCATCAGTGTTTTAGTAATTTCTTGTCCGTGTGCCTTAGGATTGGCTACCCCACTTGCAATAATGATTGCCACTGGCAAAGGCGCAACTGCTGGAATTCTATTTAAAGATGCCACTCATCTAGAAAATCTTAATCGAATTGATACAGTAATTCTTGATAAAACTGGCACCATAACCAATGGTACATTTAAAATAACCGATATCCTTTCGTTGCAAGCAAATTTAAATCAAATAAATTTATTACAATTTTATGCTAGCATTGAACGTTACAGTGAACATCCGTTAGCTAAAGCGATTGTTACGGCATATGGTAACAAACGCGTTTATCTTGACATTAATCATTTTCGTGAAACTCCTGGACAAGGTATTCAAGCCAATCTTGGTAATCGCCCAATTTATCTAGGCAATGCCAAATTCATTGCCCCTTACCTACATCAAACAGACCGCCAAAAAGCAATTGAACTAACTGAACAATATGCACAAGAAGGCAAAACCACAATTCTATGTGCCACTACCGACAAACTTCTTGGTGCGGTAGCTTTAGCCGATACCATTCGCCCAGATAGCATTAATGCCATTCAATGCTTAAAAAAGATGGGTTTACACGTTATTATGTTAACCGGTGACAATCAAACCACTGCTACAGCGTTCGCTAAAAAAGTTGGTATCAATCAAGTTATTGCTAATGTGTTACCGACAGAAAAATATCAAATTATTACTGCGTTACAGAAAAATGGACATCACATTTTAATGGTTGGTGATGGTATCAATGATTCTCCGGCTCTAAAGATTGCTAACATTGGCGTGGCAATTGGCAGTGGAACAGATATTGCTATTGAAACAGCAGACATCGTGTTAATTAAGAATTCGCTTACTGACCTAGTCACAGCAATTAAACTTAGTCATCGCACAGTACGAAATATTAAACGTGGTTTATTTTGGGCATTCATTTATAATCTATTAGGAATACCATTAGCCGCCGGAATTTTATATCCATTTTTGCATTTAACTTTAAATCCAATGATTGCTGCTAGCGCAATGAGTTTAAGTTCAATTTGTGTAGTAATTAATGCTTTAACTTTACAAAGATAAATTAACATTTTCGTGTCGATAAACCACAATGCGTTCACCAGGAGTACAACCATTTTCAAGGTTGGGATTTTGTTGTAACAAAGCCGCACTACTAAGATTTGTACGTTTAGCTAAATCCCAAAGACTTTCTTTATCCCCAATGATATAAATACGAATTGCACTACCATCATCAGTTTTCGGTGCACCCTCTTCCAAATTATTAACAACAGTAATTTTTTTCTTTGTGTTTGCTTGCACAACTACGCTTAATTGAGCATCAATCAACAATTCAACACCACGACGTGCTTTAGCATTAACCGTTAAGGGAACAACAACTGCACTAACCTCATAGTCACGATCTAAATTATCCATCCGAATATGCGTTTGAAACGGAACTTCATAGCAATTACCAATTAATAAATGTTCTTCATTTTCTAATAACAAATTAACTGCTAAAACACCTTCTAAGATTGTCTTACCATCGGCCGCACTAACCTGTAAACGATTAATTCGCGCACCATCAACCGATAAGACATGCGATATATACGGCATATTTGAAGCCAAATTAATATTATTCTCAATATCAATAGTTGTATTAACCTGTGGCAAAACTTCAATACAGTTTGCTTGTGTCGTTTGAAAAGTAAGTTCTTTATCAAAAGAAATCGCATCAACAACTGTATTAAATTTGTGGTTACTATATACACAACCATTAAACATCAATTCTAATTTTAGAGTCAACACCGCACCGTTCTGAGTATTTTCGATGTGCATATTAACAGCATTCACGACAACCACACCACAGGCCAAATCTTCACTTGTAATTCCATTTATTATAATACTCTTCGAAAAGTCAATTTCACGTATTGTATTATATGGAACACTGACATTTTCAACCGTCTTCACACCTAAAACATTTACTGATAACATACCTTTTAGATTAATTTTACCACTACTTGCGACTACCTCTTTTAGATTAGGATTGACATCAACACCTAATACACCTTCACAGAATGTATCTAATTCAACATTTTCTTCAATTTCAAATTTATCGTGCAAGACTGAATTAAACGTCAAAATCTGATGTTCCGTTTTGCGCACTTCTACATCCCCTGTTAAATCACTAACAATTTGTAAATCTTGGGATTTAATGGTTTGTATTGTTACTGCCAACAAATTTTCCAAAATAATTTGATTATCCTGTAATTGCCAATTACTATCAACTAAAGTCACATTCGCAAAGAACTGATTAGCATTACCATCTTTGATACTAACTTTCTTTTCAAATGTTTCCGTAATATCTTGACTATCAAATTTCTCGAATTCGTTAATAAAAACTAAACGTACGATTAAACTACCATTTAATACAATTTCATTGTCATTAATTTGCACATTTTGTCCTAACAATTGACAATTTACACCAATTAATTTCTTAGCATTTTCAGGCAAATTCACCTTGTGTTCCATCTTAAATTGAATATTATCCAATGTAATTAATTCACGTTCGGCTAAATCTTCTTTCAAAACTTCCATCATAATTTTTCCCCCTATAACAAATTATATTTGGGCAATAATTAATGTATGCGTAAAAAAACTCAATCAATTGAAATCATCAAAGCTAAAATTCACGCGATGCTGGGAAAGGATATCAAAATGTCAGTTTGTCGTGGTCGTAAAAGGATTTCAAAATATGCTGGAACCATCGAAAACACTTTTCCAAGTGTTTTTATTGTTCGATTAAAAAACAAAGAAAAAGACACAGAACGAATTCCGTGTCTATCTTATTCTTATAATGACGTGCTTTGCGGTGAAGTTCAAATTGAAGAAGTTAGTTAAATTAACTCAACAATTGCTGTCATCGCATCGTCACCTTTGCGAATACCCGTTTTTAATACACGGGTATAACCACCTGCACTACCAGTTTCCTTAATGCGTTTAGCATATTTAGGTGCTAATTCATTAAAGATTTTTTCAATAATAGGGTGGTTTATGTGTTGTGTACGTTTTTCGAAACTTTTTTTGCTCTCATCTTTACTACGAATTTCTTGATAATCATAAAGATTAGCCATTAATTCACGACGAGCAGCCAATTTCTTTGGACCATCAACTAAAACTTTACGTTTGCTTTTGACACCTTTATTATCAGTAAATTCTTTTTCCGTAGTAACGGTATCAGCATAAGTATTAATTGCCAAAGTTAAATATTTTTCAGCCAATGCAGCTGTAGCTTTTGCACGTGCATATGTTGTAGCAACACGACCAGTCCAAAACAAAGTTGAAACTTGGTTACGCAAAATTGCCATATGTTGTGAAGTTTCGCGTCCTAATTTTGCTGGTTTCATTAAAAGTTCCCCTCCTCTTCTGATGATCGCAATGACAGACCAAGACTTGCCAATTTTGAAATAATTTCGTCAAGACTCTTTGAACCCAAATTACGAACGCGTAACATATCTTCTTTAGATTTACTTGTTAAATCACGAATTGTTTTAATGTTAGCACGATTCAAGCAATTTGCACTACGTGGTGAAAGTTCCATATCTTCAATACTGGTTTCAAAAATCTTTTCAACAGTCTCTTCTTTACTTTCGACAAAAGTATTATGTCCTGCCATACCTTCAACCATATTAATTAATAATGTCAAATGGTCTTGGATTAATTTTGCAGCTAAAGCAACGACCTCTTTTGCTTCAACACTGCCATTTGTGGTTAATTCAACCGTCAACTTGTCATAGTTCATATCACCACCAACACGACTAGGTTCAACGAAGTAATTGCATTTAACAACTGGACTATAAAGACTATCAACAGCAATATAACCAATACTGTCGTGAGCACCCTTTTGGTCTTTAGCAACGACGTAACCACGACCACGAGCAACGGATAATTCCATTTTGAATTCGGTATTACTATCCAAAGTAGCAATAACTAAATCTGGATTACAAATTTCAATCAGACTGTCGTGCTCAATGTCTTTTGCATAAATCGGACCAGCAGTTTTTTTGTTAATATGCATTGTAGTTGTATAATCTAAATCATCAGTTAATGCTTTTAAAATCAAACTTTTAACATTTAATACGATGTCTGTTACATCTTCGACTACACCTTTTACTGTTGAAAACTCGTTATTAACACCATTAATGCGAATCGCGGTAACAGCAGTACCAGGTAAATTACCCAAAGTAACGCGACGAATCATATTTCCTAAGGTTGTACCATAACCACGTTCCAATGGTTCAATAATGAAGTGTGCACTTTTTGCTCCAGTACTTTCGTTAACCGTAATTTTCGGTTTCATTAATTCCATTTTTAGCATAATAATTTTCTCCCTTTCAAATTACATTTTATTTAGAATACAGCTCAATAATCAAGTTTTCTTGAATGTTCAAATCGATATCTTCACGAGTTGGTAATTCCAAAATTTTACCTGATAATTTTGCCCCCGAAAATTCCAACCACTTTGGTAAACTCATTTTTTGGTCTTTCAAAACCTTGAAAATTTCCAAATCTTTTTTAGTTTCTTTAATTGCAATAACATCGCCCTTTTCAACTAAATAAGATGGAATATTAACAGCATTACCATTAACAGTAATGTGTCCGTGTGAAACTAATTGACGAGCTTCACTACGACTATCAGCAATTCCCATACGATAAACTACATTATCCAAACGACGTTCCAAATATGATAATAAATTATCACCGGTACGTCCTTTTGAATTAGCAGCTTTCTCATATAAAGCGTGGAATTGTTTTTCTTGTAAACCATATGCGCGTTTTACTTTTTGTTTTTCACGCAACTGGGTTCCATATTCTTTTTCTTTCTTGCGAGCTAAACCGTGTTGACCTGGAACAACTGGACGTTTTTCCATTGCACATTTAGCTGATAAACAACGTTCGCCTTTTAAGAATAATTTACAGCCTTCACGACGGCAAAGACGACAATCTGGTCCAACATATTTTGCCATAATTATTTCCTCCTTCTCTTAGGTGGTCGACAACCATTGTGAGCAACTGGTGAAGTATCAGTAATCGACAACACTTCTAAACCTGCTTGGTTAAGAGCCCGAATAGCATTTTCACGACCAGCTCCAGGGCCTTTAACAAAGACATCGACTTTTAATAATCCCATTTCCTTAGCCGTAGCTGCTGCTTTTTCAGCAGTAGTTTGAGCTGCAAATGGAGTTGATTTTCGACTTCCTTTAAAACCAGCGACACCAGCACTAGCCCAATTAATTACATTACCTTGGTCATCGGTCAAAGTTACAATCGTATTGTTAAATGATGCATTGATGTATGCCTTACCTTTTGCGTTTAACGTCTTTTTTTGTTTACGCTTGGTAGCTGGCTTTTTTTTCATCGGTGCATTTGATTTTGCTTCTGCCATTTATTTCCTCCTAAACTCCTTATGATGCCTTGGTCCTGATAACCATTTTCTTTGGACCTTTACGCGTGCGCGCATTTTGTTTGGTTGATTGACCACGAACAGGTAAACCTTTACGATGACGAATACCACGGTAACAACCGATTTCTGTCAAACGTTTAATATCCAAAGATACTTCACGACGCAAATCACCTTCGGTTTTAATATTCTTATCAATGTAAGTTCTGATTTCGTTAATTTTTGCTTCCGGCACATCTTTAGTACGTACAGTAGGGTCAACCTTACATTCCGCACAAATCTTATCTGCCGTTTTTTCACCAATGCCATAGATATACGTTAAAGCATATTTAATGCATTTATCTTTTGGTATATCCACACCACTAATTCTTGCCATTATTTTCTCCTTTTTTAATTATTTATAAAAGCGCACACCCCAAAATTGCCGCGCGGGGTGCGCGAGAATCTGCCTTATCGCGGTGATTTGGACGGACGCGGTTGACGTTGCTTGTGTTTTGGATTTTCACAAATAACCATTACAGTGCCATCGCGTTTAATAACCTTGCATTTATTGCAAATTGGTTTTACTCCACTTCTCACTTTCATTGTCCATTTCCTCCGTTATCAATTACAGATTTACTACGCCAAGTAATACGGCCGTTGTTTAAATCATATGGTGAAATTTCCAACTTAACCGCATCACCTTCAAGGACCTTAATGTTATTCTTGTAAAGTTTTCCTGATAAGTAAGCCATAATAATATGACCATTGGACAACTTGACTTTGAATTTTGCATTGCGCATAACTTCAATGACGATGCCCTCGACCTCAATCGCATCAACTTTACTCAAAAACCGCTCCTCCCCGCTGATAAATCCACAATAACAAACATATTACAACATATAAAATATTTTGTAAAGCATATTTTTACTAATTTTGTCAAATAAATTTAAATTAAAAAAGGTGTCAAACATACGTTTCATCATCTTTATATCGTTTACGTTTTGATTTAGCATTTTGAGCATTAATCTTCGCACGATGTTTATTAACGATTACATCAACACCAATATATCCAATAACTCCGACACCTAAAATCGATACAATAATAATACCAAGAATTATTGGAGAAATTCCCGAACCAGACGATGTTTTAACAATTTTTTCTTTTTCCCCAGTCGATTCTTCTTCATCGACCGTTACATTCTTTGGTTGTAAATTGTTCAATGCTGCTGCGTAATCATTAATTGCTGATTTAACATCAGCCAAAACCACCACACCATCAACCTTAGTCCATAATTCTTCAGCACGTTCTTTAATTGCGACCAAAGCATCCAAATCATACTTAATATATTCTTCGGTTCGATACAATTCCTCATAAGAAGCTTCCAAATCTTGATATTGTTTAATCAAATCTTGCACTTCTTTAGATTGAACACCACCAACGACCTCGACACTATTTTTTAAGTTATTTTTCAACGCATCAAACAATTCAATAATCGTTTCATAATTCTTTATGTAACCTTCTATGTTACTCAAGACTTCATCATCAGCATCAGCGTTAGCATATTTTTCAACTGTCTTTTTAAATGTAATGTAGCTTAAATATGCATTATAATCATATAAGAAAGGACAAGAGTTTTCCGTTTTGCTTTCATCAAATGCAGGTAAATTCAATAATTTTTTAGGGTCAACACGTAAAGCAGCATAAGTATTTTTTAAATTATCCAACAGAGCGTTTGCATTTGTAGCATCATTAGCAATCAACGCCTCATTCGCATCGTCATAAGCATTTTTAAAATTTTGTCCAGTAGTATCATTAAAATATACTGCATAATTAATACTATATTCAATATACTTTATATCTTCCAACAATGCTCTTAACATTGTAAAATTATCAATCCAACCAGCATATAAATACAAAACATTACCATTTTCAGGCACTCCCATTGTGGCGCCGTTTTGACCAAATTGCCACTGTAAATCAGCATTTGCATTTTCACCATATTCAGGTAAGTTATTTTCCAAGAACCAACCAACAAAAGCATATCCTTGATTCGATGTAGGATTTTGGATCGGCCCTTTTAATGTTCCACCAAAAGGAATATTATCCTCAGTTGGGTAATTAGCAAATGGAACATCTTCATAACTTTGTCCATCTTGACTATATTCACGAACCATATAAGCTGCTGAATATTTTTTAACTTCCCATATTGCGACAAAAACACGACCAGGTTCCAAAATACGTTCACGATCAAAAATATAATATGCACCATTCGGATCAAGGTACGTTTTATAAGGACAATCGGTAATATTAGACCCATCTTGATCCCAACCTTTTATACGCCAACCTTTAAATTCATAACCCTCACAGACCGGATCACTTGGTTTACGAATAATTTCTTGGAAAGTAAGGTTTTCGACATAATCATCAGGCGATAAATTTGTACTACCCCAATTGTTTTCAACTTCAAAATAAGCAGTTGAAAGTTTCGGGTGGTCATCATCATTTGCTTTAAAAATAACTGGACATTCTTTACCAAAATAATCGCCTAAGTATAATTCATTATTATCATTATCGTGTTGTAAAACTCTGAATTGATTAACAGCAGCTAATAGGTCATTAAAAGCGCGTTCCTCTTCTTCAATGGAAACATTTTCTTCATCAGTCGGAATCGTTAAACCTTTTTCATATTGCAAAATACCACGTGCAGCATAATATGCATATCCACCATTTTCAATAATACTACTTACTAACTGAAACTTACTTAACGGATCACCAGCTTGCGGCGTGTACACAGGTGTATTCAAGAATGAAGCATATGCTGGATCATCCCAACCAGTAAAGTGAAAATTATACTTAATCATTTCCGACTGTTGAGCTGAACTATTTAATGTTATGATTCTTTGATGAGTATTACAAAAAACATACGGTTCTTCAAAGAGTAAAGAACTTGTATAAACGCAATTTAAATCACCAATATAATTATTCTGTTCATCAAAGAAGTAAGGATCAAGTGTACCATTAATGTGGCTAACACAATGTTCATCATTACATACCATTGTAGCAGAATTGGTTACCTGTTCCCATAATTTTTCATAAGCAACAGTATTTACATCAACCGTACCGTGGTTATACGGCATAGTACCACCAACGATAATATTATTATAAACCCAACCGCCAGCATAAACACGACCAATCAAATTTCCACAATAACGTTTATCAATACCTGTTGTAGTGATACTGCCAAGATTAACGTCAATCAATAAATTATTATACAATCCAGCAGCAACAATCAAATGTTCATCACCAGCAACTTGCGTTGATAATCCAACTAAACCACCAACGTAACACGCCCCTTCAACATTATCGGCAATATTTGGCGTAACCGATAAATCACGTAATGTAGAATTAATAATTTTACTTGAAATATTAGCACCTACTAAACCGCCAAAATACAAACTAGTCGCTTTACCGTAAGTATCGGCAGTACTATGTCCGTGGTTAATGTTAACGGTTATATGGGAACTATTGACAATAGTGGTTTTATTAATATCAACCGTATCAATACCCCATTTTTTTGGCGACATTGTATTAATTGTTGAAATTCGATTATTACTATCAAAAACAGTTGTATTAGATAATTTACCAACAGCTGTTCCGACATAAAAGTTATGAGCATTAACATCTATGGAAGTAAACGTAATTCTAGGATTAGTAATTTCAACATTATGAATGTAAGTACTATCAGCCTCACCAGCAACAACCCCAATGCAAATATCAGTTGGCAATCGAGGACGATCAGGATCGTTTTCACTAATACTTGCCGACACATATTCATAAACAATTTCAGGATTTTCAAATATTACATTTTCGACAGTTCCACCAATCATATTAGCAAAAAAACCAGCATTCAGAATTGAACTGGTGTCTTCAGGATCACATTTAATACGCATCCCCTTAATTTTGTAACCGTTTCCATTAAACTTAATATTTTTATTCTTACCGCGATTACCAATATCAATCGGCGTCCAGTATGGGAAGACCGTTTCACCAACAATATTAAGTTCCAAATCATTTAAATTAATATCATTTTCTAAAACATATATATTCTCAGAATAATCCGTAGTTGAACCACTTGAACCCTCGTGAGTTATTGCATAATTCATATATGCTAATTCAGCTGGTGTACGAATATGCCAAACTGTTTTTCCATTCTGATCAACATCGGTTTGGGCAATTGAATCTGAACGAAGATCAACCCAGTAACGGTCAATTTCGCCGCTATTAGCAGCAGCTGTTCCGAAATTCAAATTTGAAGTAATTACTCGACCAAAATCTACGACACCAAAACCAATAGTCATAACAAAAAAAGCTAGCACCATCAACACGCTTAAAGTGCAATATCGCCAACTATTAATTATCTTTTGTCGTGCCCCCATATTTGTAATTAGTATATATCAATCAAAATATTTTAGACAAATCATTTTTATACTTTTGAAACTCAATCCATTAAGCATATTTTGGATCAAATTTATACTTTGTTCTTGTTTCACCGATATGTTGTGACACGATTTCCAATGCCGTATCCATATTGTTTCCAACTTTATAATAGGTAGCTTGTAATTTAATTCTTGATTCATCATTAATATCACCCGTTCGATCAAAGATGTCCGAATGTTTTAAACAAATGTTTGTATCTTTAGCAAACCAATACTTTGCCTTTTGATAAATATTATCTTTATCATAAATATATTCCCAAACAATGCATTCAACTTGTTCTCCACTAATCGTTAATACTTCATTATCTTTTTGAGCAATCGTAACACCATCCATTTCATATGGCATATTAATATCGGTGTATCCAGTTCTTAAGAAACTTTCACCTTTTGTATATACATCACAATTATTCATATTAGCATGCCAAGGTGAATAATTCGTATCCATTTCAGCGCATTGCCAAACGTTATCAACATCAACCCAACGTGCTGTTATAAAACCTTGTGAATATTGTGGTTGATCTAAGATTACAGGATTTGATAAATCAACTTTTGCATAAACTTCTAATCGATCCGAAGAATAAATGGTCGCCGCTTTAACATAATATTCATTACCGTCTTTAACTAAAATCATTCCATTATTGTACTCAACATGTACACATTCTGGTAATTTCAGTGAAATCTTATAACTGATTCCCGACTTTTTACTACCACAAGCACTTAAACAAACTATACAAGCCAAAACACTAACCAAAACCAAAGTTAAACTCAATAATTTCTTTTTCATAATTTACCTCCTTTATTAGGATAGCAAAATAATTGATTATTAGCATCTATTTTTTTAAAAAAAGACCTGTAATTTCAGGTCATTTTTTCCCTATGTTTAGAAACCTTTTTCTTCCAACGACATCAGTTCTTCTTTTGTCTTTAATAAGTCAGAAGAAAAAACAAAAGCATCTCTAGCAAATCCACCAACGTGTGCAAAATTATTAACCCCTTCCAAATAAGCATATGGCAAACTGTTATGATAAACTGTACTATTTTTAGCACGATGATTGGGATTAAAAGGCATTCCGCCTTTAAGAACTTTTTCACTACAGATATCCATATAAGCAGCTTTACCACTTTGTACTTCGTCCCAATTCAAAACAATAAATTCAATTGGCTCAACTTTTAACCAAACAAAATCACGATATGTTACTAACGTATCGTCATTATAAGAATTGCCAAGTGGTTGATTTAGTACATTAACTTCTTTACGCACCAATCTTTCACTTTGATATTTATACTCGGCATCGTAACTATATGAAAGATCACGTCGCATAAAGCCCGTATAATTTTTACCTGTTGGTTTTACCTGATTATACTTTAAAAGCGCATCATACATTGGTGAACTTTTTACCCTTGTTTGTGGCAAAAAACCAAGTTTAACTGTATGATAAAGAACATTACCATTAGAATCTTTCACAACATCAAACTTCCCAAAATTTGGATACATCTTTTGCAGTGCATAAAAATCCTGAAGGTTAACTCGCATTGAAGCATCAATTCCTAAACCATTATCTTCAACCGAATGAATATAATCGACCTTTCCATCGGTCTTAACTGAATAATTAAAATTCTGGTCGAAATTATCACGCAACCAATATTCTGCTGTACCTACTTTTCCAGAACGTGTTGTGTAATTAGTATCGCGATAAACACCTTCGGCAATTGCAGAATCGGTTACACCCTTAATTAATTCATTACTTGCTTGAAAAATTTTACCTTGTCCATAATCTTCTAAACCTTTAAGATAAAAACGGTCACGCGAAATTGAGCTATCCCAAATTGATTGTTTTTCAACATCACGAAGTCCCTTCGTAACACGCTCAGTTGGTTCAAAAATTCCTCTAATATCAATCATTCCTAATTTACCAATAAAAGTTTTCAACTTATGTCCATTGTTTTCCATTACGGTCATATTAACACAACTTAGAAACCAAAATCAAGACTCCAGATAAAATTTCAACCCAATGCCATAGAACAATAAAAAACCCGAATTACTTCGGGTTAATTTATAATCATTAATTAATTTTATAAACAGTATTCAGGTTCATTATATTTATAGTTAGCAGTTGTCATTGTTGCGTTCAGGGTTTTAACTTTGTATTAGTTCTTTGACGCATTTCCTTAACAAGCACTTTTTTAAATTTTTAATTACTTTTTTAAATCTTGATAAGTTGCCACAATTATCGTGTGCATTCTTTCACGATCATCCAGATCTTCAATTTGATACATTGGTTTAGCTTTATCATAAGGTATCACTTCCGGTAAATTAAATTTAGCATTATTAATCGTTTTTTTTACTAACAAACGATTATCGTAAATTCCACCAAACAAGACACCTTGATAATATAACAAATATTCCCCCATCATTGGTCGATAATCAATTTCATTTAAATCACTTAATTGTTCTAAAATAAAATCACAATAATCCTTTGTCGTTGACATAATTTCAATCCTTGTTGTTTTTCTTTTCTTCAAAGTATTTACGATTTTTTAAACTATCTGGCAAATATTGTTGTTCAACATAACCACCAAAATCGTGCGGATATTTATAATCCTTACTGGCTTCGGTATGATTTTTCAAATATTCAGGAATACGGTCATCAGCATTATTTAATGCATCATCTTTAGCGCGTTCCATTGCCACAACAACTCGATTATCTTTAGGTGCGTTACAAACATAAACAATCGCTTGCGTTAAGGCTAAATTACCTTCTGGCATACCCAAGTTATCTAAAGCATACAAAGCCGAACACGCTTGTACTAATGCTTGAGGATCAGACAAACCAACATCTTCACTGGCGTGTGCAATTACCCGGCGCGCTAAAATTTGTGGTTGCATACCTGCTGCTATTAAGCGGTTAGCATAATATAACGCAGCTGTTGAATCGCTTCCCCGTAAACTTTTACAGAACGCACTTAAAATATGATAATAAAGTGTTTCATCCAAATTTAAAGCTTTTTGTTGCATACATTCGGCCGCAATTTTTTGGTCAATAATAATCTCACCATTTTGATTTGGCTTAGTTGTAATCGCACATAATTCCAAACCATTCAAAGCACTACGCACATCACCAGCTGATGCGGTAACAAAATAATTTAGAGCCTCATCATCAACTTGCATTCGATAATCACGTAAACCCCGTGGTGCGTTCAGTGCACGCTTTAAAACCTCTTTAATATCAGTTTCCGTTAATCGTTTAAACTCAAATACTGTACAGCGTGATACGATAGCGCGTGTCATACTGAAACTAGGATTTTCAGTTGTACAACCAATTAACAGCAAATAACCGGCTTCCAAGGCGCCTAACAGTGAATCACTTTGTGCTTTATTCCAACGATGACATTCGTCCAATAACAAATAAGTTTTTTTACCACTGATTTCAAAATCAGCTTTGGCTTGTTGCATTACCGTTTTGACTTCCGCTACACCAGTTGAAACAGCATTAATTTTTATAAATTTAGCATTACTACTATCAGCGATAATTTGTGCTAATGTTGTCTTACCTGTTCCAGGTGGACCAAAAAATATCACACTTGGGACACGCCCCGCTTGAATTAAACGACGTAATAATTTTCCTTCACCAAGTATATGTTTTTGACCAACAAATTCATTTAAAACTTGCGGACGCATCCGTTCGGCTAATGGTTTTTGCGTTTGATGCAAATTATCAAACAAGTTTTCCATAATCTAATTAAACCACATTTTTCAATTGCCACGCAAGTATTTGCACCGACCAAATTACAAACGAACATCGTATTCACGACCCACAATGAAAGGTTCAGAGTTTTCAGTTTGACTGATATAAACACACGGGTCAACTTCTGGACTTTGAGCCGCAGTGCGACAACGTGCTACTCCATTTACTACAGCATCACAAATTACGTGCACTGTGCTACCTTTTTCTTTAACGTGTTTTGCATCTAAAATGGTTTTCTGTACTCTTTCAATCGTACGTAAACGTTCACGCTTAACTGCTGCCTTAACTTGTTGCATTGAATAAGCTGCTGTTCCTTTTTCTCGGGAGTAAGCAAAAAATCCCACATAGTCCAATTTAACATCTTGCATAAATTGCACTAACTCGGCAAATTCTTCATCAGTTTCGGTAGGAAAACCAACCATCATTGTTGCCCGAATGGTCACATTTGGGATGATCTGTCGAATTTTTTTGATTAAGTTACGATAACTTGATGCGCTACCACGTCGACCCATTAATTTTAAAATTCGTTCATTACAATGCTGCAATGGAATATCTAAATATTTTACTACTTTATCATTAGTAGCAATTTCATTTAATAATTTATCAGTCAATAATTCCGGATAACAATAATGCAAGCGCACACGTTTTACTCCATCAACAGCTGTAATCGCGCGCAATAACTCTACCAAATTTGAACCGATATCCAAACCATACATTGTCACATCTTGTGCTACCAAAATATATTCCGGGACACCTAATTCTGCAAAATGTCGCACTTCTTTTACAATATCATCAATTGAACGTGATACATATTTGCCACGGATCAAAGGTATTGTACAAAAAGCACAACGCCGGTTACAACCATCCGCAATCTTAACGTAAACATAACTCGGAGGTGTCGATAATAATTTATCACCTTCTACTGCAGTCTTACCTGTCAATAATTCCGATAATTTTTGATAATCTTTTGTCCCCCACCAAACATCAACCTCTGGTAAACCATCTTTTAATTCCTGCTGATTGTTAGGCACAATACACCCACAAACGACTAATTGAGCGTGTGGTTTATATTGTAATTTTCCAGTGATTACATCAATACTTTCTTTACGAGCGCTGTTAATAAATCCGCAAGTATTAACAATAATAATATCTGCCTCAGCATCATTATCAATCATCTGACATCCAGCCCTTTGTAAATACCCAGCCAAAACCTCACTGTCAGCACGATTTTTATCACAACCTAAGGTTGTAATGCAAACTTTCTTCGGTGGTAAATTCATATTGCATAATATCGCATTTTCACGTATAATTCAACTTGTAAATCATATGGTCCCGTGGTCAATCGGTTAAGACGGCGCCCTCTCACGGCGCAATGAAGGGTTCGACTCCCTTCGGGACTACCAAAACCATAACTTAATAAACCATATATTGTGCAATAAGTTTCATAGTTGCACGACATATAGCTTGTATTATTAAATAATTTTCATAAAATCCATAAAACATGCAATTTTTTTTATAAAACTATGACTAAACTATGACCAAAATGTTTTAATTCAATCTTATAATGTAACAAAATGAATTGATATTCTATAGTCAAATCGAGTTCCAAATCTATTTATCACATAAAAAGAACATTTTAAGACTGACTAAATAAGTTTTGCGTTAGATAATTGACAATAAGTATAGCCATCTTCGCAATAGGTTGAGAATGTTCCCTCAACTGTAATACTTTTTCCTTTACTTGGATATTGACCGTCTTTCAATACGAATTCAAGACCTTGTGAACAACATGCGGTTGCATCTTTAATAATTACAGAATAATATTTTTTCCCAGTTCTACTGTCAGTATAAATGCCACAAGTGCCTTTGGCTTTAACAACCTTACCTTTATAATCACTAGGTTTACCAACCATATTCGAAACTTGTGAATAAACCATGGTGCTGTTCATTGTAGTTAAATCAATATCGGCTTGTTCCACTCCGCAAGCACTAACTGTTAAACAAATTATGGTAATTAAAAATGCAACAACCAACGATGATAATAATTTATTTTTCATTTTATTCTCCTCATTAACAAACCTGTAACATAAAAAATTACAAAGCAAATTACATCTACAATAATAATCGTAGCACCGACTGGTGTTCCGCCCAGGATGGATATCATCATTCCAAAGAATGCACAAACTACAGAAATTACTGCCGATGAAATAGTTACCGCTTTGAAACTTTTGAAAACACGCATTGCAGAAAGTGCTGGGAAAATAACCAAGGCAGATACCAACAAAGAACCAACTAAATTCATAGCAACCACAATGACAACAGCAATAATTGTCGCAATTAAAATATTGTATAGTTCAGTTTTTGTTCCACTGGCTTTGGCAAAGTTCTCATCAAAAGTAACGGCAAAAATTTTATGATAAAACAAAACGAAGAAAGTAATTACAATCAAAGAAAGAACAATCGTTAACCAGACATCACTCTCAGATAAGGTCAAAATTGAAGTTGAACCAAACAATGTTGTACAAACATCGCCTGCGATATTTGATGATGCACCACAGACATTTAATAACAAATAACCAAACGCCAATGCACTAACAGAAAGAATTGCAATTAAAGCATCACCGTTAATTTTCTTACTTTGACTTGTCTTTAACAATAAGATTGCACAAACAATTGTAACGGGTAAAGTTAGAATCATATTATTAGTCAAACCACAAACCGAGGAAATTGCTAATGCTCCAAAAGCTGTATGCGACAATCCATCACCAATATAAGAAAATCTTTTTAAGACCAAAGTAACACCTAAAAGGGATGCACAAAGTGCCACTAATACGCCGACAATTAAAGCATATTGCACAAATGAAAATGAAAGATAAAATTCTAATGTTTCAAAAATATCACTCATGAGAATGTCCTCCAATATGTCCGTCAATTAAATTGGTAAACTTTTTGCCGACCTTGCTTTTCATAAAATCTGTTCGTTTAGCAAAATACGGAACTTCATCGATGTATAAAACATGACTAGCATATTTAGTTGCGGCATCAATGTCGTGAGAAATCATCACAATTGTGATTCCTTCTTCATT
>JAEEGL013446114.1_pt1 | contig 128147 bp, 127 predicted proteins | sample 9134231 | NCBI WGS metagenome assembly JAEEGL01 (sample SAMN16246548, study PRJNA631951) | gut metagenome | biome: gut microbiome; feature: rumen; material: fiber-attached | host: Bos | place: Iran: Karaj | collected 2018-10 | reverse complement strand
TTTATGGTGTCGTAGGGGGGACTTGAACCCCCAAGGATTTCTCCACACGCCCCTCAAACGTGCGCGTATACCGATTCCGCCACTACGACATAAACTATTAAAATTATTAAATTGTCAAATCTTTTTCTGTCTTCGTGGCGGATGTTGTGTCAAGCACAACCCTCTCGGAAAACCCTCAACGGTTCGGCTTTTCCTGCGGCAGAGTGCCACTACGACATAAACTTATTTGATTTTCAAACCTTACAGATTAATATTAACACAAACATTTTTTCGTTACAAACTTTTATATTTTATTGACTTTTTAGCCATAATGAATGAGAATAAATAAGGAGTTACTATCACATTCGGAAGGGATTAAAGATAATGAACGTGTCGGCAATATCATCAAATGATTCTGATTCAAGAAGAAATCTTTTTATACAGTATGCAAACCATTTTATGGGCTTAAAAGCAAGTCAGGATGGTGATACAGAAACTGTTACCAAGCCGATTAATGCCGAAAAGAAAGTTAACAAAACTATGGGAATTGAAACATTAACCATATTCCCAAAACAAGTTGTTGACGGTAAAACAATTATTACTGCATAAAATTATATTGCAGCCGGCTATTTCCCCCTTCCATCTTTTCAGGGTGAGGAGTTAAGTTTTAAAGGAGAGAAATATGATTTTAAAAATACAACGTTTGGAACACAATAAATCAGTTCCGGAATATAAAACTGAAGGTGCTGCCGGCATGGACTTGTGTGCGGCTATAACTGAACCGCTTACTTTGCAGCCGCTTGAAAGAAAACTTATTCCTACAGGACTGAAAATTGAGCTTGAACATGGTTATGAAGCTCAAATCAGACCTCGCTCGGGCATGTCTATAAAACACGGTATAAGTTTGATTAACTGTGTCGGAACCATAGACGAAGATTACAGAGGCGAAGTTTGTGTGCCGATTGTTAATATCTCTAACGAAGCATACACAATTCAACCTGAAGAACGCATTGCACAAATGGTTATTTCAAAATATGAACAGGCAAAAATAGAAGTTGTTACAGAACTTACGGAAACCGAACGTGGTGCGGGCGGCTTCGGTTCTACGGGCAAATAGCGATTCAGTAACTATAAAATCCCGTTTGTTCCCTGCAATATTTACCACCGCTCTTGACGACCATGAAAAAAAAGTATAAAATAAAGGGCATGGTTCAATAGAGAATCTGTGGTTATTTAATTATTTAGGAGACAAGGTCATGTACGAAGATGAAAAGCTTATTTGTGAAGATTGCGGCGCTGAATTTGTATTTACGGCAGGCGAGCAAGAATTTTATGCAGAAAAAGGGTTAACAAATAAGCCAAAAAGATGCCCGGACTGCAGAAAGGCAAAAAAACAACAACGCAGAGGTAAAAAGAAAATGTATGACACTGTTTGTGCAAAATGCGGCAAACAAACTCAGGTTCCTTTTAACCCGACACAAGGCAGAGATGTTCTCTGTAAAGAATGTTTTGATGCAGCAAAAGCTGAAGCTGCAGTTTAGGACAATTTCATAATCAGAAAAAAAAGAGTCTGAATAAAAAAATCAGGCTCTTTTTTTTATATAAGATTATATTTTTGCTTTAAAGACAATATTCTGTCATAAGATTTTTTTATTTTGCTTTTTATATAACTATCTTTTTCTGCCGTTTTGATTACTTGTTCAACCGTTTCAATAATTTCTTTATCCGCATCACGATATATAAACATATCCAGTCCGGCTTCTATTCCCATCATCACTGCATCAAAACTTCCGTATCCCTGAACACCTTTCATAACCATATCATCAGAAATAATTACACCATCAAACCCGATTGTGTTACGCAAATATCCGATGGCATTTTTGCTTAATGACGAAGGAATTATTTCTTTATCAAAACAAGAACAGTGAAGATGCGCAGCCATAATCATTTCAATATTATTTTCAGACATAATTTTAAACGGTTTTATATGTGTTTCAAGCATCTTATCAAACGGTAAATCTATTTCGGGTAAGGTTAAATGACTGTCTTTATCTGCATCTCCATGTCCCGGGTAATGTTTTATGCATGGAATAATTCCGTTCTTCCGTAACTTTTCGGAAACAATTTTTGTTCCTTTTATGACATCCTCTGTATTATCCGAAAATGCTCTTTCACCAATTATCGGATTATCAGGGTTTGTATTAACATCGGCACAAGGTGCAAAATTAAGATTTATACCGTATTCTTTCAGCTCTTTTCCGATTTTGTCTGCCTGTCCGGAAAGAAAGTCTTCACCTTTTTTGAAAGCCTCTCTCTGGCTGAGATATCCGGCATGGATGTTTTTTGTGCGTTCAACTCTGCCGCCCTCCTGATCTATTGACAGAAAAGGCGGAACTAATGCCTGCTGCTTGTGTGATTTTATTAAATCAATAAATTGATTTTTTGTATTTATATCACGGGCAAAGTAAATTACACCGCCAAGTCCTTTATTAAGTGCCTCGGATAAATATTCTCCCGTTCCTAATATAAACATCTGCCAGACAAATTTTTCCATAAAATAATCATACATTTAACTGAACAAAAAATCCAACTTTTTATTATAATGAATTTAGTGTATAATTGTTTATACGGAGTGAATTTATGAAGAGAATAATAACATCAATAATTGTCGGCATATTACTTATCGCAGCAGTAAGCCTTGACGTATCGGCAGCTAAAAAATCCGCAAAACTTTCAAAAGAAGAAATTGCGGAAATGTCAGATACCATTGATAAACTTACGCAGAAAATATATGGCAGAACCCTGCTTTCACCTCAGGATAATGAAGAACTAATCGGTATAAAAATTAAGCTGGACAATCAGATGTTAATGGCTTCAAACCCGACACTTGCTCCTTTGTATTATAAAGCCGGTAATATATACAAATTGCGTGATATGAAACCTGAGGCAATTGAGTGTTATCAGACTATTTTGGAAAACTTTTCAGAAACTGCACTTGCTCCTAAAGCAAGAACTGCTTTAGAACAAATGGGTGTTGAAATAGCCGCTCCGAGTACTCAAACAGAAGAACAGGAAAGTGATGACGGAATTTAGTTCCGTGTTTTAGATATTTCTTGAGTGACATATTGCAATCGCTATAGCATCGACTGTGTCATCCAGTTTTGGAAGTTCGTTTGTGTTAAGAGCAATTTTAACCATTTGTTCAACTTCTTTTTTCTCAGCTCTTCCGTAGCCTGTGAGGACTTGTTTTACTTCCATTGGGGTGTAACTGTATGCCGGAATGTTATATTTTTCAAGAACAGTTAGAATAACACCTCTTGCTTCGGCCACCGGAATAACGGTTTTTTGGTTTTTAAAGAAGAAAAGATTTTCTACTGAGGCACAGTCCGGTTTGTATTTTTCTATGATTTCGGATAAATCATTAAATATTTCCAAAAGTCTTTTTGAATCGGATAAATTTTTATCGGTCTGAATAGAGCCGGATGCACATAGCATCAGGTTCCCATTTTCCGTATCAATTAGTCCGTACCCCACAATTGCCATTCCGGGGTCTATTCCCAAAATTTTCATAAACAAATTATAACATTAAAGGCGGCTTTTTGTAAAAGCCGCCTTTAACTTAAAATCTAAAATCTCTTTTTCCGTCTTCAATATCTTTGAGGTTACTTGAAAGAACTTTTTTGACTGCTCCGTTTTGAATTTTTTCGATTTCCTTAAGAATAAATTTCTCACCGATTTCTCTTGTTTCTTCTGAAGCATAGTCCATCAGAAATTCTTTCAGAGTAATTAATGCATTCGGTTGGCAGCAGTTTTGGATTTGTCCGGTTTTGCAGAGTGACATAAATCTGTCACCTGTTCTTCCTTCTCTGTAGCAAGCCGTACAGAATGAAGGAATGTGACCGAGCTTAAGCAGCCATCTTACAACTTCATCTAACGTTCTTTGGTCTGATACATCAAATTGTTCTGTTTCTTTTGGTCTTTCTTCTTCCGTATAACCTCCTACAGAAGTTCTTGAAGCACCTGATACCTGTGAAACTCCAAGTTTGAGAAGTTTTTCTCTGACCTGTTGAGATTCTCTGGTTGAAATAATTATACCTGTGTATGGTACTGCAATACGAGTCAGTGCAACTATTTTTGCAAATGTTTCATCGTCTATGCCGTTATCAAAAGCAGACGGATCAATATCGTCGGCCTTTTTGATACGGGGAACGGATATTGTATGCGGACCTACACCGTGGACTGCCTCTAAGTGTTCCGCATGCATCAAAAGTGCAGCAAATTCATATTTATATCTTTCCAGCCCAAATAAAACACCTAACCCGACATCATCAATTCCGCCTTCCATGGCTCTGTCCATGGCTTCCGTATGGTAAGCATAATTGTGTTTCGGACCTGTCGGGTGAAGCTTTTCATAAGATTCTTTGTGATAAGTTTCCTGAAAAAGTATATATGTTCCTATTCCTGCATCTTTTAGTTTGCGATAGTTCTCAACGGTTGTTGCGGCAATATTTACATTAACCCTTCTTATTGCACCGTTTTTATGTTTGATTGAATAAATTGTATCTATACATTCCAATATGTATTCAATCGGGTTATTAACCGGATCTTCTCCTGCTTCTATTGCCAGACGTTTATGTCCCATATCCTGAAGTGCAATTACTTCTGCCTTTACTTCTTCCTGAGTAAGTTTTTTACGCATGATATGATGATTCTGGTTGTGATAAGGACAGTAAATGCAGCCGTTTACACAGTAGTTTGAAAGATAAAGCGGTGCAAAAATTACGATTCTTTCTCCGTAAAATGCGTCTTTAATTTCTTGTGCCAAATCATAAATTCTGTTTAAAACAGTTTTATCTTCGCATGCTAAAAGAACACTTGCTTCTTTGTGGGTTAATCCTTCACAATGTGTTTCTCTGCCTATTTTAACCGGACGTGCTTTTTCCAGAATTTTATTTATCAGGTAAAGGTTATTTTTGTTTTTTTCTGCATAATCAAGAGTTTTCAGCACTTCTTCGTGATTAATAAACTCATCTGCTTTTAATGATTTTTTATCGTACATTTTTTATCCTTTGCTATTTTGCGCCAAGCGACTTATGTGTTCAACCAACTATATATTTACCCCTTTACCCCTAAACATTTGAATAAACTGTTTTTGCGTTAACACCCTGAATACTGCCGATTTTGCCTGTCAAGGCATTGATTGTATCAACAGTGGCATCAAGAACAACACTTATTATTCTTACATCTTTTTGTTTGTATGGAATACCCATTCTGCCTATTATAAAGTCTGAGTATTCTGAAAGCAGATTCTGTATATCGCAAATAACAGCATTGTTTTCTACAATAATTCCGATAATTGCAACTCTTGTTTCCATAATTTTCTCCTTTTATTTCGCATTAAAAAAGTCGTACCTGAAAAGAGGTTACGACATCATAAATGTTATTTCCTCCTTTATCTAAAGGGACTGTTTTGATATCGGTAATAATAAATTTATTATTTACCCCTGATTATTTACCCCTCGAGATTCAGGTTATAAGAATATTATTGCATAAAAATATTTATTTTCAATTAATACGAATAATTATAGAGCAAAATATATTTGTAACCTTTTGTAACAAAACCGTATGAATTCCTAAAGTTTTAAAAAATTTTGCCGATAAATATATCGTAAATAAAAGAAAGGAATTATTATGAAACTCGGTCAGGCAATTCAAATGTACGGTAACTTTTACTCTAATGCAAATAGCGGTAGTAATGCAAAAGTTAATAAGGAAGGTGAAGATACAGCACCCGGAACTCCGACAAAGGCTGATTTAAATAACGATAAAGGGAACAGTGGCAGTAAACAGGGTTTAAGATGTGACAGAGATACATTATTTGTGCTTGGTTTTACCAATGCTCAAATAGACCAGTATTTTATCACAACCAGTGCAAGAACATTAGGCGGTAACGTGAAAGACGTATGCGAGTTAAGAAGCGGAATTGTTATTGATGGCAAAGAAATAACCGATATAGACGGATTAATAAGTGCGCTTGGAATTACAAGTGATTCAAACAAAACCGAAACAAATACTTTGGGAAAATGGCTGGAAATGAATGAACAATATAACCCAAGTCCTTCCGTAGTAAATGAAACTCCGTCAAAAGGTGATGTAGAATATAAAAAAGGTCTAAGATATGACAGAGATACACTATTTGTGCTTGGTTTTAGCAATGCTCAAATAGACCAATATTTTAACACAACCAGTGCAAGAACATTAGGCGGCAGTGTAAAAGACGTATGTGAGCTAAGAAGCGGAATTGTTATTGACGGTAAAGAAATAACCGATATACACGAATTAATAAGTGCTCTTGACATTACAAGTAATTCAAACAGAACCGGCTCAAATACTTTAGGAGCACGTTACAAATAACTGACAATAAGTTTTATAGAAAAGCCGGATTATATTCAATCCGGCTTTTTATGTTGCATTAATACAATGTTTTTGTAAAAAAATTTTCTATGAACCTTGAATATTTCCATTTTATATCTCTGACTAAGTTTTTTTGAGATATTTTATTGTTATGGTATCCGGCATCCCATTTTCTGATTGCTTCTTTTTCTTTTTCGGTATTTCCCAGTGCTTTGTAACACTCACTAATATCCCAATAACTGCTGTAATTAAATTTGATTTCAGATGTCGCATATTTTGTATAGTCTTCGATTGCTTCTTCATATCTTCCCATTTTTTTTAAAATATCCGCTCTTGCATTATAAAACCAAATCTTACTGTATTCCCTGTCATCCAATAATTCAATTGCTTTATTAATATATTTAAGAGCAGTCTCATACTCTGAAATGTTTTCATAAATCATAGCCATGTGATAATTTCCTGAAGGAGAATATGGAACATTTTTTACCAGTCTTGCATATTCACGTTCGGCATATTGTTCATTGTTAAACTGAGAATAAATTTCTGCTCTGCTTTTGTATGCTTTTTCTTCTTTGGGGTTAATATCAATAATATCATTATAAACATTTAATGCTTTCTGATATTTCTTTTTTAATTTGTACTCATTTGCAAGATTGTAGAGCGAACAAACATCACTCGGAGATTCACCGGATAATCGTTCATAAAATTTGATACTTTTGTGTCTGATATCACAATCGCTTACCGCAAAAGAGGAATTACACAAAAACAACCCGACGGCTGTACACAAAATAATTTTTTTAATCATAAATACACCTACCTTCTATCAACAGTTGTAAATTAATGATTTATTTTAAGATGTCAATTTAGGGTGTTGATTAATAAAAATTATTTCTTTTTAATTTCGTCCGTAATATCTTTCCAAGCTCTGCCAAAATATTGTGTCCAGTTTTTTGCTGCAAAAAATTCAACGGTATTTTCTTTTAAAACAATTTCTACTTGTTTGTTTAGTTCCGGATATTCAATCAAAGTTCTTTCTTTATTTATTTCAAAATGTTTATTTACATACTTTATAACGTCCTGATAAGTGTATAAATTATTCAGGTCATTTACATATTCATCAACTTTGTCAATAACATGATTTTCTAAATTCTTAAGGTATAAATTATATTTTTCTATTTCCATAACACACCTTCCGTAACGATTTAAAATCTGATTTGAATAGTTGCTTCTACGCCTTTGCCGGGTTTGTTGTAGCCGTTAGGCATATACTCATGAATAGGACCGACACCTATAAAGTAATTTACACCCTGAGTGAAACCTTGTCCATCACGATAATTTTCATTTCTGCCAAAACCGATACCTAGATATCCGTCCCTTAATTCATAAGTATAACCCCAGTCGGTTGTATAGCTCGGGCTATTAAATATAGGGCTTTGTGTATCATAGGTATGGGTATATGTGTATAATAATACATCAGTAATCATTTCTGCCCAGGTTCTTGGTGTATCATTTGCATTAATTCTATATAAAACCTGACCGTCTATAAAACATGTTTCAAATTCAAATGTATTCCCGTAACCATCAGTGTAATCGTGTGTTTCCCAAGTGCCGTCAAGTCCGTATTGGAAGTTTAACGGATAAGCATTTGTGTTATTAGTGATAGTTCCGCTGCTGCTTCCACTATTACCGCTTCCGCTACTTCCGCTACAGCTTGTACCGCCGCCGTTTCCGCCGTCTTTTGTATTGCCTTGTACAAATGCAGGACTGCTCGGATTATCAAAAAAACATTCATAATGTACTGCCGGTCTTACAGCCATAATAATTCCTTGTGTTTATAACAATATATATATCGGCAGATTTCGGAAAAACTTTAATAATATTTGTAAATATTAAAAGAAATAATAATTAAATTCTCGAAAGCTCCAAGTAATAAGAAAAATTCGCATTCACAAAACTTAATATTTTCTTTTAGAATTTCATACCTACGGTGATTCCTCTGGGCAAATCTGCTAATCGGCCATTACTTGGATTATTAACTGCAAAAGAGCCGGTACCGACATAAAAACTTGTTCCGTTATAGCCATTTGAGTTAAATTGATTTCCGTGTCCCCACATTACTCCAACCTGTGAAAGTCCGTCACCGTTATTATAATTGCCAATGTAGTATTCCCAATCGGCTCCTTTTCCTTTGGAAAAGCTGGAACTTTGTGCATCACTCACTTGGGTATATGTATATATGATTACATCCTTAATTGTGCCGTCCCAATTTCTTGGTGTATCACTTGCATCAATTCTATATAAAACCTGACCGTTTACATAACTTGTTTCAAATTCAAATGTATTCCCGAACCCATCAATGTAACTGTAAGGTACCCAATTATCAGCACCGTGTTGATAATTCAAAGGTTTGACATTATTGTCGGTAATTCCAATGTTGTCATTGTTACCGCCACTGCCGCCATCTGTTATTGCAAAAACATTTGCACAGTAGTTGTTCCAAAGATATAAACCAAGCTCGTATGACTGCGACATAAGAATACTTCCTCTTTTTAGTAATAGTTATATATTATTTATCGGCATATTTTGCAAAGACTTTAATAATATTGGTAAATTTTTGAAATAAAATTCCCGAAAGCCTGTAATGATAAGAAAAATTTATATTTACAGAACTTAATAAAATGCTTATAATTTCATGAATTATGTTTTGATATAACTTATATTTTATGCAGCAAAGACAATCAATTACCAGTTTTCTTTGATAATTTTGATTTAATTTATGTTCCATAAAGAGTGCTTTTTTAATGTTTTATAATTTGCACACTGTTTTAAAAATTTCTTACCGACTTTGAAATATAAATACAAAATAAACAGGCTGATTTGCAAATCATATTTATCTTGAAAAATTTCTGCATTTGGTCTGTTGTAGTAAAATTCTATATTATTTATAATTTTTTCAATTGTTATAAGTTTTAGTTCCCTGCTTTTTATATTCTTATATTCTTTTGAGTTTAGTACATATTTGTCTGATTTTATCTCGTTTTTAACGGAATTAATGTTTGCATTTGTAGCGGAACCGGTTCTAATGAGAATATTATAATCATTTCGATTTATTAAACTGAATTTTGCATTTTTGTACAAACACATAAGATTAAATATTCCGTCTTCTGAAACAACAATGCCGTTCGGGAATTTTATTTTGTTATTCTTAATAAAATCTGTTCGATATATTTTTGAAGTCGATAAGTCAAGATAATTTTTTACATCTTTGGGTTCAAGTGACGTTATGTTTTCTAATTCAGGATTAACATTTATTTGTAATATTGCACCGTTATCATGTATATTAAATCCGAAACATAAAATATCTGAGCCGTCTGATTCTATTTTGTTTAAGCCAACACTTAGCATGTCAGTATCAATCCAGTCATCAGAGTCAATAAAAATAATATAATCCCCCGTTGCACTATTAATGCCGGTATTTCTCGCATAACTAACACCTTTGTTTTGCTTAAGATTAATAATTTTGATTCTTTTATCAGCTCGGGCATACTTTTCTATTATATCCAACGAGTTATCGGTTGAACAATCATTAACGCATATTATTTCAGCGTTTCTGTATGTTTGATTGAGAGCACTCAGGATGCATTTTTCAATATATTGTTCTGTATTATAAACAGGTATTATTATGCTGACTTTTTTCATTTAATTAATGTTTCTTTCTGAATTTTATTTTTATACCGAATATTGATAAAACACGGTGTCTGTCTTCTTCATAAGAATAAATTAAATATTGTTTTATATAATGGTTATAAAATAGTCGTAGTGCTTCAAGTCTCCATCCTGCATAATAAAGAGATTTGTAGTATTCTATATCATAGAAATCACATCTCTTTTCCCAGGGCTTTTCTCCTCCGTTGTAATGAATAATAACAACATTATCCTGTGCATGTTTTACCTCTTCATCTGTATATTTTGTATAGTACAAATTATCAACTGCACATTTCTGATAATTATATTTTGGGTTAATCCATACAACCTGTCTGTCAAATGTATAATTCAGTCCGTCCTGGTCCATCCATAGCAATATATTTTCATCAGATAATTTTTTTACGGATTCAAATAATTTTTGTGAAATGTTTTCATCTTTCCATTTTTTAACATTAATTAACAAGACACCTGCATTAAATTCCGCATCTATATTTAATCTTTCTTCATCCTCATGAGATGCAACGGCATTCATATCCTGAACAACCCCGCAGTAATTATCACCAAGGTCTATATTCCATAAATCTGATAATGAACTTGTAACTACAGTATCACAATCAAGATAAATAGCTTTATCAAGAGAGTGTTTAATGTCTGCAATAATGAATCTGTAATAACTCTGTATTGTAAGATACGGAAAACCTTTTTTTAGCGGACAGTTTTTAAATAACTCGTTATCTATATCAATAAACTCTATATTGCATTTTTTGATTTTTCTCAGGTTTAATATTTTGTTTCTGTTTTCTTGAGAAATATCATTGTTAAGTATGTGGAAACTCAGTAAATCCTTTTTGTCTGCATTATGTAAAATCGATGCAATTGATGTGCATAAATGTCTGATAAAGGTATCATTACAGGAGTAAAATATATGTATATTATTATCCTGATTTTGCTTTAACTCTTCTTCCTTTGTCAAATCTTCACCTCCGCTTATATTACTAAAGCAAATTATACAAAAGATAAAATTTTTCTGCAATTAACTTGAAATTTATATTTTTTAAAAGGAACAAAATTTATGTTTGTTTTATAATAAAATAAAGCTCGGAAGAGTAAAATAGAAAGGGAGATATAATATGTCAAAAAACACAATTACTGTTGACGGAAACTATGCTGCAGCACACGTTGCTTATGCACTTTCAGAAGTTTCCGCAATCTACCCTATCACACCTTCTTCTACAATGGGAGAATGGGTTGATGAATGGGCTTCTCAACACAAGAAAAACATTTGGGGCAAAGAAGTTAAAGTTGCCGAAATGCAATCAGAAGCCGGTGCAGCAGGTGCTGTTCATGGTTCTCTTGCAGCAGGTGCATTGACTTCTACTTATACTGCTTCACAAGGTTTATTACTTATGATTCCTGTTATGCACAAAGTTGCAGGTGAAATGTTACCACACGTTATTCACGTTTCAGCTCGTGCATTAGCAGCTCAGTCACTCGCAATATTCGGTGACCATACAGACGTTATGGGATGCCGTAATACAGGTTATGCAATGTTAGCAGCAAATTCCGTTCAGGAAGAAATGGATATGGCTTTAGTTGCTCACTTGTCAACTTACAAAGCAAAAGTTCCATTCTTGCAATTCTTTGATGGTTTTAGAACTTCTCACGAAATTCACAAAATAGAAGAAATTTCTTACGAAGAAATTGCTTCACTTGTTGAACCAAAATATATTGAAGAATTCAGAGCAAGAGCTTTAAGACCTGAAGCTCCTGTTTGTAAAGTCGGTGCTCAAAATACTGACGTTTATTTCCAAGGTCGTGAAACAGTTAACAAATACTATGATGCAGTACCTGATATCGTTCAGGAATATATGGATAAAGTTGCTAAGATTACAGGTCGTCAATACCATCCGTTTGATTACGTTGGTGCTCCTGATGCAACAGATGTAATTGTTGCAATAGGTTCAGGCTGTGAAACTATCGAAGAAACTATTGAATACTTAAATGCTAAAAAAGGTACTAAGTACGGTTTAGTTAAAGTAAGATTATACAGACCGTTTGACGTTAAGAGATTTAATGAAGCACTTCCTTCATCTGTTAAGAGAATTGCAGTTCTTGACAGAACTAAAGAACCGGGTTCAATCGGCGAACCATTATTTATGGATGTTGTAGCCGCATTAGCTGGTAAAGACATCAGAGTAATCGGCGGACGTTATGGTTTATCTTCTAAAGAATTTACACCATCTATGGTTTATGCTATTTACAAACATTCTGAAAAGAACGGTTTCCACGGATTCACAGTTGGTATTGAAGATGATGTAACTCACAAATCATTACCAATCGAAGAACACATCGTTACCGAACCGGAAGGAACTACAAACTGTATGTTCTGGGGTTTGGGCTCAGACGGTACCGTTGGTGCAAACAAAAACTCAATCAAGATTATCGGTCAATATACAAACAAAGATGCTCAGGCATACTTTGCTTATGACTCTAAAAAATCATTTGGTGTAACTGTTTCTCACCTACGTTTTGGTGACAAACAAATTAAGTCAACATACTTAATTACTGCACCTGACTTTGTTTCTTGCTCGGCTCACGCATATATCGGAAGATATGACTTACTTAAAGGTATTAAAGAAGGCGGTACATTCCTTCTTAACTCACCTTGGTCAAAAGAAGAAGCTTTCTCTCACTTAACAAGAGATATGCAAGAAACTATCATCAACAAGAAAATCAAATTCTACAATGTTGATGCTGAAAAATTAATCAAGGAACAACCGGGATTAAGAGGCAAGGGTGCTAACACAGTTATGATGGTAGCTTACTTCAAAGTTTCAGGAATTATACCGTTTGAACAAGCTTATGAAGGTATGAGAGCTATGACAACTAAGACATTCAAGAAGAAAGGTGACGATGTTGTTAACATGAACTTAGCTCTTATAGATGCAGCTATCAACGCAACTGAAGAAGTTGTTATTCCTTCTTCTTTAGACGGTGTAGCTCATGCTGATGACGTTAAACTTATTGCTGATGATGCATCTGAATTCGCTAAGAAAATCATTGAACCTTCAATGAGACAAAAAGGTGATGACATTCCTGTTTCAGCAATGAGCAATGACGGTGTAATTCCTACAGGAACAGCTTGTCTTGAAAAACGCGGTATCGCTCCAAGAGTTCCGAACTGGAACAGTGAAACTTGTATTCAATGTGGTATCTGTGCTTCTGCTTGTCCTCACGCTGCAATCAGAACTAAATTAATTGAAGAAAAAGATTTAGCTTCTGCTCCTGCTTCATTTAAGACAGTAGATGCAAAACCGAATGACCATGGTGAGAAATTCAGAATCCAAGTATACTGCGACGATTGTACAGGTTGCGGTGTATGTTTAGACCAATGTCCTATGTCAAAAGTTCCGGGTAAAGAAGTTCTTACTTGGTCAACAATTGAAGCTGAAAAAGCAAAAGGCGAAGGGGAAAACGAAAAATTCTTCGATGCATTACCTGATAATGTAATGGGTAAAAATACAACTAAGACTATCAAGGGTGCAATGCTCAGAAAACCGTTATTCGAATTCTCAGGTGCTTGCGCAGGCTGTGGTGAAACACCTTATGTTAAATTGGTTTCACAATTGTTCGGTGAAAATGCAATCGTTGCTAACGCAACCGGCTGTTCATCAATCTACTCAGGTACTTTCCCGACTATTCCTTATACAACTAATAAGGACGGCAGAGGTCCGGCTTGGGCTAACTCATTATTCGAAGACAATGCTGAATTCGGTTTCGGTATGAGATTAGCAGTAGATTCTAACAGAGCATTGTTAAGAGAAAACGTAGACAAAGTTCTTGCAAAAGAAGATGCTCCTGCTGATTTAAAAGAAGCTTTGACAAACGCAGTTGCTCACTGGGATAACTCAAAGACTGAAGAAGCAGTTAAAGCTCAGGAAGCAGCTAAGGTTGTTATCGATAAATACGTTAAAGAATGCGGCTGCGATACAATTAAGAAAATTAAAGAACTGGAAGATTACTTTACAGATAAATCAATCTGGATTATAGGTGGTGACGGTTGGGCAAACGATATCGGATACGGCGGTATTGACCACGTTCTTGCTCAAAACAAGAATGTTAATATCCTTGTTCTTGATACAGAAGTTTACTCAAATACAGGCGGTCAGGCTTCTAAATCAACACCTACAGGTGCTGTTGCGAAGTTTGCCACAGGCGGTAAACCAACTTATAAGAAGAACATGGGCTTAATGAGTATGTCTTATGGTTATGTTTATGTAGCATCAGTTGCATTGGGTGCAGACAGAGCTCAAACTCTTAAAGCATTCCAGGAAGCTGAAGCATACGACGGACCTTCAATCATATTCGCTTATGCTCCTTGTATCGCTCACGGTATTGATATGTCTAAGACTCAGACAGAACAAAAACGTGCAGTTGAAGCTGGTTACTTCCCGCTTTACAGATACAATCCGGCAGCAGAAGTACCGTTTACTTGGGATGCTAAAGATCCTAAGGGAGCTTACCAAGACTTCATCAGAAGTGAAGGTCGTTACAAATCACTTCTTAAGACTAATCCTGATGCTGCTGAAGCACTTTACAGTCAAGCTGAAAAAGATGCTGCAAACAGAATGGAAGTCTACAAAGCAGTTGGTGCATTGTTGAAATAAGCTTAATTTGCTTAATAAAAAAGGGTGGAATAACAACCACCCTTTTTTTATACATATCCGCGTCTTATAAATTGTTCCGGATATATTTTTTTGAGTTTATTTATCTGTTTTCTGGTAAAATTATTTTTTAAAAAATCTGTGTATTCATCATCCGTATATGATATAAAAGTAATATTATCATCAGGTTTGATATTATCAAAAATATTTTTATATAATGTCTTATATTTATTTAGTGTATTTGGAAAATAGTCTGCAAAACCAAGCCAGGAATCTATTATATACGGCTTATCATCATATACAAATAATACGGTGTGGTCTAAATCTTTACCTTCTGCAGTATATAAATTAACAAGATTGCAATCTTTTATACCGTTAACTTTAGCCACAATTGATGCAAGCTGGGCACTTTCTCCGCAGTTTCCGATTCCGTTGTGTTTAACAGGCGAAATAAATGCTTTTATTTTTTTACAAAAAGAATCGGCATCATCATAAAAATTACTCTTTGTCTTCCTGACATTTTTTTTCAGCTTTTTGGTAATATTATTAATTAAAGAGGGATATAATTTTGCATTATCAAATGTTTTAATTGTTGATAAAGATATTCTCGGGTAACATTGATTAACTCGTCTTGCAATATCATCAGCAAAACGAATTGTTCTGTTTCTGGACTGAAAGTTAGTATTGTTCAGGGAATGTATTTGCATATAATAAATAAAACTCCTGAAAAAATTTTTTGCACAAACTGAAAATATTAAGGTTTGTAAATATAAAGTTTTTCTTGTACTGTCTGGATTTTAGCTGTTTTTTAACTGAAATTTGTTTTAAAAAAGGCAAGTTTTGCCTGAAGATTAGCTTTATATATGTAAGTAAGTATTTTAAGTAAGTAATATTTGTAAGCTATATTTGGGGATTTTATATGGGAAATATTGTAAGTAATATTAAACAATTTCTGAAATGGTGCGGAAAAGAGAGAATCATTGAGACTTTTGCAAAGCCGGTCAGGGAGCTCAGAGGTGCGTTTAAATATGAAACAGGAATATTGAAATTCGGTCAAAATATAGGAACGGATGTTGTTCAGTTTAATATGCGAAGTGCTGTAATAAATAAAGGAAATGTAAAACAGGCGGCAGCAGATGCAGCAAAAAAGGCCGGAAGTGCTGAAGCTAAAAAGACTGCAAATTTGAGTCCGGAATTTATAAAAAAGTTAAGTCAGGCGAAAACTCCGGAAGCTTTTGAAAAGTTAATTCAAAAAGCAGGGAAAAATGAGATTGAATATTTACGGAATTGTGTTAAACAAGTAGCCGGTAAAAATGCTTTTGGATATAAGAAAACTATTGAACTTGTAAATTTAATTGAGAGCAGGGCAAGAATATTGAAATTACCGCAAAGTGTATCTGTAATAAGAGCAAATTTTGCTGAAAAAACAAAAAATGCAACAAATCCTGTTTTGTATGAAAAGTTAATTAATAAAGCAGAAAGTATAAGCGAAGTTGAATATTTACAAAAATCTTTAAAACAAGTAGCAGATAAGAATGCTTTTGGTCATGAAAAAACGGTCGAACTTTTACAACTTATGAAAAAGAAAATACAACGATTAACTATATTAAAATATGGAAGTACAATAAGAATAGGGTTTATAGAACAGGTTGAAAGTGCAAGAACTCCTGAAGAATTAGAAAAGTTAATTAATGAAACAACAGACAGGGGTGAAATAGAGTATTTGCGAAGCTGTATAAAACAAATAGCGGGTAAATATGCATTTGGGTATCGTAAAGGCGGAGAATTAGCACAATTGCTGGAGAATAAGTCTAAGCTGTTTGGTATGACACAATTGGAAAATGCGGCACGAATGAATTTTGTTGAGCAGGTAGAACGTGTACGAACTCCGAAAGAATTGGAAAAATTAATTAATGAAACAACAGACAGTGGTGAATTAAAGTATTTGCACTGCTATATAAAACAAATAACAGGCAAAAATGCATTTGGGTATCGCAAAGGCAGTGAGTTAATTCAGTTGCTTGAGAGCAAATTGTAACTTTTGTCTTACGTTTATTAGAAATATTGAATATCTTTATATAAATTCTTTTAGTAGCTTGTTATCGGAAATGTATATCAATTTCATCTTATAACATTTTTGTGTTTGTACATATTTTAGATGATTGCAGGTTTAATATTCCATGATAGTATTCACAATATAATATCAATATTTGATAATAATTTTAATTTGAGAATAATAAGAAAGGAAGTATTATGTCATTTGAAAATCAGAATAGAAATGTTATGCCGAATGGTGCTTTTGGTAATGAAGCTAATCAGAACGGAAATATGTCAGGCAGAGGCTCAGTTTATCCGGTTCCTGATGTTGTTGCAAATCACTTTAACTGGGGCGCATTCTTGCTCAACTGGATTTGGGGTTTGGGTAACAAATCATATATAGCACTGGTTGCGCTGGCACTTGGCTTTGTTCCGTTTATAGGCGGAATTGCATCTCTGGCATTTTGTATTTGGCTTGGTATCAAAGGTAATGAGCTTGCTTGGCAGAATAAGTATTTCCCCGGCATAAACGAGTTTCATGAATATCAGAAAAAATGGGCAATTGCAGGTATTATAGTTAATGTTATACTGCTCCCATTATTCATTATCGGTATTATTGCGGCACTTACACTTCCTGCTTTAATGACAGATACAACCGCACAGCAGGATCGTACTGCAAAATTAAAAGCATTAAGTACAATTTCTCAAGCTACTCAAATGAATCAGGCACTTGGTACAAAGTGCAAATTATCATCAAAAGGTCTTGCAAGATGTTTTGCAGAACGTATGAGTGGTGACAGAACCGCAAACATTATAACTACCAGTGATGATATGATTTGGACTTTTAAGGGTAACGGAATATGCTTGGCAGAAGGAGATTGCAACGTTACGATACAGGTAAATCCAACCCGCAGTGCAACAACCATTGAAGTTCCTTTGTATGTTAACTCTGAAGGATTTATTTATGTTAAGAAAACAGACACGGATAAATATTCAAAATAATAAATAAAAGAGAGATATAAATGGAAGATAAATTAAGATTAAATACCGAATTATACGGATTTGACGGAATAATAGGAAGACGAGATTATTTCCTTAACAGAGTTATAATAGCATCAATCGGACTAATTTTTATTCTGCCGTATCAAATATGGTTAATTACCAACATGCAGACTTTTGGTGATTTACTCGGTTTGCATAAAATGTTCTTTCAGGCTCCGATTTTATTAAAATTGTGGCTTTTGACGGGAACAATCGGAACATTTATTTTAACTGCTTCTAATATAAACAGAAGATTAAATGATATCAGCGGCAGTATTAATACTGTTTTAAACGGAGCTGTTATATTTTTATTCTTGTTATTAAATTTATGCTTTCTATTTCCGTTAGGAGTTTGTTTGTTAATAGGTTTTGCGGGAACAATTGCTGAACTTATAATACTGTTCAAACTCGGAAAAATTACACGAAACTATCCGTACGATTTTACAAAAGAATTTAACTGGGGAGCATTTATCGGTACCTGGATTTGGGGGTTATTTAATAAATCATATAAAACACTATGGATATTTTTGATAGGATTTACACCCTGGGGGTTCTATTATCAGCTTTACTGCGGATTGAAAGGTAATGAATGGGCTTTTAAAAATAAAAAATGTAATGATGTAATTGCATTTAATAAATCTCAGGAAAAACAAAGTGCTATTTTTGCGGTATTACTTTTTGTTGTTGTTCCGGTTATATATTTTATTTTAATCTTTGCGACAGTAGCAATTATTATGTTTGCAACTTTTGATGATGTTAAAAATAACCCCGAAAAAGCAGAGCAAACAATGACAAAACTGGAAGATTCAATGAGTAAATTAGGTTCGCTATATTTTGAATCGCATTTGATAACTCCAGAGGAAAATAAATATTATGTTTTATCTCAGGACTGGAAATATTATTCTTTTAAAGAAAAGAAAAATATTTTGGATATGGCAGCCTCTCTTGCGGCCATTGAAAGACAGAAAGAGTATAAAAAGAATCATCCGGAAAGCTACAAATCGTTTTCAAAAACAACTGAACTCCAAAGAACAAAAATATATAGTGTAGAAACCAAGAAGCTGCTGGGTGAATTTTATCTTGATGAATCTTCTTTTGAAAACGGCTCAGTAAAAGAAATTCTTAAAGCAAGCTTAAGTGCATACAAATTCTATAACAGATAGAATACTCAGAATAGCAGAATTTGATAATTATAAATTTTTAAATGTAAAAACAGCGAGGGCGGGATTGTCTTGAGTCGTTCGCAATAAACGGCAATTTCGTGTTTTGCCTATTGTACTAATCGTTGTAAAATAACAGTCGGTTTGAGAAGAAAGAACACGCAGTTTGATAATTTTATATGTTTTAAATTATGAGAAACATGATATAATACATACATGCAAAAAATGATAAAAATAATTATAGTTTCTATATTTGCTTGTATTTTTTTTACAAATAGTGCATATGCTCTTGAGAATTTAAATTTTAAAGGCTTTATCTCAGATAATGCAAATATACTTACAGAAAACACTGAAAATTATTTAAATAGTGCTTTAGATGAACTGAAAGATAAAACAAAAGCTGAAATAGCTGTTGTAACACTTAACAGCTTAAATGGACGTTCAGTAGAAGAAACTGCATTACAAATTTTTCGTAAATATAAATTTGGAGATAAAAAACTAAACAACGGTGCATTGTTTTTAATTGCTCCAAATGAAAGAAAAGTAAGATTTGAAATAGGATACGGACTGGAAGGCACTATAACTGATTCCTATGCCGGTATGATTTTAGATGATTATGTAATCCCGCAATTAAAAAAAAATGATTATGAAAAAGGGATTATAGATGGAACTATAGCTATAGCAAATGATGTAGCAAAATCTTATGGTCAAACTTTATCAACATCAAGACCGAATATTGAATTGCAAAATTATAATAGCAAGGAATATACTGACATTTTTCATGATGGGAATTTGCCAATTTCTTTAAAAGTGTTATATGGTTTTTTGTTACTTCAGCTTGTTTTCTTGATATATTTGATATGTAGGTTTATTGTATATTTGATAATTTCACTAATATGTTTTATTATAAGGAAACCTGTTCCTGACAGATTTAAAATATCTACCAATACTTCTTCAGGCAGTCGTTTTGGCAGGAGTTCATCAAATAGTTTTGGTTCATCAAGAAGCAGTTTTGGAGGTGGCCGCTCAGGAGGCGGCGGTTCTTCAAGAGGTTGGTAAAATAATAAAAAGGAGATTTTATGAAAAATAATAGTAAAATTTTATTGATTATTACAGTTGTTGTTGTAATTGCTTTAAGCTGGTTTTTTAGTATTTATAACAGATTACAGGTATTAGATGAACAAATTAGTGCGAATTGGGCACAAGTGGAAAATCAACTTCTGCGAAGAAATGATTTAATTCCAAATCTTGTTAATACAGTAAAAGGATATACAAGACACGAAGAAGGTGTATATACAAAAATTGCAGAATCACGCTCAAAGTTGGCAGGTTCGGTAGGTCATGGTGACGTTAACGCCGTAAGTAAAAGTGCATCTGAGTTAAATAGTGCTCTATCAAGGTTGCTGGTCATTGTGGAAAGATATCCTGAGTTAAAAGCAGATAAAAATTTTATCAAGTTACAAGATGAGTTAACAGGAACAGAGAACCGTATTGCAGTTGCAAGACGTGATTATAATGAAAGCATTAAAACGCTTAATTCAATTATAAGAACTTTTCCTACATCAATTGTAGCTTCATTTGCAAAAATTGAAAAGAAAGAATATTTAGAAATTGAAGAGATTAAAAAGGAAGTGCCAAAAGTAGAGTTCTAAGTATATCCATAAAACAGCTCGTGGGGTAGACTGAAGTCTACTGATATATTTTGGTTGACTAAAGTCAACCCTACTTATGAGTACAAATATGTGCAAATAGGGTGCAAAAAGTGGACATTTTTGTTACTAAAATCGGACATTTCGGACTTTTCAACTCAACCGACTTCCGACCTTTATAAATCGGTAAAAGCTGGATTGCTTCGGGCTTTTGCCCTCGCAATGACATTTACCCCTTCCGAGCAAATGTCCTGTTAAAAGGTAATCGTACAATAGGTAAAAGCACTTCAGCCTCTGCTCACTCCTCGCTCGAACCCACTGTAAATTAACACATGGTTTGAGAAAAAGTAACAGGGAGTTTTAGAAATTTTTGTAATATTTTTGTAATATTTTTAGATAATTTAGCAATTTTTAGTATTTACATGTTTTATGTAAAGTGTGTAGAAAATTTTATAGGTGATTTATGCAAATTTCAAAAATTACATCAAAAAAAGTTTTGATTCCGACATTATTATTGGCAAGTAGTGTTGCTGTAACAAATGTTATTAATCATAATCATAAAAATAATCTTACGGATGAACAAAATATTGAATATATGAATAATACCCCCAGCACATTGGCAACTCAAGCAGGGCTTCTTACGTTGTTTGGACTGGGAAGAAAAAGAAAGGATAAATCAGATGAAGCTTCAGAGTTAAAGAAAGAAGAAAATAAAATTCCGAAATATTCAGGTACACTTCCTGAAGATACACAATTGCAAATGACAGAATTTGGATATCCACAAATAGATAAAAATGCCGAATATGCAATAAAAGAAGATTTTGAGATTCCAAAAGGTTCAACCATTACATATCCCGACGGAACAACTAAAGATTTGGCAACAATTTTTGAAGATGATGGAGTAAATTTAAACTCTCCACATACATCAAGAGTTTTTGTAAAGGACAAAAATGGTAATATTTTCAGCAAATACTATAAAAGCAATTACGATAAAGATTATTCGTTTTTTGATATAGCTAAAAATGAAGATAAGTATTATGCAATATCAGATGATGGCGAATTATACTCTATCGATTTTACAAAATTACCGGAAGAAAAAGAATTTATATTTAATGTACAACCTATAAGCAAAGAAATAGTAATTCCAAAGGGTGCTGTAATAAAATATAATGATAAAACATTATTGGCTGATGAAAAAGCAGATTATTGTTCTTTACACTTTTTTAAAGATTATAACGGAGAAAATCATTTTTGTACATTTTCTATTTCTAGACCAGAAATAAAAGATCGAGTTATTGATAAGTCTTCGTTACAAAAACAAGAAAAAATGTATGAACAATTAATAGAAGGAGAAAAAAGTTATATTACTGAATTGAACAAACAAAATAAAACAGATGATAGACCTCGTAATATGGTAGTAAGTACTTCTCGTTCTCAATATGAATATTGCAGCCCTTCTGTGGAAGAAGCTGTAACAGATAATGAATTAAATTTTTATAAACAAGTATATGATTATTATACAAATACAAATAAAGAATACAATAATTACAAATTCGTATTTCAACGCCGTAATTCGGAATTTGAACTCAAAATACTGGATGGTGAAAATGTTATACAAAAATATACAGGAATACGTAGTTCAAAAGTTGACAGTCCAATATTTCACAATACAAGAATTAAGTATACATTAGGAGACTTTGAGGCAACGTATCCATTATTTTGATATGATTGAGTTCCGCTTGGTTCCGCAAAAAAGTTCCTTTTAGGTTCCGTTTTCGTGAAAAATTTTAAAATTTCTCAAATTATTTGTTACTTTTTGAATAAAAAATTTTTAATCTATTATTGAATTTTGGCTTTTAACACAATAAAAAATCAAAGAAAAAGTTCTGTTTGAAAATTTTCTAAATTTCCAAAACCCTAAAATAACTGCTAAAGCTTTGTATATACTACATTTTAGCCTACTTGAATTTTTCTCATTCTTATTGTTACTTTACAACTATACCAAAATTCTCAAACTATATCTAAAACACAGGCATAGCTTGAAAAAATCAAAATTCTTTTGAGGGAAATTTGACGCCCAAAAAGGGTAATTTGAGGTAGTTTGAGAATTTTATTTTTAAGAACTTCCGACCGCAAGGATATAATGTTTATGGGGTATTAGAGCCAATTTAAAAAGTTTACCAAATTCTCAAACTATCAGAAAAATTACACCCACATAAATGCGGCTTCTCATCCTCGCCCTTTCTTAACACAATAAGTTTAAAATGCAAAAAAAAACGGAGAGGGCGGGATTGTCTTGAGTCGTTCGCAATAAACGGCAATTCCGTGTTTTACCTATTGTACTAATCGTACAATAGGCAAAAGCACTTCAGCCTCTGCTCACTCCTCGCTCGAACCCGCACAAAGCGGCTTCTCATCCTCGCTCTTTCTACACACAAAAAGTTTAAAATGCAAAAAAAAAACGGAGAGGGCGGGATTCGAACCCGCGGTAGAGTTACCCCTACAACGACTTTCGAGGTCGTCACCTTAAACCGCTCGGACACCTCTCCATTACCTTGTATCAATTATAGCATTAACATGTTTTTTATGTTACTGAGATTTGTTTCTGTTTGTGCTATAATGCCGGTATGGTTCAGGTCAGTTCATTTGAGGAATTAATATCACTTATCAAGGATAGATTGGATATAGTTGACGTTGTATCTCAGTACGTTGCTTTAAGAAAAAGCGGTGCTAACTATTGGGGGCTTTGCCCGTTTCATAATGATAAAAAACCATCTATGTCCGTAAGCCCTTCTAAAGGTATTTATAAATGTTTTTCATGCGGTGCCGGCGGTGATGCACTGAATTTTCTCGTTAAAATTCAAAACAGAGAATATAAAGACGTTATATTCGAACTTGCTGACAAGTTTGGGTTCGAACTTCCCAAAAAATTTCACGCAAATAACGAAAATAAAAACATTAAAAAAGAAATGCTTTCTGCATGCAAAAGAGCATCAGATTTTTATCACGATTATTTATATACTGCTGACGCAAAAACCGGCATGGAACTTTTAAAAAAACGTGATATAACAGATGATATTATTAATACGTACAATCTTGGTTTTGCTCCAAATAAGTACGATTCCTTATACAAAGCCCTGAAAAAAGATTTTACGGATGAAGTTCTTGAAAAAGCAGGACTTATTTTAAAATCAAATAATGGCGGTTGGATAGACAGATTCCGAAACAGAGTAATTATACCCATACGAAATGAGCAGGGTGAATGTGTTGCATTCGGTGCAAGAGCCGTAAAAGACGGTGAGGCTGCAAAATACCTTAACTCATCAGAATCTCTTATATACAACAAAAGCCGTATTTTATTCGGTATGGATACTGCACTCGAAGCTATAAAAGAGCAGGACGGTGTGATTATTATGGAAGGGTATTTTGATGTAATATCAGCTCAGGCTCACGGAGTAAAAAATGCCGTAGGTTCCTGCGGAACAGCTTTGACGCCGGAACACGTAAAACTTATATCACGTTATACAAAATCAAGAAGAATTTATCTTTCTTTTGATACTGACAAAGCAGGGGTAAACGCAACAAAAAGAGGAAGCTCAGTAATTAAAGAAACACTTTCTTCGATAGGTAAAATAAAGCAGTTTGATGAAAGTCATATTTCAACAGTCATGGATGATAAATATGCATGTGAAATCAGAGTTGTTTCACCGCCACAGGGAAAGGATCCGGATGAATTTATCAGGACAATGGGCGGTGAGGCATATTTGGAGCATGCCAAAAATGCACCGCTTCTGATAGACTTTTTACTCAATAATACTCTGAAAAATAAATCAGAAGCCAAAACTCCGCAGGAAAAATCCGAGCTGGTTTCTCAGGTTATAGAGATTTTAAAAGATGTTAACAATAACATTGTTCAGTCGGAGTATGTAAAAATGGTTGCTCCGATTATTGATGTTGATGAAAAAGCTTTGATTAAAGAGTTAAATAAAGCACGAATAAAAGAGGACTATCATTATAATGCGGCGGATAATAAAAAAAATGTAACAAAATCTTTACAATTCGAAGAAAAAGTGCAAAAAAATTTATTGAGCGTTTTTCTATCAACAGATAGTCCATTAAGTTACCAACAACTTAAAGAATTATTACCCGAAAATATCATTCGAGATGAAACGTTAATAATTGTAAAAAATACAATTGACAAATTGGCATGTACAATAAATAATGTTAGAGATTTGACAAAGAACTTGTATACGGAATTCATTGAGGATGATAATTTAACCCAAATTCTAACTGATATCATAGGACTTTCAGAAGCCTTTAATGGTCTGGATGCAGAAGAATTTGAGCGTGCAGTCAGAGAAAATGTTTCAAGACTTAACAGGTTATATACGGAAAAAGAAAAAGCAGAAATTCAACAAAGGTATAAACAAGTTAATGATGATGAAATCGAAGCTCTGAAGATGCAGATTCAACTAAGAGATAAAATTAAGTTAAGGACTGGAGATTAATAATGACTCAAAAAAGAAATTCACATTCATCAGTTATAAGTGTAGAAGATGAAAATCTTGATATGCTTGATTTTGATTCAGAAAAAGGTGTTGATGAAGATGTCGAGGATGATTATATTGAAACTGATTTAGGTACGGATAATATTGATGATATAATCAGCACATCAAAATTAAACGGGGTTAAGAACGAAGATTTTTACATGATTGATTCTGATTCTTCAAGAGATGCTTCTGTTGAAGAAGCTCAAAAGATAGGAACAATTGAAGATCCTGTAAGATTATATTTAAGAGAAATCGGAAGAATTAAACTTTTATCAACCAGTGAAGAAATTGAACTTGCAAAGAAAATTGTTGAAGGCGAATCAAAGGCTGCTGCAATAGCAAAAAGAAAACTTGTTCAGGCAAATTTAAGACTTGTTGTCAGTATTGCAAAAAAATATGTAGGCAGAGGCATGTTGTTCCTGGATTTGATTCAGGAAGGTAATTTAGGTTTAATCCGTGCAGCTGAAAAATTTGACCATGAAAGAGGATTTAAGTTCTCAACTTATGCAACCTGGTGGATTAGACAGGCTATTACAAGAGCTATTGCCGATCAGGCAAGAACAATCCGTATTCCGGTTCATATGGTTGAAACTATTAATAAGTTAAAGAAAGTTACAAGACGTTTGGCTCAGGAGCTTTCAAGAAAACCAACCGAGGAAGAACTTGCAGTTGAGATGGGAGTTTCAATTCCTAAATTAAGAGAAATTGTTAAAATTGCGCAGGAACCGTTGTCACTCGAAACACCAATCGGTAAGGAAGAAGATTCAAGATTGGGTGATTTTATTGAAGATAAGGAAGCAGATGCTCCGATTAAAACAGTAGCTTCTGAACTTTTAAGAGAAGATTTGGCAGAAGTTCTCTGCACATTATCTCCGAGAGAAAGAGATGTTTTAAGACTTCGTTTTGGTATGGATGACGGTCGTCAGAGAACATTAGAAGAAGTTGGTCAGTTGTTTGGTGTAACAAGAGAACGTATCAGACAGATTGAAGCTAAGGCTCTCAGAAAATTAAGACATCCGAACAGAAGCAAACGCTTAAGAGAATACGTAGAAAATTAATAAATAAAAAAGAAGGTTTAAAAGCCTTCTTTTTTATTTATTTGTAATTTATCGCAATACACCAAGAAATATATTTTGGTGTATAAATAAGTTCTTATTTACGTACTTCTTTTCTTCTCTTTACCTCCGAAATAAAGAGAAGAAAAGAAGTACCAAGAAAAGAAGAGAAACGCCGGACTGAACGGATGCTCAGGTCAGCCTTCGGCTGAATGAATTAAATGATTGCTGCAGGCAGAGCCTGCACTACTGCGTATTGTAAAAACTTGTATATGTAATGTTTTTAATAAAACAAATATGTATAGTCTCGTTCTTGCGAAAGCACCGCAGGTAGATTCGGCTTTGCCGAACCAACCATTCAATCTTATGCCCGAAAGGGCATTGTGGTTATCCGTTCAATCCGGTGTCTCTCTTCTTCTTTTGCTTCGTTTTCTTCTTCTCTCTACCTCCGAAATAGAGAGAAGAAGAAAATGAAGTTAACATGAGATTGTTAATACACCAAAATATATTAAATGATGTATAAATAATTAACATTATCAAATATTGTTAGTACAAACAATATTTGATTGCTTCTGCCATGGATTCGGGGTTGGCAATATTTTTTCCTGCAATATCAAAAGCTGTTCCGTGACATGGAGAGGTTCTTATTATATCAAGTCCGAATGTCAGATTTACTGTCTTTTCTGATGCAACAGATTTTATCGGAATTAATCCCTGATCGTGATAACATGCAATATAACAATCATAAGGCAGAGCTTCACCTTTTAAATAATTCTGAACCCCTTTAATAAAAAGTGTATCGGCAGGCAGCGGATTTGTAATATTTATGCCACGATACCTCACGGCTTCTATCGCCGGAATCATATATTTTTCTTCTTCATATCCCAGTAATCCGTTCTCACCCGAATGCGGGTTTAAAGCACATAGTGCAAAAGACGGTTTCTGAATATTTAGCTTTAATTGGAAAAAGCTTCTGAGTCTTTCAATTTTTTCTATTAAAAATTCTTTTGTTATAGTTTTACTTACTTCACTTAATGGCAGATGTCTTGTGAGCAATAAAACTCTAAAGTCTTTTGAAACGAAAAGCATTTCTGCTTTTTGTTCGCCATGTGCCAGAAGTTTTTGCAGGACTTCGGTTTGACCGTTAAATTTATGACCGGCTTTATTCATAGCTTCTTTTGATACCGGTGCTGTTACAATGAATTTAGGCTTGATTTCACAAGCTTTTTTAAGCAATCTGAATGAAAAATCTCCCGCTTCTGCGGTTAACTCACCGGCACGAACTTTAGAAGAATAATCAACGGTTATTATCTCATAATTATTGTTCAGATGACCGTAGGCATTCAGTACAAACGGATTCGAGATAATAACAATATCCCTTGGCGGAATATTCAGCATATTCAGTGCTTTTATTGTAACTTCCGTACCGATTCCGTTAGGATCGCCGGTTGTTATTGCAATTTTGTTTGAGTAATTATTCATAAATCAGTCCTTTATTTTTGCAATTTAATTATATCAAATAATCAGATTAAACAAAATTAAAACACCAAAATATATATTTTATAAAATAAAATATAATGCCGCACTATCTATTTACCGCTTATCTCTTTTTTGGTATAATACCTGTAAATAAATAAGAGGGAGAATCATGAATAAAAACCAATCTATAGGAATGTATGTAATTTTGGGGATTATGGTGCTGGCATTTATATCAATGCTGTTTACTGCTCCTACATCGGATACTAAGGAATTATCATATACAAATTTTATACAAAAAGTAGAAAATAACGAAATAAAAAGTGTTGAAATAGGTAAAGATGTTCTTATAGCCAAGCCTGTTAAGCAGCCTGAGGCAAAGCAGACAACACCTAATCCGATATTGGGAGAAGTTAAACCGCCTCAAATTCAATACAAAGTTGTGCTGCCTGAAAATTCTGATGTTTTGGGTAAATTAGAGGCAAATAATGTTGAAGTTAATGCAACAAAAGCCGAGTCAGGTTCCATATTGGGTTTTGGTTCATCTCTTTTTACAATAATTCTTGTTTTGGGAATTTTGCTCTTAATTGTTAAATCAATTCAGGCGGGTGGTGCCCAGGCGATGTCTTTTGGAAAAAGCAGAGCAAAAATGCTTATGGACAGCAAAGTCAAAACAACATTCAAAGATGTTGCAGGTATTGATGAAGAAAGAAAAGAACTTGAAGAAATTGTTGATTTTCTGAAACACAGCGATAAGTATGTAAAACTTGGTGCAAAAATTCCAAAAGGTGTATTGCTCGTCGGTGCTCCCGGTACTGGTAAAACTCTTATGGCAAAGGCTGTTGCCGGAGAAGCCGGTGTTCCGTTTTTCTCAATAAGCGGTTCTGACTTCGTTGAAATGTTTGTCGGTGTTGGTGCTTCCCGTGTAAGAGATTTGTTTGAACAGGCAAAAAAACATCAGCCCTGTATTGTGTTTATAGATGAAATTGATGCTGTAGGTCGTCAGAGAGGTGCCGGTTTGGGCGGCGGTCATGATGAAAGAGAACAAACTTTAAACCAATTATTGGTTGAAATGGACGGGTTTGATGAAAACACAAATATAATTATTCTTGCTGCAACAAACAGACCGGATATCTTAGATAATGCACTTTTAAGACCGGGAAGATTTGACAGGCAGATTGTTATTAATAAACCTGATGTATTGGGCAGAGAACAGATTTTGAATGTACATGCCAAAAATAAACCGCTTGCAAAAGAAGTTGATATAAAAACTTTGGCAAAACGTACTCCCGGTTTCACAGGTGCGGATTTATCCAATTTGCTCAATGAAGCTGCTTTGCTTGCTGCACGTCATAATAAATCAGAAATTGAAATGCCTGATTTAGAGGAAGCTATAGATAAAGTTATGGCAGGTCCTGAAAAGAAAAGCAGAATAATCTCGGATGAAGAAAAGGAAAATACTGCATATCACGAAGTAGGACATGCACTTTTGGCAAAATTGTTAAAGGATTGTGATCCGCTGCATAAAGTTTCTATAATTCCGAGGGGAATGGCTCTTGGTATTACACTGACCCTTCCGGAAAAAGACCACCTGACAATGCGAAAAAATCAGCTTTTAGACCGGATAACAATGATTCTTGGCGGTCGTGTTGCGGAAGAAATAATTTATGGTAAAGATAATATAACAACAGGAGCCTCAAACGATTTGGAAAAAGTTTCGGCTTTGGCAAGAAGTATGGTTCAGACATACGGTATGAGCGAAAAAATGGGAAATCTTGCGTATGGTAAAGATCAGGAGCACGTATTCATGGGAAGAAACTTTGGGCATACAAGAGATTTTTCCGAGGAGATTGCAGCCGATATTGATAAAGAAATTAAGAAAATTGTTGATAATCAATATCAGCAGGCAAAAAATCTTTTAACTGAAAACAGAGATATGCTTGAATTTATTGCAAAACAATTACTTGAAAAAGAAACTTTGGATGAAAAAGAATTTGATAACATGATGAACCATGTTAAAGGTATCAGAGATGGAGTAATCAGCCCTGATACCGTATATGAATCAAAAAAGGATGGAGAACAAATAGCTGAAAAAGGAGAAGAAAATAATGGATAAAGATTATATTATTTTTCAGGAATATAAATTGTATTCCGAACAAAAGGAAAATTTTATCAACAGAAATTTCCAGACAAATAAATTTTATATGACAGCAGTTGTCGTTCTCGTTTTTGCATTAATTTTTACAAGTAATGTTATTTTTCTGGATAGAATATCCGCAACTCTTATTTTTGCTTTTTTTGGTGTTGCAGTATCTACATTGTGGTGGATGAATGTCGATTCATACAATGTACTCATTAAAATTAAGTATGCTGAAGTTATTGAGAAGTTTGAAGAAAAACTTCCTTTGAAACCGTTTACGGATGAATACAAAGGAATTGAAAATTACAGAAAAAATAAAACCTTTTTGTTTTCTGATATACAAAAGTTTTTTGCAACATTTGCACTGATTTTCTTTTTTGCGGTATGTATAAGTGAATTAGCTCCAATATGTGCATCAATTATTGATAAAATTGTAAAAATCAAGGGTGGAATTTAGTTAATTACAAAGATGGAAGTATATGAAAAATAAAGAATACAGCATTGCAATAAATTGGAATTATATAGGTATATCAGTTGTTATATTTGCAATATTAACGTTATTGGTATTGTATCTTCCGGGTATGCGGGAAACTGATTCTGCAATTTTACGTTCGGTGCAACAAGTTCTGTCACCATTACCGGCATACATACCTTTATTTGTAATGAAGTACGGATATGCAAATAATTTGTTATGGCCGCAAATTGCTGCAGCCTGTACATTTCTTTCTCACAGATATTTTCTGAGAACCTTTATGCTGATTTTATTTACTCAGGTTGCATATTTATTGAAGGATTTAATTAAAGATTTTGTATGCAGAACAAGACCTGACGGTGCAGAACAATCCGGATGGAGTTTCCCTTCGGGACACTGTACTGCATCAATGTGTTTCTACGGAATTATAATTTACCTTGTTCATTTGCATGTTAAAAGTGACTTTTGGAGAAATTTTCTTATTATATTCTTCGGTTTGTTGATATTTTTGATTGCATTAGCAAGGATGTGGCAAAATGCACATTATTTAAGTGATATTTTGGCAGGATTACTGCTCGGATTTATTCTTGTTAATGTATTTATTATTATTGATAAAGCTATACAAAGATAATCGGGAAAATAAAAGTGCAGTTAATACCATACAGTGTAAATACGGGGAAAATTAATATGCAAATTGATTCCGATTTGCTTGATTCTGCTATCAAAAATCAGGTTAGGGAGCCGATATTCAGACTGTACGGTTGGAGTCCCGGGTGTATCTCTCTGGGCAGAAATCAAAAAGACGATTTTTTACAGGGTAATTGTGATACAGATGTTGTCAGACGTCTGACCGGCGGCAGGGCTTTGCTACATGATGATGAGGTTACGTACAGTTGTGTCATACCCTCATCAGTTATTCCGAACGGAGAAACCGTAACGGAATCTTATAAATATATTTCAGGGATTTTGATACAATTTTTTAAAACTCTGGGTGTTGATTTGGATTTTGGCGAGAATAAAAAAGTTGCAACTCATTTTGATTATTGCATGCTTCTTTCAACCGGTGCGGATGTTTGTTTTGACGGTAAGAAAATAATAGGCTCTGCTCAGTTAAGAAAAAACGGATATATTCTTCAGCACGGTTCAATTCTGTTCGGATATGATAAAGAGTTTCTTGAAAATCTTTTTGGTGAAGAAGTTAAGGGAATAACTACGGTAAGAGAAATTCTTCCGGACATAACAAAAGAAGATTTTATTGAGAAATTGGAAGCATATATAAAAAATTTACATTTACCCGAGTGCGTGATATAATCTCATTATGGCAGGAGAAGAGTTAACAGGCAAAAAACAAAAGAAAAAAGGTATAGCTGCCCAAACAAGGCTTATTATAGCAGGTTTGGCAGCAAGTACGATTTTTATCCTGCTGGCTGCATGTTTTGCAACATACAGTATCGGTAAAAATATGAATACCGCATACAAAAATTTTGCACAGGTTTTGGCAAAAACTCTTGCCATTGAGGGAGTTGAAGTAACAAAAGAATTGCCTGAACTTGCAAAATATGATGCTCTCAGAACAAATGCGGCATCTGTTTTAAGAAGTAATGATGATATTGCTTTTGTTGTATTTAAAGATACAAAATCCAAGGTTATTTACTCAAGTAAAGATGATTACCCAAAACAGGCAGAAAAAGCAAGAATAACAGTAAGCTCACCAATGGTTGTTAAAACCGGAGCAGAATCAGTTAATGCGGGTTCTGTTGAAGTAGGTCTTTCCGGAACAATTATTGATAAGGTTACAGTTACCTCAAGAGGTTCTCTTTTCGTTGTATTTTTATTGGCATGGTTTGTTATTGTCGGTATTATTTATATGAACTCTTCAATAATTACCCGTGAGCTGAGAAAACTGCATCAGGGTGTTAAAAAGATTTCTTCGGGCGAATTTGGTTATATGCTTGATGAAAAGGATGTTGATAAAGAGATAAAAGATTTGTATGCTGCATTTAATGACATGTCAGAACGTTTGAGCAAATATAATGAACAAACTATTGAGAGTTTAACTTTTGAACGTAACAAACTTGAATCAGTATTAATGAGTATCGTAAACGGTGTTGTTGTTTGTGATAATCACGATAAAGTAATAATGGTTAACAATTATGCCAAACGGTTGCTGGAGGTTGAGGAAGAGGATATTATAAATACTCAGATTCAACAGTTCTGTGATTCGACAGGTGAATTTTGTTTTTCTGAAAAGATAGCACAATTCAAAGACACACCTATGGATGAAGACGGTACTCCTATACATTTTAATATCCAGATTGACCAAAAAACTCTTAAGTGTCTGATATCACCAATGTTTACACGTTCAAATGCCTATGTCGGTTATATCATTATTCTTATTGACGTAACTAAAGAAGTCGAAATGGATCAGCTCCGTTCAAACTTTATATCAAATGTTTCTCACGAATTAAGAACTCCCGTAACTGTACTCAGAAGTTATATAGATACACTTTATAACTTTGGCAACGATTTTGATTTTAATACACAGAGAGAGTTTATCGGAGTTATGAATCAGGAAATTATACGTCTTAACAGAATGGTTAATGATATTCTTGACTTTTCCCGTTATGAAGCTCAATCTTTACATCTTGAAAAAACAAAACAGGATATTGTTGAGATAATTGAAGATGCTGTTAATCAGGTTCAGGTACTTGCAAAAGAACACGAGTTGACAATTTCTGTTATGAAAGAACCTGACTTGCCTGAGATTCCGATGAATGTTGACAGTATTTCACGTGCATTTATGAATATTCTTTCAAATGCAATTAAATATTCTCCTGACGGAAAACGTATAAAAATCAGAGCTGAACGTTCCCGTGACGGTGAGTATGTTGAAGTAAGTGTTGAAGACCAAGGACCGGGAATATCAGAAAAAGACCAGAAAAAAGTATTTGACAGATTTTTCAGAGTGGAAAATGCAACCCACTCAGTTAAGGGAACCGGTCTGGGCCTGCACCTTGTAAAAGTTACTGTTGAAAAGCATCACCAGGGGCAGGTATTTGTAAACTCTGTAGAGGGTGAAGGTTCTACCTTTGGCTTCAGGCTTCCTATCAAACCTCAGGAAGAAGAAAGAGAAGAATATATTCCAAAACATCAGCTTCCTGCTGAAAGTGAAGCATAAATAGAATTATATTATTGAAAGCATGTGTGAAAAGTAGGGATTATTTATTTCTTCTTTTCATTCATTTTGTCTTCAATTGCACCGCCTGCAATACCGCCGCCGACACATCCTACTCCTGCAATTATTACTGCGGCAATTGGTCCTGTAAAGAATGTTGCTGCAACTCCTGCAAGCATTCCTAATGCACTTCCTGCCGATTCGCCAAAGTAACCTTTAAATGCAGGTTGATTTTGTGGTGTCGGTTCTTCTTTTGTTTTTAAATTTTTTGTTTTGTAATTGGTTGAATAATAATTCATTGAATTGATTGCAGAAATTTTCATATTTTATACTCCTATAACACACTTTTGATAAACTCTAACACAAAACATTTTATTTAACAACTATTTAGCGGCACCTTCTGCTACAATATAATCTTTTTCTATGCCCTGAGTTTCCAGAATAAAATCACAGAGTTCTCTAACGGCACCTCTTCCGCCATTGTATTTTGATACAAAGTTACATACATCTTTGACTTCATCAACTGCATCAGCTGGGCAGCAGGCAAGACCTACTTTTTCTAAAATACAAATATCGGGAAGGTCATCTCCCATATAAGAAACATTTTCGGGAGATAAATTGTATTTTTCCATTAATTCCTCAAGTGCAGGAAGTTTGAATTTATAGCCCTGGTATAATTCGGTGAAATTAAGGTTTTTTGCTCTGTGAGCTACTGTTCCGTTATTTCGTGCCGTTATTATTGCCGTAATAAAACCGGATTTATTCATTCTCACAATTCCGTGTCCGTCTTTTGCAAAAAAGGTTTTGTATTCAACACCATTTTCATCGTATGTAATACTTCCGTCTGTCATTACACCGTCAACATCAAAAACCAGCATCTTAATTTTTTTTGCAGCTTCTGTTTTGTTAAGTTTTGTCATATTCCCTCCGATAGTTTGATTTTAATATAAATTTCTTTTTAGTGCAATTTGAAGGTAAAATTATTTATTTGTTATATAGAATCATTCAGGTGAAGTAAATTAATCAATTGTTTGCACAACTTGAAAAATTATGTTAATATTAAGCATAAGAAGAGAGGTTATTAATGAGCGAAGGACACTGGATAGTAAACACAGTGATTGCCGGTCACCCGATGACATTTAATATGGATACACTTGTAACTATGTGGGCAGCAATGGCTTTTTTAATTATTGTTTCGTTTATTGCTACCAGAAAGTTGTCTATAGTGCCCGGTAAGCTGCAGTTTGTTATTGAAAAAATACTGGGTTATTTTAGTGATATTGCAGACAGTATGATTGGCAAAGACGGAAAAAAACACTTCCCGTTAATTATGTCATTGTTCTTATTTATAGTTACGGCAAATTTAATGGGACAACTCCCTTTAAGAATGATTGAATTAAAAAGCGGTGAGATTGCATCACCAACAAACGATATTAACCTGACGGCAGGGCTGGCAATTATAGTTTTGGTTTACTATGTAGTTGCCGGATTAATCAGAAAAAAAGCACATTTCCTGTTCAAAGGATTTTCGTTTGAAGGAATTATAGAATTATTCGTAGAGCTTTTGGATATGGTTACAAGACCTTTAACACTAGCTCTCCGTTTGTTTGGTAATATATTGGCAGGAGAAATTTTAATAAGTGCAATGATAGGTCTGTGTGCTTGGGGACTGCCGATTCCGTTCATGTTTTTTGAAGTATTGGTTGCTTGTATTCAGGCATTGGTATTTACAATGCTGACAACGGTTTATATAGCAACTGCGGTAAATGAATAATAAAGGATTAATAATAAAGAATAAGAAGGAGAAAATTTATGGAAGAAGTAAAAACAATTTCTGATTTGGCACAATTAGGTGCAGGTATTGCAATCGGTTTTGGTGCTGTAGGTGCCGGACTTGGTATCGGTATTGCAACAAAAGGTCTTATGGATGCAATCTCTCGCCAACCTGAAATTGCAGGTAAAGCGATGGGCTTTTTCCTTTTAGGTGCTGCATTGGCAGAAGCTTGTGCTATTTATGCATTGATTATTGCTCTTAAATTATCAGGAATGATGGGCTAGGGAAAATGGAATTTAACGGAACCTTTTTTGCGACAATAATATCATTTTTGGCATTTGTTTATGTGATGAACAAATTGCTGTATTTGCCTGTGCGAAAAATTGTTGATGAAAGAAATGGACTTATCAACGGTAATTATCAAACTGCAGACGAAAATAACAGCAAGGTTTCCGAGTTGTCTGAAGAAATGGACAAGCAAATTGCCGGTGCTAAAGAAGATGCACGTGGGAAATATAATGAAATTCTTGCCGGTTATAAAAACAAAAAGGCTGATATCGTAAAGGATGCACAAAGCAAATCTCATGACGAATTAGAGCAGGCTTATGCCGATTTGAACAATGTTTCAAATTCCGCAAAGGATGGTCTGAAGTCAAGAATGGCTGACTTAGCAAATGATATTGTTGAGAAAGTTCTCGGGTACCGAAGTGAAGTTCAGGGTTTTGATAATGAAAGTGTAGATAAGATTCTATATCGTTAGGAAGGTTAAATAATGTTTGAAACGGTTATAGATTATATTGCCAGAACAAATTTATTCAATTTTATAATTTTTGCAGGAATAATCGCATTCCTGTTTATAAAGCTGGATGTGTCCGGTGTATTGAGAAAAGGTGCAGAAAATACAGCGGAAGAAATTACTAATTCCGAAACGGCAAAATCTGAGTCTGAAGAAAGCTTGCACAGTGTTGAGGAAAAGGTTGCAAACTTAGCAGACGAAGTTGGCAAAATTATTAAACAGTCAGAGGACAATGCTAATAATATCGGAGAACAAATCATTACCGATGCAAACAAATCAGCCGTAAGAATACAGGAAAATACAGCAAAAATTATTGAAAATAAAACAGTTCTTTTAAGAAATGACATTATGAAACGTGCATCTTTAGCATCTGTAGAAGTTGCAAAAAATCATATAATAAAAGAATTGGATAACAATTATGACCTTCATAACAGGTTAATTGATGAAAGTATAGAAGCTATAAACGGAGTGGATGTTTAATATGACGGAGCTTGCTTCCAAAAAATGGGCGAAAGCCTTAATAGAGTTATCTCAGGAAACTGAAGGTATATCAAATGAGGATGTATTAAAAGATCTCAGAGATGTTGCTGAGACTGTTAATTCGTCTGAGGAACTTAAAAATGTTATCAATAATCCTTCTATTTCAACTGAAGAAAAACAAATTGTAATATGCAAGTTATTTCAAAACAGAGTTATGCCTATCGTTTATAACTTTATTTTTGTACTAAATCTCAGAAAGAGATTAAATATAATCAACGATATAGCTGATGAATTTGAAAGAGAACTGGAAGTTTTAAACAACATAGTCAGAGTTGATATAACATCTGCTATTGAACTTAATGAAGAAAAAAGAGCTCAGATTAAGGACAGAGTTGAAGAAAAACTTCATAAAGATATAAAAGTTAACTGGGGTGTTGATACTGATATAATCGCAGGATTAATATTCAATATTAATGACACGGTTGTTGATAATAGTATCAAACACAAGTTAGAAAAACTAAGCGAAAATATTATAAAGATGTAAATATTTATTTTATAAGGTAAGAAAGGACTGATATGGCAGTAATTAATCCTGATGAAATTAGCTCGATATTAAAAGAGAACATAAGAAATTATGAGGCAAGAGCAGAAGTATCAAACATAGGCAGTGTACTGGAAGTTGGTGACGGCATTGCCAGAATATACGGCTTAAGAGGAGTTATGTCAAACGAGCTTGTCGAATTTGAAGACGGCAAAGGTACTCTCGGTATGGCACTCAACCTTGAAGAAGGTAATGTTGGTGTTGTAATTTTAGGTGATTATACTCAAATAAAAGAAGGTATGACTGTTAAGACAACAGGCAGAATCGCATCCGTACCTGTCGGAGATGCTCTGATAGGCAGAATAGTTAACCCTACGGGTTCTCCGATTGACGGTAAAGGTGATATACTATCAGATAAAATTCGTCCTATTGACAGGGTAGCACCCGGTATCGTTGCCAGAAAATCAGTTCATCAACCGCTTCAGACCGGTTTAACAGCTATTGATGCTTTAACACCAATCGGCAGAGGACAACGTGAGTTGATTATCGGTGACAGACAAACAGGTAAAACCGCACTTGCTATTGATACAATTATTAACCAAAAAGGCGGTGACGTAATTTGTATTTATGTAGCAATCGGTCAAAAAGCATCTACAGTTGCCCAGATTGCAAAAACTCTTGAAAAATACGGAGCAATGGATTATTCAATTATTGTTGCTTCAACAGCAAATGAACCTGCTCCTGTACAATATATCGCACCATTTGCAGGTGTTGCTATTGCTGAAGAATTTATGGAACAAGGCAAACACGTTTTAATCGTATATGATGACTTAACTAAGCATGCTCAGGCATACCGTGCGATGAGTTTGCTGCTTAAAAGACCTCCGGGACGTGAAGCTTATCCAGGTGACGTATTCTACTTACACTCAAGACTTCTTGAAAGAGCTGTTAAGCTGAATGATGAATTGGGCGGAGGCAGTATTACCGCACTTCCTATCATCGAAACTCAGGCAGGTGACGTTTCAGCATATATTCCGACAAACGTAATTTCAATTACTGACGGTCAGATATTCCTCGAAACAGCACTGTTTAACTCAGGTGTAAGACCTGCTATTAATGCCGGTATCTCAGTTTCCCGTGTAGGCGGTGCAGCTCAGACAAAAGGTATTAAACAGGTTGCCGGTAAACTTCGTCTTGACCTTGCACAGTTCAGAGAACTTGAAGCATTTGCTCAGTTTGCATCAGACTTGGATGCTGCAACTAAAAAGCAATTGTTAAGAGGTGAAAAACTAACGGAAGTTCTTAAACAGCCTCAATATCAACCGTTATCTGTTGCACAACAGGTTACAATCTTGTTTGCAGCTAATGAAGGTTATTTGGATACAATCGCTAATAAGGATATTCCGGAATATAAAAAAGGTTGGTTTGAACACTTTGAGGCAACTCTTCCGGAGATGAACAAAGCATTAAATGAAGGTGCTAAACTCTCTGATGAAGACATTGCAACTCTGAAAGCAAAACTCGAAGAATACGGAAAAACTTTGGGGTAAATATAATTGGAAATGCAGTAAGGTGCGGTGTACCGTACCAATAAATAAAGGAAGCACAGAATGAAATGTTATAACCATCATGACAGAGATGCATTTGGAGTTTGCAAGTCTTGTGGTAAGGCTTTGTGTCTTGAATGTATAGATAATATAGAAAACACTGTTTGTTGTAAAAATAATGAAAAGTGCAAAGAGTTTATAAAAAATGCTGCTACTGCTATTAATGATTATAAAAAACAGCAAAATTCAAAAAAAATCATGTCTATAGTATTTTTGTTAGCATCTATAATAGGCATTATTATGGGAATTAAAAATAATAGTTTTGCTGTAGTTCTTGTAGCAATTTTCTTTATGGCTCTTTCTCTAATAATGATGACTGATAAAAAAGTGTAAATATTTAAAAAGTAAGTTGGGCATACTTGCCCAACAATATAAAAATATAAAGAAAGGAAAAATAAGAGAAAAAGTAAATAATATATAAGCAAGTTAAAAAATAATAATTTTAAAACCACTTATTCACTTATTAGCTTATTCACTTATTAACTTAAAAAATGGCAAACTTAAAAGATATCAAAAGCAGAATAAACAGTGTTCAGAACACTAAGAAGATTACCAAAGCAATGAAGATGGTTGCTGCCGCAAAGGTTAAGAAGGCAGAATCCACCGTAAAAGCTGCAAGACCGTTTTCTGATGAATTATTGCATTTATTCAGAAAAATGCTTGCAACTGTCGGTGAATATTCTTCAAGCGGATTAAAGGTTGAGCGAGCATTAGATAACTACGCAGAGCTGCTTAAACCAAGAGAAATTAAAGCGGAAGGTCTGCTTGTTATGACGTCTAATAAAGGTTTGGCAGGTGCTTATAATGCCAATGTAATTAAAGCTGCTTTTAAACGAATAAAAGAAAACAGAGAAAACGGCATTAAAACTTATGTTTATCCGGTTGGTCTGAAAGCTATATCAGCATTTAAGCATAAACAAAATGGTGATTTTATTTTGAAACAAGGTTATATGGCAATAGCAAATGAGCCTACAGCAACAGGGGCAACAATAATAGCGGAAGACCTGGCTGTTGATTTTGTCAGTGGTGAGCTTGACAGTATTGACGTATTTACTACTCATTTTAACAATATGATGTCATACAATGTTGTAGCTTGGGAAATTCTTCCTGTTAAAGTTGAAAAAGGTGAAGAACACGACGTAGATCCGCTTATGGTATTTGAACCTTCGCCGCACGGCATATTGCAGCAGATTGTTCCTATGTATATAACAAATTCTATTTATCAGGCACTATTGGAAGCAAATGCCAGCGAACTTGCATCCAGAATGACTGCTATGTCAGCTGCTTCAAATAATGCTGAGGATATGATTACAAATCTTACGGTTGATTATAACAAGGCACGTCAGTGGGCAATTACTCAGGAATTGGTTGAAATCGTATCCGGTGCAAATGTTGTTAATAATTAGTATATCAGCCTGAAATTTGTGATGATACACTTGCAAGAATTTTTTTATTGTCTATAATCGTCTTATAATGTCAATTATCCAAAAATCACAAATATCACTAGAATACGATAAGATTATAAATGAACTTTCAGCTTTTGCAAAAACAGAGCAATCCAAAAAATTGTGTTTGGATTTGCAGCCTTTTGTCGACAGAGATGAAATTCACCGTCAGTTAGTATTGACAGGTGAAGCTAAAGATGTTCTTGATTTGGCAAAGGATATACCTATAGAAAAACTTCCGGAATTTTCAAAACTAAGAGAAAAAAGTGAATATTTTGTAGAAGAAGAATTGATAGATATTGCAAAGGCAATGCGGACTTCAAGGATTGTTCGTAATTTCCTTAAAGAAAATCTTCCTTTTGATACTCAAATGAGTAAAATTGCTGACAGCTTGTATTCAAATAAAAATCTGGAAGAAAAAATATCCGGAACATTTGATGATACAATGATGGTTCGTCAGGATGCAAATGCTGAACTTAAAGGATTGTATTCTTCTTTGCGTGATACTGAGATAAATCTAAAGAATACGGTTCAGGGTTTAATGAATTCTGCTGATTTTCAGAAACATTTGCAGGAAAATATTTATACAATGCGTGATGACAGAATTGTTTTTCAGGTTAAGGCATCTTCAAAGAGCAAAGTCAGTGGGATAGTACACGATGTGTCCGCAACCAACAGGACATTTTATATTGAACCCGCTTCTATTGTACCGCTGAATAACAAAATCAGAGAATTAAAATCACAAATTTATGCAGAAATAATTAAGGTACTTACGTCTTTGAGCAAAGAAGTCCGTGAGCAGATGGATAATTTGATGTTAATGGAGCAAATGCTTGCGGAAATTGATTTTCATTTTGCAAAAGCTCGTTATGCAATAAAAACAAAATCGGTAGCACCTGATTTATCTATGAATAAAACGATAAAAATCGATTTAATGCGTCATCCGCTGCTTATCGGTCGAGTAAATCATATTGTCGAAAATGATTTTGAAATAGGAAAAGGTTACAAATCAGTAATTATTACAGGCTCAAATACAGGCGGAAAAACCGTAACTTTAAAAACGGTCGGACTGTTTATTTTAATGATGAAATCCGGCTTGTTCCTTCCGTGTGCCGAAGCACATATATATCCGTTTGAGAAAGTGCTGGCGGATATTGGTGATGAACAAAGTATTCTTCAAAGTCTTTCAACTTTTTCATCACATATGAAAAATGTTGTTGATATTCTTTCTATTGCCGATTCAGAAACTTTTGTGCTTATTGATGAACTTTGTGCCGGCACTGATCCTCAGGAGGGTGCAACATTAGCAGAGGTAATATTAAAAGAATTAAAAAGAAAACAGTCGCAGTCTATAATAACAACGCATTATGGCGAATTAAAAACACTTGAATATACGGATCCGTATTTTAAGAATGCTTCCGTAGAATTTGATACGGAATCGTTGTCACCTACGTATAAACTTATAATTGGTATTCCGGGATTGAGTAATGCTATTGCGATTGCATCAAATTTAGGTCTGGAGCAGGAGTTGGTTTGGAAAGCAAAAGAATTGCTTATAACTCAACGTGATACGTCCAGTCTTGTTGTAGAAAAGCTGCAAACTACTCAGCAGAAATTGGATACAAATTTGAAAGAGGCTCAAAACCTTAATACGGAAGCGGCTGAACTTAAAAAATATTACGAAAAAGAACTAAATGAACAAAAGAAAGAAAAGAAAAAATCATTAAAAATTATAAAAGATAAGTTTGAATCTCAATTGGAGTCTGCAAAAGGAACAATAAAAGAAATTTTAGACGAATTAAGGCAGGAAAAATCTGAGAAAATAGCCAGACGTTCTTATGCAAGATTGGCTCAGTTGGAGCAAGGCTTCAGAGATAATATGCATTCGGTTGAGGAGAAGGAAAAATATCAGGAGATTGACTGGTCTGATATAAAATTAAAAGAAAGAGTTATGGTAAAAGATTTGAACCAGCCGGTGATTGTACTTTCGTATCCTGATAAAAACGGTTCTTTGTATATTCAAATGGGTATGATAAAAACAAAAATTAAAAAAGATAAATTGGCAGTATATGATTCAAATCTTACCAAGAAAGTTAATTTACCTTTAAGTTCAATGAAAAACGGTTCATCTTTTTCACTGAAACGGTATGATATTTCAAATAAACTTGATTTAAGAGGGCATAGGGTAGAAGAAGCATTAGACGAACTCGAATCGTATCTTGATAAAGCAAGTCTTGCAAATCTCAGCCCTGTATATATTATTCACGGTCACGGAACAGGGGCTTTGAAATCCTCTGTCAGAGATTTTATTGCAACATCTCCTTATGTTGCAAAATACAGACCGGGAGAAGATGCCGAAGGCGGCGATGGGGTTAGTGTTATTGATATAAAATAATTTGATTTTTTAAAATAAATCGTTAATTACAAAATATGAAGCGATTTATTTTTTTATTGTTATTTTGTATATGTTTACTTCCGGCAAGTGCCGAATTTATCACCGGAGAAGTTGAATATAATGCGGAAAACAATTCCGGTGTTCAGGCAGATGTGCCAATAAAAACCAAGCTGTATAACAGGTATATTGATTCTGATTTTAACGAAAATTCAGCCTATTTGTACAAAGGGATAACAGAATTAAAGGACAGAAAACTTGCAAAGTTTTCGGACGGAAGTTACGGAGTGCTTTATTATGATGATCCGATGTACACCTGGTATTATAACGGTAACGGGAGGTTAATTAACTTTTTCAGGAAAGACTCTCAGGACTATCCCTGCAGTGTAATAAAATATAAACCTGACGGAACAATTGTAAATACAGGGTACAGAGTTTCCGAGAATGAAAGTTTTATATATTCTGCTGACGGAAAAATGATTGCTCACTGGCTGGGTGAAAATTGTTACGATTCAAAAAATAATTTGATTATGAAAAGAAAATTTTATAACTAACGGGAACAATCCACCCAAATATATAATTTGGTGGATTAAACAATTGTTTATGTACTTTCTTTCTTCCTTTTACCTCCGAAATAGAGAGAAGAAGAAAACGAAGTTAACAAGAGGTTGTTAATCCGCCAAATTATATATTTGGGTGGATTTATTATAAAACTAGACCGGATGGTCTATTGCTTCGGTTATAAAATTCAATCTCCTGATTGATGGCATGGGCATGCCAATCATGTACTATTGTGAATAGGGAGAGAGTATTTATGATAAAAAAAGCGTTATTATTTTTCGGATTATTATTATCCATGCTGACAGTTTGTGCAGAAGATAATGTTTTACAGACAATAGAAATTGTACCTGTAAAAGACACATATAATATTGTACTTACTGCTGACAAATCTGTGGATGTTAAAAAGAGTGTGCAGGCATCAAATAAGATTACTCTTAATATGAAAGGTATAAGAGCATCTAAAACTTTGAATACTGTTTATAACAACGTATCAAATGTTGACACGGTAATGGTTGATTCGACAGGAAACGGAATCAGTATTTTCTTCCAGGCAGAAAATGCTCAGGATGCAAGTGTATCATTTGATTCTGTTGCACCGATTATCGCTCCGAAAAAAAACGAATCTTCAAACAAAGTTAAACTGAGTGGTCCTATTGACACTTATGCACCTATATACAGAGAAGAATTAGCACAGGAAAAAACATCATCTATTTTTGATAAAATTACTCAAAAATCCGCCACAGTCAGTGGTGATTTGAAAGAAACCGTTAAAGAAGAAGCACCCGACACATTAAATAAAGTTTTTTCTTATGGTTTGATAGGTCTACTTATTTTTGCAGTTGTAAAATTGTTCAGACGCAAAGAACCCGATATGAAAATCGGACTCAGCAGAAGTCTGGAAGACCGCGAATCGGATATGTACAAGCACGAAGCTCCTATCGGTACAACTGCTCATTATTCCGAAAAACCGTTTACAACTGTTAATTATGGCTTGAATGCTTATAAAAAAGAATCACAGAATCCATACGAAGACGAACCGGTTCGTATTCATAACCCAAGATTACAACAGTATGTAAGTCCGTTGTTGCGTCAACAGCAAATGGCTCAGCAATCTGCTGCTATGGCACAACAGGTTTTGCAGGCAAAACACAATGCTGCTATGACGGCTACCATGACACCGCCTCCTGCACAACAAATGCCTAAAAAACCGCATACTTCACCGGTCAATACTGCTCCTGTTAATCAGAATAATCCTAATATTGATAATTTGAAATTTTTAGAATCAATGACAGCTATTTATGAAAAAAGCGGTCGTCATGATTTAGCTCAAGGGCTAAAGGCAAGTTTATCAAAGAATAAAATTAAATCATAATAACGCACAATATAATAATAAAGACCACCGTCTTTAATTTACGGTGGTCTTTTCTTTTTTCTTCCTCACCCGGATTATTTATAAACTGTACACATTTTTTTGTATAAATTTGTGACTGCTTCATCAAATAGTTTTGAATCATAGCTGTCAACTTCGTATTCTGAGGTACCAAATTTTTTGATATCACGGTCCAGATTTGCTACTTCAGCTTTTAATGCCTTGTACTCGTTACTGTTTCCCAGCCCTATGGAATTTGCCTGATTTAACAGACAGGCAGCTACATGTCTGAATTGCTTTGCATCAATTCGTTTTCTTGAGTCTCCAAAAACACTGTGCGAGTCTGTAACTTCAAGCATTTTTCCGACAAAACTAAATACATTTTTTTCGTTTACTCTGTCAAAACCTGCTTTAATTTTATCATTGTCTGTCCAGGTATCATGAAGTTCTTCCTGGATTTTATTTGCTATTCCAAATCCTTCAGCCCTGGCTGCTTCACTGACTTTAGGTTTGGATGCAATTCTGTCGGCTTCTTTTTTTGCTCTGTCAGCCTCAGCTTTAGAACGGTCAGCTTCTCTTGCAGAACGGTCAGCTTCTCTTGAAGAACGATCTGCTTCACTTTTTGCTCTGTCAGCTTCTTTTTTTGCGATACCTCCGTTACCACCTTTTGCCTTTCCTTTCGGACGATATACATCTTTTTTGTGCTGTTTTATCGGTTTTTCTACAGTATTTACTTCACCGTTAGTATTTTGTACATTAGGTTCGCCGTCTTCTTTATCGGCAGCTTTTTCTTCCACTATAGTTATGTTTACTACGTTAACGGGCGGTATGGTTGGCTGAAGATAATGTGCATATCCGCTTTTAATAAGAAGGTTTTGAATATAAATTAAATCAGCCTGATTTAATTTACCTCTTGAGTTTCTCATAAGCATCACAAGAGCCTGTGCTTCTTCATCAGAATCGATTTCTTTCTTATTACCCATACGTTTTTTAATGTTGTCGACTTCTTTTTTTGTATTTTTTGTAACGGCATTTTCTTCAAATTGTTTTGCTCTTTCTTGTTGGTATTCAATCATGAAACCTTCAATGTAGTTTCTTTCATCTACATTTAATGTCTGACCAAAGTTTGCAAGATGCGCACTTAATTGGTAAAACTCATTTTCTGTGTCAATTTTCTTCTTTTTTCCTTCAAGTTTTGCTACGTTAGCAACAAAATCCTGTACGTTTTTTGCGACATTGTTCATGTCAACTGTTTTTTTGCTAAAATCTGCTACCATAAATTTTGCTCCTTTCATTTTTTTTCGTGCTGATTTCTAACGAGATTTGTATTACTTAAATATGTTGGTCTTGTTGTTTGCTTTTTTCTTAGATTTATTAGTCTGTGTTTTTACGACTCCTGAATAGTTATTATGTGTATTCATAGTGTTATCGGGAGCTTCTTTTAATATTACGGTAGGTTCTCCTATTTTCGGGGTATGGTTATTTCCCATAGGTGTGCCGCAAATAGGTGCTTTTTGGGGTATTTTAGTCCACTTTTGTTTAGCGGATTTCTTGCCTTTACTCTTTTTAATTTTTTTAGGAGCTGGCGGAGTATCTAAAGTTTTTTCTGCAACAGTTTCTTCTCCGGAGTTCGTTTTATTATCAGTACTTTTTTCTGTTTCAAGCTGACGTTCCTTTGGCATTTCATCCGTTTTTGTATCAACAGAGTTCGGTGTCTGTTGATTGTAAATATAATGTGAGTATCCGCTTTTGATAAGTAAATTTTCGATATAAATTCTGTCTGCCTGATTCAAATCACCATGCGAATCTTTAAGAAGATTTACCAGTGCGATAGCTTCTTCGTCTGTATCAATTTTATTTTTATTACCCATACGTTTTTTAATGTTGTTAACTTCTTTTTTCGTATGTTTTGTAACATCCAAATCTTCAAATTCTTTTGCTTTTTCCTGTTGATAATCAATCATGAATTTTTCGATGTAGTTTCTTTCATCGTTGTTCATTGTTTGTCCGAAGTTGGCAAGACGTTCGCTAAGTTGATAAAATTCTGATTCGGTATCAATCTTTTTCTTCTTTCCGCCTTGTTTTGCCACATCAGAAACAAACTGCTGTATTGACAGCGCAACTTTGCTCATGTCAACAGCCTTTTTGCTAAAATCTGCGACCATAAAATTTTGCTCCTTTCATCTGGTTTTATTCACTTTAATCTAACGACACGGTTGATCAGTCCGCTCTATTGTTTTTTGTTAAATTCAGCCCCCAATTCTCCGTTCATATAAAAACGGTTGCTATTTACAAAACATTAATTCGGCTTTTGAAAAACTTTACTTATCTATTCTTCAAATTTTTCGCATAAGACTATTTAGTCATAAAATTTGGTTGATATTTAATCCCTAATATAAATCTTACAAAAATGTTATCGGCAAATTTTTTTAAAACTTTAGTATTTAAGAAAAAACTGTTACAAAATTTTACAAAACAAATTTTTGCCACTTGTATTTGATTTTTGTTTTGACTATGATTGATTTATATGTACAGTAGTCAAAATATAAGGAATAGCAAAAATGAATCCGATTATTAAAAATTTAGAATCTGAATACACAACTCGTGAATTGCCTGAAATCAACACAGGTGATACAGTAAGAGTTTCCGTAAAAATTATTGAAGGTAACAAAGAAAGACTTCAGGCTTATGAAGGTACTGTTATTGCACAGCACGGTTCCGGCATAAATAAAACTATTACTGTAAGAAAAGTATTCCAAGGTGTAGGTGTTGAACGTGTATTTTTGGTATATTCTCCACGTATTGACAAAATCGTTGTTCAAAGAAAAGGTGATGTTAAACGTGCTAAGTTATACTACTTGAGAGAACGTTCAGGTAAAGCAACAAGAATTAAGGAAAAAATTGAAAAAAGATAAACTGCATATTCACTGGTACCCCGGTCATATAGCAAAGGCTGAACGTCAGTTAAAGGAAAAGTTAAACCTTGTTGATGTGATTATAGAGGTACGGGACAGCAGAATACCTTTATCAAGCAGTTATTCAAACATTGAGAAGCTTTTGGGAGATAAACCAAGGCTTCTTTTGTTGAATAAAGCTGACCTCGTTGATAAAGCGGAACTTTCAAACTGGTGTGAGTATTTAAAAACTTCAACAAATTGTCCTGTAATTGTTACGGAAGCGAAGGGTAACAATGAACTTTCCGCTGTTGTAAAAACTGCGGTAGAGCTTTCTGAACCTAAAATTCAGGCACTTATGGCAAAAGGACTTTTAAGGCGTCCTGCAAGAGCTATGGTTGTCGGTATGCCGAATGTCGGCAAATCAAGTGTTATTAATAAATTAACTAAGTCATCAAAAACAAAAATTGGTGCAAAAGCCGGTGTTACCCGTCAACAGCAATGGGTTAGGATTAATCCGAAACTTGAACTTCTTGATACTCCGGGTATCATTCCGACACGTCAGGATGACCAATTACAGGCAACAAAATTGGCATTTGTGAGTTCCGTTTCGGAAAATGCCTATTCTCCCGAACCTGTTGCGAAGGTTCTTTTGGAGATGCTGAGTGGGGGTAAATATGCGGAATTTGTCAAAGATTACTACAAAACAGAAGAATTAACTCTTGAATCAATAGCGACCAACAGAAATTGGATTATCAAAGGTGAAAACCCGGATACCGAAAGGACTGCAATTTATATATTAAAAGACTTCAGAGAAGGCAGATTGGGTAAAATTATTCTTGATGAATTACCTGTTTAGATATGTCAGCAACTTCAATGTAACTTTATGTTACAATCAGTCAATTTCCTTTAGAAAAAATTTTTTATAAATATAGTAAGACTAAGGGAATTTCATGAAATTTTTACAGTATTTGGAATTATCGGGCAAGCTGATTACAGGCGGTGTCAGAAACGGAAAATTTATGTCACCGGCTTTGTGCTGCAGAAAACAGGGTGCATTGGGAGTTAAGTACGTTCCTTCCGAATCAGGTGATATTCTATGTTTCCAAAACAAACTCTCAGAAGAAGAAATAGAAGCCATATTCAAGCACTTATGCAAGCCGTCTTCCAAGACAGAATATCCGGCAATAAAATCACTTTTAAACAGAAGGTCTAAAGAAGTGCTTGAAAGGTGCTGTGCAGAAGGGGAATCTTCTTCGTTTGCATTAAAACTTTTGGATGTGATTAGAAGAAGGGGACATTCAGCTGATTATGCCGCAAAGTTTTTAGAGAAAACCCGTAATTACAAAGAATTGGGCTATCATGAATTTCAGGCTGCCGAAAAACAGAGGCTAATAGCATTAAATGCCCTTGAATTTAAAGATTTTGAAAAAGCAAGGGAAATTACGACAGAAACTTTTAAAGAGTTATCTGTTAAGGAAAAAAAGGAATTTATTAACAGTCTGATATCAATGGAATTCAGAAGCGGAAGTCCATGTTATGTTGAAAATCTTCCGGATATTGCCATATTTAAAGAATTAAATGAGTTATCTCCAAAAGCTTTATCTTCTGATATGTACAGAGAAAAGGCAGAGAATATATACTGTTCAATCCTGAACCGGTTAATGGAACAAATTCCCAGGGGAAAGAGTGCAATACCAAATACTCCGATAACTATCCGAAAAGGAAGTTTTTTGGACATGAAACCGCCTTCTGTAAGTGATTTAAGCGATATTCCGTTAAAATTAACAAATATTGAGGGGCACAATGTAAAGGTAGGTGTGTTGCCGCAAACTAAAAATTGTATGGTACACAACCTAAGTGAAAACCAGCTTGTAAGGCTTGAGGGATTGCTGCTGACTGATGAAAATGCAGTTGTATGCACGGGCAGAATCGGCGGAAAAGGTGAATTAAAGGCAGGTATCCGTCCGGGAATTATCGTATCTCCAAAAACCATGCAGGATTATTTGATTCAGGCAAAAGATGATGTCTCTTCAGGCTATGGTGCTGCAAAAAATTTGTTTAATATTCAGAGTATATTTTTAACCAAAAATAATAATGCAAATACCTATTTCCCCGATTTAATAAGAAATAAATTAGGATTAAGCATGGAAGAATATAATGCAAGATTGCAGGCACTTGGTGATATCAGGTATTTAGAAGATGTTGCAAAAAAAGACAGAGAATTGTTCAGCACAATAAATGACATAATATTGCAAAAACCAATGTTTGAAGCAATCATAAGACCACACCTTGAAGGAATTTACCTTCCTGAAAGATATAAAATATCGAAAACCATAGCTCAGTTTGCGGAAAGATATGACATACCGATTTTATATTCAAATGCCGCCTTCATCTAGTTTGTAATATTAACTGCTTGCTACTATTTGCCCCTTTTGATAATATATAGTTATGACAAAGTTTTTGTTGATTAGTGAGGATAGAGGGAAGGAAGAATTCGTCAAAAAAGTTTTTTCATCTGACGAGGTGATTGCCTGTACTGATGAAACAATGATTTTTGATGTTTTAAAAGTTGAGGAGCCGGATATTGTTATTATAGATGGTGATATAACGGTACTGGATTTAAAACCTTTATGCAGAAAAATTAAATCATTTCCGGTAATTACTATACTCATAGTCGGCGAAAAGGATCATAATAAAGATGTTACGCATAATATAAATTTGTTTATAAGAACCCCGATAGATGAAAAATTGTTTGTTGCAACTGTTGATTCAAGCTTGAGAACCCGTCAGTCACTTCTGAAAATGACAAAATCAAATCAGGAACTTGCAGCCAGTCTGTATCAGCTCAATGTTCTTTATAATACCAGTTCTCAGCTTGCAGGCTCTCTTGATAAAGATAAATTAATAAAAATTATGATTGAAGGTATAGAAAAGTCTTTAAACTTTGAACTTTCCTGTACTTTGATTTTCCGTTCCGAACGTGAGCCGGTACTGATTATAAATTCTTTATATAAAATATCTGACAGATTGCTTGAAGCTTTGAAACTGCGTGCAATTCTGAGTTACAAATCGCTGCTTTCCGATCCTCCGTTTGATATTAAAATCGGGAATCTGAAAATTGAAAAAGATATCAAGCACAATATTCAGGAATATGATTTTTCTGTTTTAAGATACGATAATATGTTTGCTCCAATTATGCTGAATGATGAATTTTTTGGTTTTACTGAAATATACAGGGAAAAATCTTTTTCAACCGAAGATGCAACAGTATTTCAAACTCTTGTTCGCCAGGTTGCAATTCCTTTGCAGAGTGCGTCATTTACGGAAGAATTAAAAGCTACAAACAGAAAACTGCAAAAACTTGAACGATTAAAGTCTGAATTTATTTCTATTGTTTCTCATGAACTCAGAACACCGCTTACGGCAATTAAAAATGCGATGGATATTATATTGAGCGGAAAAGCCGGTGATATGACTGAAAATATAGAAAAATTTGTTTCAATGGGAAAACGTAATGCAATAAGACTTTCCGGTATTATTAATGACCTGTTGGATATTTCTAAAATTGAAGCCGGAAAAATGGATTTCAAATTTGAATTAATGCATGTAGAACCGGTAATTGAGTACGTTAAAAATAATTTGACGGAAGTCGCAAAAGAAAAAGGTTTAAGTATAAAGTTCACTCCTTCCGGTGATGATGTAGAAGTTTATGCGGATTCTAACAGGCTTGAACAGGTTTTAACTAACTTAGTTTCAAATGCTATTAAATTTACTCCCGAAGGTGATATAGAAATAAGCACCAAAGTTATTAATGCCAGAGAATTGCAGTATGATCACTGTTTTGAAGAAGATATTAAAAAATTGCAGGGTAATTACCTTCAGGTGTGTGTTGCAGACCACGGTATAGGTATCGAAAGAAAAGATTTGAACCATGTTTTCGATAAATTTGCGCAAATAGAAAATTCATTATCCAGAAAAGTCGGTGGTTCCGGTTTGGGATTGCCTATTGCAAGACAGCTTATGGAAGCTCACAACGGTGCAATCTGGTGTGATAGTGAAATAAACAAGGGTTCAAAATTCTATTTTGTTATACCTATTGCGAATGATAAATCAAACTTTATAATGATTAGAAAACAACTTGCACAAAAGGCACGTTCAAACGGTTCAACACTTGCTGTAATAAAGATTAAATCAACTAACGAAACCATAGAAAAATTATTAAGGGAAAATAACCTGCTGAATAAAACATATATGGCAAATTCTCTTATAGAAAAAGAAGGCATGATGACAACACTTTCCCTTATTCTTATGGATGGCGATAAACCATCTGCTGAGTTCCTTAAGAAGAAGATTGATTCTGTTATAGAACAGAATAAGGATTTGTATGGTGATTGCGATATAATGTATTCTTATGAAATAGAAGGCGAAATTCACGAAAGAGAACAATAAAACAGAGCTTTTGTAACATTTTATTAAGGATTCGGCAAAAAATATTATTCAGAAATTTTATGTAAGTATGAAGATTTCTAATAATTTTTACTCCTATGCACTTGCCTTTCTTACTATTTCTGCGATTCCGGCAGTGCAGAGTGTAAATGCTTCAAAATATATGCAGGTCCAGCAGGACAGCTTTGAAAAGGTTATTACTCCTGAGGGAAATTCTTCTCCTGATGTATTGGCATCAGCTCCAAGCCCTCTAATTACAGTTCTTGGAAAAATCGAATCTGCAAAGTTTGTTATTGATGTGACAAATAACGTATTATACAACTATGACGAATTGGGTAATGCTAAAGCGGCATACAGTATAGCAACGGGAAGAATTAATTCAAAAGGTGAATCAAGAACCCCAAAGGGAATAAGGGTAATTACACATGTAGAAACTTCTCCGTACAGAACAGCTCCGAGAAGTGCAAAACGGTGGAACAATCCCGGGGGTGCATACGGACCGAAATACATATACAATAAAGGCATAAATCCGCTCACAGGTGAGCTTAAGGATGACGGAATCGGGGTTCATGGAAATAATGATATAAATTCGTTAGGCAAAAATGCTTCAAAAGGCTGTATAAGAGTTGATAACAAAGTTATCGAACAGCTTGCTGCAGAGGTTAAAAAAGGACAGTTTATATTAATAAAATAAGATTAGAGCTTAATATGTTACCATTAGGCATTTGTTTATAAACTTATATTAAGTATATTTAATTGAGTGTTAATATCTGTAAATTCTCTGCTTTTATAGTTATATCAAGCGATTCGGATGGTTAATATGGATTTTGTATTAGTTTTCTTGTATAATATTGTTATAATAAGGTTAAGGAGAAACACATGAAAAAGATTCTTATTGTAGATGATGAACAGGATATCGTTGAGAGTCTTAAATTTGTGCTTGAAGTGTCAGGTTTCGTGTGCTATACGGCATTTAACGGCGAAGACGGTCTTAAACTTGCAAAAGAGATTATGCCTGATTTAATAATACTTGATGTTATGATGCCTAAGATTAACGGTTATAAAATAAGCCGTTTGCTTAAGTATGATGCAAAATATAAAGATATTCCGATTATTATGGTTACTGCCCGTTCTCAGCTTGAGGATAAAATGATTGGCGAGGAAACGGGTGTAAATGAATATATAACAAAACCGTTTGAATTGGATGCTATTGTTAAAAAAGTCGAAGAATACCTTGGCAAAGCAAACGAAGAACAAGGTTAATTATTTTGTGTATAAATGGAGAAATATAAATGGGAAAAATTTTTGGAATAGCAGACTTACCTATTTCTACTATAATGTCGCCTTTTGAGCCGATTGTTATACCTGAGGATCCTGCAAAAAGACAAATTGAAGCCGCAGAAAAAATTGCAAAAAAAATGGAAATAACCGAAGACCGTTTTATTCCGAAAGAATTAACAAAAGCCAGAACTCCAAAATTTTTGGATATGAGAAATGGTATCGGAAAATTGATGCGTCATTTTTCAGGAAAGGTATAAAATTATCAGAACGATTATATTGAACATTATATTTTAATTTCGTGGTAGAATTAATAAGGAATGCAGAGAAGAACAGTCTGCGTTATTCCCGACAGGGGTAGTTTTAAGTAAGGAGAAGAATATATGAGTGAAAGAAAAATAGCTTTAATTACCGGCGGTTCAAGAGGTATAGGCTTTAGCTGTGCAAAAGAACTGGCTAATGCAGGATGTGACATTATCATAAACGATATTTGCGATGCTGAAAAAGCTCAGCCGGCAATAGATGAAATAAAGGCATTAGGTGCAAATGCATATTTTTATCAATTTGATGTATCTAATGATGAACAGGTTCAGGCTGCTGTAGAAAAAATGATTGCAGAACATGGTAAAATTGATATTCTTTTGAACAATGCCGGTATCACAAAAGACGGTTTGTTTGTAAGAATGGATGCTGAACAATGGGAAAGAGTTATTAAGATTAACTTAGGTTCTGCATACTATGTAACACATGCCGTAATTAAACACATGATGAAAGCAAGACAAGGTTCAATTATCAACATGTCATCTGTAGTAGGTCTTCACGGTAATGCAGGTCAGGCAAATTATTCAGCTTCAAAAGCAGGTTTAATTGGCTTGACAAAAACTCTGGCAAAAGAATTCGGATCAAGAAACATAAGAGTTAACGCAGTTTGTCCGGGATTTATTCAAACAGCAATGACTGCTGATTTAGGAAATACTGATGAATATCTGAAATTGATTCCTATGAGAAGAATGGGAACTCCTGAAGATATAGCAAAAGTTGTAAAATTCCTTGCTCTTGATACTGATTATGTTACAGGTCAGGCAATTGAAGTTTCAGGCGGTTTGATTATTTAGTTATTAAATAATAATATTAATGAAAAAGGCGGCTCATTCTGAACCGCCTTTTTTATTTATAATTTATTTAACAGGTTATCTCATGCTGAAATCCTGAACATATTCAGGTCGTTGGTTTGCATAATTGCTGCTTGTTTGAGCTTCTGCTTCCATTCTGCGTTTCTCAAGTGCAACCTGTCCGTTTTTAACAACTTCTTGCATTTGTGATAAGTTTTGTTCCAGATTTACAAGCAGCTGTTCAGCATAAACAGATGCACCGTCTTTAATTTTGGTAGCTTCATCTATAGCCTGATATCTTATTGATTCTGCTTCATCTATAGCTTTGCGCTTAATTTCTTCACATTCGGTTATAACTTGTTCTTTTATTTCATCAACTTTTTTCTGTACCTGTCTTAAAATATCTGATTCACTAAGAAGTCTGCTTGCTTCGTTTTGTGCATCATTTATTATTTTTTCAGCTTTTTGTTGTGCTTCATATTGAAGTTCATCTTTTCTTCTTAATAATGAACGAGCTTCCTTTATTTCATCAGGAAGTGCTGCATATAAATCATCTAATATGTTTGTAACCGTATCTTTTTTTACTATTGCAAAATATCCCGGTAAGGGTAAACCTTTATCTAAAGCATCTTCCAGTTCGCTCATTAAATCATATACTTTTTGTTGTGAATTCATTTTCTACTCCGCCTTTATGATAGTCAATAAAATTGTACATCAATTTTATTTTAAAAGTCAATGGTTACCGTTCTTCTAACGTACGGACATCTTTATCCATATTTTTTTGTACTGTTTTTAAAAGTGTTAATACTTCAGCATATGGTATCATATAATATTCTTTATTTAAAAAGAAAGGTATTTTGATTACTTTAGAGAGTCTGTTAAAAGCACTTATTGAAGGTAAGTCGTTTATATTTGTTACCCTTCTTTTTAGTCCGGCTTTATATACATCAGGTATTTTTGCAAGGAAACAGCATAGTAAATCATCTACCTGAGTTTTTTTTATAAATTTTCTGTTGAAAATTAACGGATTCATGTTGCTTGTAACAATTCGTTCAAGTCTTTGTATATATTGTAATGCTTCTGTAATATCTGCCATTTTTAATTCCTCTCAAATACAGTAAATATTTTACTAAAAATAGTATGATTTATCAATATGTATGTTAGAATAAAACTATGGAAAAAATTTATATATCACCGTCATTATTATCTGCAGATTTTTCTAATCTTGGCTCTGAACTTAATGCAATCAGAGATGCAGGTGCGGATTGGGTTCATATTGATGTAATGGACGGGCATTTTGTTCCGAATATAACAATAGGTGTGCCGGTGGTGAAATCCATAAGAAAAAATTCAGACCTGATTCTCGATACACATTTGATGATAGAGAATCCCGAAAAATATATAGATGCTTTTGCTAAAGCCGGTTCTGATATTTTAACTTTTCATTTTGAGGCTTGTAAAAATAATAAACATGTCGTGGATGTTATAAAACAAATTAAAGACTGCGGTTTGAAAGCAGGAATATCTATTAAGCCTAAAACTTCTCCTGAGGAATTGTTTCCGTATGCAGGCATGGCAGATTTGGTTTTGATAATGACTGTAGAGCCCGGTTTTGGAGGTCAGGAATTTATGCATGACTGCGCATTAAAGATTCCCAAAATAAGGGAAAATGCTCCTGAAAACCTGATAATACAAGTAGATGGCGGAATTAATAATCTGACATCAAAAATCTGTACTTCTCTTGGGGCAAATTCTCTGGTTGCCGGCAGTTATATTTTTGGAGCTAACGATTATAAGAAGGCAATAGAAAGTCTTTTGTAGGCTATAAAGGAGTGAAAATGTTAAGAGGACCATTTTTGGACAGAAATTGGATGGGTGAAAATAAAGATTATATTTCATCCGATATTATAATGATGGGATTGCCATTTGACGGTACTGTATCATACAGACCCGGTTCAAGATTTGCACCTGAACAGATAAGGCTTGCAAGCTGGGGGCTTGAGGAATATTCTCCTTATTTTGATAAGCACCTTGAGGATTGTAATTTTCACGATGCAGGAGATTTGGAGCTGCCGCTTGGGAACACCGTAAAATCACTACAAATTATAGAACAGAATACAGAGGACATATATAAAGACGGAAAACGTATTTTTGGTATCGGCGGAGAACACTTGGTTACATATCCGGAAATTAAGGCTGTTCAAAAATTCTATAAAGATATTGCTATAGTGCATTTTGATGCTCATACGGATTTGAGGGAAGAATATTTGGGAGAATCTCTTTCTCATTCCGCTGTAATAATGCATTGCGGCAAACTTATCGGTTTTGATAATATTAAACAAATCGGAATCCGTTCAGGTACAAAGCCTGAATTTGAGTTAATGAAAAAATATAATACACAAGCATTCAAATATGAAGATTTGGATGTATTAAGAGATAAAAATATCTTTGTGACGGTCGATTTAGATGTGTTGGACACTTCCGTAATGCCGGGAACCGGTACTCCGGAAACGGGTGGCTTAACTTTTAATATGCTTGTGGATTGGTTTAAATACTTGTCTGATTTTAATATTATAGGTGCTGATGTTGTTGAATTGGCTCCGGATTATGATGCAAGCGGAGCATCAACTGCCGTAGCAACAAAAGTTATCAGAGAATTATTGATGACGATGAGTTAATTCCACTTTAGTCTTTATTGTTTTCATCCGGTAAATCAGTCACAAAAGCTGCTAAATCATCTTCTTCAGGTTCGTTTTGTTTATCGGTGTCAGCATTTGCAGATTCTTCCGAATCATCCATAGGTGTCAGTGTGATGTTATCCGGAATATTGAGTTCGCCTGGTTTTTCTGTTTTCGGTTGATTTTTTATATTATTTTCAAGTTCAGAGCGATTTACAATCCTTGACAAACAATCCTGCGGAACTATATGCAGAATAGAATTAATTTCCGAATTTAAATCAATAGTTTTGATATTATTTTGTTTAATAACATCTATAAACAATTTTTCAAAAATTGCATACAAAACTTTTGCCTGATTATTTCTTTTTTGAAGCATTGCCAATGAATCATTTATGATTAATACAGCATTATTTACATCGGAATTTTCTGATTTAAGTTTTGCTATATAGTAGTTTGCTATCATTATAATGTTGTAAATAGCTGAAGTCTGTGCTTTTTCAAGTACATCATTTAGTATGGCAAGTGCTTTCTTAGTTATGCCGATTTTTGCATAAGAGTGTGCAATTAATATGTCGCAGAAGTATTCAAGTTGTATCTGATGTATATCTGCAGCAAGTAATTTTGCCTGATATATGTTTTGTGCAAATTTTTTATAGTCATCTTTGAGTTCTGAAAATTCCTGCATAATTAAATAAATTATCTTGGAAAATGCTGTGGCATCTTCAATATTAGAAGGTGCAAAACTTTGTCCGTTAAGGAAATTCTTTATGTCATAAATACAGTTTTTATCAGGTAAATCTTCTCTAAAGCAAACTTTAATTTTTTCGAAAAATTCAGCTAAATTCTGTTCGCAGGTAAGAAGTTTTGCGAAAGCAACCAGTCTGAAGGTTTCCATTAAATGTTCTACAAATAAGTTTGTTGAGAAGTTTGCAGGTTTTATTTTTTCAATAATATCCGAGTGAATTACTTCTAAAAGTTCTTCACCGATCTCTATACAACGTTTGAAATCTCCTATGTTAAACAATATTTCTATATTTACCAGAGACAGCAGCAAAAATCTTGTATTGACCGCTCCGTCAACAATAAGTGACGGATTAGGCATTCTTGTCAGAATGTTATGCAGTAAAGTCAATGCATCAGTGTAATTTGAGGAAATTAATGCACCCTGAAGCATCAGATTAGAAAGTTTAACTATTTTTTCATCATCTTGTTCTTTCATTGCATCAATAAGCAAGATATTCTCTATTGAATATATTTTCGACGGAGAATATGAATACAAACTCATTAAAATATTCTGGAAAACTTCTTTTTTATTATTTTCAATATCCTCGGTAGAAATGTTTTCACTAATTCTGTCTATGATAGCCAAAAATCCTAAACAATTTTTCAGATATGCATCATAGTCGCCGACAGAAATTGCAAATTGTGCATTTTTCCATAAAATCAGATATTCCTCTTTGTATAAGCCGGTAATGCCCATTAATCTGAATAAGGTTGTATTATCTGTTAAATTACCGATTTTAGACATTAAATTTTTTGCTAAAAATTCAATAACATCCTGTTTTAATGAATCACTGATAACCGGCTTGAGAAGTAAATAATTATTTATATATATAAAATCTCCTTTTTTATATACAAACCCTTCTTTTATCAGTAATTCCACATTCTTGTCAACATCTTTTATACCAAGGGCTTCAAGCAGCTGAATGTCAATTCTGTAACCTAAAAACATTGAGTAGGCAAGTATCATTGAAGCATCCTGATGCTTGGACAGTGTTTTTAACCTTGTTTTCAGCAGAGATTTTAAGTCTTTATGTATTAAAAATGAACTGTTATTTTTTATTATCAGTTTATTTTCAAAGTTGATAAGAACATCTTTGCTCATCAGGTATTGAATTGCATTTTCAAAATACAGTTTGGAGCCGGCAAAATTTTCTTTGATTTTTTCAAAATAGAAAGAATCAATAAAATCAGAAGCATCTTCTTTTATATCGGAAAGAAGTGAATCTATGCCGATTTTTTGAAGTGTGATTTCAGTAAATGTTGATGTACGCATTAAACCTTTGATTTTATTATGAACACCGGTCTCCGAATCTGTAATAAACACAAAATTTACATTAATATTTGTATATTTATCAAAATATAATTCCAGAGTTTGTATGGATGTGTCATCAAGATGTTCGAAACCGTCAACAATAATAACAGTGTCTTTGAGGGATTTTATGAAGTTACAAAAATCCTCCATATATCTGAATCTTGCATCTTCTGCGGTATTTGCATTAACTGGTACCATTTTAATTAGGTCTTCAATAGAACTGTAAAATTTTCTGCTGTCATCAGGTTTAATCAGCTTATTTGCTGCAGAAAGTCCGAAAAATTCTTTGTATAAAGTTTCAAAAAATCCCCATGGTTTATATTCTAATTCTTCATTACAAACAACAATCAGCGGATTTAAACCTTTTAATTTATAATGTTCGATAAGATCTGATGTTTTTATTCCAAGCTCCAACGGTGAGCGGATTGTTATTATTTTTTTATCGGGTGTAAGTGCTGAAAATACAGTATTTGCAGCTGAGTTTTCGAATTTGCATTTTGCACTGATATCAAATACTTTAAAGCCATGAATATCATTTTCATTATTTTCGGCTTCTTTATTAGTTTTCTTTTTTAATTCCTGGTATGAAGCTTGTTCCGGTTTGTCGGATTCCTGTCCCGGCGGAAGTACATAATTATCAAGAATAACCTCATAATACATAACAGAATTTCCGTTTAGTTCTATGCTGTACAGAGAGTCGGTTTTGTAGTCTTGTGATACGGAATCATTTACGAATTGGTCAATAATCAGCTGCATTCCTTTAAGGTATTTTTTTGAATCTTTTTTTATCATTAATAATTTAACGTTATTCTCAGGTGATTTATAGTCCAGTAGTTCATCTGACTGTTTTTTCATTATTGTTACTGTCATTTTCAGCTGAGTACCCAATTCATCAATGACTTTTGCATTGAGGTTAGTAAATGCATTTATCAGCTTTAATCCCAATCTTACAGCTTTATTTGCTGATGTAGGGAATGAAAGCTCTTTGTTAAAATTGATTGCATAATTATTGCCATAGTTGATTATGTAGCCGTCAATGCCTTTTAGTTGAGAAATTAACAGATTCTTCAGTCTTATAAGAAATTTTGAATATAACTCCTGAGAAGCCAGATTTTCACGTATGTTTTTAAGTCCGGCAAACTTTATTAAAACGTATGCAAATTCATCTGTTTCGCATTCGTTGCATGCAACACTCGATGATACACTGAAGCCGCACTTGCATTTTTCTTGCGTTGTGGGAACCATTCTTCCGCATTTTGTGCATTTTTCAAGAATTATATATCCGCATTTTTTACAAACAGAGGTTTTACTTATTGTCTGACAATTTGGGCAAATAAGAGATAAAACCTTACGGCAATGCGGACAAACAGTTGCTTTATCATCAATAATTTTATGGCATTTTGGACATTCCATGCTAAAAATTATAGCTTAAAATTACACATTATGCTATACTTTATAAGGGGGAAGATTTTATGACTTTTTTAAATGTAATTACCGAACCGGCAATTCTTATAATAACGGCATTTTTTATGAGTTTTATTTTGATTGTTCTCAAAAGCTATGATGTAGTTGAAAAGAACTTGAGCCAAGTATTGGAATTTTTAAAAACTCTTAACAAAAAAGAGGTATCGTATAAATTTAATCAAATAGATCAATTTATGTCCGATAATTTATTTACATCGACAATATGGGAAGACTTTAAGAAGGCACTTATATTCCCGGAAAAACTTTATATTGCTTCACAAAATGCAAAAGCTGTTCCTGATGCCAATTCTGATATTTATTTGACAATTGATGCATCGTACTTTTTTAATGAAGAAAGTCTGGTTACTTCAAAGATTAATAACAGATTTATACAAACCATGCCTACGTTGATAACCGGTCTTGGTCCGTTTTTTACTTTTTTAAAGATGGCAATTGCATTTACTCAGGTTAATTTTGCCGATGATACAAATGTAACCAGTTCATTAAACGGGCTTATTGCAAATATTCAGATTGCGGCACTTTGTTCCGTTTTTGCCGTAGGTTTTTCGCTTTTATTTATGTTTATTGAAAAAAATCTTTATAACAAAAAGTGCAAAACATATTACCTTGCAATACAAAAAGAATTAATAAGATTATTTGATGTTGTTACAAGCGAGAAGTTTCTTATTGATTTGGTAAAAGAATCAAAAATTCAAAATTCTACAAATGAAAAACTTCTGAAGGCATTACCGGAAGATTTTGCTAAAGCTGTTGCAACTAGTATATCTGAAACAACCACACCGTACCTTGAAAATATTCTTTACAGTTTGAATAAGCTTAATGAATCATATGGCAAAGACGGCAAAGGTGACGTTATTGATAAATTATTTTAACAGAAGGTTTAACTAATGCGAATAAAACCAAAATCCGAAAATGAAGATCAGAGCAATATATTCTGGATTACAATGACTGACTTGATGACAGCATTGGTACTGGTTTTTATCGTGTTGTTTTTCTATACTTATGCAACAAGTTATTACGAAAAAATACAACGTTCCGCAGAACAGCAGAAAGCAGCCACAGCACTGCAGCAGTCGCTTGAAAAACAAAATATTACCGCTCAGATTGATTCGGTAACAGGTGTTGTTAAAATTTCAGATTTGGAGTTGTTTGATGTAAACAGTTACGAACTATCGCCGAAAGGTCGTGCGTATCTTTCAAAATTTGCACCTTCATATTTGGATTCTATTTTTTCTAATGAATATTTGAATGAGAATATAGACAAGATAATTATTCAGGGGCATACAGACTCTCAAACATACCGCGGTGTTTTTTCCGATGATGAGCAATATATGAAAAATATGGAATTGAGTTTAAAACGTGCTTATGCGGTTGCAAATTTTATGACAAATACTCCGTACAACAAAGTAAATGGTAACAGGCTTCGTAAGATGATAGTTGTTGAGGGTGCAAGTTATTCAAACCCTGTAATGACAAATGGCAAAGAAGATTATGCAAAAAGCCGCAGAGTAGAATTAAAAGTTATCATGAAAGAAAAAAATGAGTTTCGTGAGAGTTTAAAAAAGGCGGAAATTGAAGCCGGTGAAAAGATTGATGTTATAGAGCATAAGGAAGGTATTCCTTCAAATGCCGCACCCGTTCAAAAAACTGTTGATACAAAAAAACATGAAATAACAAAAGAGCAGAACCTTCAGCCCGTAAATATTGAATCTGAAACAAATGTTTCTGATGATGAAGATATGGTATTGCCTTCAAATAAAGGACTTTGGTAATTTATAACGGATTGAATAAATATATTAATGCCCCGCATACTCCTGCTATGACCATATAAAAAATTGTGTCTTTTTTTGATTTAATGCTTAAAAGCAAAAGTACGGATAAAAGGATTAGTGCTTTTATGTTGAAAAGTTCTGTTTTTAAAAGCTCGATTCCAACGGAAATCAAAAGAGCACAGCTGATTGGTTTCAGTGTTTCCAATAAGGATTTTACGCAAAAGTTTTCACTGTATTTTTTAAGAAGTTTGGACACTATAATAACTAATATAAATGAGGGCAGTATTTCAGCGATTGTTGCAACTATCGAGCCTAAGACACCTGCTGTTTTTAGCCCGGCATAAGTAGCGACATTTATCCCGACAGGTCCGGGGGTTATTGAAGCTATTGCAATCATGTGGGTAAGTTCTTTAACGGAGTACCATCCGTATGTTTCGGATATATTGTATAAAAACGGGATTGTAGCATAGCCGCCGCCAAATGAAAACAGACCTATTTTAAAAAATTCGTATATAAGCAAGAGGTATATCATTTTCTACACCTCCCCAAAAGTTTAATAATAACACCCAGTGTTGAAAAAATTATAATTACCAGGACGGGTGAAAGTTTAAAGATTAAAAGTGCAATTAGTGAAAGCAAAAAAATTGAGCTGAAAAAAAGATTTCTTTTTGAATTTTTCCAGATTTCTCCTGCTGACAGCATAATAAGTGCAATAACCGCAATTCCCACTCCCCACATTATTCCCTGAACAATCCGGTTGTCCAAAAAAATATTAAGCACTGAAGCCAATAGTATTATACAAATAAACGGAACAAATATAACTCCAAGCATGGCTGTTAATGCTCCTGATTTTCCGTGCAGCCTGTAACCTATAAACATTGATATATTTGCTGCTACGATTCCCGGAAGTGATTGAGCCAATGCAAAATATTCAACCAAATCATTTTGGGATATTATTTTGCGCTTCTCTGTAAATTCATTTTGCAGAATAGGCAAAATTACATATCCTCCCCCGAGGAGAATGGCTCCGATTTTTACAAAAATAAGAAATAATTTTAGTAATGGCATGACGTAATTATATAACAGATAGATTTTAATATCAGTATAATTTATGCTTGGGATGCGGTTATATTTATTATTTATGCCTAGAAACCGACACTCAGACCTGCACAAAGGTTAATTGATTGTCCGGTAACACCTTTTGCTTCTTCTGAGATTAAGTATTTAACCATACCTGCGATTTCATTAGGTGAAACAAAACGTTTTTGGGGAATACAATCCGTTATTTCTTCTTTTGTCCAGCATCCGTCATTTGCTGAAGAATTACCCATATCCGTATCTACCCAGCCCGGATTAATTGTATTAGCCGTAATTCCGTATTCTGCAAGTTCCAGCGCAATGGCTTTTGAAGCACCGATTAGTCCTGCTTTTGATGCTGAATACGCAGCGGCATTTGCTTCTCCCATTACACCGCTTATGGAACCTATATTTATTATTCTGCCCCATTTGTTTTGTTTCATGTTAGGTACGGCTTTTGATATCAGATATAAAGGAGCTTCCAAATTTACTTTTATAATATGCTCCAATTCTTCAGGGCTGATTTTTTCAACAGGTGAATAAATATACTCTCCTGCATTATTTATCAAAACATCAATTTTATTATCAGCAATATATTGCCCCAGATTCTCTAATTCCTTTTTGTTATATAAATCTGCAACAATATAATTTTTGTAGCACTTCAGTAATTCTTCATTCCTTCCGGATGCATAAATATTACCCTCTAAGCTGAGTGCTATAGCTTTTCCTATTCCTCTCGATGCACCTGTTACAAGTATATTCATAATTTACCTCAAATGAATTATACCATGAAGTAATAAAAAAGGCGGCGGTTCAAATCTTGATTTGAACCGCCGCAAAATTATACTTAAGCCGTTAATTATTTGCCGTTAACAACTTCTTTGAATTTTTTACCTGCAGAAAATACCGGAACAGTCTTAGCAGGAATCTTGATAGCTTTGCCTGTTTGAGGATTTCTGCCATTTCTGGCAGCTCTCTTACGAGGTTCCCAAGTACCAAAACCTACCAAAGTAACCTTTTTACCTTTAGAAACTGTTTTTTCAACTGTTTCAATTAAAGCTGATAAAATTTCATTTGCTTCTTTAAGGGTAACTTTTGATTTTTTTGCGATTTCTGCAACTAATTCTTCTTTGTTCATTATAAAACTCCTTTCTTAAGTATTACATGAGGTATTATATACGATAATTAAAAGAATGCAAGTATTAATTTTTGAAAAAATATTGATATTACTGTATGTTAGGCACATAAATTTTTGCAAGACAAATTGTAGCCGCTGTTTCTGGCATGTAAAACTGTCAAAACGGGGTATATATGTTATTATTCCTTTAAGTTTACCATGCTTCCCGATTCATTTTCATCTCTGTTACGGTATGCATTATTAATTTTTTGTGATTTTTGAGTTATCAAAAGCTCTGCCTGAACATCACTCATGCTTTTTTCAAGTTTACTCATATTTTCTTGTTCTATGACTTTAATCTCGTCCAGAAGTGTATTCATTTCTTGTTCTTGTTCAGGGGTAAGTTCAAGATATCTTCTTATACATTTGCAGCTGATAAAAATTTCTTCTCGGGTTTTAATGAGTGTTATTGCACTATCATAATCTTCACCGTCAATTAAACGAGAAATATCCATAGCTCTGTTTTTGAGCTGTCGGTATTGCATCATCAGTTGTTCAAACTGCTGTTCATCCTGCATTATTATCTCCATTTTCAGCTGTAAGTTTATTTTCTGCGGTAGTTATGTCTGCTTGCGGAGCTGCTTGTTCAGGCATTGTACCCGGTTGAATTGCCATCTCCTGCATTGTTTGATCCTGCATAGCCTGTTCTATAGTCGTAACACCACTTTGTATTTCAATAGCTTTTTGGAAGCCCCATCTTATATTTGAAAGGTCATTAATAACTTCATCAATTTTACCGGTATCCCTTTGGACATTTGCTTTTATAAGATTCATTGCCATGCGGTTATATAATTTGAACAGTTGTTTTGAAACGTCATTTCCGTTTTCCAAATCAATTGTTCTCATAAGTTCTCTTATAATTTTTCTGGCACCGTCAATGTTGGTTGTGCGTTCCTGAAAGTTTTTTTCTGCAATAGATGTTTTAGCTTTTTGCAAAAATTGAATTGCAGCATCAAACAACATTATCATTAACTTTTCCGGAGTTGCGGTGTTAATGTTATTTGCCTGATATTGTTTTATGTATTTTGCGTAAGGATTTCCCGGTGGCATGCTTTTAAACCTTTTTGTTAACAAATATGCCGGAGGCTATGTTCAGTTTCTGAACAAGTTCTCCCAGTTCAGCGCCGGAAATTGTTTCTACCAATCTGTCGGATGAACTATCATATAATTCTATTATATCATCTTTTACATTTAGTTTAACATAAAAATTTTTATCTGGGTTTTCAAAATCTTCAACATGTATTTCAGATTCAGTATCTTCTTGTTTTTCTTCAACGTATCCGTCTTGAAAAGTGTCGTTTTGCTGGTTTTTTCGTTTTTGATTTTCTTCTTCGTTTTCTTCTTTTTCGTTAACTCTCCGGTTTGTTGCCGCTTCCTGAACTTGCTGGCTTGAATTTGTAGGATCTGCAGCTATAGATTGTTCAACTCTGCTGCTCATTTCAGCAGATGTCTTATCCTGCACAATGCCGGTATTCGCAATTGAAAACCCGTCCATTCCCATATAATTATAAACCTTCCTTTACAAAGTAAACTTATTTACTATATTATGATATAATTCAAATATGTACATCATATAAAAGAAGGGGAATTTATGAGCAAAGGTTTATTTATTGATTATATGGAGAAAATGATTTCATACCCGCTATGGATTAAACAAACCATATTTGTTAATTTGTCTAACGATTTGAAAACATATATGAGTAATGAGTTTTTGGATGTTAAAGAGGGTGAATTGTTCCATATATATAAACCGGTTTTGTCTGATAAAGGACAAAATGAACTTCTTACGAAGGAATCACGATATGATGAAAGCATATATTCATTTCTTAACAGTTGCTCAAAAGGAATGTCATTAATTGAGATTGCAATAGAAAATAATTTATCTCTAGAGGAAGTATCTAAAGCATTTACGTTTTGCAGAACTTCTCATTTATTTTCAAAAGAAGTTCCTGATATAGTAAGTGCAATTGCAGGTTTTATTGCAGGAAAATACAGAACCGGTGAATATCTGATTCGTGCCGGGAAAATGACAATAGAACAGCTTGATGAAGTTTTAAACAAGCAGCAGGAAATAAAAAATTCCGGAAAGCATGTATTTATTGCTGAATTGATGGTTCAAATGGGATTTGTAAAAGAAATTGATGTTAAAAGTATTATTTTTATGAAGGAAGAATCCGGTAAACGCTTTTCTCTAAATCCCAAAGAAATGCCAAACATAGCTCTGGAACGTGAAAACTATGATATTCGTGTAGAAAATACTCGTTTGAAAGAAGAAAATGAGATTATGCGTCAAAAACTGGATGCTGTGTTAACATACATTAAAGACCATAAGCAGACGGAAGTCAAAGAATCATGATAAAAGTTGATTACATAAGAGATGGATTAATTGAGGAATTTCACGAGGGTTATTATGTATCACTAAATCCGATTAACGGTTTAAAGTCTGATGATAAAATGACTTCCCCGTATTTTATGCGTTCTTGTGCAAAACCTTTGCAGGCAACCCTGCTTGTTGATTATGACATAGATTTATTACCGGAAGAATTTGCACTTTGCTGCGGCTCTCATGCAGGTGAAGACTGCCATTTGAAGGTTGCCAGAAGCATCATGAAGAAATTCAAAATCGATGAAAATGATTTAAAGTGCGGAGTTCATGCCCCGTTATCAATGTCTATGCAAAATAAAATGATTGTGCGTGGTGATAACCCCTCTCCGTTGCATAATAATTGTTCCGGAAAACATCTTGGTTACCTTGCTATATGCATAAAAAAAGGCTGGAACACTGAGTCATATTTCGAGCCTGACCATCCTTTGCAGGTTGCCATAAAAGAAAAAATTAATGAAATGTGCGGTGTGGAAGATCCGGAAAAATATCCGATGACAACAGACGGATGCGGAGTTCCAATATTAAGTATGCCTCTAAAAAATATTGCAAAAGGTTTTGTAAATTTATTGAAGTATCCTCAAATACTTTCTGCAATAAAAGCCAATCCTTATATTTTCGGTGGAGAAAACAGAACCGATACGGAAATTATTCAGAAAACAAAAAATTTGATAGCAAAAGTCGGTGCCGGCGGTTTATGTGTTGTGCTTAACGTTCAGGAGATGAATGCTTTTATCATAAAGATTAACGATTGTTCGTATGAAGCCCGCAGGTTTGCCCTGTTTGATATTATTAACCGTACAGGATGGGGACAGATAAAATATGACAACAGAATTAAGACGATTGCAGGAAAAGTTGTCGGGCAGGTCGTTGTATCTGTTTAATGCTATTTTAAAGCATCGACAATGCAATTTGCAACTTCTTGTGCAGAGTATTTATCGGAAAGCTTGTTCTTTACATGTTCAAGTTTTTCAATAACTTCTGCCCTGTATTTCTTGTCGTAGAGCAAACGTTCAGTTTCATAACAGATATTGTGTTTTGTAAATTTTGCCTGTATAAGTTCGGGAACAATATCTTCACCTGTAACAATATTAGGCAGAGATACCTGTTTTATACATCTGAACATTAAGTAAGCTAAATATAAAATCCATGGGCCGCGGTAACCGATTATCATTGGGACCTTGTACAGGGCTGCTTCCAGTGCAACGGTACCTGATGCAAGTATTAATGAATCAGACACACTTAGCAGAGCCTGATTTTCTCCTTTTATGATTTTAAAATCAGTATCTTTTACATATTTATCAAATACATTATCACTGAGACTTGGGGCATGCGATATGCAGAATTGCAATTCAGGATGTTTTTTCTGTAATTGTTTTGCCCCTTCAATTAATGTTTTTGCCAAAAATTTCAGTTCAAGCGGCCTTGAACCGGGAAATACGGATACAAGCGGCCGTTTTGTATCAAGCCCGTGTTTATTAAAAAACTCTGTCCGGTCTGCTTTATTCTGCAGCTGCTTTATAAGAGGATGACCGCAGTAATGAACATCTATTCCGTACTCTTTGTACATATCTTCTTCAAACGGAAATATGCAAAGCACTTTGTCAACAAATTTTTTAATACCTTTAATCCGCCATTTTCTGCTTGCCCATACCTGAGGAGGTATGTAATGAAATACTTTTATTCCGTGTCCTTTTAATCTTTTTGCAACTCTTAAATTAAAGGTACCGTAATCTATACATAAGACCAAGTCAGGCTTAAATTCATTAAGAAGGTAATCTGCAACTTTTTTTTCAAGCATAAGGTGGTTAACAATCATTTCAAAACTCAACCCGAATCCTGCCATTTTTGTGTGGTCGCAAAATAATTTAACTCCGGCATTTTTGAGGTTTTCACCTCCGATTCCTTCAATAACAATGTCCGGAAGTTCTTTTTTTAGCAATTCGGCAACTTTACTGCCGTGCATATCACCTGAGTATTCTCCGGTTATAATAAAAACTTTTTTCATAACTCCTCTCAAGTATAATTAAGACCTCTGTCGCAGATTATTGATAATGAACCATCAGGATTACACTGCCATAACGACAATGCCATGCTTATCTGCGTATTTTATAACATCTTCTTTGTCAACAATGATTGTTTCGCCGGCTTCAACAGCAATTAAATCAGCTTTATATTTATGCATTGTTTTTAATGTTTTCAGCCCTATTGCAGGAATATCAAATCTTTTATCCTGTGACGGTTTTGCAACTTTTATAATACGCGAATTCTTTTTGGCTATTTTGCATCCTCTTTTGATACAATTATCCGTACCTTCAATTGCTTCAACAGCCATTATCATTTTATCTTTAATTACAACAGATTGTCCGATATCAAGCTTCCCTGTCTCTTTTGCAAGCCAGTATCCGTAATTAACATCATCCACCTGCTCTTGTGTCGGTTGTACTTTGCCAAGTATGCCTGAAGGAATCATAAGATTTTTTATAAATAATGTTTGATCTAAAATTGTAATTCCGATATTTTCAAGCTCTTCAATAAGCATGAGCATAACTTTGTCATCGTTTAACCTTACGGCTTTCTTAATAAAATCAACAGCCTTTGAATCAAATTTGGGACGTTTAAGTATTATTGTTTTACTGACTTTACCTAAAAACGTTAACTGCTTAATGTTTTCTTCCTTTAGTGTCTGTTCAATTTTGAGAGCTTCTCCCGGACAAAAAGAATAAACCTTTGAGCAGAATTTCTTTAATTGTTTGCAGTTATCATCAGATAATGAAATTGCAACAACATCAAATCCGTTTTCTTTTGCATACTGAGCCATCTTTACCGGTAAAAGACCATCTCCTGCAATTAATCCCTGCTTTTGCTCCAAAACAACCGACATTAAATCCTCCCAATTCTTTCTTAATAATACTATAAATATCGCCTTAAAACATACTATCAGCTGTAATGTAAAGATTTGTAACAATTTTTAAGAAAAATGTTATAAAAATTAAAGTTTTGGGTAAATGTGCCGATAACAATAGTACAAGGGAAAACAAAGCGACAAGGAGCCGGAAAATTAAAAAGGAAGCGGTAATAGGGATGCCGCACGAAAAGGGATCTGACTATGGGTATCAATGTATCAACATCAATGGGTTTTCAAAATCGTGAATTTTCGGAAAGTATGGCAAAAAGTACTCTCCGGACAAATGCTGTGAATACGGAAAAAGCTGAAGAAGCTTCTTCAGGTACTGTCTTTGCAGCAAAAAATTACCCGGCATCTTCTGCTTTTGTTATTTTTAGTACTTCAGCTCAGATTAGTTTGCACAATTCACTCAGAGAAACAATGAATTATCTCAGAAGCCGTGCTGAGGATAAGAAAAAGAAATATGTTTTGGGCGAACTGTGGGATGATTTTACTTCCAACAAAGACGGCGATGAAGAAGATTCTTACACAGGTGAATTATGTGACTACGTAATTGACAAGAATCTCAAAAATATATTTGCGGCATAAACAGGAGCCGACAGTTCAACAACTAAATAATAAAGTCTTTTTACTTTTTTTAATTGGCTGTTTTTAAATAATTTGTAAATTTTTGTAACAAAATGCGGTTTTTAATTAAAGTTTTTGAAAATTATGCCGATATAGAAATTGTAAGAAGGTTAACAGAAAGGAGTACAAATTATGTATATGTGGCCGGGATGTTACAGCTTTCGCGAACAGGTAGGCATGTTTGCTTTATGGTTTAAAGAGCAGCTTGATACTATCGTATTAAAAGTTTATGAACTGGACAGAATGATTAATTCATAAGTTTTGTCAGTTATTAATAAAGTATAAAAAGATTTATATTTCTCTCTTTCTCTAAAATATATTAGTAAAGCACGGTATGTGCTTTTTTTTTGCATTTAAAAAACCACCCGATTGAACAAGGGTGGTTTTTTAATATTAAAATTGCTTATTTACAGATATGATGCCAGAATTGACTTGACATAATTTTGAGTTTCTTTATATGGCGGAACCCCGTCATATTTATCTACTGCATTGGGACCTGCATTATATGCCGCAAGGGCAAGTATTATATTACCGTTATATTTATTTAGCATGGATTTGAGATATTTAACACCGCCTTCAACATTTTGTTCAGGATCCATCGGGTTTGTAACACCAAGCCCTCTTGCCGTGCCCGGCATGAGTTGCATAAGTCCCATTGCGCCGACTTTAGATTTTGCATTCGGATTAAAACCAGATTCCTGTTTTACAAGAGCTTTTACCAATTTTTCGTCTACACCGTGTCTTTTGCATGTGTCAGATATAATATTAAGAATTTTTTGTTTTGCGGGTGACACATTGTTTGCCTGTGCGGAATATATATTTGCACTGACCTTTGTTGAGGGTTTGGTTATTAAATCACCAAATTTTACCGAGGCACTGTTTTTTAGGACTTTATCAAATGACTGTACGGAAGCAGTTTCTTTTGCCGGTGTGTTATTTGTTACAGGAACCCAGTTATCAGAGTATTTATTTATGTACTGATTCATTTGTACAGCTCTTTGCATGGCATTTGTCTGCCCTGATGATGCCAATAAATTTTGCAGCATGGATGAAAACATTGTTAAAATTATCCTTTCACTGTTTCTTACGGAATTAATTTAAAAATCTTTAACGGGATTTTATTAACATCCTCTATATAGTTTAATAATCGATTTGTTTTTGTCAAAACTAAGTTTGTATTTAGTAAATATTATGCTCTTGTAGATTTTTTTGACATATTGTGCTATGATTGGGAAAGGTATGGGAGAGTGTTAGGTGAATACGGACTTAATAACTATAAATCAAGCTGATTTGGATGCTGTTCAAGAGTTGTGTGACTCTATAGATAATACGGAATTGAAAAATAAGGCTGTGGCAAATGCTCTTGCAGTAAAAGTTGCTGCAAAATATTTTCAATCTTCCGAGTTTACTGCCGATGATAAATCCGGAATATACAAATTTTTGTATCTACTTGATGATGCAGAGGTTACCGATTTATATATAAACGGTTGTTATGTGGATGTTCGTATCTATTTTACAAGCGAAGAGATTGGTGTGCCGCAAATTCATTTTGAAAAAGGGCTAAAACCGCTTGCATATATGTTTGTCAAAATATCGCCGGAACTCACATCTGCATCGGTTACAGGCTTTATACGTCCAAACAACGTCAGACATTCACAAAGTGATAACGGATTTTATCATGTAAACGAAAAAGAACTTGTTTCTTTTGATAATATCAGCCCTTATATAAATTATGAGGAAGAAGATAACGGCATAAATGATGAAATTTTATTTGAATTTGCAGACGGTAAATATGATGATAAATATCAGGTTATAGCAGAATTGTTAAATTCAAAATCTGCCAGAGAAAAACTGCACAAAATTATAAAAGCAAAATCATTATACAATATGATATCCGTAAATCTGCCGCAAGTCGACGAACCTGCTGAAGATGCACAGGTTATGCCGGATAACGATGCGGAAAGTTCAAATTCTGAATCACAGGATTCTGCTGCTGAGGGAACTGATTTAAATGATGATATAGATGGTTTGTATGATGCACTTGATGAGGGTTCTGCTGACGGAAAAGGTGATGCTGAAACACAAGATTCTGACAGCAGTTTGTTAAACGACCTTGAGTATATGACGGAAACAACTCCAAATTATAATGCTGACGGTCAGGAACAATCCGAAACTTCAATATATGAAGATGAAGAAAATTCTGAACAAATCGATACTCTGTTTAATAAAGACGGTTCTTCTTCAGCTTCCGGTCAATCAAAAGCTGTCGGTATAATCGGGTTAATAGTATTTTTACTTGCAGTTGCCGGTATTGGAGCAGGTGTATTTTGGTGGTATAACAACTCTCAGTCACCACTTCCTGAAGAAATTGAAACCGTTCAGGAGTCAGAAATAACAGATGATTATGACTCTTCTCAAAACGCAAATAACAAAGCAGGTGCTGCGGCGGAAAAAGAAGTTGCAATGCCTGTCGAAACTGTCGAAAATAAAACAGTTCAAGCGAATAAAGAAATGGGTAATTCGGTCGCAATACCTGCAATAGAACGTAATTTAGATGCTTCCGTTTTGGTTTCAAATCTTAAAGTTGATTGGGAAGTACCTTCCGGATATGTTTCAAATACTGCTGCAAAGAGGTATTTGGTTAAACTTGGAAAGGTTATTCAGCTAAATCTTAAGACTGATTTGCTGTTGTTAAATAAGCCGCCAATATCTAACAGAATTGCAGTAGAGATTTCTTTTGACCCGACATCAGGTAAGTTTGTATTTGTAGGAATTCAAGCTTCCAGTGGTGAAAAAATTGTTGACAATGTGATTATTGAAACGGTTAAATCTGCATTAAACATGAACTTGAGTGTAAACACGGATTCTTTTGCAAAGCTTAAAGGTAATCCGGTATTGATAATACATTTATAATATAGAAGAGAGTTTTAATGGATACGAATAACAAATATTACAATTTGATAGAACGATTAGTAAAAAGTAACAGAAAATTTCCGGGCTGTGAATCAATAGTTGAGGAGATTATTGACGATGTTTATTCACATGCCGAAATTATAATAAACTCGATACAAAATGAGTCGGTTATTGAAAAGTATTTAGATAAAATTGTTTTAACATCTATTATTACAATATCCAAGAAGCATAATATTAAAAGAGCAACTGCATCTCCGACAGTAGCAACAGCACTCAATGATGAAACACCTAAAGAATTGCCGCCGCAAAGCATAAAAACTTCTGAAGACAATGATTTTGGGAGTGGCATTAATATCGGGGGACCGAAAATTACATCACCTCATGTTTTTGATTTAACATCCGGTACTGAAGAAGTAAAAGAAGCTGTGGTTACAAATAATAACACAGAAGAAAAAATAGAAATAGAAAGAGCAAATTCAGTTTATGTCGATAATATGATAAACTCAATAGCTTCGGATTCTATATCTGAGCAGGAAGATACTACGGATACCGAAATTCTTGAAGCAGAAAAAGAAGAAATATTATTACCCGAAGAAGAAGTTTCTGTTGAAAATGAGGTTGCAACAGATAGTGCTCAGCCTGATGGTGAGGATGATTTTGCTTTAAGTGAATCCGATTCCGAACCCATAGCTGATGAAATATCTGAGTTCGATATTGGGGAAGTTTCCAATGAAGGCTCTTTACTTGATACAGATGGTAGTTCAGAAATTAATGATTCTTTTGAGGAAACAGAAACTGAAATTACAGAAGATGTTGTAGAACTTCAGGATTCAGACACAGTTATATCTGAAGAAGAAAAAGATGTATATCTTGATACAGATGAAACAACAATGGATTCTTTTGATTTGACGGATGATGTTCAGGAAACTTTTGAATCAGAGGTTAATGGTACTTTGATGGATGAAGTTGAATTTACGGATGCTGAGGATTCGGAAACTGTAACAACAGAATACGAACCGGTTATTTCTGCTGATATGGATGCGGTTGATTTAGGTGATGCAGTTCCTGAACAAAGTTCTGATTTACAGGATGATAACAGCGATATGATGGAATCATTCAGCTTTGATGATAATTCGGATATTTCCGAACAGAACGAAGATGTTGTAGTTTCGATCCCGGAAGAAACAGAGGATGTAGAATATAATTCAAATACATTGGATGATTCTGACGATGTATTATCAGAGCTTGCAGAAGAAGATGATTCTTTGGAAACTGAAGCTGATAATGATAAAGAGGAAGATATTGTATCAGAGGGTACAGAGCAAAGCGATACTGAAGAAATGGTTTCTGATTCAAGTGAAGATGATGAATTTGGGGCAGAACTTTCTGAAGAAACCGGTAATGAAGAATTATTTGAAGTTCAAACAGATGAATTAACCGAAGATGAAACAATTCAGGAAGAGCAGGAATTTAGCGGTGATGTCTTTAATGAAAATGAAGATTTTGATATTCATCCGCAAGTATCTGAAGATGATATGTTGGAAACTGACAGTGATGAATTGGAATTGGGTTTTCCTGCTGAAAATGATGAAATGTTAATGGAAGACGGTGATATAGAATTAAGCGAAACAGAGGATGATTTCTCAATCGGTCATGCTAATTCAAGTAGTGATGAGATTCCTTATGAACCGAGTGATGATTCGGCTTTGATTGAAAATACTTCTGAACCGGCTTTCAGACACAGTACAGAAGAAGTAATCGGACTTGTTAGTGATGATATTCCTGTTGCAGCAGAAACGGTGCCGCATGAAACTGAAGAACACTTCAAGCCACTTAATTATTCTGTTTTTGCTTATGAAACAAAAGAAAAATTTGATAATGATATTGAACAGAGCTGTTTATCAGAAAAAATTCTTGATTTACATAAAGAGCATGCTGAGTTAAATATATTAAATATTTTTGAATTAAAATATAAGAAAAATATGTCGCTTGACGATATATCAAAAGAATTAGGTATGGAAAAAGCGGATGTACTGTCTGCATTGAATTTGTTGGTGGATGTATTCTAAAGGGTTAACTGCATGATTTGTCCCAAATGTAAAACAAAGGTTGATGATAATGCTTTAAGGTGTACGAAATGCGGAACCAAGGTTGCTTCTGTTTGTAAAGACTGTGGTTTTGTTAATCCTATAAATTCTGTTGAATGTTCAAATTGTCATAAAGTGCTGTTGAGAATTTGTTCGGATTGTGGTGCAGCCAATTTTCCGGATGCAAAATTTTGCAGAAAATGCGGTCTGGAATTTGCTGAAATTGAAAATACTGCCAGACGCAAAGCTAATATGCTTGAATATTCTGCAGATGCACATTCCCAGCAGAAAGTTAAATCCTCACTGATTGATTCAATAAAAGATGTTGATACAAATGTAATAACTTTATGCGGTGACAGCGGTTCAGGAAAAAACCTCATTGTCCGCTATGTAATGAACGATTTGAAAAATGCAAAGCTCGTTTGGCTCATCGGAAATTGTACACAAGTATCACAGCTTTCTCCATTCGGATATTTTCAGGATTTATTTCTTACTTTTTTCAATATAAATAATTTTTGTCCGGATACTTTGCAGCTTAAAAAAAATTCAATGAAATTTTTTAAACAAGATTTTCCTAATCTTTCAAATGATGAAATTCTTGATCTGCTGAATTTTCTTTATCCTGAAAATGTTGATAAGTATGAAAACATATACAAAAATAAAGCAAAAATGTTTGTCATACTGAAAAAAGTTGTTTTAACAATTGTTGAAAAAATCAAAACAATATTTGTAATAGACAGTTTTGAGAATATTGACGGAATGTCTTTGGACTTTTTAAATAATTTGCTGAGTGATGATTATGTTTTGCAGAGATGTAAATTTATAATACTTTCCAGAGATACAAAACCCGGCATGGGTTTGGTATCTTCTCCTTTGTTATCTGAAGCAAATTATACAGATTTGGTAATTGCACCATTTACTGATAATCAGATAAAAGCTTTGGTTTCTCAGTTCAGGGATGTAGATATTAGTGATGATTATGTTAAACTCATTACAAAAATTGCGGCCGGCAATCCTGCTATTGTTGAGCAAATGGTAATGTTATACAAGGATATAAAACGTTTGGGGCTCAAGCATTCTTTTTATGATTCTGTGGAGTCTATGATAGAAACCAGGCTGAAAATTTTGCGGCAGGAAGATGTATATGCCTACAGAGTGCTTTGTGCAATGTCTGTTTTAGGTTCAAAATTTTATCCTGCAATGCTTGAAAACTTTGATGACAATTCTCATCAGGAATTTGAACGTATCCTTGAAGTTCTTGTCAGCAGAGGTTATATAAATCAGATTAATAATCTTGCTTTTGAATTTAAAAGTCAGACAATTTGGAAAACGATAGTTGCTATTGTAAAAAATGATGATGATTTTGAAGAAATAATTAACAGGCTTTATGAAATTATCAACAGATACAGACAATCTTCGATTGCTCTTTTAGGATATATTGTTCAGAAACTTAATAATAATGACCAGTCTTTTAATATCTGGACAATGCTAATGAAACAGGCTTCTTATATTGGAGATATCAGTTTGTATATTATATCTCAGAAGCAGGCATTAAAGCTCATAGAGAAAAAGACAAGTCCTATGTTCCAGAAAATAAAGAAAAATATATACACAAGGGTAGGAAAATTACTGGAACCAATTGATTATGATGCATCTTTTGAGTATTTGCAAAATGCTATAATGATGTTGGATGAAAACGAGGAATATGAGCATATTGATTTGCTGGGTTATCTTGCTTCGGTTTCTATGAAAAAAGGAAATTATTGGGGTGCGATTGAGTGTGCGGAAAGTGTACTTGCAAAAATCCCTGAAGAAATGGAGCTGGAAAGAGCTTTGGTTAAATCACGAACGGTAAGACCGCTTGTTTGTCTGGGTAATTACGGTCAGGCAATCGTAACAGTTGAAAATGACACACTTCCGGTTATACAAAAGTATCTTATAAAGGGTAAAAACCAGCCGGTTATAGATGCGGATAATTTGTTTGATATTTGGCTTGATTTATATTTTGATTTGGCTGAGGCACTGACTTTCCAGGGTGACAATAAAATGTTTGAGGTTATTAATCAGATTTTCAGCATTATTGAAAGAAATAAGATGACTGATAACAAGATTCTTTGCAAAGTTCATTTGGCTCTCGCATTTGCAAATACCGTAAAAGGCGATATAAATGTATCAGAAAAAATACTTGGCGATGTGCTGAAAGAATTTTCACTTTACAGTATGGATGCGGATATTATATCAAGGTGGAATTTTATTGATGTATTAAACAAATTCAGTAAAAACGAATATGACAATTTAACCTCTGATTTATTCAATGTTGTTGCTTATGCAAACAATGCAAATGATAATTTTACGAAAAATATACTAAAAACTCTGCTCGCCAAAATTTTAAAAGATAAAAATGAAAATAAAAAAGCATTGGAAATTCTTGACGAACAGGTCGGTTATTTTGCAAAAGAAAAGATTGCTACAGGTGTTTTAATGTCCTGGTATTTGATAGCCGGTATAAAACTTGTTACAAAAGGAACGCAGTTTTCATTGGATATTGCGGCAAAGGCTCTGGATATTGCACAGAGTCCGAACATAAATAATTATTATTTTATTACTTTGTTTAATAAATTAATCGGTGAAATATATATTGCAAAACAAGACTTTGAATCAGCAAAAGTGTATATTGAAAAATCTATCTCAATGGCTAAAAAATATGATATGCAGGAACTTTTGGTAAAAGATTATCTGGCTTATGCAAAATATTATCAGGAATTGGCATTGCCAAAATCTACAATGCGTGGTGTATATATAAAACAGGCATTAAAGATGTTTCAGTCAAGCAAGAGTGTTCCGATAGTAGCAGAGCATCAGCATCTTGCAAAAATAATTAAAGACGAATTAAATGTTCTTATGTCATTTTGTAAAATGAACGGAATCGTATTGAAAAAGAATTCTAATTAACGTAATCATCAGGATTACCGCTATAATCGCCAATTACACATTCATCCTGCGGTTCATTTCCTTCAATTGGCAGTGCTTCATAGCCCTTTTGTGTATTTTTGTAAGCAACAGCCCTTCTGTTAAGTTCATCAATCGCCATAGGTCCGGTTAAAACTTCTATTACTTCACCGTTTTTATCATATATTTTTAATCTTGGTATTTCTACACCATAAGGAGTTTTATAGCCCATCAGTGAAATTCTTCCGTATTCACCGAAACCGTCTTTAATAGCAAAGTAAATTTCTTTTAAATCTTCATTTTCAAGACAACTTAAAGCTACATTATTACTGGTTTCTCTCTGAACCCAATCCTGAACAGTCTGAGTTTCTTCCATAAGTTCAATTAGCTGTTCTTTTGTAGCACGAATACGTCTGAATAAAGGATCTCCGCCTCTGCCGACAGCAGTAGGTCCGTTTTCCCGGGGTGCTCTGACTTTATAATTAGCTTCGTCAATAACTTTTCGTTCCTGAGTCCCTGACTCATTTTCTTGTTCCCCTTGAGAATCCTTATCTATTTCAAAATCTTCTGACATTATTTAATTCTCCTTACAGTTGATATATCGGTTTTTTTCATAAAAACTTTAGAGAAATACGGTTGATTTTTAGAAATTGTTACATTTATTTACATGAGTATTTTTCTTATAGTATGATGTTTGTATGTTACCAAAGGAATACAGGCTAAAAAAACGTTCTGCTTACACTGCTACATATAAAACAGGTAAAGCTGTCCATAAAGACGGAATAACAATGTTTGTCGGTAAAAATAAGAATAATGACTATCCGACAAAAGTAGGTTTTGTTGTGAGTAAAAAAATTCATAAAAGGGCAGTAAAACGAAACAGAATTAAGCGGCTTATGCGGGAAAGCTACAGACTCTTAATTAAAGAAGGTTCTGTGTCCGATAAATACATTTCTCTTATATTTGTTGCTTCTTCCAAACTGATTGATAAAGATTTTAAATTTGTAGATGAAGCTATAAGAAAGTTGGTTTATAAAATATGATAGACGGAATTGTTACACCAGCCCTCAGAGATATAGATTATTTGGCACCGGCTGCACCATATCCTGTTATACCGTCAGGATTAACGGTTCATCAGGGCAGTATATACAGATATTCCATACCGACAGACGAGCAGCCGCCACTGCTGATTCCTGACTATATACCTGACCATAACGGAAATTTTATAGCTCCCGGATATTATCAGCTTGCACTCTCTGATGACAGGGAATTTTTGTACCTGATAGAATCAAAAGAACTAAGGGCGATTGTTCCTGTGTTTAAACTTGAAGAAAACAAAAGTGAAGTCAGAAAATTGTATGCTTCAAAAAAAGAACTTACAAAAGATGAAAAACGGGCAAGGGCAAAGAAAAAGCGGAAAGATAAAATGCAGGAAATTATTAATAAAAAATATACCGTAACAGGAGCAACGCCGCCGCAGGAATATGAACACATGGAAGCAACAATTGATTATGTAAAAGAAGGCGGATACTATCTGATAAAGTACGAAAAAGGTTTTATTCGTGCTTGGGGAGCTTTTAAACGTTAATTTTTTCGCTTGCAGGCAGTATCATCTTTATCTGTTTTTCCGTCATAGTTGTTGTCGATTCCGTCTGAGCATGAGCCGATTGAATCTTTACCTTCGGCTCTGGGGGTATATTTTAGCCACTTATCAGGTATTTTATTCCATTGGTATTCAAAAAATTCACGATAAAATTTTGCAGCTTTTGTATCCTTCAGCACAATAACATTTTCGTCGTTTTTATTTTCTCCGCTGTTAGAAAAATTCATTGAGCCTAAAACAACATACGTATCATCAATTATCATTGATTTTGAGTGCATTTTACCGGCATAGTTTTCTGCTTTTACACTAATATTTGCTGCACGAAGTTCTTTATGTTTTGAATGTTGTGTTGAAGCATTAAGGGCATCGGTTATAACTTTTACATCAACTCCCCTGTTTTTTGCTTTAATTAATTCCGAAGTTATTCTTTTTTCGGTAATAACAAAAGCAGGAATGTAGATATATTGTTTGGAATCCTGTATTAATCTGAGCACGCGGTTTGTTATGGGCTTATCCTGCGGTGAAAAGAATACTTCTATGTTTGTGTCTGTTTTATTCGGTATGGATATTTTGTCATTGTGGAATTTACCGCTAAACATCTGATTAAATTCATCCTCAAAAAACTTTGCCGTTTTTTCCGAGTTTATAACTGCAATTATGTTAGAATTGTACCCTGACATATCCGTATGCGAAAGGTTTGCGGAGCCTGTTATGACAATTTTGCTGTCGAAAATGTAAAATTTATCATGCATAGTATTGTTGACTTCTTTTGAGTTGCTGTCGTTTTTTATTTCGGAAATTAATTTTGTTAAAATTCCGGTATCAGGATAAATATTATTTCCCTGTGAATCAATATCATAAATCAGTCTTATTTTAACACCTCTTGCAACAGCATTTTTCAGGGCTTCTTCAATTACCGGAGTCGAAGAATAACCATATATTGCAATGTCGATTGAAGTTTTTGATTTATTTATATTGGATAAAATTTCTCTGCAAATGTCCGAAGAACAATTTCTGTCAGGCATAGTTTTAGAGGTAAAATCAGAGACTATGAGCTTAATATTTTCTGATGTTACGGAATGAGGGTATTTTGAATTATTTGATATTGTTTCTTGTTTATTATTTACGGTATTTGTTTTTATATTGCCTTTTCTTATTAAGACAAAGTTTTTAATATTTTTAAGATTTTCCTCGGACAATTTATATGATTTATCCGTATCCAAATCAATAATGACGTAGTTACTCTTTTTAACGTATTCGATTTGTTTCTGAAATGCATTCGGATTTGCGGGAGTACCATCTTTAATACAGAAAGGTGAGTTTTCCAGTCTGGTACTGTATGAAAATTTGTTATATATTAAATCATTTTCCTGAGGATGAACTTTTCTGTTTAGCAATATGTTTTTGGTAAAATACATTCCCAAATTACCGAGAATAAATGCTTCATCTTCAGTTATTTTAAGTTTTTCGGCAAGGATTTTATTATTTTGTGTGTATCCGGCATCAAAAATTTGGCAATTTTCAATTTTGTAAATTTCACCGTTTTCAAATGAAAATTCAACCGGCGATATTACATCTTTTATTGTCTGTTCGCCTATTCTTTCGTAATAATTATTAATAGTCAGAAATGTTAAAAACACCAATAAAAGAGCATATATGCAAATGTTTTTTTTAGAAAATTTTAACATTCATGAAATCCGAAATAATTAAGAATATCAATAAGTGTTTTACTCTTGCCAAGATTACCTGATTTTGTTACAATCCATTGATTGTTAGCATCTGAGCATAGTGATATTGCCGGTGAAACTTCATCAATAAGTCTAAGCATTTTTGATTCAAGACGAGAACAGCATTTGTATGATGTTTCTCCGCCAAGTGTAATAAGCATAACTTCAATCTCGCCCACTATTTGTTTTGTTAGTTCTGCAAGATAATCCGTAATCATGGATGCAAGTTTTTCTTTTGTTAATTCTGCCGTCAGAGAATCGTCAGAAAATCCGTCAAAATTAGTAATAAGGTGAGAGGTATGAATACATACCGTTACACCGCTCTTAAGATTCGTTACAACTCTTGAAACAAGTTCGTCATCAACACCGCAAACTATGTCCCTGATTTCAAGCGGAATAAAGTTTACATTGTCATAATCATCAGATTGTTCAAGTTTTGTAATTTGCTCTGCCGTAATTTGTGTTGCGGTTCCTGAAATAATCAATTTCGGTAATTTTGGTATTTTAATTGTTTCAGGCTGATTTTCTATGTCGGCAAGCCATATCTTACCGAGAACCTGAGCTCCTGCTGCCGTACCTGTCGGTAATATTTTCTTATCGCATTTTTTTATGGCAAGTGCAATTTGTTCAATATCTGTAATTGAGGTTGAATCAGCAACAATAAGTTTTTTGCCTTCTCTGATTAGTTCATTTATCCTTATAAGTATAGGACCAGCTCCATTCATGATTGTTTTCAGGTCAAGAGTTCCGATAAGTTCTTTTTGCTCATTGTCAAGTTGTGATTTTAGCAGTGTGGGTATATGTGATTCCAATATAGGAGAGTGCGGATCAATTGCTATTTCGGTTCTGCCTATCGGAATCCCTTTTAACAAATGATATCCGCCTACTGTTATTCTGCCTTCCTGAGGAAATGCCGGCATTATTACCGCGGCATCGTATTCAAGAATATCAAGCAGTGTAAGTGTTTCTGTTGCAATATGGCCTCTGAGTGTAGAATCAATTTTTTTATAATAATATTCAATTGAAAAGTTATTAATAAAAGTGTTTGCTACGGCAGTAACCCGTTTTACAGCTTCTTCCGCACTACAGTTTCTTGATTCGCTTGAAATAGCCCAAACTTCTGTTAAATCTTTTCTGTCCGGTGTATAGTCTGAATCCAGCAAAATCTTTGTTTTTGCACCCTGATTATGGAACTGCAGAGCTGTATCATTTGCTCCGGTTAAATCATCTGCAATAATCCCAACTAAGTCTGTAAAAATCATCTATATTCCAATCTTATATTTGCTCCTGAGCATCTCTTTTTGAGCCCAAAAGTCTGATTTGATTTGCAACGATAAGAAATCTTTCTCTTTCTTCCCCGGTCTGATCAGTCCATTTGCTTATGGATATTCTTCCGTCAACAGCAACTTCTCTGCCTTTTTTTAAATATTCACCGGCAAACTCTGCCTGTTTATCCCAAACTTCAACATTAAACCAATCAGGAACTTCTGTTTTTGTTTTGGCATCATAACGGTTAACTGCCAATGAAAATGTTGTTTTAACTTTGCCTGATTCAAAATATTTAATTTCGGCATCCTGCCCTGCTCTTCCGATGATAGTTGCTGTATTCATTTATATCTCCTTTTCCTAATCTGTTGCTCTATTATAGCATGGAATTGCTAAATTTATAATATTACTCTTATTATTTACCCATCAATATCAATCGGGCTTCTGTTTATGAGGTTTATTGCTTCTCTTGCAGTAAACGCCAAAGCCTCCGGAATACCTGATATCGTACACAACTGCCGCAGTACGTCTATTACACGTTTAAAGGTTCTGACAATATCACCTTCGCCCATCTCAACTTCGTCGACTATTGAATCCCATTCTGCACCGTTTACCCACATCTCAATTAAAGGTGAGTAAAATCCGTTTATATACATCGGATCTTCAACATCGTATGTTTTTTGTTTCTTTTCTAATGCTCGTTTAATATCTTTAATTTTGTTTAATTTTTTTCTGACGTTTGGCGAGAATGGAAGTTGTGAATATAAGTCAGCTCGCATATCTTCTGTTGTAATGGCGCAAATGACAGAGGCTAATTCTGCAGGTGTCAAATCTTCCAGTAATCCGGAAAATATTATCAGTGCCAAAAACAGTTCATTTTCAGAGCGAAGCTGAGATATAATTATTCCCTGTTCGTTTGGGTAATCATCTTTTAAATATCCGTATTCTTCCAGTACTGCACGATGTGACAAAAATCTGTTCCAGAATATATCTTTTTGTTTTTCTATTTCTTTTGTAAGCTGTTTTTGTTTTGCTTCATATCTGTTTAGCAGCTCAATACTTTTCATATGTTTTTTAAACAATTTACAGGTGTCGCATTCGTAGCCGTGCATTTTATCAAGCATAATTTTATTCTGTCTGCCAAATTCCTGTGCTTCTTCGCTAAGCGGTCTGTTTTTCTTTTTTTCCTGCTTTTGGATAACTTTAAAAGTTCTGCGGTTTTGTACGTAAATCTCTCTTACCTTATTGTAATCCAGTAAATCCTGATTAGTACGTTTGCAGAAACAGCTAAAAGAATTACATTCATCAATTAATTTTTGATTTTCAGCTTGTAGTTTCAGCAGCGGCTCAACCCTTGAATTTGATGAAAAATAGCCAAAGCTCTTAAGAACAAGCTCTTTGGCTTCTTCTATCGTAAATCTTTGTAGAAGGTTTAGAACCATTGAATAACTTGGTGAAAATTTGCTTTCAAGCGGATTTGCATCACTTAGTACAAGTTCCGCTACTTCTTCAGGAGTTTGGAAAGCTGTTCCTACAATAGTAACATATCCTATTTCGTCCATACCTCTTCTTCCGGCACGTCCCGACATTTGTAAAAATTCACTTGGTGTCAGTGTTCTGTGTCCGGAATCTGTTCGTTTGCTAATAGAACTTATTACGGTAGAACGTGCCGGCATATTTATTCCGGCAGCAAGTGTTTCTGTTGCAAATACAACTTTGATAAGACCTTTTTGGAAAAGTTTTTCAACCAGAATTTTCCACCCGGGAAGTAAACCGGCATGGTGAGAGGCTACTCCCAATAGCAAATATTCTATGTGTTTGTTTTTGTATAAATAAGGGTTTTCTGCAATATAATCATCTATAATCTGTCTGATTTCTTCCTGTTCTTTTGGGCTAACAAGACATAAATCAGCACAATGTTCCATCTGCTCGTCACATTTTTTTCTTGAAAAAGTAAAATATATTGCAGGGAGCATATCTTTATCGTGCAGAACTCTTATAACGTCTTTTACCGTGTTGCGTTTTGAAACAGGTTTTCCCCTTCTGAATTGTTTTTTTTCAGGTTTGATTTTTTTATTTAAAGCACCTGACGGTGTCAACAGAGGCAGAATTGTATGCGGCTGAGAGGAATCAAAATAGTAGAACCTTAGTGGAACCGGACGAAAATCAGTATTAATGAGTTCCGTTTTGGAATGTACTGTATTAATCCAGTCTGTGAGTTTATCAGCGTTTGCAACGGTTGCAGAAAGTGCAATAATCTGAACATTTGTTGGACAGTATATTATACTTTCTTCCCAAACTGTTCCTCTTTGTTCGTCATTCATGTAATGAACTTCGTCTAAAATTACATACCGGACCTCTTTCATGTTATCTGTTACGGAACCGAAATTTGTGCCGTAAAGCATGTTTCTGAAAACTTCCGTAGTCATAACGACAATCTGAGCATCACGGTTAAAAGAAGTATCACCGGTCAGAAGACCGACTTTATCAGCACCATATTGCTCTGAAAAATCGCTGAATTTTTGATTTGAAAGAGCCTTTAAGGGTGTTGTGTAAAAAACCCGTTTACCTGTTTCTAAAGCACAATGAATTGCATGCTGTGCAATAACTGTTTTACCTGCTCCTGTCGGGGCACAAACGACAACACTCTTTCCGTCTGTTATATAATCACAAGCTTCTTTTTGAAAATCATCAAGTTCAAACGGGAATTCGTACATATAAACCTCTTTCTTTTCTGATTATACCATAATTTTGCAGTACTAAAAACATTTATATTATTTGAGATATAATATCTTATATGTACGAAGAACTGGAAAATGTTTATAAAAACTGTTTAAACTGTCACAAATGTATTTTGGGTGAAACGAGGCATAATATTGTTTTCTCGGATGGTATTCCAAACCCCAAACTTATGCTTATCGGTGAAGCTCCGGGCTTTTATGAAGATAAGGAAGGAAAGCCCTTTGTCGGAAAAGCGGGACAGCTTTTGGACAGAATTTTTGAATCCGTAGGACTTACAAGAAAAAGAGATGTTTATATCTGTAATACAGTAAAATGCAGACCGCCTGAAAACAGAAATCCTGAACCTGCTGAAAAAGAAGCTTGCTGGGAATATTTGAAATCCCAGATTGATATAATTCACCCGAAAATTATTCTTTTGTGCGGAAATGTTGCAGTTCAGTCTATTTTAGGAAATGTAGGCGGAATAACAAAAATAAGGGGGAAATGGTACGAAGGCGGTGAAATAGTTCATGATGCAAAACTTATGCCGATTTTTCATCCTTCTTATCTTCTGAGAAATGACTCCCGAGAAAAAGGCAGTCCAAAGTGGCTTATGTGGCAGGATATTCAGGAAATTAAAAGAGAATATGATAAGTTGTAAATAAAAAAACTGCTTCTTAAGAAGCAGCTTTTTTAATCTTTTATAATCGTTATTTTTGACCGTAACGTTTTTTGAATCTTTCAACACGTCCTTCTGAGTCAAGAATTTTTTGCTGACCTGTATAGAACGGGTGGCAGTTTGAACAAATTTCAACTGTAAGATTATCTACAACCGAACCTGTTTCAATTTCGTTACCGCATACACATTTAATAACGGTTTTCTTATAATCAGGATGTATTCCGTCTTTCATTATTAACCTTCTTTCTTCAAGATTCCAAACTTGATTCTATATTTCGACCTATTTTATTGTATTATGCTGATTTTTATATTTCAAGTGGGTGGTGATAAATATACGGAGTTAAGTATATTTGTAACAAATGACTTTATTTATTCTTTAATCAATTAAATTCGTAGTTCCCGTGTTCATATATTTCAGATAAGTGCTTTTAAACCAATTTTCATACACAGGATCTTCCATATCTTTTAGTGTTCTTTCTATATCTTTTGCCAGTTTATTTCTGTTACATAATGGTGAATCCAGTTGCGGTTCAAGCTTCATCAATGCTTCGTCTGATTTTATTTTAACTGCATTCAAAATATCATTGAATTTTATATTTAATTTCAAAATTTCTTTTTTAAATTTTTTATTTTGAATATTTGCAAATGCAAATTCAAGTTCGGGAGTATAATTAAATTCAAAATCTTTAACTAACGGCAATACTTCTGTGTTTTCCGAGTTCATAATTTTTTCAAGACAAGAAACTCCCAATGCTCCTTTTTGGTTGTAATCTATATCTTTAATATTCTTCAGGATATTGACAATTTGTTTGTAAGCAGTTCCGTTTTTATCGGGAACAACGTCAAAGAACTGTGTTAAAATCGTATCACCTTGTTCATTGATTTTTTTATTTAAAGTGTTTTTATCAGGAGCAAGTCCATTAAGCATTTCCAAATAATTTTCTGCTGTAAACAGATTATCTGTATCGGTTTTATCTATTTTTGCTTCCATAATTTGTTTATGTATCTCAGCTGTTAAGCTTGGGAGATTCTCGTCTATTTCATACTGTTTAGTTTTTAGACCTGACAATTTATCGTTCTCAAAATTTTCACCTGCCTGAATCAGCATTGCATTGTGTTCTTCGCACCAATCGCTATGTAAATTGGGTGCAAAAATCATAAACGGACCGATTATGGCACTTAAAATGCCGCCCATAAGACCGTAAAGACTGCCTGTTCCGTGGAGAAAGGCTGCTGTTGCACCACTACATATAAAACCTGAAAATGTTAAAGCAACACCGGCATATTGAAGCCCTTTGTATTTAGCATTTTGGTTTACTTTTCTGGATGTTTTGGCGGGTTTGACGACTACCTCATACTTATCGGCAGCTTCTTTTATTATCGGATTTTTGAGTAATGCTCTGCGTGAAGTTCCCATTGCTTTCAGAGCTTGCTTTGTAACGTGGAGTGCTTTAAAGTTTGTATTATCCTGATTGATTGGAGTAATTTGCATTATTTACCTCTTTTGGAATTATTATGTCTATTCCAAAAAACGTAAAAATTTTTTTTGCTACAAAAATATTATACAGTTAATGTTATTGTTTCTTAATCTCTGTGAGTGTAGGATCGAGCAATCTTCTTCCGATATTTTCAAAATTAATGGAGTAAAGTGATTTATTTCCGTATTTAATCATTTTTTCGACAACACCGTTACCGTATTTTGCGTGATAAACATTATCGCCCTGTTCTATAGGATCGCTCATAACAATGTCTTCCTGAGGAATACTTGCATCATAAACAGGAACTATTGGTGTGGTAGAATCTTTTTTCTCAAGAATTTCAGAGTTAAATTCTTCAATACTTTCTTTTGATGCTCTGTCGTCAAGAATTCCATCACCCTCCGGTAATTCTTCAATTTCGGCAGAACTTTCATCTTCTAAAATTTCTGTATCTTCACTGTTAAGTTCATCTATTAAATCAAGGTCAGATTCCGAATATTCATCTTCGACAGCTTCTGTATTATCTTGGTTGTCATTCTTTAAAGTTGTGTAGACCTTGTCTACATCCTCCATTATCTTTCTTTCTACTTCTTCATCAACAACGTCAGATTCGCTGCTTTCGCTCATATCAATTACGATATCGTTTTCATCTGCCTCTGAAGGGTCTAATTCGACTATTTCACTGAAATCATCAGCATCATCAGCGGAATTGCTTACCGGCATAACAGTCGGCTGCTCAAACTGAGCTTCTATTTGTGCAAGTTTTTGTTGTTCCAGATTATCATTTTCTGAATCAATATCATCCAACTCTAAGTCACTGTTTTCAATTTCAATAAGATTTTCATTATCAGTATTGATTAAAGCTTCTTCTTCGGTTTCAAGTTCTTCCGGCTCATTATCGGCATCGTTTGTTTGTTGAGAAGGTTCAATGTCTTCTTCAAAATTTTCACCATACTCTTCTTCGGAAGAAATTTCATTTTCAAGCTCGTCAAATTCTTCTGTGTATGTATTATCGTCGGTTTCTACATCTGAGATATCGGCAGATAATTCATCTTCCAAATTATCCGAATTTTCGCTTTCGTCAAATTCAATAATTTGTTCGGAGTTTGTATTATCGAATTCTTCCTGATAATCAGTATTTTGTTCGGAATCATATTCTACGATTTCCAATTCTTTATCAAATACAGCATCTTCATCTGTAATAAATTCTTCTGTATTATCCTGAGCAGGATTATATTCTTCAAATTCCAGCTCTTCATCTGTTACCGTATCATATATGTCATCATTGTCATCGTCTTCGTCAATGTCATCGATATCTTCGGTTTTGTCTATTTCTGAAAAATCATCCGTTTCTGTATTGTTATCATCTGTTTCTGTATTGAAATCTTCTGTTTCATCATCAGGTGAATATTCTTCCGGTTCTTTTTCTTCATCGCTTTCATTATTAAACAACTCAATATTTTCAGGTTGTTCAAGATTTTCGGCAACTTTAGCTATAGCATCTTCCGATTTTTTATCAATAGAAGATATTATTTCTTCCTGTGATGGCTGCGGTTTTACTTCATTCTCAGAATCTTCAGAATCAATCTCAATTATTTCGTAATCCTGTTCAGATTCCAGCTCCGGTTCCTGCTCTTGTTCAGGTTCTTGTTCAAATTCATCTCCCTGCTCTATTTCTGCTTCTGTTTCCGTTACGGTTTCCGACTCAGTACTTTCATTAGCTTCTTCAGGTTCATCAACCGGTTCAATATCACCTTTTTCGTATATAACCGGAGGGTTGTCTGTTTTGATTATTTCGGGAACTTCGTCAATTGGCTGAACATTTATAACTATCGGAATATAATTAGTTGCTTCTCCTGTAATAAGACAACTATTTCCTTTCATTCCCTTAAGGAAATTGTCATAAATTTTAAATGCTTCATTTATTGTTATTGAGGGTTCAACAATGAAGTTATCAAACATGCTTTTCATATCATTAAGATATTTGAATTTTGAGTGTGTGATGAAAGTTGTTGATAAACTGTTGTCAGACAGAGCTGTTTTTAAATTTGCTTTTGATACAGTATTTGCAGCTTCAAGAAATACCTGAACGTTATTCTGATTGCTTAACTTGCTGAAAATATATGTCAGGTAACGGTTTTGGAAGAGTGTATCAAGTTTTGAAATATCCAAAATTGCGGTATTGGAATTTATAATTTTATTTAATACATTAACTTCTTCCTGTTTTGATGCGAAATATCCCATAGATGAATATTTTGAAAGTTTATTTTTCAGAACAAGAAGTTTGAACACATGTTCTTTGTCTACCATATTATCTACGATATTTTTAAGAACATCAAACGGAACAAATTCAACCGATTTGGAATATTCTTTGAGTTCATTAAAAAGCTCAATAATTGTTTTTTTACTGTCCTCTGTCGCATCACTCAGACAGGATTCGTATAAAAAGTCCAAAGATATTTCATCAAGAGGCAGTTTAAAATCTGTACCGGCAATATATTTTTTGCCGTCTAAAATGCCAAGGGTATCAATGATTATAACCTTTTTCTGAAGATTTAGAAATTGTTTTGTAAAATTTCTTACAAGTATATTATTAGAAATTTTTGTGTCCGCACAAATCATCATTTTTTTATTAAATGCGGATGCATCTATTGTAATATTATTTGAATTATCGGCAGTTTTTCCTATAATTACCGGATCTTTGAATCTTATTGAGTTACTGAGAATTTCCGAAGTAAAATCTTTTATTACAGAATCTTTTGGGGGCTCGGTTTTATCATAAGCTTTTAATTCTTGATTTTCAAACAGGAAGAGCATTTTTGCAACAGCAACAGACTGCTCTCCGAAGGAATTGAGTTTAATTACCTGAGCTATATAAACTTTTTCCATACCTTTAACGTGGATAAAAGACGAAAGGTAAATGCTTTTATCAGCTTCAAATTTTAAAAAACCATCTCTTACTTCTATAATCTTCATCAGGTACCCTCAGACAAATATTATCATGAACATGCCATTTTAGTAACAAATTTTAATGTAAATTTACAATTATGATTTTCTGTACTAAAAACGGCACGTTAATACAATGTCAGACATTGAAAAGTGCCGTTTTGAAAAAACAAAAGTATTAAGAATCAAAGTTCATATTATTGAAGAGCATATATTTTTTTATAAAGTTCTATTATTTCCTTTGACTGATTTTTAGGTATAACTATTTTAATTCTTGCGTTTAAATCTCCAAATCCGTTTTGATTTGGCAGTCCAAGTTGTTTTAAGCGCAATGATTGTCCGGAAGAAACACCGGCAGGGATTTTAATGTTTATTTTGCCGTGCAAAGTCTGAATATCTTTGCTGCATCCAAGAACTGCTTCAGGCGGTGTCAGTTCAACGTCTTTTGTTATGTTTGCACCGTCAAAGTCATATTCACTGTCTTTAAAATGAACAATAAAATATAAATCGCCCTTTCTTCCGTATGCATCTGCTTTACCTTCATTTTTAAGGCGAATTTTTTTACCTTCTTCAATGCCTTTCGGTAACTTTACTTTTACAGTTTTTGGTACGGACACAATTCCGGTTCCGCCGCAATGCGAACAATAACCGTTACCGTGGCATTCACGACATTTTTCAATATCAGTAAATGTTACTGATATCGGCTTACCGTCAAAAAGTTCTTTAGCGGTAACATTAAGTGTTTTTGTAATATCCAAATCGGCACTTTGTGCTGTTTGGGTTGTCTTTCTTGAACCTGAAGCACGTCTTTGTCCTGCATTTCCGAAGTCAAATCCGCTAAATTCCTGATGAACTCTTTGACCGTTCATTCCGCCGCCCATCATGTCTCCGAACAGAGAACTGAAAAAATCGGAAAATCCGCTGCCGCCAAAGTCAAAACTTTGAGCTCCGCCCTGATTAAAGTTAAAACTAAAGTTTTCAAATCCCGGAGGCGGAGTGTAATCGGCACCGCCCTGCCAATTTGAACCGAGGCTGTCATATCTTTGACGTTTGTTTTTATCAGACAAAACTTCGTATGCTTCGTTTATATCTTTAAATTTTTCTTCAGCTTCTTTTGTTTTGTTAACGTCAGGGTGGTATTTCCTTGCGAGTTTTCTATATGCGGATTTTATTTCAGCAGCATCAGCACTGCGTGAAACTCCTAATATTTCATAATAATCTTTGTATTTCATAATTGTTGTCCTTTTATTCTAATAATAATACAAAATTTGCGGATTTCGCCCGAACTTAATCTTTTTTTAATTAACGAATAAAAACACAGTATTATGAATAAACAAACGGTGGTCCGTTTTTAATTTCAAATAGAATATTATCTGCCATAACTTTCAGTTCTTCCGGCGATTTGCCGTTTGCTTTTTGTTTGAAAAATTCGGTACACAAAGGTTCTATTGCAGAATCCTTTTTAGCTTTGAAATTCCTTAGTTCGGTTGCAACAAGCCGCCTTTGAAGATTTAATTCAATATCGGCGGAATATTTTTTTACCTGAACCTCTTTAACTGCTTCAGAAGCGGTTTTCCCACCATAAGCAAGAGCTGAAATTCCGGCAATACCGAAGAACAGGTTTTTAAATTGAGGGTTTTTCGGATTCATTAGCCAGTCATAGAAAAATGAGAGATAATCATTGACGTGAGAAAAATATGTGATTTTGTTTCTGCCGGAACCGCCCATCATAGGGTTAACTTTTTCGGTTGCCTGATTCATTGTGTCTTTCAGGTGATTTATAAATTCTTTTTTTTCGGTGTCCGTAAGTTTTAGTTTATTTACGGTTTGTTCTATTTCTTCCGGTTTTGCATATACTGATTCAAGCATATTTTCAAGAAGCAGTTTGTATGCATCTTTCCCTGAAAGAAGTTCTCCTTTGTGTCCTTCCAGGTTGTTGAGAGGTTTTCCTTTGTTAAATTCTTCTATTACCAGTTCAATTCCTTTTTTTGTATTTTTAATTCCGTTTTTTATATACTCATCACTTTTTCTTATGTTTTTGGCTGCAAAATACCCCAAACCTAAAATAGATACTGCACTCAGGGCTCCGATTGCAAACATTTCTTTAGTATCGTTGTATGTGTTTTTTGCACCTTTCATCTGAGGTGAATAACTGTTGTGGTGCTTTTGCTTAAAGTTCAGTTCGTCGGAAAAGATTTTTGCTTTTGAAGATAACATACTTCGTATTATCTGAAGCTTGCCGGAAAAACTCTGAGTTTCAACCGCAATAAGATTTTCCTGAAGATTTTTTTGTATGTTTGCTTCCTGACTTTTTACCCATATTTCTTTAAATCCGTCGATAAATATTTTTCCTGCAAAAGCCATTGCTCCCAGAGTTATTACTCCAATTGATGCGAGTATTGTTTTTCTGTTGGGTGACTGAACCATAGAAAAAATACTCTGGTGAATTTCATCATTTATACAATGGTTTCTTGTAATTCCCGGAAGTAAATATTCTTTTGAAGATTCCATTTTGCCTTTGGAAAATTTTTTCATCATTGCCGTAAAACCGCCAATAAGTCCCATTCCTCCGACTGTCATTGCACAAATCGGGTAAAGCGGATTTATAGAAGGTTTATCTTTTTCCGTTAGTTTTTCAGGCAGTGCTATTTGATTTTTTGAAATTACAAGTGAATCATATGTTTCATCAAGTGATAAATTGGGATCTTTGACATAGGAATTGATTATAATTCCTTCTTTTACAAAGTAATCATTCCGTTTTTGAGTATTTGTCATATTTTTTTGGTGTCTTGTACTTTCAAGATCCTGATTAATTTTCTGAATCATTTTTTTCTTTTTTGTCCTTTCTCAGAATTTTCTGAAGAAAAGTTTTTAGTCTGAAGATTTTTTTATCTTCATCAATTTTTGTTTCATCGTCTTTTGTGTTATTCCGTTTAAAAATTTTAAAAAGGTCTGTAAATTTTGATTTTACAATACTGACCAGCTCGGATATTTTCTTTTGAACAAATGCTTTTGCTTCACCAAAGATTGCATTGAGTTTGTCCTGTATGTCGATAAACTTTTCTTTAACTGTTGTTATTATATTTGGAATATTTGCAAATGCTCTCAGAGCCGGAACAATTAGTTTGTTAATAACCAAAGCGACAGGCTTCATTATAATATTGTTTTGAACTTTTGCTGCAAAGTCTGCAAATTTGTTTGCTGTATTAATAAGACTTTGTTCAAATGCTTTAATCATTTCGGCATGTTTCTGAAGGTTTTGCTCATGTGCTTCCGTTCGGGCTTCTCTGGCTTTCATGAGATTTCCAACCATAACACAGTGATGATAGGACCATTCACCGGCTTTTTGAGGTCTTTCGCCCATTCTTGAACCGCCGCCCATTCCGGAACAAATAGGGCATGCTCCAAAAGCTGCTCCATGCGGACAGGTTCCGGCTTTATTTGTGCCTAAGTTTTGAACAGAATTTGCCAAAATAAAATTCCTCTCTTGCGAATTGCCGCAACAGAAGAACACTTTAGCCAATACTTTGTCTCGAAGCTTGGCTGCAAGATACGAAGATGAAAAGCCTGTAAAACTCCTCTTTTTACTTCACTATCTCAGGTATTCCGGCTTTAACGGCTGCGGCACAGTCAGGGACTTTCACCCTTGGTTTCCCTATTAAATTTATTTTTCCATTATAACAAAAATAATGAAACAATGTATTCAATTTCAAACTTTTGCCTGAAATTAATTGTAAACATTCATTACAAACGTATATATTTTCTATTGTTAAACTAATATTTACCTTGTATAATAGTGTTCAGATTACACTTAGTTGAATGATAGGGATTTGTAGTTTGAAAATAGCATCAATTAACAACGTACAGAATAATGCCCATAAAACTTCAAATATGAATGATAAAAACATTTCCTTCAAGTCCGGCATGGGCATGGGTGCATTGGGTTTTTCCGGTGCTTTAATGCAGGGAATTGAAAAACAGGGCTATTTTCTATCATTTATAATTCAGGACGAATTGGGAATGACTTTGCCCAGAGTTGTTACCGGCTTTTACCGTGATAAAGAAGTTACCGGTGAATGGAACGTAAAAGAAGGGCTTGAAGTATTAGGCAGAGAAGGTTTGACAGGACCTTTCATGATGGCTGTTGCACCGTTTATGGTTTGGTTAACCGGTAAAGGCTGCAGAACCGCTTCAACAAATTCAAAACTGATTAAAGCTATTGGTGATACTTTCAAAGGATTTATAAATTCTTCAGCATTCAGTAATAATATTAAAAATGACAAAGCTGCATTCAAGAAAGAATTCAACAAGCAGATTTGGGAAAAGATATACAAGGATACAATTCCTGATGATATGAATTCAAAAGAACATATTGAATATATCTTAAAGGAATTTGAAACTTTTGTAACCGGAAATAAACGTAAAATCAGAAATACTGCTCTTGGTAATATTACATCAAGATTAAATGAACGGCTTATAAATACATCATCTAAACTTGATTATATTGACAAACTTTCAATAGATGTTAACGGAAATGTTCAGACATTCAAGGCTGATGATGTCATAAAAGCAATCAGAAACTTTGGTACTGATGCAATTGAACGTAATAAGAACTTCAAGGATATTGATGCAACAGCCGTAGAAAATATTACCAACAACTTTGCTGCAAAACGTTTATTCTTCAATATAGGTACTGTTGCAGCTACTCTTACAGGATTATCAATACTTCCAAAGATATATGCATACAATAAAGTTGCCCCAGGTGCTACTCATTTGGTTAAATCTAATGAAGAAAAGCAGATAAAGGCAGATAATTCTGAAAATGCTGAAAATCAGGAAAATATATCATTCAAAGGAAAGGGCATAAATTCTGACGGTATTATATCAAGGATAGGTAAATTTATTCATGAAAAATTCCCGAATTGGGTTAAAAACGAATTTGAATATAACGGAATTAACTTCACTCCTACTTTAATGGCTTGCTTGTCACTCTTTGGTTTATTAACACCAAGGTGTTTGAGAGCATACAACCGTGCATACATAGATGAAAACGGCAAACGTGATATGTCTGAAATTAACGAAATATTGTTAAGAGATTCAATATCATCGTTAGCGGTTGTTTACACCGTTCCTATACTTCAAAAGTGGTTTGTAAGTTCAATCGAGAAAAAACAAGGCTTTGTATTAACTAACAGAGCCGGAAATCGTTTTGTTGACAAGATTAACCCATACAGTAAATTAAAACTTCTTTCTAACAGTGAATTACAGGCATTGTATGGAAGTATTGATTCTAAAGTTAAAATGATGAACTTTATGAAATACATTAATGATAAAGGCGGCGATTTACAGAAGATTTTATCTAAGTCTTCAAATGCTAAGGATATATTTACAGACAAAGACTTTACATTGGAATCTATAGCAAAAGAATCCGCTAAAGTTAAGAATGAAAAGATTATCTCATTCTTTGAAAAACTTGAAGATAATGAAGCAACCAAAGAACTGATAAAGAAACTTATGAGTGATGCAGGTGTAGGAAAACAAAGTTCAATAGCCAAAGTTGCAAGAGGCTTGAATTCTATTCCGGGCTTCCTGGCTACAGTTGTGATATCACCGATAATTCTCGGTGTTCTTATCCCGATGCTTACTTATGCAAATACGAGAAAAGCACACGCAAAAATGACTTCAGCTGCAAATTCACAAAATTAAATGAAATTAGTTTAGTTTTTTAAATATTCTGATTAATTTTGCGTACATTATTGTGCATAAAATAATGGCAGAGAAACACAATGCTATCCAGAAACCTATTAAGTTAAGTTTGAAGTGCAGTCCCAATAAACAACCTAAAGGACAGGCAATCAGCCAGTAAGATATTATGTTTGAAATCATCACAATTTTTGTTTGCTTTATTCCTCTGTATATACCGGAAAGTGCTACCTGAAGTCCGTCAAATACCTGAAACGCACAGAGAATGTATGCGATTGGAACACATATATTAATTAAGTTTATGTCATTTGTAAACAGTTTTATAATAGGTTCTGCAAAAATTCCTATAATTATTGCAGACAAAGACATAAATGATACACTGGATAAGATTGCCGTATTTGCGTATTTTTTTAATGAATTCCAGTATTCAGCACCATTTGAATATCCGACTTTTACAGCTGCAGCATTTGATATGGCAAGTGGTACCATGAAAGAAACACTTGTCATAGTTGTAATTAAATTATGTGCAGCAGCATAAATTCCTGACACTCTGCCCATGATAATCGCAATTATATTAAAACCGGCAAATTCAACAAATATGGCAAGAGATGCCGGAAGTCCGACTTTGAGTAAATCTTTATAGTAATTTATAACAGTTGTTTTGTATTTGAGATTAAATTTGCAAAAACAATATATAATAAGGACTATTGCCATAAAATATCTGGTTATCAGGCTGGCAAGAGCAAGACCTTTCGCTCCCATCTCCGGAATAATTCCGCACCCAAATGCAAATACAATATTAAGTCCGACATTCAGAAAAATACAAAAAATTGTTAAAAGATTCGGAAATACTACTATTTCAAAGGCTTGCAAATATTCTTTTGCCATGCAGTGAAAATATCCGCCAAATGATGCAAATGCTGTTATAAAAAAGTAATCCTTAATCTTTTGAATCAGGTTTTGTTCAAAGCCGAGTTTGTCAATAAACGGAATGAAGGCTAAAATTACAATACAGACTATTAAAGATAAAATAAAAGTAAATTTTACGGAAGGATAAAAATAATCTTCCGCATTTTTGCCTTCGCCTCTGTAATTTGAGAGAATAGCTGAAATTGTTGCGATAATACCTATTCCCAATATCATGATAGAATTTGTTACCGCTGTTGCAATACTTATTGCAGCCAGAGTGTCCGTAGAGTGTCTGCCCGCAACAATAACATCACCGACACCTATCATTATAAATCCTATATTCCCCAGAATTATAGGAAATGCTATTTTTAGAATATCTTTAAGATAAAATAAACGGCTATACATAGAAATGATTATATCATGATAAATTATATAATGTTATCTGCGCTCAAGCGCTTTTTTGATTAAATCATCATCATTTGTGTTTTCTGCAAGAGGCTTCGGAATGAATAAATCAAGGTATCTTCTTATAGCATACTGATCGGTCATTCCGGAAATATAATCGGTTACAATTTGCGGTAATTCATCATCAGAATAATACTTTGATAATGTTTCCGTATAATATTCATATAATGATTTTATTATTTTTTTTGCTTTTTTCTCTTCTGCTTTTGCGATTGGGTTTACATATACATTCTCAAACATCCAGCTTCTGAGTTTTGTAACATAAAACCACCCTTCTTCGGACATTGATACAACCGGTTTATCTTTTGAGTTGACTATAACATCAGTAATCATTTTTCCAAGTCTTGCCGACTGATTAGAAGAAAAATATTTTACACAGTCATGGGGTAAATCTGCTTCAGACATTATGCCTGCACGCACTGAATCTTCTATATCATGATTTATGTATGCAATTTTATCAGCATATTGAACAATCTGCGCTTCCGGAGTTTTTGGCTTATATCCCCAGGTGTGTGTTAAAATTCCGTCAACTGTTTCCTTGCAAAGGTTCATATCTTCTAATACTTCTACAACTCTTACCGATTGAACGTTATGATGAAATCCGTTCGGAAGCAGTTCGTCTAAAGTTGCTTCACCACAATGCCCGAAAGCTGTATGCCCCAAATCATGTCCCAGAGATATTGCTTCAACCAAATCTTCGTTGAGATGCAAAGCTCTTGCCATGGTTCTTGCAATTTGAGAAACTTCAAGAGTGTGGGTTAATCTGGTTCTGAAATGGTCGTTATACGGAGACAGAAAAACCTGTGTTTTGTGTTTTAATCTTCTGAATGATTTTGAATGAAGAATTTTATCCCTGTCCCTTTGGAAAGCGGTTCTTATGGCAAATTTTTCTTTGCGCTCACGTTTTCGCCCTTCTGATTCTTTGCACTTTGTTGCAAAAGGACTTAAAATTTCATATTCTCTTTCTTCAAGTTCATCTTTAATAGTAGTAAATTCTGTACTCATAACTGTATTATACAAAAGCGGATGTTTTTGTAACTACCCCAAAAGTTGTATTTTAGGGCTTTATAGTGTATATTTAATATAAAAGGAGAGAGAATATAATGGAACTGTTAAACATAGATTTCTTAATCAGATTATGTGCGGCATCAGCTCTTGGATTTGCTTTGGGGCTGGAAAGAGAACTTACCAATAAGTATGCAGGCTTGAGAACACATATTTTAGTTTGCCTGGGTGCATGTGTTTTTACAATCTTGTCTATATATGGTTTCCCGACATTTGCATCAGGTGATAACGTAATTATTGATCAGGCTACCGGTGTCAGAGATACGGCAAGAATTGCGGCTCAGATTGTTACAGGTATCGGTTTTATAGGTGCCGGTACGGTATTAAGAAATGGTCCGATGGTTTTTGGTTTAACCACTGCAGCTACCTTGTGGCTTGCCGCAAGTGTCGGTATGGCATGCGGTGCCGGAATGTATGATGTTGCGGCTATTTCAACAATATTAAGCATAGCGGTTTTGACATTGGTCAGAATGTTTGAAAGACGAATTCTTCCTACCAGTGCTAAACAGGTTAAAAGATTTAAAATTTCCGTTTATTGTGATTCGGGTGATGCCAAAAAAATATATGATTACTTGACATCAAAAGCAGATGATGTAAGGGACTTTGTTTCGAAGAAATTGATTGAAAATCCCGATAAGGTAAAGGTAACATCGTCATTAGAAGTTGCCAATAAAAAAATTATTGATGAAATATATGAATATTTGAATGATATGACAGGACAGGATTCAATATCATTACAGGAATTAAATGATTAAAGAAAAGAAAAAAGGCAAATATACACGTACAGAGAAATCTTTACAGGAAGAAATCTCGGGTTACTTGCGGACGGCAGGCATAACATTTATCGCTGCTGCGATTATAACTGTGCTGCTCTCATTCCACGCAAGAAGTGAGATGGTACGGAACATTTATGCTTCAAAAACCCATGCCAGAACAAAGCTGGAAGCAAAGTTAGCACAAAAAATAATTGCACAGTCTGACTTAACAAAATCTTTGCATAACAAGAGTTTTAAGATTTGTATGCAGGTCGGAAATCTTTACGAATCTGCCGAAGATTATTATAAAGCGGAATATGCATATTACCTTGCATACAATAAAGCTCCTGAAAATAATTATAATGCTCATTACAGACTGGCAAGACTTTTGATAACAATGCAAAAGTTTGATGATGCCCAGAAAATTATTGATTCCGTAATTGATACAAATAACGTTAAGGTCGTTAATTTTAAAACCCGTATTTATATTAATATGGGTGATAAATATATGGCTGAAAACAAGTTTGTTAAAGCAGCTGCCGCTTACGAAAAGGCTAAATATTATTATGAAAAATTATCCAAGCGTGATAAATATGTTCATAACTCAATAAAGAAAAGACTATCCGAAGCATATTTGAATACTGCGGATGTTATGGTTACAAACGGTTATAATTCGGATGCAATAAAATATTTAAAACAGGCAAGGACTTATGCTCCGGACAATGACATGATTAAGTATAAAATGGCAATTGTATATGCGGATTTGGATCCTATAGTTTCTGTAGATTATTTCAATTATTTGCTTGAAAAAATGCCTCAGCATATTGATTATGACGTATTTATAAGAGCTTTGATGAAAGCATCAAACATAGCGGAAATTCAGGGTGATACGGTTAAGTCTAAATATTACAGATACAGAGCTCATTCAGTTGATTTATTCGTAAATAACAAAGTTGTGTATAAAAATGAACTTGATGTAGAACTTAAGAATTTCAATATTAAAAAAGTATTTTTCAGATACAAACTGAATGCAAAATTTACGTTAATTAATAATTCGTCTAACGATATAAATCGTTTGCATGCGGAATTTATACTTCGCCATAAAAATGATAACAAAGAAGTTTACACCGTACAGTGTGCAACAAGAAAAAATCCTATTTATTCAAATGGCGGAAGTTCAAAAGACATAGATGTCAGTTTTGGGAAAAATATATTTACGAAAAAAGAACTTGAACAGTATTATATAGATGTATATGTTTATAAAGATAAACAATACAAAACATTTGAAGGAACATTTAATGTTCCGGTAAAATAGTTAATGAAAATTGCGGAGTTTTGTTTTGACACACGAGCATGAACACGAAATAACAAATGCTAATGAAAAAAAGACACTGGTTGTAATAATATTAACCGTTATAACAATGTTTGCGGAAATTATATACGGATATATTACACATTCAATGGCTTTACTTGCTGACGGTTATCACATGGGTACGCATGCTCTTGCTTTGGGCTTAACTTATGCGGCATATATATTAATTCGTGCATTTAAAGATTCTCCGAGTTTTCCGAACGGAACAACCAAAATCGGGACTTTGGCAGCATATACAAGTTCTTTGTTTCTGGGCATTACGGGTGTATGGATTATATATGAGGCTGTACAAAGGGTAATCTCTCCGATTAATATAAAATTTGACGAAGCAATTTTGGTTGCTGTGATTGGGTTGGTTGTAAATGTGGTTTGTATTTTGGTTATGAATTTTGATAGTAAACATGACCATGATGGTGAAAAAGATGAAGATTACAATTTTATGGCAGCATATTATCACATTATGGCAGATGCCCTGACTTCGATACTTGCAATAGCAGCACTTTTAATAGGAAAATATTTTGGTGTTATTTATTTGGATGCTTTTATAGGAATTTTAGGCGGCTTCCTTATTCTGAGATGGGCAGTTCAGTTAGTTAAAAAGACAGTGATAATATTGATTGATATGAAAAAGTAACATAATGCCGTTTGATTAAGATTTGTAAAGAAATATTATAATTAACGCAAATTTATACATAAAAAGAACTTTATATATATGAAAGTACTTTAGTGTGTAAAGGTGTAATTTATTATGTCAGCAGGACTCACAGCAGCAGTTTTACCAACCGTAATATCAAGCAGCGGTTTTGCAGCAAGAAGACTTGACAGAGCACGTCAGGCAAATGATGCTGCACAAACTGTTATGAATTCTGTTGTAGCATCAGGACAAATAGAGAGAGCAGCTGAATGTTCCGCAAATATTGTCAAGGCAGCATCCCCTGAACTGGCTAATATGTTTATGAGTGCGGAAGAAAGTATTAAAGCAGCATCAGGTGCGGAAAAAGCAGCATCTGTTTCATCAGAAAGTTTCTTAAAAACGGCAGGCGGTAAATTATTAAAAGCATTAAAATTTGTCGGCGATTATGTTAATGAGTTTATTATATTCACAAGCGGATTAAGAGTTCTGACATCCGATGAACCCATAAAAGAAGGTTTTGTTGAAGGTGCAGGAATTGTCGGCATGTTAGCCATAACCGAACCTGCATATAAACGTCTTGCAGGAATGTCAACTTATGAAAGAAAGAACGGTAAATTAATTACCCATGAGCATGAAGCATTAATTAGGAAATTACCTTATGCAAGCAGCAGTATAGATGCAATGAAAGATTATTTTGCAGTTAAAAAGTTCTTTGGCATGACATTAAAGCATGTTCCGAAAATTGCAAAGGGTTTCGGATTAATTTTATCATCAATTGCAGGTTATCTAGGCGGAAGAAAACTGGCACTTTGTGTGTATGAAAAAATAACAGGTGAATCCGGTGAAAATGCCGTTCCGTCATTAGCGGCAAATAAAGAATTAGTTCCTGTTCGTGAGACTGCTTAATTTTTAGGAATCTTACCGTGTTCTTTATACAATGTCTGCCAATTAGATTGTGAACGTCTGTGGTTGTCTATTGTAGCTTCTAAAGATGCATTTATCAGATAGTAAACAAGCGGCATTGAGATTGCAAATACAATAATTGCAATCATAAAGTGTATAAATAATGTCCTGAGTAGTTTAAATCTGTGTTTTGTAAGTTCGATACTGTCCTGCTGGTGCAAAATATTATTTATAAGATTCTTTCTTTCTTTTACAGTTAAACCTTCAATAAAGTCCACATTTTGCGGATCTATGTATATTACGTATTTAGAATATTTAACTTTGCCGTCAAGGAAATCCAGACTGGCATTGTAGTCTTTTTGTTCCTGAGATGCTGCTCTCTCTGAGATGTTGCCGTTTGATAATTTTTCAATTGGTTCTCCGTCATTATTTGTGCCGGCAGACTTTATGGATGAATCATCAATTAAATCCGTAGCTGGATTATTCTTTTTGTTTAATTTTGCTTTATATTTTTTGATAAAGTTATCATCAAAAGTATTATTAACTTTTTTCTCTTCTTTTTTTACATTATCATCTGCTGCTTCAGTTTTTTGAACAGGTTGTTCTGCCGGTTTTTCAGCCGGTGTTTCTTCGCTTTGTGAAATTGCCGTTTCTTCTGTTTGTTCCGTTAATACAGGTATTTCTTCCGAAACCGGTTGCTCCGGCTGAACAGGAGGTGCAGGTTCTTCAAAAAGTGTTGAATCATCATCGGGATTTACCTGCGGTATTGTAGCAATGGTTTTTTCATTAGCAATACTTTCAGCTAGCTGATTATGAAGCTGATCGATAAAATCATCAGTAATTTCATCGTTAAGTGATGCTAATTCACTTATTTCAATTGAATCTTTTCCTTTATTAAAACCGCCAGCCATGAAAACTCTCTTTTTTTGTAGTATAAATATATTATATATTAGAATTTAGTGTTAAGCAATCGTAAGAGAAGATGATATGAAAATTGATTTAAGTAAACTTAAAGGATATATAAGAGAACTAGATAAATCAAAAATCCTTGTAATAGGTGATTTGGCACTCGATGAGATGGTTTACGGAGATACTGAAAGAATTTCCCGTGAAGCTCCCGTACTTATATTACGGCACACCCATACAAATTATATATTGGGCGGAGCATCAAATGCTGCGCATAACGTTTCTGAAATTAATAACAAAAAAGTTTCAGTAATTGGTATAATAGGCGAAGATTATCAGGGCGAGGATTTGAAAAAAGCATTTAAAGATGCCGGTATTGATTGTTCTAACCTTGTTGTTGACAGCAGCAGGGAAACAATTACAAAAACAAGAATATCAGGTTCTTGTTCCCAGTCAGTAACTCAGCAGATTGTCCGAATAGACAGACAGACAAGTGCTCCCATCTCAAAGGAAACAGAACAAAAACTTATTGAGAAAATCAGACTATTAATTCCGTTATACGATGCTATAGTACTTTCTGATTATCATTTGGGAACTCTTACTGATGCAGTTATACAAACCGTAACTGAGGAAGCGGAGAAAAACGGCAAAATTGTTGTAGTAGATGCCCAAAAGGATTTATACAGGTATAAGGGAATTACTTCTATGACACCGAATCTTCCGGATACTCAAAAACATGTTGGTTTTTATTTAAAAAGCAAAGAAGATTATTTGAGGGCAGGCAGTATGCTTATTAAAGAAACAGAAGCTCCTGCTGTGCTTATAACCTGTGGTTCTGAAGGGATGGTTGTTATTACGGATGAGGGAAGGTATTATCATATTCCCGTATTTAATAAATCAAAAGTATTTGATGTAACGGGTGCGGGAGATACAGTTACGGCTACTTATACTTTGGCACTGGCTGTAGGTGCTAATCCTGTTTATGCTGCTATAATCGGTAATATTGCAGCAGGAATTGTAATAAAGCAGTTTGGATGTGCTACGACAAATATTGATGAAATACTTTCAGAAGTTCCCGAATATATTGAAGTTTTTGAATAGGAGTAATATTAATGAAAAATATTTTTAATAAGCTGAATATTATTGATATAATAATTATTTTAGGTGTTATTACGGCATTGTTTGTTGGTGTTGCAACAATGAAGCATTTTCGTCAGACTGCCGATAAACAGATTGAAGCAACATCGCCTATAACTTTTCAGGTATTTCTGAGAGGTGTTACCGTAACAGGAGATAAATTCCCTATAGAACCAGAAGCAAAAACTTTTATAACCATAAGGAATGTTCCTTATTCAGAGTTGAAAGTGCTTGATGTTGTGTCGTCCCCCCGTCAGACTGCAGTTGCATCAGCAAAGAGTGAAAAACAGTATATTTTGGTTAATGATCCGGCACAACCGTCAATTTTTGATGCTGTTGTTACAATTACTGATGTTGCAAAAATTACAAAAGACGGTGCGGTTGTTGATGGTAATAAAATTAAAATGGGACTTCCTGTTACACTAGAAGGTGAAAATTACAAATTCAACGGTACAATCTCAGATGTGCGTGTAATATCTGATGTTAAAGTTGATGATTCCGGTGAAGCATCGAATGTCGGATAATTTTAACCGGTTATAAGTATAGGTTATATTAAAAAGATTATTACTTTATGTTTATAAATATTTTATTGGAAAATTTTCAGAAATTTATAAAACCTGTTTATGACAGAAGTTTTATACTCCAAAAAATCGATTGGTTAATCGGAATTAATATCTTTTTTGTTATATTAAGTTCTGTATTTGCTCAACCTGATGTGATAGGATATTTTGCATTATTTGCAATAATATTGACGATTATAAAACTTTTGACAAAATCAGGGGAAAAGTTTGAGCTGAATACTTCAGAAAAAATTTTGCTGATTTATTTTTTATTTGTCGTAATAAGTGTTGCGGGTTCATCATTCCTTTATCTGAGCATGAAGGGATTTATGAAAACATTGACTTATCTTGGGTTTTATATATCAGTTGTTCATTTTCTGAAAGATAATAAACAATTTATAAAATGGATATTTTTGACATTTGCACTATGTGCCTGTTATGAAACAGTTTTTGCATTTTTACAAAATTTCGGAGCCGTAGAAGAAATTTCAGGGTGGCAGGATATGTCCAATCTGAATCCCGAAGATGTAATGACAAGGGTTTACGGGACTTTAAAACCATATAATCCAAATCTTTTCGGCGGATATATGTTGTCAATTATTCCGTCATTTATTACATTACCTTTTATAAATAAAAAATTATTGCCTCTTTCAGTTATATTCGGAATTTTGTCTGTTGTCGCAACTGTTTTGACCGGATGCAGAGGGGCATATATCGGATTTTTCTTTATGTTTACGGCTTTGGTTTATATAACATACAAATTATTGCAGCCAAAGCTGCAAAAACTTTTCGCTACTGTTGCCGGTTTCTGTGTGTTGGCGGTATCGCTTATAGTAATGTCTGTTTCTTCATTAAGGGCAAGGATTTATTCTATTTTTGCTATGCGCGGTGACAGTTCAAATTCTTTCAGATTTAATGTATATCACTCCTGTATAAATATGTTCAAAGATAATTGGCTTTTAGGTATAGGCTGCGGCAACCAAAATTTCAGAGAAGTATATGGTTTATATATGAAAACAGGTTTTGATGCTCTGAGTGCATACAATATTTATCTGGAAATTGCTGTAGAAAGCGGGATTTTCGCTTTAATATTTTTTATAGGTTTTTTAACCGCAAACATTATTAATGCTGTAAAATATATATTCACAAATAAAACTAAGGAGGTTATTTTTGTTATAACAGCATTAGTTTCTTTGATTGGTATTATGGTACATGGAATGGTTGATACCGTATTTTTCAGACCTCAAATTCAGTTTACATTCTGGATTCTGATTGGTATAATCAATGTTATAACAGATAATGGGGAATAATTATGGCACGTATGGTAAATAAAATAGAGGTTATGGTCAGAACAAATCCGGCTGTACATAACAGAGTATATAAATCCGGTAAATTAGTTATAAGAGAGAACATTTTAAAAGATATGCAGGATTTGCTGCAGCTGAATAAAGTAAATCATAAGAAGTCCGATTCTGCTTTGTTAACAACAGAGCAGTCTCTTGCTTTCAGAAGTCAGTTTTTTAATATTTTTTAGTTAAAAGGAGTTAGTATGGCTTTTGTTATCAGAAATAACGGATATCCGTCCAAATCTGTAGTACAGACACAAATATTAAGCTGTATGGAGTGTGCGGAAAGGCGAATTTTGAATCCAAAGGAAATTTATAATCCTGATTTGATTATGCAAAGGATAAATTCGGCGGCAAAGGTCAGGCAAAAGCTGGAAACTGAAATTGCAGAGCAAAATAATGCAATAAAACAAAGTGCGGATGCAAGACAGAAGCTTAATGTTGTAATATAGAATCAGGACGGCGGAATTTCGTTTTAACAATCAATCAGATAAATTAAGGATATACGAATGGTTCTTGAAAGAATAAAATTTTTAAGAGATGAATTGAATAAATATTCATACAATTATTATGTGCTGGATAATCCTTTAATAAGTGATTTTGAATATGATAAGTTGTATAAAGAGCTTGAAGAATTAGAAAAGCAGAATCCTTTGTTTATCACCCCTGACAGTCCTACACAGAGAGTTGGCGGAATAAGTACCGGTTTTCAGGAAGTAACCCATAAATACCGGTTGTATTCTTTAGATAATACATACAATTATGAAGAACTCCGCAGATGGTATGAGCGGATAACAAAAGAGTTCGGGAATAATGTTGAGCTTGTATGTGAATTGAAAATCGACGGACTTGCGATAGCACTTGCATATAAAAACGGTTCTTTTGTGCATGGCGCTACACGCGGTAACGGAATAGTCGGCGAAGAAATTACACAAAATTTAAGAACAATAAAAGCTATTCCGTTAAAACTGTTTGAAGATGCGGATGTTGAAGTCAGAGGGGAAATATATATGCCCAAATCTTCATTTGAAAAACTCAATGAGGAAAATCTAAAACTCGGTGAAAAACCTTTTGCCAACCCGAGAAATGCGGCAGCCGGTTCTTTACGTCAGCTCGATAGTTCAATTACTGCCAAGCGTGATTTATCAATGTTTACTTATACACCAATTATAGAAAGGGCAAAAAAACAGCCAAAGACACACTGGGACGGAATTCAATATGTTAAAGAACTCGGTTTCAAGATTAATCCGAATATAAGACTTGTAAAAGATATTGAAGGTGCGGTGGATTTTTGTAAGGAATGGGAAACAAAAAGGTTTGAGTTAGATTATGCGACAGACGGTGTTGTTATAAAAGTTAACAGTCTTGCATATCAGAATGAACTCGGATATACGTCACGGGCGCCAAAATGGGCTACTGCATTTAAGTTTCCGCCGGAGGAAATCTCAACAACTCTAAAAGACATAGAAATCGGTATCGGTAAAACAGGTGCTGTTACTCCAGTTGCGGTATTAGAACCTGTTAATCTTGCCGGAAGCATTGTATCAAGAGCCAGCTTGCATAATTTTGATGAGATAAGAAGGCTTGATGTAAGAATTGGTGACAGAGTTCTTATAAAAAAAGCCGCTGAGATAATACCAAAAGTCATAAAGGTTTGTGATTCGGCAGAACATGATAATTTGCCTATATATCAGGTTCAGGGCAATTGTCCTTCTTGTGGTGAGCCAATCAGTGAAGTAGAGGGAGAGGTTAATTTATATTGTCTTAATCCGAACTGCCCTGCTGTATTAAGGGCAAAACTTGAATACTGGGTATCAAAAGAAGCTATGGATATTGAGTCAGTAGGACCTTCTGTTATTGAAAAACTGTACAATTTAGGTCTTGTAGCGGCACCGGTTGATTTTTATAAGCTTACTATTGATGATTTTCTTAAATTGGATTTGGTAAAAGAAAAGTCTGCCACAAATATGTATAATGCTATTCAGGCTTCAAAACAAAAACCTTTATCAAAATTTATTACTGCCTTATCGATTAGAAATGTGGGAAAAGAAACAGCAGAGCTTCTTGTTAATGAATTTCCGTCACTTGAGGATTTTAAGGCGGCAAGTATAGAAAGGTTAGCCGAAATTGACGGAATCGGTGATAAAATTGCACGTAATATTTATGAATTTTTCCACAATGAACATAACTTGCAAACCCTTGAAGAATTTAAAAATTTAGGATTTGATTTTTCATATACACCTGCCCAAAAGACGGATGAACTTGCCGGGAAAACATTTGTCTTAACAGGAACTTTACAATCAATGACAAGAGATGAGGCAAGTGATATAATAAAATCGAAGGGTGGAAAAACATCGTCTTCGGTATCTAAAAAAACCTCCTATGTTGTAGCAGGAGAAAATCCCGGTTCAAAATTGGACAAAGCTCAGGATTTAGGTGTTATAATATTGAATGAGGAAGAATTTAAAAATTTAGCAGGAATAGAATAGGTTAAATATGAAAAAAAATATTAATATAATTCAGGTTAAAGGTTTCAGAGGAATTTTATATTTAGTATTTATGGGCTGCTGTTTTGCTGCAGGTTTCGGGTGGTTTCCCGGCTGGAGCTGTATGAAATTATGGAATTTTGCGGCTTCTCATTGGATTCAGATTCCGCAGATTGGTATTTTTCAGGGTATTCTTTTATGGGGTATCATTGCCGCTTCATATTTTACATTCAGAAAAGACAAACTTGTTGTTTGTATGAAATCTTCAGAAGGACTGAGTGAAGAAGAATTAAGGTCTGTTTTTGCAGATATGAAGAAGCAGATTAAGGACGATGCTTTTTTAAAAAGTATGATGAAAGCTCATGAAGCTGAACTGAGAATTAAAAACCTTTCAGAAATGAATATTCCGGGAGTTGATATAAAGGACATAAAGCCGGTATCAAACTCTAATGCTAATAATAAGACAGCAGAAAAAGCGGAAACGAAATAGGATATATATAAATGCCAAGTGTATCGCCAATCAAACATTCGCCTGTTGCAAAATATTTAATTGAAAATAAAGCTAAAGCATACAAAAACCCGTCAGAATTTTGTGATGTAGAATTCAGAAATGCTGAAAATCAAGTGTTGGGACTTCTGAGGAAGGGCGAAAATACTTTGCATGGGTATAAATATATTAATATTGATTTGTATAAACCTGATGAGCAAATTCCATTTTTGTCGCAAAATATAATAATTGAAAAATTAGTAAAATATTTTTTGCCGCAGCGCAGATTTATGCCGGTTAAAATAGAAATTGAAAAAACTATCAAAGATTTTGAGCATAATACAATACAAAAAGATACTGTTACTCGTGGGCTTGCATCTGACAGGTATATAGAAAAATTGAAAGATTCAGAAGAACTTCAAGCTGAAAGAAAGAAACTCGGGGATAATGTTCCGGAGGACTATCCTGTATATAAGATAAATAAGCCATTCAGGTATGAATTTAAAGCTCATTTGTATTATCCGCAGTATTCTATAAATAAAACAAAGCCGATTATAAAGGAAAAATAAAATGACAAAGATATCACCAATCGCAGCAATTTTAACGGCAAACAGAGCAATTCCCAAACGAAATGGTAATGTTTGGCATTTTTATACCAGAGAAGGTTTGTATCTCGGCAGGCAGATAAAAATGGAGCAAAATGGGGCTTCTGCATATATCAGAGAAATTTTTGGCGAAGGATTAAAAAGACTTTTTTATGAATGTAAAGTCATTGCGGAACAGTGTTTTTATTGCTCAGATGAAAAATTTCCGCTTGGTGTGGGTATAGTCCCAAATAGCACTTACATACTGACACATTCCGTTGATCAGATATCAAACACTATAAAGTCAACTCAAAGAGAAAGACAATTAATCAGTCCTAAAGCTTTGATTGCAATGGATGAAAATGTAAATGTCGGAATTTTTGAAGTGCAAAAACCGTACAGGTATGTTGAAAAGTGTATTTCTGATGAAACGTCCAAATTAAAAAAACATCTTCAAATAAAACACACAATTCATTAGTTATTATATTTTTTCAAAATCAACGGCACCGTGTTTGCACAAAGGACAGATATAATCATCAGGTAATGTTTCACCTTCATATATATATCCGCATATTTTGCATCGCCAGCCTGATTTTTTAGTTTCCTGCGGCTTTGGTTTTATATTTTTTTGGTAATATGCGTAACTTACACTTGGTTCTTCACTCAAAACTTCCGCAGCAACGAGCTGTCCGATAAACAATATATGCGAACCCAAATCAAGTTCCTGTTTTACATAACCCGAAAGGAATGCATTTGTGTTTTTTGTTAAGTATAATACTCCGTTAGGGCTTCTTTTTGTGTCATTATAATTTTCGAATTTATTACAAGTTGCTCCCGATTGATATCCGAAGTGTTTGAAAGTTTCAAAATCTGTTTTTTCTGTTAGCATTGAAACGTTAAACTTTTTTGTTCTTTGAATCATAGCGGTTGTATAATTCTGTTTGTTAACAGTAATTGAAACCTGCAGCGGATTTGAAGTTACCTGCATAACGGTATTAATAATACATCCGTTATCCTTAGTTCCTTCATTTGCGGTAAGAACATAAAGCCCATATCCTATATTAAACAATGCTTTTGTATCCATATAAACTCCCTTTTTTGTTTATTCTATCATATATAAATTGGAATTAGCAAATTTTTGCGATATTATAGATTTATGATTGTAAAAATTTTTCGGGAACCGCCAATAGACAATAATAATTATCTTATTATTGATGAAAAAACAAAAGAAGCTGCATTGGTTGATTGTTCAAGTGTTGATACTGAAATTGCAAAAACAATAAAAGATATCGGTGCGGAATTAAAGTACATTCTTTTAACGCACGGTCATTTTGATCATGTCGCAGGCATAAGACCAACAAATGCCAAAATTGTAATGCATAATGCTGATTTGAACGAATTAAAAAAAGCAAATCAGTATTTGCCGATGTTTGGAATTCCTGATATAACAATTCCAAATGTAGATATCTATGTTAATGACGGTGATATTATAAAGCTTGGTGAAACTGAGATTAAAGTTATTCATACTCCGGGACATACACCGGGCGGAGTTTGTTATTATGCAGACGGAAAACTGTTTTCCGGCGATACTATTTTCAGGGAGTCAGTAGGAAGATGCGACCTTGAGGGCGGTGATTTCGACCAAATAGTAGAAAGCATCGAAAATAAAATTTTTACATTACCGGATGATACAGAAATATATCCCGGACATGGTAAAACAACTGATGTTAAGTGGGAACGGGAACACAATCAGTTTTTGTAAATGCTGCCTGTTTTATTAATAATGATTTACTAATTCATGGATAGAGTCTTTGAGTTGTTTATATTTGCTTTGGAACATTGTATGAATAGTCGGTTCATTATCAAAGTTGATGTTAAAATCTTTTGCAATTTCTTTTTGCAATCTCAAAAAACCGTTGATTCCCTGAACAGCCTGTCCTTTTAGTACTGTGTTAATATCATTTATTTCGTTTACTATATTATCTCTGCAATTCATCATGTCATTAACGATGTTATAAAACATTCTGTTTCTGGTGTCCTTAATATATTCATCCGATTGCATGTACATACGTATCTGAACGAGTTCTTTTGGTACCTTTGTCGAAATATTAACGACTTCCCTTTTTGTAATCATTTTTATTTCATTTACTGCATTCTGAGATTCAGCAGTTTTAATTGCTCTTACATTCATTGTAAAAAATCCTTCCCAAATTATTATTAGTATGATTAATCTTTAAATTATATTATTCTCTGAAACTTAATTCAGGCAAAGCTTTTTTTAATGTGGCACGAACATTTGCCATTTGTGCTTCAATAATATCATCAGTCATTGTTGCATTTGCATCCTGCATTTTTATTCTGAATGCCATTGACTTAAAGCCTTCCTGTACGTGTTCTCCCTGATAAACATCAAAAACTTCGCATCCGTTGAATATATTATTTGCGATTCCTTTTTTGATTATTTTTTCAAGTTCATCCCAGGAAGTTTTTTCAGGGATAATTACAGCCAAATCTCTCTGAACTTCAGGGAATTGCGGTAATTTTTTGAATCTGGGTACTGATTCGTTAAAGGCTTCTATTATCATATTTAAATCAAGTTTAAATAAAAATGCATTTTGATTGAGTTTTAATTTACTTCTGACTTCAGGATGAACCTCGCCATAATATCCGACAACAGCCGGTTGTTTCCCAAGCAGAGTTAATACGGCAGTTTTGTATGGATGTAAACAGCCGTGAGAATCTGCGAGAGGTGAATCTGCAAGCAGAGCATATTTTATTCTTTTTGAAAGTCCTAACTCTTCAAGAACTTTGTCTACAATACCTTTAACTGTGTAGAAATCGACTTCTCCTGAGGGCTGCCATAATGAGTTTTGAACATTACCGGTAATTATGCCGGCAAGGGTTAAGGTTTCTTTTACACCGGAATTTTTCTCGTCAGTTTCTCCTGTTTTCAGGTAACTTCTTCCGATTTCATAGCCCCAAAAATCTTTTTGTCCGTTATCGTAATTGTATTTTACAATATTTAAAAGACTTGCCATAAGAGTTTGTCTTAACATTGTGCAATCTTCGGATGCCGGATTTTCAACATATATAGCCTTTTCTTTATCAAAAGTCATGTTAAATTGTTTTAATAACGGCTCACCGATAAGTGATGATGTCTGAAGTTCATTAAGTCCTGCACTTCTCATGAGTGAGTGAATTTTTTCAATAACTCTTTCTGCCGATGATATTTCTGCCGTACCGGCTCTGTTCGGTAAAGTAGGTGTAATTTTGTCGTATCCGTTAATTCTTGCAATTTCTTCAATCAAATCAACTTCTCTTGTTACATCATCCGCACGGAACGAAGGAACTTCAACTCTGCAGGCAACTTCGTTTTTACCCAGTATTGTGAAGCCCAGTCTTTCCAATATTGTTAATGCTTTTTCTGCATCTATGTCACAGCCCAAAATTCTCTTTATTTGCGGGAATCTTAAAGTTATGGTAACGGGTTCCGGTTTGTCATCACCTGTTTCAACATAGCCTTCAAATTTGGCATCCGCATATTTTATCAGAAGCTCGACTGCTCTCATAAGACCTTTGTGGACGGCTTTAATATCAATTCCTCTTTCAAATCTTGAGCATGCATCAGATTTATAACCGACACTTCTTGAACTTTTTCTGTTGGATTGAGCTGTGAAGTATGCTGCTTCAAGAGCCAGATTTTTTGAGTTTTCATCTATTTCCGAATTGTGTCCTCCAAAAACACCGCCAAGGCAGACAGCTTCTTTTTCCGTAGCTATAACAACTGTATCTCTTGTCATTGTTCTTTCAACTTCATCAAGAGTGATAATTTTTTCGCCTTCTTCAGCACGTCTTACGCACAAATAACCGTTTAATTTATCATAATCAAATGCATGAAGCGGAGTGCCATATTCTAACATAACGTAGTTTGTAATATCAACAACATTATTTATTGCTCTGATACCTGATGCAACTAATCTTTTTTGCATCCAATCAGGAGAGGATTTAATATTTATACCTTTTAAAATACCGATTGAATAATATTTACAAACATCATAATCTTTTATTTCGACTTTAAAGTCGGGTGTTTCTCCCTCTCCACCGGGGAGGGTAGTGGTAGGGGCTGTCATAGGTCTGTCAAATAATGCACTCAATTCTCTTGCAATACCGATAACAGACATTTGATCACCTCTGTTTGCCGTTGGAGCTGTATGTAAAATATAATCTTTTTCAAAACCTAAAACATTTTCTACATCAACACCAATTCCGACGTTAGGAAATATTCTGTTAAGAATTAAGATTCCGTCTTCTTCCTGATAATTTCTGTCAGCAACGCCGAGTTCATCATCAGAACAGAGCATACCCTGAGATTCAACACCTCTGATAACTGCAGGTGTGAGTTCAAACTGTTCGCCTGTTTTTCTGTCAAGTACTTTGCTTCCGACTGATGCATAAGGAATTATTTGTCCTACTGCAATATTTTGACCGCCGCATACGACTGTTTTTAATGCATTACCCGTATTAACGGTAACCAAATGTAATCTGTCAGAATTTGGATGTGCATCTATTTTTTCTATTCTTGCGGTAATTATATTTGTAAACTGAGGTTTTACTTCCTCAATTTCTTCAACCTCCAAACCACTCATAGTAAGCTCATGAGCAATCTGTTCGACACTTATATCTTTTAAATCAACTAATTCATTCAACCAGTTTAATGAAACCTGCATATTTATACCTCTCTGTTTTCTTTTATTGTATTACAAATAGGGCTAAAGTAAAACAGATTCTGTAAAATTAAAAACAGAAAAGCTGCTTACTGTGAATTTTCGTTTAAACTTTTAACACTAAACGAAGCAAAAATCGGAATCATGCTTAATACCACCAAAACTTGTATAATACCGAATTTTTGAGCAACGGCACCAAGGAATGACATACAAAGTGCGACCGTACCCCAGCAAAAACCGTTAATAAATCCGGCAACGATACTTTTGTATTTCGGCAGTGTTCTCTGTGCCCAAACCATGATAACAGGCTGTGCAAGCATTGTTGTAAATCCTATTATTCCGTATAAAATCATTGAAAGAACAGGAAATGTTTTATATGTCATTGCAAACAGAATCATCATCGGAAATGATGCACACATTGAAAAATATATTACCGGCTTAGAACCGAATCTTCTTTCAACTTTCGGACTTACAAAAGAACCTATTGCTCCGGCAAATATGAATAAAAACAGAGCAAATCCTATATAGAAAGGTGAATGTCCCATATTTTTCCACAAAAATGGTAATAAGATACCGCAGCTGTTTGCAACAAGAGATTTCATCATTGCAACAAGCATAAGCAGATTCATTTGATTAGAACTGAATATTTCTTTAAACGATTCGGTAAATTTGTTATGTTCGGGTTTCTTTTCAATAACCGAAAGTTTAGGCACAAACAAAAACATTGATGCTGCAAGTATCAATCCGACGAATGATGTTCGGGATATCATTCCTAACCCCATGACTTGTGTAATAAGTGCTGCTACGAGAGGTCCGAAAGCAAAACCTACCGAACCCATGCTTATAAAAGTTCCCATGTTGTCAGAAGTATTTTTGCCGGAAAAAATATTTACAAATCCTATGCCTTGTGGGTGAAAAAAACTTCCGCCCAAACTTCCGAGTACCATGAAAAGTATGAGAAAAGGTATATTTGGTGCATTAGGTGCAAGCGGAATAAATATCGAAACAAGTATTAACCCCCAAAATATAAAAAATCTTTTTATAATATTATCTGCAAAAAAACCAAAAAGCGGCTGAAGCATGGAAGAACAAATGTGAGCAATACTTATAATAACTGCGGCAACAGCCATCGAAAATCCCAGCTTTGATGCAATAAACGGCATAATAGGGTTTAAAAAGCCCGTATATATATCGCATACAAGGTGTGCAGCACATAACCAGACTATAGCTTTTTTTGTTTGATTTACAGTAATGTTCATAACAAAATTTTAGTATAAAAATTTATGGTTTTCTATTTTGTTTTAAATGTTAAAACTGTCCATCCGCCTATATTATCGGAGTACAAAATACCATAATTCCTGTTTTCTATTGTGTCATACAGTTTGTTTTTTATATGAGAATATGTTTTGAACATTTCAGGAATATCTTTATTATTGTTTATTTCATCTTCAGGATAAAAACTTACCGTATTCAGAATAATTAATGAAACTGTTTGGTTTTTTGGAATTTCATCAAATATCTGTTCGGGTTTTTCGGCATATTTAAAGCGGTATGTTTTACTAATGTCATAAGTTTTTATTCCGTTTAAATCTGTGTATCTTAAAAACCTATCCGGTGCATAATAAGTAAAAATTGCATTCTGAGGTTTTCTTGCGTTAAGTATTTCACCAACAATTCGATTCCCTTCGTGCCTCATGATTTTAGTAACGTAATATGGAGAAAAGAAAGATAATAAATGAAGTGTTACAAAAAGAATAAAAAGAATCAGCCCCGTTCTTTTAAGTCGTGCAGCACCACACACCATAATTATTATAAAAACGGGAAGAACTTCAATAGAATATTTTGTGATAAATACGATTAAGCCAAATTTTGCCAATATGGCAAGAGTTATTACGGTTAAGAATGAAACAGCAGTGAAGCCTTTGTTATTTTTAATTCCAAAAATCATACAGAAAACTGCAATAAGCGTCGGAATCAACAGCCAGAATGTGATGTTGCTGTTATAAAAGAAAACAGGCTGTGCATTTATATTATTTGTTAAAATCGGAGAAAAGAAATCACTGAATAAAAACAAAATATTTGTGTAACCAAACGTTCCCCACCATTGGGAAAACGACCTCTGCCAAAGTATATTTGAGCCTAAATAAAATAAAATAAACAATACGGCAATTGTTAATAAAAGCCCTGTTAAAATTTGTTTGCGGGAGCATTTAGAGAATAATTTTTGTTTGTAGATGAAATACAAATAGTTAAAGAAAACAAAAATAAATCCTAAAACATGTGTGAAAATAACAGTAATGCTTAAAATATTAAATATAACCAGATTCTTTTTTGAAGGTTCTTTAATTGCTCTTATCGTAAACAGTAACAGCAGAGCAGATAAAAGGAACAGAAGCGAATAAAACCTGACTTCCTGAGAATAATATATGACAAAAGAAAGAACAGAAGTGGCTATTGCAGCAAAATAGCCTGTTTTTTTAGAATATTCTTTACCGGCAAAATACATTGCCGGAATTGCCAAAACTCCCGGAATTACTGATGTCAGACGTAATATAAAATCGGAACAGTGCGAAAAAGGTTTTAAATACAAGTAATATAACGGCATGTGACATTGTTTAACAATTCCATTCCAAAAACCTTCAAAAAAAGGAGTGTTTGCAATCATCCAGCTTACATATTCGTCATTCCACAAACCTTCAGGTTTTATTATGTATGTTAATCTTAATACAAGTCCCAGCAGAATTATAAACGGCATTTTCTCTCCCTTGCACCACAGCCAAACTTTATATATAATATTTTACATGACAAAGCTTATTATTCAAATACCTTGTTTTAACGAAGAAGAGAACTTATTAACCACACTCAATGATTTGCCGAAAACTGTTGAGGGTATAGATGCTCTTGAAGTTTTGGTAATAAATGACGGTTCAACAGATAATACAGAACAGATTGCAATGGATTGGGGTGCAAATGTAATAAATATCAAGCCGAATAAAGGTCTTGCAAATGCTTTCCGTACCGGACTTCAGGAGTGTTTAAAACTCGGAGCGGATATTATAGTTAACACTGATGCCGATAATCAGTATTGTGCAAAAGATATCGAAAACCTTGTAAAACCTATACTAAATCATGAAGCTGATATTGTAATAGGTGCAAGAGATATTTTTTCTATTAAGGATTTTTCTTTATTAAAAAAACTTCTTCAAAAACTGGGTTCAGCAGTTTTAAGACTGCTATCTTCAACCCGTGTTGATGATGCACCGAGCGGTTTTAGAGCTTTTACAAAAGAGGCTGCATTTCGTTTAAATATTTTTGATAATTATACATACACAATGGAAACTCTCGTTCAGGCAGGTGCAAAAGATTTACGTGTAACATCAGTGCCGATAAGAGTTAATCCCAACACAAGAAAATCAAGACTTGTTAAAAATATTTTTGACTATATTTTTAAATCTATGAAAACTACAATCAGAATGTTTATCATTTATCGTCCGTTCAGATTTTTTATGATTCTCGCCATACTGGCAGGCATCATGGGGCTTGGACTTGGCGGAAGGTTTTTATACTTTTATCTGACGGGAAATGGTAACGGACACATCCAATCACTGATTCTTTCATCAATAATTCTGATTTCATCAGTTCAGCTTGTAATAATAGCCATAATGGGAGAACTTCTCTCCATTAACCGCAAACTGATAGAAGATATCCAAACAAGAGTCAGAAAAATTGAATTAAAGGATAAGTAAGGATTTTTTCTTTTTAGTTCGTGGTGTAAAATAATACACTTAACTGACTATAAAAGAATTTTATTGGTTATAGTATTCTACTTTTTGGGTGGTTTTTTTCCTGTCATTGCTTCGTAAAATTTGTCATTTTCTTCATGAGCTGCTGATGTCATTGCTTGATAATATTTTTCACCATTCCCCGGAGTCTTGTAAAATTTGGAACCAAATTGTTCATCTGATTGTGTATCGTAACTTTGCTCCGAACTATCTTGAGAACCGTTTAGTTTTGCCTGCTCTTTATATATTTCGATTTCTCTCTTAAGGAAATTTACTTGAGCCTGATTAAGTTTAAAATCTCTAATGATGCCTAATAAGCCTCCGATTTTTCCGTTAGGTGATTTTTGTGCAACATCTCTGGGACCGCCATGACCTTGATAATTTTCAGGATTTACGATTCTAAGATATGCATTTCTTACATCATCTGAAACGGATGCCAGCCATTGTGTTTCGTTCATAACAGCTTGTTTATTATTTGCATCTGTATCATCAGGTTCTTGTGCTTGATTTCTGCTTACAACTTCATCTTCAGTTTCTATTTCCGGCATTTCTCCTGTTTTCGCAGTTCTTGTATTATTCATAATGTTTAACAGGTTATCTTGTATTTTTTTGAATAATTCCGTTGTATCTTTTCCCAAATTATTCATTTTTCCACGAAGTGTATAATATAAATTTTGTGCAGAAGAACTAATTGTCTCTAACTGAGATTTTTCAACGGTTGATATTTTTCCTTTAACATTACCGTTTGCATCTGTTAGATTATCGTCGTTGTTAAAAAATTCTGTTATTTTTTTATTGACATCTTTTGATAAATTATTAACAGTTTCATTTAAACCGGCTAAATTATTTGCCAATTGATAATTAGACTGACCTACATCTTTTGTCAGATTATCAAATTGTTCAGTTATTGTTGGTTTTTGTTGAACTTGTTCTGTTCCGTTATTGCCATCAACATGCATACTATACTCTCCTTATGGTTGTACTTACTTATACTTATATAAAGTATTCCACAAGGCTTTGATTTCATAACATTAGAGATTTGTTACAAAACTTTATACTTTATAAATAAGTCAGTCCCGATTGCTTTGGATTTGTATATTTTCAGATTTTTTGCCTGTGATATTTTTTCAATATTATCTCCGTCAAAACAGCTTTTTCCGTTGTTATCGTTCAGAATTTTCGGTGCAATAAACTGATAAATTTCATCAATCAGACCTTCTTTTAACATAGAGCCGGCTAATGTTCCGCCACACTCAACAAAAACCGTATAAATCCCTTTTTTATAAAGCTCTGATAACACATATTTAATGTCTAATTTACCATTTTTATTCACTTTAGTGTTCTTTCTTGTTGCAACAAAAACTTCTCCCTGCTCAAAAATTTTTGAATCCGTTGAAACTCTTGAATTTGTATCCAATATACATTTGTTCTTATGTTCCATTTTTGGATTGTCTGCAATTACCGTATTAGAGCTTGTCATTATGCAATCAAATTCTTTTCTGAGTTTATAAACTTCTGCTCTTGCATCTTCCGAAGTTATCCATTTGGAATCGCCGTTGTTTGTTGAAATTTTACCATCCAGTGTTGTTGCGGTTTTAAGAACAACATAGGGTAGTTTTTCCTTCATATTTTTTATAAAAATACGGTTTAAAAATTTTGCTTCATCTTCCAAAACCCCTGTTGTAACTTCAATACCTGCCTGTTCAAGTTGTTTTATTCCGTTAACTTTGGGGTTAATATCCTTCATTCCTATTACAACACGTTTTATTCCGTATTCTATGATTAAATCCGTACATGGTGGCGTTTTCCCATAGTGAGAGCAAGGTTCAAGGTTAACATAAAGAGTGCCGCCTTTGGTTTGATTATTGTTTAGTTTTAGTAACGCATTACGTTCTGCGTGATTTTCTCCGTATTTGTGATGATATCCGGTTGAGATAACATCACCGTTTTTATCAAGAACGACACATCCAACCATAGGATTCGGAGTTGTTTTACCTTTGCCTTTTATAGCCAGACTGAAACACTTTTTCATGTATTTTTCATCAAGATTAACCATAATTAGATTATATCAGGAAGTTATTGACAGGCAAAAATTAATTATTTTAGCAGCCACAAAATAAAACTTTCCAGCCAGTTTTTCTTTTTAGGCGGTTTATGGTTGTTTGTATCTCTTGAACCGGCAGTCTGTCTTTGGACAGGGTTGCCGTCTTTTCCCGTAAATTCATACCCTCTTTTAGTAGAAAGTTCATCTTTTATTTTGTTGAACCGTATCTGCTCGGGTGTATTTTGTTTAATGTTTTTAAGGGCTCTATATTCTTTAATAAGTTCTTTATTAGTCATTTTCCCGATAATTACATCTGTAAGTTCAGAAAATCTTCTTGTTGCAGGTTCGTTAGTGTCTGCAGTTTTAATAAAAGATAGAAGAGCATTATATTCGGTTAATAAATCCTTTTCACTCATGCTTTCAGCTTTTGGAATAAGATTCCCGATACCTCTGAAAATATCTGATGGCTGCGGCTCGGGCACATGCATTAATTCATACAATGCCTGATTTTTGTCGTGCTCAAGTTTTGTAATCGGTTTTGGCATACTAAATTCAAAATCAAACTTGCCATCCAGTTTTTTGTTGAATTTGTTATATATATCTTGAGCTTCTTTTGTAGGTTTAAGCGGTCTTGTGAAAAGTGATTTTATGCGCTTAACAAGTGATTTGCATTTGGATGGTATAAATATAATTCCGTTTGAACCTTCCTCGAGATGTTTAATAAACGGCGGAAATATTTCTGTTAATTCATCAATTACCTCATCCGGTTCGGATGCACCTGCTTTTATATCTTCTTTTACCGGGTTTATTTTTTTAGACAGGTATTTTTCAAACAAACCATTTAGTACATCAATAATTGTTATTTCTTTGTCTTTGTTTTCTTCAATAGCGGCTTTTAATTCTCTCTCAAAAGTTTCTTTGTCGGGTAAATCCACTTTAACATGGCTTGTTTTTGCTTTTTCTGTGAAAATTTTGTTAAGATAATCTATAAATGTTTTTTGTTCCTGTTCAAGTTGCTCTAATTTTTTATTTAATTCAGGTTGAGGATTTCTTTGAGCCTTGCGTTTAAAAATTCCTGAGAAAAAGTTTTTTATGCTTTTTAAATATGATTTTGCAGTTTTAAAATTATTTACTGGATAGTCCGGTTCTTTATTGTATAAAAATGATGCAACTTCTTTAAGGTCAGTATCAAGGATACCTCCCTCAAGAACTCTCGGTAATCTTGTATCATTAAAATATTCGTCATTATTTATAAATTCTGTATCAGCAGTTTCAGCAATTTTATCAGAAGTTTCATCAACTACAGGCGGCAAGTTTTCCGGTTTTTCATTTTTCTGCGAGTTAAGTATCTCATTAATTTTCTTTTCTGCATCTTCTGCGGCTTTTTTTGCTTTTTCTTCAGCCTCTTTAATCTTTTGTTGTGCTTCTTTTTCAGCTTTTTCTATTGCTTTTTTTGCACTCTTATGTTTGTAAACAGCCACTCCTCCTGCACCTATTGCCGCAAGTCCGAACAAAGCTGCCATAATGTCTTTACTCTTGTCTGCAGCTATAGGTATTGACTTTACTTCTGTTGAATTCGGTTCAGAGTACTGAATATTTGCTGATGGTTGTATGTTTTGAATGCTTTCTATTGTCACTTTTAAACGTCCTTTTTGTATTTCAAAACCCGTAAAACTAAAATTTGCTATTATTTTGGGTAAAATTAAGTTTTGTAAATATAGTTAAAAAAAAGCAGACTTGGAATGCCTGCTTTTTCTTTTTGAAAAGATTATTTATCGGCTAAACATCAGCCAATTTCTTGTAGTAATCATGTGCCTGTTCAAATTTGTAAGCAAAGTTGAACAATTTTGCTTCTGCAAGCTGCGGAGCCATGATTTGTAAACCGATAGGCATGCCGTCTTTATCAAAGCCGGCCGGAATTGATATAGCCGGAATACCTGCAAGGTTAGCACCGATTGTTGCGATATCAGTTAAATACATTGCTAACGGATCTTCTGTTTTTGAACCTAAATCAAAAGCTGTATTAGGACAAGTAGGTGCAATAAGAACATCAACCTGTTTAAATGCATTTAAGAAATCTTCGTTTACAACTCTTCTCATTTGTAAAGCTTTTTTGTAGTATGCATCGTAGTATCCTGAACTTAATGCATAAGTTCCGAGCATTATACGGCGTTTAACTTCCGGTCCGAAGCCTTCTGCTCTTGTCTTGCAGTACATTTCAAGTAAATTCTTTGCATCACCTGTTCTGTAACCGTATTTAACACCGTCAAATCTTGCAAGGTTTGAACTGCATTCAGCAGTTGCCAAAATATAATAAATTCCGATTGAGTGTTTAATATTAGGAAGAGATATTTCAATAACTTCCGCTCCCATTGATTTATATGTATCAATAGCATTTTGAACAGCTTTTGAGACATCTTCCGCAAGACCTTCTCCGATGAGTTCTTTTACAACACCTACTTTCAATCCTTTAATATCGTTGTTAAGGCTTGTTCTGTAATTTTCAACCGGCAGATTTAAAGAAGTAGAGTCATGGTAGTCATACCCTGAAATAATCTCCAGTAATGCTGCTGCATCTTCAACCGTTCTTGCAAAAGGACCTATTTGGTCAAGCGAAGATGCAAATGCAATAAGTCCGTATCTGGAAACTTTACCATAAGTTGGTTTCATTCCGACAATACCGCAAAAACTTGCAGGTAATCTTATACTTCCGCCTGTATCAGAACCGAGAGCAAGAGCTGCTTCACAAGATGCAACTGATGCGGCAGAACCGCCGGATGAGCCACCCGGAACTTTATTCAGATTCCAAGGGTTATGAACTTTCTTGAATGCGGAATTTTCATTTGAAGAACCCATTGCAAATTCATCCAGATTTGCTTTTCCGACAATCGGTATAAGGTTGTTTAACAGTTTTTGTGTTGCGGTAGCATTATAAGGCGAAACAAAATTTTCCAAAATTTTGCTTGATGCGGTTGTTTTTGAACCGATTAAGTTCATATTATCCTTTAATGCAAGCGGAACACCTGCCAAAAGCGGAAGTTCTTCTCCTTTAGAAATTTTTTCATCTACTTTTTTTGCTGTATCAAGAGCAATTTCTTCTGTTAAAGAATTAAATGCTCCGAGTTTTTCATCAACTGACTTAATTCTTTCAATTGAAGCTTTTGTTAATTCCACAGCTGAAATTTCTTTATTTTTAAGCGCTTTTGCCTGTTCTAAAGCACTTTTCTTTAATAAATCCAACATAATTTCTCCTTGCGGGTATTCTCTTTCTTAACCATTCGATTATACCAAAAACAAAGTTTTTAAAATGATGCGGTAAATTGTAAATTTTTATTAAGATTTATTTTTGCATGGGCAATTTTAACATTTCAGCTGTTTTATTGACGATAGGAGTGTTGTATGTCAATCACTAACAAAATTACAAAGCCTTTGGGACAAGGGTATGTACAGGTAGACTCCGAAAACAAAGGCAGATATACAAGATATTATAAAGTTCCGGAACGTAGTGCCCATGTCTTTTCAGAAGAACTTAAGGCACAGGAAAAGCGTTTGGGCACTTATTCTAATATTATGTATTTTATGTCGATACTGGTAGGTGTATTAGGTGCATCATGTTTTACAAAAAATCTTAATGGCTGGATGAAGAAATTTTTGGTACAATGTAGTGGTGCAATCGGTTTGTCGCTTATAACAATGATGGGCATGAATGAGTATATTAAAAATGAAGAAAAGGCTTTGAATGATAAATTTCACGCAAAAGAAATTTATTATCGTGCCTAGTTTTACTTATACCATCTAAAAAGATGATTTTACTGGCATAAATAAAAAAATCTTGTTATAATATAATTGGGTATTGATGTATAATTATCCACAGGGAAGAGAAAATCGGAGAGTGATATGGCTGAGAATGAACAAGGCGGTGTAAACGACAGAAATCAGGAATTTACTAAGTTCCTTATTTTGACAATAGCTTCAATTGTAATAATGTTTGTCGTATTTGCGGCAGTAAATTACGTTGTTATGGAAAATTTAATTTCGCAGAAAATAAGCACATTACAGATGAACAGTGAGGAAATGTCCGAAGACAGCGGTAATGATGATGAAATTCAAAAAGGTATAATTGTGGATTTGGGAGATTTTATCCTGAATTTATGTGATGAAAATGCTAAAAAGTATTTGAAAGTTAATGTGGCAATAGAAGTTAGTAAAAAAGATACTGACTTTGCAGAAACTGAACCTGCAAAGGGCGGCGGTCACGGTCATGGCGAAGCAGCTCCTGCAGCAGATCCTATGGCAGCAATTCAAGCTGAGATGAATCAGTATAAACCTGCAATCAGAGATGCTGTTATTACAAATCTTTCCAGTAAGACATCTGCTGAACTGGCTACTGCTGCCGGAAAAGAACTTTCAAAAGAACAGATAGCAAATGATATTAATTCAATTTTGGGTGGAGAAAGAGAAGTTCTGAGGGTAAGCTTCGGACAATTTATTATTCAATAGGAAATCATGGCAGAAACTGATAATGACAATATATTAGAGTCAGAATCTTTTGAAGATGACGGGGAGCATAAGAGTTATAAACTTTATAATTTCAGAAGACCTGATAAGTTCTCAAAAGATAACCTTAGGGCATTGAGAGATATTCACAGAGAATTTTCCAAGGCAATATCTCTTGTGCTTAGCGGTTATCTGCGTATGAGAGTTGAAATAGAAATTGTATCTGTTGACCAGCTCACTTATGAGGAGTTTGTCCGTTCCATGCCATCTCCAATAAGTGTAGGTGTATTTGAATTTGAACCGTTATCAGGACAAATATTACTGGGTATAAGCTTTGAGGTTATATCTTGTATAGTAAACCGTATGCTTGGCGGTATCGGTTCCGTAGATACTCAGTCAAGAGAACTTACTGATATTGAAAAAGCATTGGCTAAAAAAGTTATTAATACCATTATATCTTCGTTAGAGGATGCCTGGAATACAATTGTTCCGGTAACAGGTAAGTTTATTAGCCTTGATGATAATTATCAGTCAATACAGGTTGCAACTGCAGGTGAAATTGTAGCTTTGTTAACTTTTGAAGTTCAGATTTCCGGTAAGCATTTTGGCTTATTTAGTTTGTGTTTCCCTTATCCGGTTTTGGAATCCGTACTTGGTCACCTTAGCACTCAGCACATATTCCAAACAAAAGGTCTTGTTGCGACTAATGATGAACGTATGAAGATGATATCAAAACTTAATTTGTCACTTGCGGATTTAAGAGTTCAATTCGGAACCTGTAACATTACACTTGATGATTTTCTGCAATTGGCAGAGGGTGATATTATCAAGTTAGATAATAAAATTGAAGATGATTTAATAGTTAAGGTGAATGGTGAAAAGAAATTCTTTGCACGTCCCGGAACATTAAAAAATCAAGTTTGTGTTAAAATAACGGATGTTTATGATGAAATGCATGAAATCCTGAGGAATTATTTTTAGAGAGGTTTGTTATGTTTGATGACGATGATGATATTAATGAATCCGGTCTTTCTGGGCAAGATGATGCAGATGATTTAGCTGCCGGCGGTGCGGCTGATAATTCTAAGGATGATACACCTGATGTTGATGTATCTCCTGCAAATTTTCCTGATTTTGACGATGAAACCGGTAATGAAAGCCACGAAACTGAAGATGAAACTCATCAGGAAGAAGCTCAGGACCCAAATACTATTATGGTACAACCTGTTCAATTTGCATCTTTTGAGGATTTGGATCAGGTTGCAGGACCGCAAAATCAAAACCTTAATATATTGCTGGATGTCAAATTACAATTATCGGTTGAGTTAGGTCGTACAGATCTTCCGATTAAAAAGGTTTTAGAACTTACAAAAGGTTCTATTGTAACCCTGAATAAGGCGGCAGGTGAGCCTGTTGAACTTTATGCAAACGGAAAATTAATAGCATTTGGCGAAGTTGTTGTTATTGAGGATAACTTCGGTTTGAGAATTACTCACATTACCGATCCGGTAAAACGTTTGAATACAATTAACGGTGGTGCAAGAGAAGATTAGTATTTTTTATAAATTAATAAGTATAAAGAAAAGCAAGGATTTTTTGTATCCTTGCTTTTTTGGAGTAAGTGCATATTTTTGAATCTTTACAATAAATTCAAAGCAATGCTTGGCGACTGGTTAGCTGTTGCCAGCAGTGTTGCAGAAGCCTGTTGTAATATTTGTGCCTTTATGTAGTTAGAAGATTCAGTAGCAACATCAGCATCTCTCAGTGTTGACAGAGAAGATGTAATGTTTTCGGACTGAACACCGATTGATTCAATTGCAGACTCAATTCTGTTCTGAGCAGCACCTAATGTGGTGATACGGTCAGATATTCTGCTGATAACTCTGTCTAAAGTTCCCAGTAATTGTGTCGGTTTTTTCGGAGTTTCAGCAGTACTTGTACCTGCACAGTCTTTTGCAAGTTGAGCCAGTTTTGCTGCTTCATCATCACCTGTAGGTGTATATGCACCTTCACCGGTTACATTGAATAATGCAGATATTTTAGCATCAGCAAACAAATCGGAAGAAAGTGTGATTTGGCTCTTTGCAGCAGTACCGTCAATACCAACCTGAATTGATTTAGCGGTAGCATTAGTACCATCCATCATTTTAATGCCGTTGTATTCGCAGTTTAGTGCGATACGGTTGATTTCTTCCAATCTAGCCTGAATTTCAGATTCAATTGCTTTTTTGGACTGTTCACCATATGTGCCGTTAGCAGCCTGTTCTGTCAAATCTCTTACACGTTGAACGTGAGAAGAGATAAGAGCATAGTTGTCTTCAAGAGTAGACAACATATCTGCACCCATTGCAGCATTGTCTGCAGCAATGTCCAGAGAACTGATTTGTGCTTCCCAGTTCCTTGCAATAGAGTAACCAGCGGCATTATCTGCAGCATGGTTGATTTTGTAACCTGTCGTCATACGTTCAATCGCAGTGTTCAACTGATTTGTAGATTTCTGCAAATTCGACTGAACAATCATTGATGATAGGTTTGTGTTAATTGTAATTGCCATGTGATTTACTCCTTTCTGGCATTTTTATAAAATTACAGTAAATTTAAGGCAATACTTGGAGTTTGGTTAGCTGTAGCAAGCAATGTTGCAGATGCTTGTTGTAAGATTTGAGCTTTGATGTAGTTGGAAGATTCAGTAGCAACATCAGCATCTCTCAGTGTTGACAGAGAAGATGTAATGTTTTCAGACTGAACACCGATTGATTCAATTGCAGATTCAATTCTGTTCTGAGCAGCACCTAAAGTTGTTACACGATTAGAGATGGTGTTGATAACATCATCAATGTAGCTAAGCATAGATGCAGCAGTTGTACCATCAGTTAAACCTGCACAATCAGCAGCGAGTTTGTCTCTTCTTGCTTCTTCAAGGCTTTCAAAAGTACCTTTGTCTGTAACTTTTTCCTGAAGTTTGTAAGCGGGAACAGTTTCACCGTTAACAGTTTTTTCAG